>Ga0210023_1000978_pt1 | contig 20718 bp, 26 predicted proteins | sample CryGeymeta201524_FD_183987 | JGI IMG/M metagenome (GOLD analysis project Ga0210023, IMG submission 183987) | Groundwater microbial communities from Crystal Geyser aquifers in Utah, USA - Crystal Geyser metaG 2015-24 (SPAdes) (version 2) | ecosystem: Environmental > Aquatic > Deep subsurface >... | reverse complement strand
TTTCCCCTCTTCCCATAGACATATTATGGCACATACACCGTAATGATGACCAACTTGCCTGTCGGACTCAACTTGGCAACAACTTCGACCTCACTACCAGAAAGAGATTTTCCATTTACGCGGTATTTTAACTCTGCTGTTGCTTTGTCTTTTTGACGCTCAAGAATTTTTCCAGTTAGAATGCAGTGTTCAATGTCATAAATCGACAGAGAATCATTATCCATCTCTTCTTCCCCATGGATTGTCATAATATATTCACGATTGCGGATCTTATTCCGCATCTCTTTCAAAATTCGGTCAGACAAGCATACCCTCTATTTCTGTCTTTTCACACGCACCCCATTTCAATTAGGGAAAGCGCCCATTAAAAATATCTCACAAGATTTACTTATTCTCTTGTCCCAAAATCTCCATAATCTCAGATACTCAAGCGGCGAGTGCGGCGTACTCGACCTCCTTAAGAATGTAAGGGCCAATGTATGGACTGAGTGCTTCCATAGTAACCAGTTCAACTCTATGATGCAGTACATCTTCTAAAAAGAAGGAAAGCTTAATGAAGGCATCAAACGTCTTTCGTCCCGCTTCGAACTCAACCAGCAGATCAATATCGCTATCGGGATGCTGTTCCCCACGAACAAAAGAACCGAACAATCCTATCCTTCCGACACCGAGTCCTCTCAGATGAGATCGATTCTGATGCAGAGCGTCTATGATGTCCTGCTTTGTTCTTATCTTCGTTTGCATTGCATTCGCTCCGCAGTGAGTGGAACCGGCGCTGAGAATAAATCAACCGGCGGGTGCCAGTCGTTAAGTGTTGTATCACCAGCAACTTAAAAGAATATCCCTTAAAATCCCGCCTTCTTCAGCGCCGATGTAGTGCCTCCAGTTCATCGAGACCACGAGGCACGCCGTGCCGCTGCCTTTCTGAGAATGGTCTCTCGCAGTTCCTCCCGCACATCGCGTTTCGGGATGAGGTCCGCTTTCACTCCTAACTCCTTTATAGGCTTAGCGATTTTCCCTCTTCACCTTTTGCTTGGATTTTAATGTCCTGATTTCTCGTTCTATCTCGTCAACGCTTTTCCCGGCAAAAATCTTTTTCCGTTCCTCTGTATAATCGCCGGATCCTTTCTCATGTTCCATAATGAACATGGTTGCGCCGGAAAGCCCCAGCTTTTTCACCAGCGCATCCCATCCTTGCTTTTTAATTTCACTCAATGTTTTCGGCATATAATAAAGATCCGTTCGCTTTTTTGATAATCATCGAAAGGCCTGTTGTAAACGCAACTGTCAAAGTAGACCCGGATCATCCATATCCCCGCACTTTCGCATGTTTCAGAAATACATGACTACCCTTCTGCCTTTCCAGAGCAAATCCTGCCTTCTTCAGCAGAGAAATAATCTCTTTGCCTGTCGAAGTAACCTTCTTCATCCTGTTCTATAATGACCGTAAACTCTTTAGCCATTTTCCAAACTCCACTCAACGCCTCGTTTCTCTCCATTGCCAATGTGACATAGTTCTCATGGTTATCGTTGCCGATTCCAATATTCAAGTCTGCATTTAAGGATTATTACCAAATTGAGGGTGAAATTGCAAGGAATATTAATGCTTAGGGAGAAGGGACTGGAAACCAGAGGACGGAAGATAGATGACAGAGGGCGGACGACAGTGAAGAACCAGAAGGCAGTACTTCAGTGGGCTGTGGGCGGTGGGCAGATTAAAAACAGAGGACAGATGGCGGACGACAGATGGCGGTAGACAGATGACAGACTACGGATTAAAAGCAGGACCCAGGGGGCGAAAGCTATTTCTTCTGCAAATCATATTCTATCGGCAATAGGGACATGAGGTCAATATGCTTTGAGGCTTCCAGAATTTCGATGCCGATAATTTTGTCTTCACTTCCCATATCGAGCACAATATCTTCTGCAACCCTTTTGTTCACAACATCCTGCTTTTTTTCGTCGAACCGGATATAAAGCAAGTCTTTTTTTTCATCGTATGTTATTTTCATTCTGTACTCTCCCAATTCCCGTAAAAAACATAGACGGTGACTGTTACAATGGTATCTCCGTGAATGGCAAATATGACTTCAACACGCTTCTGCCTATAAAAATTATCGCACCGTTTTCTATTGAATGGGAAAATTTTTGCTTTAGCTAATCTACCATACTTGGCCTCAATTACAAAACCATTATCGATTACGTCTTTGATTTCATCTTTATTGGAAAGAATCTCGGTGCCAGGCAAATTATGAGAGGAGGCAGGAGGCACAGCATATTGTCAACAAACAACTGAAGCAAAATTTATATCTTGATAACCAACCCATTCGAAGGTATATTCCTGATATGCTTTTGAAAGCAAATTCCTATCATTCATCACCCTTGAAAGAGGGGCTCCCAAAGAAGCTTTATGGAAATGGCGTTTACTAAATACTGTGGTTATTTCTGGCCTGGCCATTTACTTTTTATGGGGCGCTGCCCCGCCACCACCGTGCACAATCACTATGCCCTGCAGGTCATCGTCAACCGGGAGGGGCTCTTTCAGTTGCTGACGGATGGATCCTCCGTAGAATGCGGCGGGATTATCGTCGGGTCCGACCACCCCCACCTGCTGATCAGTCCCTGCGATGCCCACTCCTGGATCCATCTGCTGATCGACCATCAATCCGATGTTGCCAAAACGCTTGCAAGACGGCATCTGGGGAAAGGGAAGGTCAAAATACTTGATGACGATCTTATAAACAGGCTGCGGGGGTGTATCGGTACCCCTGGCAATGATCTCGGATCATGCGGGCAGGCCCACGACGTGTATAAAAAACTCGTTACAGAACTCGATGGCTATTCCGATGAACATGCTGTGGAAGCCGTTGACCCGAGGATCCAGGCCACCCTGGACCTGTTGCAGGGGAAATATCTCGCCCGGAAAGTGGCCGTTGCGGATCTTGCACGGGAGGCCTGTCTTTCGGAAAGCCGTTTGAGGCATCTGTTCACCGAGCAGATCGGCATTCCGCTCCGGCGCCACATCCTGTGGGTCCGGTTGATGACCGCTGTCCAATTCGCCGTTCAAGGCGCATCCCTCACCGAGGCCGCGCATAGCGCTGGTTTTTCAGACTCCGCTCACCTGAGCCGCACGTACAGAAGAATGTACGGCATCACTCTTTCCGAAGTTGTGAAAAATAGCCGGTTCGTTCAAGTAATTTCCTGTTTTTCGTGATATCCTTCAGTCTCAAACAACGGGTTCTTTTGCCCCAATGAGCCCTATAGGAGGGCCTGATGAATGAGCTTCAATATTATAAAGATGCATCATTATAGGGGCAGATTCTTAATGAAGTGAAGGGAGATTCAATGGAGACCATGGGGTATTTTCTGGCAGGAATCAGTTTGGTCTATGCGCTCGTTTACGGGATGCTCTATATGAGTTTTAAACAGAATTTTTCGGGTTGAGGCTATCGTCATTCGCCGGAGGTCGTCCGGCTCCTGGAAAAGAAGCTTCGGGATAAAGGCAAGCCGGTCCCGCAGTGGATGATCGACGCTCAGAAGATGCCGAGCTGTTCTATAAAGATCAAGGACCTCGGTCTTTCACAGATTAGTGATGAACAGGCGATTGCCAATGTTTTGAGAAAACAGGAAAAATCCCAATAAGTTCTTTCCTGTCGAGCCATGCAGCGGAGTGAGACGAGGGTAGAGATTTTTCACCATGGGCTGATTCAAGGAGATTTCATGAAAACGGACCCAGAAGGGACAGGCAAATAGTGCATTTTCCTATCGTCATATGTTGTCTTCCATTCCAATGCAACCTACAAGGGAGCATGTCATATGAAATATGATCATTTTATAGATGCAAAAGGTAAAGGCATGTGCTGCTCAACGCCTGTGACACTTTTATCTAAAGAGTTCAAACACGTAAAGTCAGGCGAAATTGTGTTGGTTGTATCAGATAGAGTAGCAATGATTAAGGATATTCCAGCATACTGTTCACTAACAAAGCATGAACTGATAAAACAAGAAGAAAAAGACGGACTTCTTCAGTTCTGGATCAAGAAGAATTAACATATGGACAAATGGGGACAAATAGGGGACAAATAGGGACAGCGCCCATTAAAGGAAAAGAGGGGACAAATAGGGACAGCGCCCATTAAAGGAAAAGTATTCCAGAAGGTTTACTTATTCTCTTGTCCCAATATCTCCATGATCTCAGGTACTCAAGCGGCGAGTGCGAGATACTTTACCTCCTTGAGCATAGTGCACCACCGAAACGGGGCCGCCCGCGCACACGGCCTCGTTATCCCAAGAAGCGGAGCATCACGGATCCGGATGCCACGATGGCGACCTCCCGTAAGGATCAGCGCTTGGAGCCCTCTTACAAGCAGTACACGGCTGGCCGGGCGTTGTCTTTCACCCGGAGCGAAGGTGCGGACCGTGTTGATTGTGGATGGCTATGAGGCCTTATTGAGAGCCCGTCGCCGGAAGTTTCGCTGGGACCAAGAGAAGCGCTGGTACAGCCGTCATCGCTGGCGAGTCGAAGGCATCCAGGGAGAGTCGAAGACCCAGCACGGTCTGAGGCGGGCGATTCGTCGAGGTCTTGATAACGTGGCCATCCAGGTCTATCTGACGGCTGCGGTGATCAACCTCAAGCGCCTTGCGGCGGCGCTTTTGCACTTATTTGCATGGCTTGGGAACAATCTATTTCCCTCTGAGAGACGGCCTGGGCAGATTTGCAGGATATCATGGGATGCTGCTTTTGCCCTGTAACATGGGTCTGAACGAAAGACAAAGGCAGGCTTTTTCAACAGCCCCGCTGTCCCTAATTTCAGAAATTTTTACAGAGACCCTCAGACCCGTACCGTGTTCCGCCCCCGTTGATTCACGATGCAAGGCGGCGCCTCTGGCTTTTTCCCCCTTACGCCGTTAAGATTTGGCCGGGCATGTTGACAAAAACGAGGATGGGAAATATATTAGATTGTGAACTGTCCTCTATCGACAGAACACAGCTCCTGTTTTTAACGGGATCAGGTTATGGATCAGAGAAGACCATATCCTTCCGGGCCGAACCGGCAGGACGCTTATAAAGAATTTGAAGCGAGTGAGCTGTATTGCCCTCGCTGCAAAGAGGCGGTACCCGTCCGTAAACGGCTGCTCCTGGTCCTGCCGGAGGGGGAAAAATTTGAATATTTGTGTGCCTATTGTTCCGAGTCCCTGGGAACGAAATTAGACCGGAATGTAAAACCCATCTCATTGATTGTGTGAGCCATCTTTCAAGCTATCGGGAGAACAGGATCAGGTCTTGAATCTTGTCATTTCATGGAGCAAAATTAAAGACCTCACCCTCATGTTTCACTTTACTTGTTCAGTCAAGTAAAATGGGCGCTGTTTTGAGTCAGGATGTCCCCTTTGGGTTCCTGTGTTTGGCTTCTCCTCATCTCGGCAGCATGCCAGCCACCCATTCAAGGAATCTCTTCGCATGCTCCACCATGTCCCTTGCCTCTGCCTGGATGATCGATCTTCTTTCATATTCGACAAGGTTCTTTTTTGCAACAACCATGGAAACGTGCTTTCCCGCTGTTGATGCAGCCTCTCCGATGATATCGTGCAGCAGACCGACAACCTGCCGGTGGTCAAGTTCGATACTCCGCATGCCGCCGTAATACACAATAACCGCATCGCCGGCGGAGATCACGGCATGGACGGCCTGAAGCCCCGCCGAGTTCCATTTGCCTTGCTCAAGCGATAGGTCCATCATAAACGCAAAATCCTTTGCCTTGGCGAGGTAGTCCCGATACTCGCTCTTGTCCACATTCCGCGTTTTTCGCATCCTGGTCATTTGAGCAGCACGCTTATTGGTTTTCCGGACAGTGTCACGCCTTCCTTCATTACGGACTGAATCAACGGGAGGGTCTTCTTGCCCCGGATCTCACGGAGAGTAAAACAGTGCAGGGACAGAAGAGCGTTGAACCGCTCATGAAAGAAAGGAACAAGAGATGCGACTTTTTCCTCCAAGATAGCTTTCATCCGTGCATCCCTCACGACCGCCAGGACATCGATATCGCTGCCTCTTTTCTCCGTGCCTCTCACGAGACTGCCGTAGAGAGCGAGACTGACCGCATTCTTTGCGAACTGCTCAGTGATGGCTCTTTTCAGGCCGTCGAATAACTCAGCCTCGGCCCTGATGCAAGGCGCAATGATTTTTTCGACCGTGATATTGCCCCGAGCCATGGAATACTGGTATGACTTCCCGACCCGACGCTGCCTCACGGCTCCGAGTTCGACCAGGGACTCCAATGCCAGAATAGCACCCCGATGGCTGAGCCCGGACAGTTCCCCGATCTGCCTTCCGCTCAAGGGCTGCGGAGAGGCGAGAAGGACCCGCAGCAAGCGGATCTTTGCAGGACTGCCGAAGAGTGATTCCAGGACTTTGTGAAGGATCATACGTGGATATTATACTATCCATAACGATAAGTCAAGTATCCATGGAGAAATTCATTTTCCCGCTGCCTGATCTTTACATTTCGAGCCCCAAATAGCGGTTCTAAGGTCTTGAATTGCCCCATTCCCGCACCATAATCTTTTCATTGCAAACAGTTGCTGTGGTCCGACCCCGAATGCCCCTGGCTCCCTGCCGCCCCGGAAGTTCCTGCCCATTTTATTTGATATTTGATGTGGCCCTAAACGGGTCCCTTCATATCAGGGTTTAATTTATTTAAACGGCCGCTGTGGGGCTGTTGAAAAAGTCTCTTATTGTAAATAATTTTGTCATGCCCGAGAAAGCGGGTATCTAGTAATACTATAAAAGACTTGGATTCCTGCCTACTCAGGAATGACGGCATGAGACCAGAAAAACACTTTTTCAACAGTCCCGCTGTCCCTAATTTCCTAATTGTCCGTGAGCATCCGCATATTCCGGATAAACTGACGGAATAAACAAATAAACAGCGTCCACTCGTCCGCAATTTTCCTTATTTATCAGAATACCCAAGCTCCTCTGGACTCTTAAACCTCCGAACACGAGGCTCTGGCGTGAAAGGCTCCATTTGTGTTGAAAGGGTTGTCTCCGGGAAATCGCCACTATGAACGGAAAGACCATACGCCACGTGAAGGAAATCAATGTCTCCTTGGTATTGATTCTTAGCTGCAATACCATCTGAAGGAATGTTGTATAGATCTGGCGGAATACCCAGGTTGGATAGAAGAATGGGGTCCCTCCAACCTGCACCATCTATTGGGAATTCCTTAAAACGTCTTTTTATTTTAGGTACTTTTGACCCACCGCCAATAACCATTACATTAAGATTACACCATGCCGGTTGATTTCTCTCCTTATTATATGAACTATTAAACCCCATTCGATATGTATCGAAAAACCTGTCAACAGCCTCGTCAATAACTGCAGGATAAATTTTATCATTCAATAATTGCTCCTCCTTTCCACGCAATTCTTCAGGTCGAGCCATCTTAAGTTCTTTTGCTAAAAGTTCATCGACAAAATTCATCCCAGGTGGACGGCTTGCCCCGCCATAGAACGCAATACCGTACTTTTCAACACCTTCTTCAAAGTCCTCATCTCTGGCCCTAGAATGGATTCGGAAAAAACTAACATCCGTCGTCCAAGCTCCAACATCGACACAAGAGTAAAGACCGGGAGCAATGGCTGGAGATTTAAACCCCCAAAGCATAGCAGCGCCCAACTCCGGACGGAGCCATTGATGGTAGTTCTCTGGATCATCAGTTACATAGCCACCTGTTTCCCACATCTCGTGGGCTTCTGCGATCACATCCATAGCCTCTGTTTCAGTCATTGACTGCGGGTCAACACCCAGTTTCATAGCAATAATATGTGCCGTCTGAGCAAGCCGAAGGTAGATGCTGCTATGAGCAGCTGTTTCCAGTTGCTCAGTAGGCACGCCAAGAGTCATTCCCATAATTGCTTTTTTGTCAGCCCGCTTCGCCAGCATCTCAGCAGTATTCATACCAAGGGATATTGTGTGAGAAAGAAATAGCATTGCAAGATCTTTATATGATAGTTTGCTGCTACCAGGAGCAGATGAACAAAATCGTTTTGGATCAATGACCAGCATCTTCAATGATAAGATCGGTTCACCAGCGTTCACTCGCCGCAACTCAGCCTCTGTACCAAAATATATTTTACCATCGTCCACAAAAGTTACCGACGGATATCGGAAACCATTCCCAGCCCCCTCCGGCATCAGCACAAAAGCATTTCCTTTTTCACCTTGTCCATAGTCCCTAAGAATGAGTTTTGTAAAACTTGTTCCCCAGTCCAACCCAAGATGGAACCTTCGCGTGGCTCTCTCCTGCCTTGGAAGCTCTTCGACAAAATCAATAAAGCTGTCTTCCCACAGATCCTTCTTACCAGACGAATCCACCTTGGCTGCAGCGACAGGAGTGACCGGTAGCTTTGTTCTTATCTCAACACTTGGCTGTCCTCCTGTTTTATATTTTATGGTAAGCAGGACCTCCTCTGACTTCTTTGCAAACTTCTTGCGTTTCTGAGCCTTCTTAAAGACCTTATCAAGAAGTTTATTAAACCACCTGAGCATCCGCCACCTCATGTATTACTGACTGAATTCTGAACCAGGACGAGTCCAACAGCAACATCTCTATAACTCTGTTTAAACGCTATGTTTTCTTCAAACTCTTTTAATTTTGATCGGAGAGCCTCCTCGCGTTTATCAAGGTTAGCCTGCGTCATCCGTATAGCAAATTCATTAGCACCTCGAGCAATCAGGTCGTCGAGCCTTTTCTTCATTGCATCCCGTCGTGCTGTAAGCGTCTGTTCCCACGTAGCCCGAAGACGCGCAAATCTCCTCTCGTCGGTTTCTTTAGCGTCTTTTACGATCTCCGCATATTTTTGATCGAAATGTGACTTCAATTTACTTTCGCAGGACTGTAGTACATCAGATTCCAACGGTGGTACAGGGTCAAGGTCGCAACTATTAGAAAGACAAGCTACAAGAAGTTCTTCCACATCATCGCCTATTAATAGCTCTCCATCTTCAACCCGGCACGCTACGGCCTCCAATCGGTTCTCTGAACGAGAGCCATGAAGGGCAATTCCCCATATGCCCAATACCCAGAGACCGGGTAACAAAGAAGAAGACTCAACGTTCAGTCGAAAAGCACCGGAATTCCTAATTTGATCGTTTTCAATTACATGTATAGCAAACTGAATGAGTGGATGACGGGACTGAATGAATTCAGCCCGGGGATGCTCCATAGCCACGTCAGCATTAAAGGTAACAGGAACAGGTCCTTGCTGGGCACGCATACACAATCCAACGCCCTCTGTGCCAAATCGGCTGGACCAGTTCTGAAGAGCACTCAAAGCAGTGCCTAAATACAATAACGCAGGCTTCCCAGAGCTTTTCTCTTCAAATCGAATCCCAGAATGCTTACTTTCCAACAGCTGCATGAGCATCTCTTGCAGATCTTCAGCGCTTGGAAGCCTACGGTGCTTCACCAAATGATCTATTTCATCAAGAAAGGCCTGATCCGCCGCCAAGAGGCCATCAACTTCTTTCGAAAGACGGGCAGCCTCGTCCTTCTTACGCTCAGCCGCCTGCGCCGTCCTTTCCAACTGTTCCTCAACCTGCTCTTCCGTAAGCTCTCCACGGAGAGCATCGATCATAAGATCGCGCACCTCCACCGGACCTAAGATATCGTCTAATTCGCCTATGCTTTCTTTGAATAAACCTATCCTCTGGTACAAACGAAGCAGAATCCTCTCTTCAATTGTCTCGTCCGATACAAGGTTTATGATCACTAATCTCTTCGCATGTTGCCCAATTCGATCAATACGACCGATTCGTTGTTCCACAACCATGGGATTCCATGGAAGATCATAGTTGACCACAACAGACGCTTTCTGTAGATCAATGCCCTCTCCGCCAACCTCTGAAGAAAGCAGGACATTGTACTTTGATGACTCAAGAAACTTCTCAATACGTTCATCCCGTTCCTCGAAAGAGACATCACCATGTATAATGAAGTTGGGCACCCCTTTGTGTTTCAGTTGCTGCTCAAGATACCAAAGCGTCCGCTTGAAAAAGGAGAAGACGACAACTTTCCGATGATGCCTCCCATTCGCCTCATCGTCACTCCAGATCTCTTGAAGCGCCCTGTAGAAAGCCTTGAATTTGCTGTCTTCCCCTGGAGCAGGGCGACGTGACAAGATTTCTTTAACTTGCTCCATAATCCTATCTTTGTGAATTAGCACCTCATACTGGCTGTCCCAATCTATAGAACCCTCCTCCTCAAGAACTTCCACTTCCACCTCTTTCTGAGGAATCCGCATATTTAGAAAATCATTCCCTTCCTTCAGACGTGCCTGCAGATAATCAGCAGCGGCTGGAATACAACTGGCCGTGTATCGAAAAGCCATCAACCCGGCCATGCTCTGTCCCCAACTTGATGCCGTAGGATGGAGTAATCGAGTAATGATTCGCACCGCATTATAAATAGCCCGTTCGTCATCTGATAGCTTTATCGTCGGATTTTGAGCCAGACGTACTGGCCAGTTTTCCATAACCTCTGTTTTTCGGGTGCGACTGATGAGGTGACCGGTTAAACTAAAGTCATTCAAGTCTCGTTGCAGCCTGACCAACTTCCTGCGATCGCTGGGATCACCGTTATACAGCCGATCCACTAAGTCCTTAAAATACGGATCTTCTGTCAGAGAACGAGTCAGGCGATATTCTTTGAGGCGATCAAGTTCGCTGGCTGCTTCCTTCAAGAAACCACGGCTAACAAGGTGGCAGGCTCTTACAATCGGGCGATTTGCCTCAACCAACTCCTCAAACTCTCGAAAACTTCCGTATTTGTCTGGCTCTAACAAATTTACAAGACTGTAAAGATTATCCAAACCGGTTTGAATTGGTGTAGCAGTGAGAAACGCAATGGCATCCGCACAATCACTCACAGCACGCGCAATTCGATATTGACTCGTCTTTCTATTCCGAGCTCGGTGCGCTTCGTCCATAATGAGAAGATCCAAGGAGGGTCGAACTTCCTTAAAGAGATCAATTAAATCCGGAATACGCATCGTTTCGTAACTTGAGATCCACTGAAAGTCGGACAGGTCTTTTCCTCGCATGACTGCCTTAAGCTCTTTTCTGATGTCTTGGGCTCCTACAATCTCATAGTTTTCACCAAAACGGTTCTTCAACTCGTGTTTCCATTTTGTCCGAAGACGAGCTGGAACAATAATTAGAACATTACGGATAGGATGACGAGCCTGCCACTCCCGAAGGATATAACCGGCTTCAATGGTTTTTCCAAGACCGACATCGTCAGCAATCAGAACCCGCTGTTCAGGGTTTTCAAGAAATTTCAGCAGTGGTTTGAATTGATATGGATAAAAACTGGCCCGAGCGGTACCAAAGGTGTTGGAGATAGGAGTAGGTGGCCGACGAAGCCTTTCGAAAGTCATCAAGGTCCGAAAAGCCTGGGATCGTCCGAATCGTAAAGACTTCAAGTCTTCCCACATGTCGGCCGATTCTGTTCCAAAGGGCTCAATCTCATCCATGGGCAGGGTCTGCACACCGTTGCCAAACTTAACCCTCGCCATGTGGACTTCAAGCTGTTCATCCCAGCGGATATTGAGAACGATCCCGACCATTTGGGAGTCCATGATCTTTCGGACCATGTCTCCCTTTTTGATTGAGGAAGTGGAGGGCATTCTTACCTCGCGATGGCCAGTTTTTAAATTCCCGTTATTTTCTACCCCAACCCCCTCCTGAACCTTTCAAATAGCCAGTCCAGGAAAAATTTAGCGAAGTCTGGGTCGTCGGTGACACGTTTATAAAACTTGAAGTTTGTGTCGAGCATATCCAGCTCTGGCCTCAGATTGGCGCCATCGGGATTGGGCCGGACCGTGAACTTGCCCAAACGGGCTTCGAATTCAAGTAAAGCATTTGCAACGATAAGATGACGCCTGGCCCTTTGATTGCTCGGCGTCTGCCAAGTCAACAACCCGATCCCGATAACCAGCTCATACTCTTCACCGAGTCTGAGTTGTTCCTGATGTATGGCAAAAAGAGTCGAATAAACCCGGTGGATCTTTTCCCATTTGTTGTGCTGTTCAGCCCACGGGAGCCATTTCTGTTCAACATACTTTTCCCAGGCTTCTGCCACTTCGGGGTGGTCGTCCAGACTAACTGTTTGATTTATGATCTGGGGCTGATCTGATCCTTCCTTCCATTCAGGATTTTTCACTTGTATTGTAATCGTGCTCAGGAGATCAGGCAGGTCTTTGGTGTTTCGAATGGTATTTCTATCTATCCAATCGCAACAGATTTCAGGGGAGATCGGGAGTTCCGGTTCATGGGATGTCTGAACCTCAACCCAAACATCCTGATCGTACTCTTCATCCGGCCCCCAAGCCTGAGCGAAACAGCCTTTCTCTCTTGGAATCTCGTGTATCCAAAGTATCTGAAAATACTCGCCCAAATCTCTAACAATCTTCGCACGCAAAGAAGCGAGTCTTGTTAGATATTCCAAGAGACGGATTGGTTTGGCTTCATTCCCGGGCATGTTCGCTGTCTCTTCTGAACTGCTAACGTGTCAGGCCTTGAACCGTAAATTATGGGAGACACTTTCACATTGAAACGAATCTCTCAAAAAAACCACCCTCTATTTCACTGTGTCCCAGTGAAATATCCGACCAGTAGATCATGAGGTCTATTTTCTTAGCATACACCTGCTAATAACCTATAGTACCAGCATCCCCCTTTGCCAAACTGACCATGTCCCACATTTTTTGCTGGACACAGGGGGTGCCGGTATGGTAGTTTACCGGCATGCGGGCTTGCGGTCAAGATTTTTCGGACGAAATCATCTGGAGAATAGAGGCGACGGTGGAATCTGAGCCGACGATTTCCCGTCGAGCGCTTTCTCTTCGGGTATGCGAATGGCTCGACTGGCGGGGACCGAACGGGAAACTTAGGGAGATGAGTTGCCGTGTGGTTTTGTTGAAGTTGCATCGGCAAGGTCTTATAAAGCTTCCTAAGTGTCATGTCCAGGGGTTGTTTGAGTCCAAAGGGGAAGAGAAGAGGGATCGGTCTATTGAGCCAATTGAGCCTGTGCACTGCGATCTGAGGGATCTGGGTCGGATTGAGCTGATCCGGATAGGCGACCGTAAAAGCAAGGCTTCCCGGATATGGAAGGCCCTGATGTCGGGATACCATTATCTGGGTGCGGGCCCACTATGCGGGGCACAAATGCGATATTTGATCAAAAGCCCTTCCCATGGCTGGCTGGGTGGTTTGGCATTCAGCGCCGCCGCTTGGCGGGTGAAAGTGCGGGATTGCTGGATTGGCTGGAGTGATGCGGCCCGCAGAGAGCATCTGTCGAATGTGGTTTGCAACAGCCGGTTTTTGATTTTGCCACAAGTTTTGGTGCCCAATCTGGCTTCTCACGTTCTGTCGTTGTCTGCGAAGCGATTGCCCAAGGACTGGCTGGATCGTTACGGTTTTGCCCCCGTGCTGTTGGAGACCTTTGTAGAAAGAGATCGATTCCAGGGGACCTGTTATCGTGCCGCCAATTGGCAATCGGTAGGGGTGACGCGGGGAAGAGGTCGACAAGACCGGGAGAGGACGCATTCGGTTCCGGTGAAAGAGGTCTATGTTTTTCCACTGCGTAGGGATGCCAGAGAAACGCTCTGTAGTCAAGTCGAGCAACCTGTGGTACCGTGTGAATTGAAAAGGAGCGAAACATCGGGGGATTGGGCTGAAGAAGAGTTTGCTCAGTCTGATTTGGGAGACAGGCGACTGGCCAAACGGCTGGTGAGCCTGGCGCGTGACTTTTATGCACGTCCTCAGGCCAGTGTTCCGCAAGCCTGTCAGACCCGGGCGAAGACCAAAGCGGCGTACCGTTTTTTTGATCATCCGAAGATGAGCATGGATAACGTCCTTGAGCAACACTATGAATCCACACTTTCTCGAGTGCGCCAAGCCTCTGTGGTGCTGGCCGTGCAGGATACCACCAGCCTCAACTATACCGCTCACCCGGCTACGGAGAATCTTGGACCGATCGGATATCGTCCGGACCGAGGCATTGGCTTGATAGTTCATGACACGCTGACGTTCAATCCTGAGGGTACTCCTCTGGGACTGCTTGACGTGCAGTGTTGGGCGAGAGATGCGGGGGATTTTGGGAAAAAGAAGCGCCGACATGAAGTGCCCATTGAAGACAAAGAGAGCAACAAGTGGTTGATCAGTTTCCGCAAAGTCGCGGCAGCGCAAAGACGATGTCCGGAGACAAAGCTTGTGAGTGTGGGGGACCGGGAAGCGGATATCTATGAGCTTTTTGAATTGGCCTTTGAGGAAATCTCTGCTGGTCCCAAGCTTTTGGTGCGGGCGAGCCATGATCGGCTCCTGGGAGAAGGCCAGGGCCATTTGTGGGAGAAGGTGAGCGGACAGGAGATTGCCGGTATACAGGAGATCCAGGTGCTCCGGCGAGGCAATCGCCCAGCTCGAGTGGCACGGCTGGAAGTCCGTTTTGCGCAAGTGACCCTGAATCCTCCGATCAGCAAGCCCGATCTCAAGGAGCTTACCCTTTGGGCTGTTTTGGCCCGGGAAGCGGATGCGCCCGAGGATGCGGAACCGATTGAATGGATGCTTTTGACCACGTGCCCGGTCACCACCTTTGAGGAAGCGATTGAGAAGCTGGCTTGGTATACGGTGCGTTGGGGGATCGAAGTCTATCACCGAACCTTGAAGAGCGGATGCAAAATCGAGGAGCGGCAATTGGGTCATGCGGATCGGATCGAGGCCTGTCTGGCGATTGATCTGGTGGTGGCGTGGCGGATTTTTCATCTGACCAAGCTGGGTCGTGAAACCCCCGAAGTGCCCTGCACGGTATTCTTTGAGGAGGCGGAATGGAAGGCGCTGATGGCCTATATGACTCAAGATCCGAGACCTCCGGAGGCGGAGCCGACGCTGCGTGAGGCCACGCGCATGGCGGCCCGGCTCGGCGGCTTTCTCGGCCGGAAGGGAGATGGTGAGCCCGGCACACAAAGTCTCTGGTTGGGGTTGCAACGTCTGGACGACCTCACCGCCATGTGGAAATTGTTGACCCGGACTCATGCGCCACATCTTCAAAGCCCCCCTGTGTCCAGCAACCCAGGTTATGGGTAAGGGTCAGTTTGCCAAAGGGGGATTTAAGCCCTGTTACGCGCCATGCGTCTAATAAGGCAGGGCGTACCGATTTGAACCCGGTGGCTGAGCGGATTATACGAAAGAATGGGCGTGAAAACAAGCGAAAACAGAGGACAGAGGACGAAGGACAGCATTCAAAAATCCCCCTGCATCCCCCTTTGTCAAAGGGGGACTTAAGCCCCACGCAATGCGTCTAACGGGAGCGTGCCGCCTTGTACTCGGGTTTGGGTTCTTTGGCGAGAGGAACCAAGTCTTTCCTCTTGATTTTTACTCCATAAAAAGCGAACTGCTTCTCTTGCCACAGAGGGCACAGTGCACCTGATGAATTTTATGTCACGATGCACCGGCCTGTCTCCTCACTGCGCATAAATGATCGGCAGGATTCGCAATGATACGTCTTGACCGTAATCGTTTCCACCTTCCCGTCCGGGCCGGTGATGATCCGCGGCATGACGGTTACGACCGTGTTTGTAATCTTTTTGCATATTGTGCAAAACTCGCTTGGCATGGATCGCCTTCCTCATTTAGAGAGTGTCGCACAAGCCGTCCGATGTCAGGTAACTATGGGGATTATACGAAGAAATGGGGAGGGAGGCAAGGAGAAAACAGGAGGCCGGAAAGAGTCCATTAATCCACATCTAACCTCAACTGGGGATTATCGCGGCACAGAATTTCCTCAATCTTGTTGAGGATGACCTTTGCGATTTTGAAAGCATTCTTTGCTTCGGTTTGGGTCGTGGATTGAATCGAATTCTTGAGGAGACCTTTCTTGAGGTAGGGTTCAAACATTCAAGTCTCCTTTGAGGAGAATGTATTTGTCTGAAAGGATCTCGGCCAGGAAAGGGTCACTTTTTTCCATTCGCTCGATAAATTCCTTTTTTGTATAGAGCTTGAAGTTGACTTCCCGGTCAATGGCTCTCTCAACTTTTTTGAGTTGCCTGAGGAGTTTTGCTTCTACAGCGGCCTTTCCGACCACGGCAAGATCGATATCCGAATCCGTCCGCATGACGTCCCTGGCATAGGAGCCATAGATTAAGGCCATCGTAACCTCCTTCAGGTCCTGGACAACCTTGCGCAACAGCCCCTCTATGCCGACCGTCTTCTCCACGATGCGTTTGATCTCCGGGTACAAGGCATGCTGACGGTTGATGGTGAAGAGCCTGAGGTTGCCTCTTCGCCTGCTGATCACAATGCCCTGATCGTCCAAAGAGTTGATGCCGCGCTGAAAGATGCCGGGCCTCTTCCCGAGGATCTCCCCCAGTTCACTGAGGTAATATTCCTTGTCCGGCTGGCTCATAAGTAAGGCAAGAAGTCTCAATTGGTTCTCGGAGAACACGACGCACCTCATGGACGTGAGGCATAAGATCTTATGCCTTTGGCATAACTCTGTCAAGGGAAATATTTGGGGAAATATTTGGAACGCCGGGAACGGAGCAGCGGGAAACCAGCAGAGGACGAAGGACAGCATTCAAAAATCCCCCTGCATCCCCCTTTGCCAAAGGGGGATTTAAGCCCCGTTACGCGCCATGCGTCTAACGGGGGCGTGCCGCCTTGTATTCGGGTCTGGGTTCTTTGGCGAGGAAGCCGATTTTCTTTCGACGCGGTGCCGGAGGTTTCATCAACTCTCTGATTGCATCAAAGACAACCCTGAACTGGGTGTCGTACTTCTTCTCAAGTTCGTCGAGCTTTTTCGCCAAGTCCTTGTGTGACGCGATCATCTCCCGTAGTTTGACAAACGCCCGTATGATCTGGATATTCACTTCGATCGCCCGGTCACTATTTAACACGCTGGAGAGCATGGCCACGCCTTGTTCGGTAAAGGCATAGGGATGGTAGCGGCGACCACCCCATGAACTTGAGGTCACAATTTGTGACCTCAAGTTTTTAAACTCTTGAAATGTAAGAAGAAACATAAAGTCAGACGGAAAGCGCCTGAGGTTCCGCTTGACTGCCTGCAAGAGCACCTTGGTTAGTACCCCATAAAGCTCTGCAAGATCTCTGTCGATCATGACCTTCTGGCCTCGTATCAAGAAGATTTTCTGTTCAATGGCGTCTTGTGGGATAAGATTCTTTTCCATGGGCATATCTCCTCCTGAGGCGCGCCGTATTTTTCGGGATGATTGATGCGGGCTGGGGCGCGATGTTGTTGTAAGATGACGGCTGCACTTAGGGCAGGCAATCATTCAGAGAGTGCCGCACAAGCCGTCCAATGTCAGTTAACTGCGGGGATTATACGAGGGAACGGATGCGAAAGCAAAGGGAAAAGACAGATCTTAAATTGATTGATCCTGGCCCGTGATCCGGTCGGGATCGAGAATCAGGTCGAGTTCCTCCGGAGAGAGAAGCCCTTTTTTCAGGATCAGATCCCGGATAGGGATACCTTTCTCTTCCGACTCCTTGGCCAGTTGTGAGGCGTTGAGATATCCGATATGGGGGTTCAGGATCGTGGCCAGTCCCAGGCTTTTCTCAAAGTACGACCGGCAGCGTTCTCTGTGGGCCGTGATCCCGGCCACGCATTTTTCGGCAAAGACCGGGACAAAGTTCTTCAGGATCTCCATGGACTGGAGAAGGTTGTGGATCATCACGGGCATCATGACGTTGAGTTCGAGCTGTCCGGACTGCGAGGCCATGGCGATGACCAGATCATTGCCCATAACCTGGAAACAGACCATGTTCAGGCACTCGGCCAGACTCGGGTTGACCTTGCCGGGCATGATCGAGGAGCCGGGCTGAACTGCCGGGAGGCTGATCTCGGCGAATCCGGTGCGTGGACCGGAGCTCAGGAGGCGCAGGTCATTCGCGATCCGGATCAGGTCCAGGCAAAGATTCCGGAGCATGGAGGAGAGCGCAGAGATCGCGGCCCGGCTCTGCATGGCCTCTCTCAGGTCCGCCGCGGGCCGGAGGGAAAGAACGGTCATTTCGCTCAGCCTTCGAACCATCTCTTCGCGGTATCCGGCGGGGACATTCAGCCCGGTACCGGCCGCACTCCCTCCGATGGGAAGTTCTTCAAGCGAGGGCCGGCATGATTGGAGGGCCTTGATGGATTTGCGGATGCATACGGCATAGGCCGAAAACTCCTGCCCCAGGGTCACGGGGACGGCATCCTGCAGATGGGTCCTGCCGGACTTGATCACGTCCGAGAACTCTTTGCCCTTGTCTTCCAGAGACAGGGAGAGCCGCGCCAGAACCGGAAGCAGCTCCCGCAGCATGAGAAGCGAGGCGACATGCATGGCCGTGGGGAAGGTGTCGTTGGTGGACTGCGAGAGGTTCACATGGTCATTGGGGCTGACCCGTTTGTAGTTCCCGCGGGTGTCCCCCAGGATTTCCAGCGCCCGGTTGGTTAGCACCTCGTTCACATTCATGTTGAAGGAGGTCCCTGCCCCGGCCTGGAACACATCCACCACGAACTGGTCCGCCAGTTTCCCGTTCAGCGCCTCGTCGGCGGCCTGCACAATCGCCTGTGCAATCGCAGGCTCCAGTAAAGAAAGCTGTTCATGGGTCAGGGCCGCGGCCTTTTTGATCAGGACATAGGCCCGGACGAGAAGAGGATGGGCCCGCGTGCCGCTCACCGGAAAATTCTCCAGGGCCCGCGCCGTCTGGATGCCGTAGTACGCAGAGGACGGGACCGCCTTCTCTCCCAGGGAATCCTCCTCGACTCTTGTCTTCTTTATCGAGCCTCCGGAATCCATCAATCTTTTGCCCTCTTTACTCTATCGAGTGAACCGACACCCTCACCCCCACTCTCTCCCTCGGAGGCTGTGTCGTAATCTTGATCTCTTCCTTATGTTCCTTCTCCCTTTTGGGGAGAAGGTGAGGATGAGGGGGGCTCTTTCCGGTCAACCCCTCACCCTTGCCCTCTCCCCATTCACGGGGAGAGGAAATTTATTGATTGCCCTAAACCTTGTCCCCAAAGGAACTGAATCTCCATAATTGTGACACAGTCCCTCGATGGAGAGGGAGTTTTTTGATTTTTATGGACGCCTGGCTAAAAAGCGGACCGAACATTCTGTTCCTGTATCCCTCTCGTCATTTAACAGGATCTCAAAATCCTCGAACAGGGTCTTCAACTCATCATGCTCCAGAAGATAGGCCCTGTTCAGCTCGGGACGGTAACGGAGTTCGTCCACGGTATAGGTCTTGTAGAGAAAGATTCCGCCGGGTTTCAGCGACTTCTTGATACGGGGAAAGATGGCCCGGTTCATAAAATAAAAAGAGGTGATCAAATCATAGACCTGATCCCCGAAATCAAAGTCCTCGGCATCGCTTTGTTGAAACAGGACCGAGACCCCGGCCTTCCGGGCCCGCTCCACTGCACGCTTCAGGCCGACCTGGGAAATATCCACGGCCGTCACCTCGAAGCCGGCACCGGCCAGGGTGATGGCATTGTCTCCGAAACCGCATCCGAGGTCGAGGGCACGGCCCGGCCGGATCCCCTTGATGCTCCGGACCAGGAAAGAATCGGGCGCGATCTCCTGAGGCGGCTCTTTGTCATTGTACTTTTTGTCCCAGCGTATCCGGTCCGCTTCATTCATGGGGCAGCCCTTTCAGTTCCTCCACCAGCCGCTTTCCCATGTCGTGGACGGAACTCATGGCCCCTTCCACATCAAGAATATCCCTGGGCTTCTCCATGCGTGTTGCGAAATATTCGCCCAGGTAAGAAACATCCAGAACATCAAACAGGGCTCGAACCGTCATCCTGGCCCCCTGGAAGACCACGGGTTTGTCATGGCCGGCGGTTGCAAGAAAGAGCCCCTTGCGGATCCGTTTGGGGTCTTCGGGAAAGAGCGGCTCTTTGAGAACATATTTGCGTGACCAGTAGCATTGACATCGGTCGATGATGATTTTCAGAAAGGCGGAGACCCCCATGAAGTAGATCGGAGAGGCCACCACCAGTCCGTCAGCCCGGTCGAGCATGGGATAGATCTCCTGCATCTCATCCTGGACGCGGCACCGGCCGGTCTTCAGGCAATCTCCGCAGTTCACGCAGGGGCGAAGATTTTGGAAACCCGAGGCGATGATCTTCCCGGTTTCGGCGCCTGCCTCGGATGCCCCGCTCAGGACCTGGTCCAGAAGGGTCTCGGAGTTGGCATGGCGCCTCGGACTTCCTGATAGCCCCAGGATATACAATGGTCTCACTTTAATTAAGGTTCTTCTCCCACATAGTGGGGTAAAAGGGTTCGAGGATTCCAGGGTTACGCTTCGCGTGCCCCGCTTTTCTCTATTTTTGTCGTTAGATCCCGGCATCTACTTGAATCTATTCTTGCCGGGCCGGGACCGTCTGCGACGGCTACTACACTGAGGTATCTTGGGGTCAAGGGGTCCAGTGAAATACTTAAACTCAAGTAAAATCTCCAGAGAAAAACACTAGAACCCTCGGCCCCTTATGTTATTTTTAGCACTTCACTTGAACCCTTGGCCCCTCGGACCCTCAAGTATTGAAAAGCACTTCACTTGACCCCTTGAACCCTTGGCCCCTCGGACCCTCAAGTATTGAAAAGCACTTCACTTGACCCCTGGAACCCTTGAACCCTTGGACCCTTATGTTCTC
>Ga0210023_1000957_pt1 | contig 20991 bp, 22 predicted proteins | sample CryGeymeta201524_FD_183987 | JGI IMG/M metagenome (GOLD analysis project Ga0210023, IMG submission 183987) | Groundwater microbial communities from Crystal Geyser aquifers in Utah, USA - Crystal Geyser metaG 2015-24 (SPAdes) (version 2) | ecosystem: Environmental > Aquatic > Deep subsurface >... | reverse complement strand
GGTGCCTCTTCGTAGTCATTGCGCGCGCAGGTCACGGCCACCGTAAAGCCGCCGTCGAAGGTCGCACTCCCGCCGGGCAGGGTTGTGTTTGCCGGGCAGGGCGGCGGCGTGGCAGTGCTGGCTGCCACGCTCCCAATGCCCCACTCCAGCCCGGCGCGTGCCGCCCAGTAGGCGCGCGAGCCCTGAATGTCTTGCGCTGAGGTGAGCTGCTGGGTATTGGAAAACGTCAACATAAAACCGCCCAGCGCCGCCAGGATAACTACTAAAAATATAGCTGCTATCGCAGCAAAACCAGCCTGTTGAGGCAGTTTATTCACGAGGAATGGCTTTGATCCAAACAGCACATCAACTCTCATTCAGCTTGCGTTTTTTCGCACCCACAAGCGGGCAAAGTCAAAGTCAATACGGCATTTGCTCAAGTCAAAACGATAGGGTTCGTCCTGAAAATCTGCCACCTTGCGGTATTGCCCGTCTATCAGACGCCAGACCTTGGCCTTTTTGGCAGCGGGATAGACCACCACGTAGTAAGCCACTCCTTCGCGCTGGTACAAGTCAAATTTGGTCACTTCATCGACGCGAGCGGTTTTGGGTGAGATCACTTCAAACACCAGGTCAGGTGCGCGGGTCAGTCGCTCGCCCTCGGGCAGGTAGCAGATTACCAACACATCCGGGCGCACCACCGTGTCGTCTGAGAATTCAACGTCCATTTCAAACAGTGCCTGGCAGTGCGGACAGTCGTCTAGCGATTCGTCGAGTTGTCTGAAAATTTTGGCACTGACATGCTGGTGTTCAAACACAGGCGACGGGGCCATCGCCACAGGGTAGCCTTCAATGAGCTCCCAGTCGCCCTTCCATTGGCGGTAATCCTGTGCGGTGTAGGTTTGCAAAGTGGGCTGTGCAGACATGATGTGCTGGTTTTTTATGTAACTACGGCGACAAGTTCGTTCAATGCGTCAGCATGGGGCATCGACACCGTCATTGTCAAGGCGTATTGTCAACGTGAATTTCATGGTACAGGCTTACCGTTTCGTTGCTGCGGGTCAGACCAAGCGTCATTTGCACAATGGCGTTGCGCTGGCTGGCGGCGTCGTAGGCAAAGCTGCCCGTACTGACACTATTGGCCAAAACAGCAGGCGGGTGAGCTGTGTCTGCCAGCATCACAGCCGCTAATGCTGCACAGCTTGCGGGAAGGGGGTAGGCAGCACTTAACGCGGGACGCGCGTAACGGTACAGCGTGCCCATGGCATCACCCGCTGCAGAGGCCGCCCCCGCAACATGAACATAACTGACCACCTGCTCATGCGCCGGCACCACGTGAAACCGGTTGCTGGCAGACGCCAGAGGGAAATGTGTCAACCCGGTGGAGTAGGTGATGCTGATGGGTGTTTCTGACGGACTGCCCGTGGGCGTGCCAGGTGCAGCACTGACCGCCGTGTTGGAGAGTTCATACGCGTCAGAGCCCGGTATGCCCAGGTTGTAAACCACAATCAGATCACGGCTGGCAATTTGTTGGTCCGCAGGCAGCGCAGCACCAGCAAAGCTGGTGTTGCTGCCCAGCATGTTGAAGGTGGCGGTTGTCGTTGTGCCAGCAAAGTCCAGTGCATCGGCACCTTCTGCACGATAGCGTCCACCGGTTCGGGTCGGAATGAACTCCATGCAGGTATTGCCGGTTGGCAGGCGAATGCTGTTGGGCAAGGCTTTGCGAATGTCGCGTGCGATGCGCCGCACGGTGGTGTCAGCCACGTCGGTCAACGCGGCGCGGCGGGCGCTGTCAAAGTAAGCATCGATCGGGCTTTTCATGAAGACTGACACCATGCCGCCAATCACGCCCATCAGCACGATGACCATGATCAGCTCGACCAGGGTGAAGCCGCGTTGGTGATGTGTGGTTCGCATGATCAGTAGTTGCTCCGGTAGCCCACCATGCTGACCACGTCTGAGCCGTGGGTGATGGTGACGGTGATTTTTTTGGCCGCTACCCCAAGCGTTGCAGTGCCATCAGTCACCACAATACCGATCACATAGCTAGACAATTCTGCTGGCAAGTCAGTAAAGGTGCTGTTGGATTGGCCGTTGTAATCGTCCACGTTGTCGTAAATGTTTCTGTTGGTGCCCTTATTCACATGAGAACCACATGCCGGTGCGCTGGCACCGCCAGGGTCAGGATCACAGTAGTTTTTGAGCACAATCTCTTCCAGAATAGACTCTGCCAGCGCCATGGCCTGCTTGCGCACCATCGGGTCAGCGCTGGACTTGACCACCGTGTTCATCACCTGCAAGATGCCCGCCAGCCCGGCGCTGACCACCACAATGAAAATGATCAGCTCAATCAGCGTGAAACCGCTATGGCGTGCGGGTATTGCCTTCTCCCGCCATTGGGGTGTTGGGATGGGGGCCGCCTTAGTCATGCACATAGCCGGTTTGCGCTTCCACTTTGATGACGCTGGCCGCATCCGACACCTGAATTTCAACGGCTGTGGCTACTGGCACGCCCGCAGCGTCCAGTGGCTGACCCAAGCCGTTGAAGCTCAAACGGGCGGGTCCGGAGCTGTACGAAATCCCGGACCTGGCGTTGATACATCCTTTGGCGCCAACAGGCGTTCCATCTGGGCAATTTTTGTTGGGGCCAGTCAACGCAGTGTTACAGGCGCTAACAGACGGTGCAGAGGCAATGGTCAAAACGGCAGAAGCCGGGGCTGGTTTAGAAAACGCCACACACACCGTGCGCCGCTGCGCAATGGCTGTTTTTTGCGCATAGCGAAGCAAACCCAGCGTTTCATCATGAAACCCGCGTGCATAAAAATCACCCGTGTTGAGCATGCGCGGCGCAGCAAACACCGCCAGCACGCCCATGATGACGATGACCATGATCAGTTCGATCAGGGTAAAGCCGCGCTGGTGGTATGTGGTTTGCATGGTTATTCACTGTTGCGGCAGGCCACACCATGCCCGCGCGCAGCCTGCATCAGCGCGGCATCAAAGCTCACCAAGCTGAGCCCCAAGCGCTGCGCCACGGCCAGATGCAGTGCATCCGGGGTGCGCAGACCCGGCGCTGGGGTAGTACGGCATAAATCAGCCGCATTGGCAAAGTCTTCGCGCAGCACATCGACCACGGTCAACTGCGATGTGGTGAAAGCCTGAAACAACTGACGCGCCCTGTCTGCCACAGCGTCACTGACCTGGCCATTGCGCAACTTGAAGGCCACAGCACTGGCAAACTCGGCCAGCGTCCAGTGGCTAATCCAGGGCGATGGCTCTTGCGCCAAGGCCAGTCGCGCTGCGGCGGTGCCAGTTTCGTTAAAAAACAAGGGCACCAACACCGAGGTGTCCAGGTAAGCGGCCATCAATAAGTGTCCTGCGCGCGCATGGCCAGCACGCTACTGCCTGCCACTGTGGGTTGTGCATCGACAAAGGTGGCCAGTGCAGCAAAGTCAAACGGCGTGTGTGCCAGCGCCCGGGGTTCAGGCACCAGCCGCGCAATGGCCCGCCCGCGCCGGGATATTTGCATTTCCTGGCCACTTTCAACTTCACTTAGCAACTCCGACAGATGCGCTTTGGCATCTGCAACCGAAACACTGCGCATCGCAATATCCTTTTACTTGACCATATAAATCAAGATTAAACCATGAAGATGGTCATTTACAAAGCTCAGCCCCGTTGTCGCAGCCATTGCCATCTACCACCAGGCAGGGCTGTTGCTTGAAATAAGGCTGGTTGTCGGCCGCGTCGCAGACCACCATTACGTCCGGTAATAAAACGCGTTCCACTCAGCCACATTGAGTTTTATGTCAGAGATAAACACCCGGCACGGGCCGCCGCGCACCAGACTGCGCAGCTTGGCAAAGACATTGCCTGCAATCAAGTTGTGTGGCTCGCCCGCGCCAGCCATGGCATACACCTGGCCGTCAACAAACTCGTGGCGGACGTTGCTGTTCTGCTCGCTCGCCAGATAGTCGTCGGCAGTCAGAATGGGTTTGAAGACTAATGACATGGTGATTGATCTCCAAAATTACTCTGAAAAAGAGGCGATTGAGTGCTGCTTGCGCCAATCAAACTTCAGGCACTTTGTGCAGCGCCTGACCAACCGCCACCGCGTTGTCGGCACAAGTGTCGCGAAAGCCCTGGCTGATACGTGCGTCTATGCTAGCAGTATTCCAGAGCAGCTCTGTTGCCAGCCAGCCCAAACTACTCCAGCCGCTGTAGGCCGACCGCGCTCTCAGCGCTGACCAACCCCAAAATGATGAAACATTCAAATGCGGCAGCCGCTCGTGCAACAGTCACTCCACCGCGTCGGCGCGCTTTTCTTGCTTCGTCCATGTCTACAAAAGCCGTCCGCGCATCAATGTACTGACGCGCCGCGTCCGGATTGATTTCCAGGCTTTCCAAGTGATGTGTCATTTTTCAAGCTTACTTGGAAAAGTTATTTCAGAACCAAGCACATTGCCAGTGAGCTGATCGGAGTCAAAATGATTCGCTTAAACCGCTTGGTATGATAATATGTCATCACTCTAGAGAGTCTGGATTAGCCGGTTTCCATGGTAAGTGGAGCGGCACAACGGAGTTGAGACTCCATATTTTGAAAGAAGGTCAATATGAAAAAGCAATCTGGTTTTACCCTGATTGAGTTGGTCATGGTCATTGTTATCCTCGGCATTTTGTCGGCGGTGGCCTTGCCCAAGTTTGTCAACCTGGGCTCCGACGCACGTACTTCCGCCATGAAGGCGGTGGAAGGTTCCATGCGTTCGACCAATGCCATGATTTATGCCAAGGCTGCGGTCAATACTCAAACTGGTGCAACCGGTACAGTGACGATTCCAGGTGCTACGGGCGTCGTTACTACAAAATACGGATTTGCCTCAAATGTGAATGAGCTTGTAAAAGTGATGGACTTGAGTCCTGACTTTAATACGGCGACGGCTAATCAGATTCGACATGCAGGCGCAGTCACTACAGCCAACTGCCGGGTTAGCTACACCGCTGCGACAGCTACTGTGCCGCCTATCTACACCTTGGTCACCACCGGCTGCTAATCACACAGCGATCCATCTGACCACTGCTTAGGCGGGTCCCCAGTGGACTTGCCCAATGAAAAAACGGGTTCTTCGGAACCCGTTTTTTTGTGCGTAAAGCCAACCAACAAAAGCACTAATCCATCACTTGCCCTTGCCACACATAACGTTCCTTGGCCGTCAACAGCAAAGGGCCTGCGGTAGCCCCTTCAACGCGGTACCATGCCATCACATCACCGCTGGGGCTGTCAAATTCTGTGGCATCCACCGGCAGATAGCCCACGCAGACACACACGGCATCAAAGACCCAGTGGCCCGATGGCACGGCAGCCAATTCACCGGGTCGAGTTTCACCAAAGTAATTGGATGGGCGACGTTCCAATAACTCAAAAGGGTTGCGTTGCAGTGCGGCGCCCGTTTGATTTTGAGCTGCCTCCCGGTGCAGATGCTGCAACACAAAGGCGGTGCGCAAGCTGCCCAGGGTACTGCGCACAGAGGCCAGTTCGGCTTGCCTTTGCACCACCTGAACCCGGTTGATAAAAACCACCAACAAGGTCAGGATGAGCGCAGCCATCAAAGACCATTCCACAATCCGGACGCTTAAAAACGCCCTGCCGCCAGCAGCCTGTGAGGCGGCCATGACTAGCCGCCGCCCCGACCCTGCGCGGCGGCCCCCAGGTCCCACAGCGGCAAAAAAACACCCAGCGCCAGCAGCAACACCAGCACACCAATGACAGCCAGCAAGATGGGTTCAATGGCGGCTGACAGGCCCTTGATGTGATAGTCGGTCTCGCGCTCGTACATGTCCGCTATTTCAAACAGCAGGTTGTCAAGTTCCCCGGTTTCTTCACCCACGCGAATCATTTGCAGCACCACCGGCGTAAAGACACCGGTGGCTGCGGCGCAGCGCGAAATGCTTTCACCGCGCTCAATGCCGTCGCGCATTTGTTCAATGCGGCCGCCAATGAACGCGTTGTCCACCGTTTGCGCCACCACCGTCAATGCCTGCACCAATGGCACGCCGCTTTGGCTCGACAGCGCAAAGCTGCGGGCAAATCGGGCCAGCGTGGCCTTAAGCACAATGTCGCCGACGATCGGCAGCTTGAGCTTGCGTGCGTCCCAGTTGTAGCGGCCTTGCACTGTGCGAATGTAGGCGCGCGCCAGCAGCACGGCGCCAATGGTGCCGCCAATCAGCAGCGGCCACCAGGCCAGCATCCAGGCGGAAAACCCGAGCAAGCCACGGGTGATCAGGGGCAGCTCTGCATGAAAGCCTGCGAACACTTTGGCAAACACCGGGATCACAAAAATGTTCAGAATGACGACGGCGATCGCCATGGCAATCAGCACAAACATGGGGTAGCGCAAGGCCTGTTTGATGCGTTCGCGCACGTCACGCTCAAACTCCAGGTGCTGATTGAGCCGCAAAAAGACTTCGGTCAATCGGCCGGTCATTTCGCCCACCCGGATCATCGAGATGTAAAACGCGCCAAACACATCCAGGTGGCGGGCCAGGGCGGCAGACAATTCCCGCCCTTGATCAAGGCTGGCGCGGACGTCTTTGAGCAAGTCCACCATAGCCGGTTTGGTGTTGGAAGCCTCAAGGCCGACGAAGGCCTGCAAAATGGGCACGCCAGCTTTGTTGAGGGTGTACATCTGGCGCGAAAAAACCAGAATGTCTTCCAGCACCACGGGCTTTCGGTTCAGGCGCTCAAACCAGCCAGCTTGTGTCGTCTTGGCCTCTTCACGCACCACACGGATGTCGATGGGTGACACGCCCATCGCCATGAGCTGGTCCGCCACCCCGTTTTCGGTCATGGCGTCAAGTTGTCCCTGAACTGCTTCACCGCGGGCGTTGCGGCCACGCCATGCAAAAAAAGCCATGATGGTCAGCCTTTGGGAATGTCTTCATCAGCGTCGTCCACATCGAAGCCGATGCGCAGCGCTTCCGCCAGTGACGTGCGGCCCTGGCGCACCAGTTCCAGCGCGTGGGCCGCCATGGTGCGGCCCCGCATGCGATCACGGGCCAGCTTCATGAACGCCGCCGGGTCGGCGTGCGAGGCCGCTTGCGTCAGAATGGCATCCATTTCAAGCAATTCGTAAACCCCTTGCCGCCCGGCGTATCCCGTGCCGTTGCACGATGAGCAGCCCACGCTACGCATTGACTTGACCGACTCCAAGCTGCTGGTCATGCTGTTCAGCCACATCTGTTCCTGCGGCGTGGCTTGATGCGGCTGGATGCAATCGGGGCAATTGAGGCGCAGCAAGCGCTGTGCAATCACCGCCTGCAACGACGTGGCCACCATGAACGCTGGCACGCCCATGTCGAGCAAGCGAAACGGCGTGCTGATAGCGTCCCGGGTATGCAGGGTCGATAGCACAAGGTGACCGGTGATGGCGGCGCGCAGGCCAATTTCTGCGGTTTCTTCATCGCGCATTTCCCCCACCAGGATCACGTCTGGATCTTGCCGCAAACACGACCTGAGCACGCGGGCAAAAGTCAGGTTGATTTTTTCGTTGACCTGCACCTGGGTCAGCCCTGGCAGACGGTATTCCACCGGGTCTTCCACGGTGATGACTTTCAGCTCGGCGGCATTGATTTCTGCCAGCGCCGCATACAGCGTGGTGGTTTTGCCCGAACCTGTCGGGCCCGTGACCAGCACAAGGCCGGCGCTGTGCCCCAGCACCTCGCGAAAGCGCTTGAGCATGTCAGGCGGCATGCCAATGTCGTCGAGCCGCTTCATACCGGCACCCTGCTTGAGCAGGCGCATCACGGCAGACTCGCCATAGTTGGTGGGTAGCGTGGACAAGCGCACATCGATGGTGATGTCGCGTAAACGAACGCTAAAACGCCCGTCCTGCGGCAGCCGTTTTTCAGAAATGTCCAGCCCTGCCATCAATTTCAAGCGCTGCGCCAAGGGTGCACCAATGCGTTTGTCGGCCTGGGTTTGGGTTTGCAGCACGCCGTCAACCCGCACCCTGATTTGCAGGCCGGTCTCTTGCGGCTCAATGTGCACGTCAGACGCGCCCATCTGGATGGCATCTTCAAACACCGACTGCAGCAAGCGCACCACCGGCGCGCCCTCGGTGCCCACGCTGGCGGTGAGCTCACCAAAGTCAACCGTGTCGCCCAGGTCTTTTTCTAGCGCCCGCGCCAAGCCGCTGATTTCTTCGGTGCGCCGATAGAGCCGGTCAAAGGCCAGCGCCAGTTGGCTCTCGGGTACCGCTGCCATCGAGATGTTGCGCTTGAGCAGCAGAGTGAGTTGGTCAAAGGCAAACAAGTCCAGCGGGTCAGCCACGGCCACCAGCAAGGACTCGCCCTTGTCCTCCAAAACAAGCGCCCTGAAGCGGCGCGCAGCCGCCTCGGGCAGTAACTTGACCAATTCGGCGCGAAACGGAAAGGTCTTGAGGTTGACAAACGGAATGCGCAGCTGCCGGGCCAGGCCATTGGCCAACAACTCCTCGGTGATCAGACCACTTTCAATCAGCACCCGGCCAATTTTTTTGCCGTTCTGCCGTTGCAGGTCAAGCGCCTGCTTGAGTTGCTCTTGCGAGATCAGGCGCTGCTGAACCATCACATCGCCTAAGCGCAACTTTTCTGGTCTGCGTGAGGCCATGCCCGGCGCTGTGCTGGTGGGTGAAACTGCAGATGGGTTCATGGTTTGAATTGAAAATCTGTGGCCATGACGCCGCTTGCCATGATCGTGAAGGCGATGATAACGCGCTGTGCCGCCATACCGCGTGCCACAATTCAAACCTATGAAGCGCCTCAACCAAGGAACCCCATGAGCCTGTTTAGCTGGACTGAAAAAAGCCCTGAAATACTTCGCCAGGGCGGCGTGATCGCCCCCGATGAGCGCCTGCCCTGGGCGCAAACCACCGTGATGGGCATGCAGCACGTCATCGCCATGTTTGGCGCCACGGTGCTGGCACCTATTCTGATGGGTTTTGACCCCAATCTGGCCATTTTGATGAGCGGCATCGGCACGCTGATCTTTTTCTTCATCACTGGTGGTAACGTGCCCAGCTACCTGGGTTCAAGCTTTGCCTTCATTGGCGTGGTGATTGCGGCCACCGGCTACGCCGGCCCGGGCCTGAACGCCAACATTGGCGTGGCGCTGGGCGGCATCATCGCCTGCGGCGCGCTCTACACCGCGATTGGCTTGCTGGTGCAGGTGGTGGGCACCGGTTGGATCGAAAAACTCATGCCGCCAGTAGTGACCGGTTCTGTGGTGGCGGTGATTGGCCTGAACCTGGCGGGAGTGCCGATCAAGAACATGGCGGCCAGCAACTTTGACAGCTGGATGCAGGCCGCCACGTTTGTTTGCGTGGCGCTGGTGGCGGTGTTCACCCGCGGCATGTTGCAGCGCCTGCTGATTCTGGTCGGGCTGCTGGTGGCCAGCGTTTTGTACGCCCTGCTGACCAACGGCCTGGGTCTGGGCAAGCCGATGGACCTGAGCGGCTTGTTCAGCGCTGCCTGGGTCGGCATGCCCGGTTTTGCGGCGCCAGTATTTGATTCCAAAGTCATGCTGATGATGGCGCCAGTGGCCATCATTTTGGTGGCTGAAAACCTCGGCCACATCAAGGCCGTGACGGCGATGACTGGCAAAAATCTTGACGTTTACATGGGCCGCGCCTTTATCGGCGACGGCGTGGCCACCATGGTCAGCGGCAGCGTCGGCGGCACCGGGGTCACCACTTACGCTGAAAACATCGGCGTGATGGCGGCGACCAAGGTGTATTCGACCGCCATGTTCCTGGTGGCGGCGCTGCTGGCAATTGTGCTGGGCTTCAGTCCCAAGTTTGGCGCCGTGATTCAGGCCATTCCGCTGCCGGTGATGGGCGGTGTCAGCATCGTGGTGTTTGGTCTGATTGCGGTGGCGGGTGCGCGCATTTGGGTCGAGAACAAGGTGGATTTTTCTGACAACAAAAACCTGATTGTTGCCGCCATTACGCTTATTTTGGGCACCGGGGATTTCACCCTCAAGTTTGGCGACTTTGCGCTCGGCGGCATCGGCACCGCTACTTTCGGCGCCATTGTTTTGTACGCGCTGTTGAACCGGCGCAGCGCTGGTTAATTGGTTATTGCGCCTGCCATGTCGTGTGCCGCGGCTTACTGGCCGGGAACTGTCTCAACGTCAAATTCAACAATGTTGCGACTGGCCTTGCTGAAGGCCACGCCAATCAGGTGGATCGGCTCGCCCCGGGCGCGGTACTTGTCGGCGTAGCCCATGGTCTTGATCTGCTGCAAAGCTTGCCCGGCAGGGGTGAGCTCAAGCACCTTGAACTCGAACAAATAGACCTGGCCAGCAAACAACACCGCCATGTCAATGCGGCCGTGGCTGGTGCTGTCTTCCAGGCGAATGTCGAGCCCCAGCGCGGCAAAATAGCTGTAGAAAATACTGGCGTAATAGCCATCAAAATTGGCCAGCTCGTTTTTACGGTACCAGTCGTGCGGGATGCTGGTAAAAAAGGCGTGGAACAGGACTTTCAGGCCGACAAAATCCTGCGCCAGCAGCAGGTCATGGAGCCGGGTGGCGTGCTCGCCGTACTGCGCCGGGTTGGTCGTCAGGCTTTGCAGAAGCACCGCGTTCAGGCTGGTGCGCACCTCCAGGTTGGGGTAGCGCAGGCTGATCTGCATCAATCCGGGAATGCGCCTTACCGAGTCCACCGTCAAGTAGCCTGCCTGGAACAGCAAAGCCTCTGGCGGGATGTTGTCCACGTCAAAGGTGGAAAGCAAGGTCTCGGGGGCGACGATGCGGCTCAGGTCAGGCGTGAACTGCTGGCGCTGCATCAGCAGTTTGATCAAAAAACTGGGCGTGCCGGTTTCAAACCAGTAGGGCCGGAACTCGCGGCTGCGAAACAGCAGAAGCAAGTCAAACGGGTTGTAAACCGGTGTGCCCAGCCAGTTGTAACCGTTATACCAGCGCCGGATGTCTTCCCGATCCAATCCCTCCAGTTCGGGCGCAAACACGGTGTCCACATCGGCATCGGTGTAGCCGCACAGGGCGCTGTAGCGCGCTTCCAGCGTGATGTCGGTCAAGTTGTTCAAGCCAGAAAAAAGGCTGACCTTGCTGAACTTCGAGACCCCAGTCAGAAATACAAACTTGAGGTATTCGTCAGCACCCTTGAGCACCGAATAAAGGTTTTTCAGACCCTCACGCATCTCCAGCGCCACCGCGCTGTTGGTGATGTTGTCCAGAATCGGTTTGTCGTATTCGTCGATCAACACCACGGCGCGCTGACCACTTTTTTGCTGCGCTTGGCGGATCAGGTCGCCCAGGTTACCCGCCGTGTCGGACTCTGGCAAGCCCGGCGGCAGTGGCAAGCCCAAAGCCACGCGGTTTTGACGCAAGACATCGGTAATGCGCTGATCCAGCTCGGCGCGGTCGCGCAGCACACCGTCTGAGAAGCTCACCCGAATCACCGGGTGCTGTTTGCTCCAGTCCCAGAGACTTTCTGCCAGCAGGCCTTTGAACAGCGCTTGCTGTCCTTCAAACAGGGCGCGCAAGGTGTCAATAAAAAGGCTCTTGCCAAAGCGGCGCGGGCGGCTTAAAAAATAATATTTGCCAGTCTCAGCCAGTTCTACCGCAAAGCCGGACTTGTCAACGTAGTAGTAGCCCTCTTCAATGATCTCGCGAAAGGTCTGAATGCCAATGGGCAGCTTGCGCCGCGCCAGTGGCGTTGGGGTAGGCGACGTGGGGGTGAGCGTCATCTTCCAGCTTGCCTACACCGCTGCCAGCGCTTGCGTCAGGTCGGCCAGCAGGTCGTCGATGTGCTCGATGCCAATGGACAAACGCACGGCGTCCTCTGAAATACCCGCTTTGGCCAGCTCCGCCGGTGACAACTGGCGGTGCGTGGTGGATGCCGGGTGGGTGGCCAGCGACTTGGCGTCGCCAATGTTGACCAGGCGCGTGAACAATTGCAGCGCATCCAGAAACGCAGCGCCCGCCACGCGGCCTTGGCCTGCTTCGCATTTGATGCCAAAGGTGAACAGGCCACTGGCCTTGCCGCCCATGTATTTAAGAGCTAGCGCATGGTCGGGGTGATTGGGCAAACCGGCGTAGCTGACCCAGGCCACTTTGGGGTGGTTTTGCAAAAACTCGGTAATTTTTTGCGTGTTGTCGTTGATGCGGTCCATGCGCAGCGCCAGCGTTTCGATGCCTTGCAAAATCAGAAACGCGTTGAACGGCGACAGCGCCGCGCCGGTGTTGCGCAGCGGCACCACGCGGGCGCGGCCAATATAGGCGGCCGGGCCGAGCGCTTCGGTATAGACCACGCCGTGGTAGCTTTGGTCGGGCTCATTGAGGCGTTTGAATTTAGCCTTGTGCTCGGCCCAAGGGAACTTGCCAGAGTCGATGATGGCGCCACCAATGCTGTTGCCGTGGCCGCCCAGGTATTTGGTGAGCGATTGCACCACAATGTCAGCGCCGTGCTCGATCGGGCGCAGCAAATACGGCGTGGCCACGGTGTTGTCCACAATCAGCGGCACACCGTGGCGGTGCGCTACTTCTGCAATCGCGGCAATGTCAGTGACACGGCCCTGCGGATTGCTGATGGATTCGATGTACACCGCTTTGGTTTTGTCGTCGATCAGGGCTTCAAGCGCCGCCAGATCGCTGGGGTCGGCAAAGCGCACCTCAATGCCTGAAAGCGGAAAGGTGTGGGCAAACAGGTTGTAGGTGCCACCATAAAGCGCATTGCTCGCCACAATGTTGTCGCCCACTTCGGCGATGGTCTGAATGGCATAGGTCACCGCTGCCGAACCCGATGCCAGCGCCAGCCCGGCAATACCGCCTTCGAGCGCCGCCACGCGCTGCTCCAGCACGTCATTGGTCGGGTTCATGATGCGGGTGTAAATGTTGCCCGCCACTTTGAGGTCGAACAAATCGGCGCCATGTTGGGCGCTGTCAAAGGCATAGGCGACAGTTTGGTAGATCGGCACCGCCACCGATTTGGTGGTGGGGTCGGGGCTGTAGCCCGAGTGGACAGATTTGGTTTCGAATTTCCAGGAATGGGACATGCGTTAGCTCCTCGGGTGGTTAACATAGATGTGCGTCGGTTATGGATGGTAACGGCTGTCAGCACCAACAGCTTTGCGGCGGCCTGGCGCAGTGCGGGTTTTACGGTGCTGGTGGCGTTCAAATTCATGGCCTATTACATTTAATGATGTGTAACTCAGAAGAAGGCCATGGCCAACGTCAACTTTACCGGTGCGGTTGATCGTGACTTGCTCAGGCTCGCCAAGATCATTGCGGCCAAATCTGACACGTCGATTAATACGCTGTTCAACGCCGAGTTGCGCTACTTGGTGGACACTTTCGAAGCGGCCGAGACCAGTAGCAACCAGAACTATCGCACCTTGCTTGATTTTTCCCTGGGGCGGGTGGACGACCTGGCGGCCATGAAGCTGCTGGGTATCGACAGTGACGAAGATTTTTTTCTGCTGATGGCACAAGCTCGCCTGCCAATGCCGCGCTTGTCGCAAGCCAGCATGCAGCGCATGGTGGACGATCTCAATGCCTTGATGTCATGAGCGTTAGCCACTCATGGCTTGCGCACGCATCGTTGCGCTGCGCAAAATGCCTCAAAGTCGTTCTTTTTCAACGGGCGGCTGAACAAGTAGCCCTGGTAAGCAAAGCAGCCGTTGGACTCCAGAAACTGCCTTTGTTCTTGCGTCTCCACGCCTTCTGCGATGACGTTGAGGCCCAACTTGTCGCCCAGCACAATGACGGTGCGCACAATGGCGGCATCGCTGTTGTCCACCAGCACATCGCGCACAAAACCCTGGTCGATCTTGAGCTGGTCCAGCGGCAAACGCTTGAGGTAGGCCAGCGACGAGTAACCGGTGCCAAAGTCATCCAGCGAAAACCTCACGCCCCGGTCTTTGAGCGCATTCATTTTTTGCACGATGCCGTCAAGGTCCTGCGCCAGCAGGCTTTCTGTCAGCTCCAGCTTGAGCAGTGCCGGGTTGGCACCGGTCAAATCCAGTTCAGACAGCACCTGACTGACAAAATCCGGGTGGTGGAACTGCTTGGCACTGACATTGACCGCCACAGCCAATCCAACCGTTGCCGCACTTGACTGCCAGTCGGTCAAAGCCAGGCAAGCCGTGTGCAGCACCCATTGCCCAATTTGCAGGATGAAGCCGCTGCTTTCGGCGGCAGGAATGAAGTTTGCCGGTGACACCAGGCCACGTGTCGGGTGGGTCCAGCGCAGCAGCGCCTCCGAACCCAAAATATTCCCATTGCGGTCAACCTGAGGTTGATAGACCAGGTGCAATTCGTTGTTTTGAAGGCATTGGCGCAAGTCACTCTCAAGCTCGGCCTGCGCCACCAATTGGGCTTGCAACAGGCCGTCAAAAAAGCGAAAACCGTTGCGGCCATCGGCTTTGGCTGAATACATGGCGGAGTCTGCCCTGCTCAACAACTCATCCACAGTAATCTGAGCATCGCCACACAAAGCAATGCCCAGGCTGGCCGACGTGAAGTGCTCCCGGTTGTCAATTAAAAAGCCTCTTGCCAAGGCCACCAAAATTTTGCTGCAAAGGCCTTGTGCGGCCAGTGACGCCGCAGCCCGATCGGCCCCGATGTCGGTCAAGAACACAATGAATTCATCGCCGCCCAAGCGCGCAAAAAATCCTGATGGGGGCAAGCATTGTTGTATGCGCAGGGCAACCTGCTTGAGCAATTCGTCGCCGCAGCGGTGACCCCAGTGGTCGTTGATGCGCTTGAAGTTGTCCAGATCAAGCAAGATGCAGGCGCTGACATCGCTGCCGGGTTCGGTTTTGCACAGCACCTGATTGGCGTGGTTCAAAAATTGCCTCCGATTGGGCAAGCCCGTCAGCAGATCATGAAAAGCCAGGTGATGCACTTTGGCCTGCGACTGCATGCGCTCGGTAATGTCGTGCGCCAGCACCAGTCTGGCAGAGCGCCCCTGGTAGTCCATGGCGTGGGCAGATACCTCCACCTTGATCCGGGTGCCGTCTTTGCGTAAATTTGTCCAAACTTGAGCGGCTGCCACCCGGCTTCTGAGGTCAATAGCCAGATGCGTATGCAGGGTGGCGTGGTCTTCGACCGGGTGAATATCGGGCAAGCTCATGTGCTGCAATTCTTCACGGGTGTAGCCGTACTGCGACACTGCGGCATCGTTCACCGACAAAAATACGAGTGTTTCGCAGTCGTACACCCACATCGGATGCGGATTGTTTTCAAACATGCTGCGGTGCCGTATTTCACTCTCATTCAACGCGACCTCGGCCAACTTACGTTGCGTGATGTCACGCTCCACTGCCACCCAATGCGTGTACCAGCCGGTGGCGTCTGCCACCGGGACAATGTCCATTTCAAGCCAGAATTCTTCGCCCGTTTTGGTGTAATTGATCAACTCGGAGCGCACCGGCTCCCAACGTTTGAGCGCAGCGAATATGCGGTCCAATTCTTTGCGCTGGGTTTTCTCGCCCTGCAAGATGCGCGGCGTCTTCCCCATAACCTCTTCGCGTGAATAGCCTGTGCGGCGGACAAACGCATCATTGACAAAAACAATGCGCGGCCCGGGTTGTTCAAGCGGCTCCGCTTCGGTGATCAGCACAATGTCATTGAGGCGTGACACGCAGGTTTCGAGCAACTGAAGCCGGGTGTTGCCGGCTTGCAGCGCAGCTTCAACCTGCTTGCGCTCGGTGATGTCAATCAGTATGCCGGCCACCCGGTAGGGCTTGCCGTGGTCATCAAAATAAAAACGGCCTTTTGACCACAACCAATGCAAGGTTTGATCGGGCCAAACCACCCGGAATTCAACGTCGTAGGCGCCATCACCCGCCATGGCGCGCTGGTAGCAGTCGTCCACGCGGGTGCGGTCCGCTTCAAAAATATGCGCCAGGTAAGTGTCATAGCCCCATACTGGCACTGGCTCGGTGTAGCCAAAACACTGGTCATGCAACAGCGAGCGGCGGGCCACGTTGGTGCGCAAATCCATGTCCCAGTCACCAATGTCAGCCGCATCCAGTGCAAAGTTCAGGCGCTGCTCAGTTTCCAGGCGATTTTTCTCTTGTGCCAGCAATCGCAATTGGGCACGTCTTGCTTCAATCAAGGCAACAACCTGGCCAGCAAGCCGTTTGAGGCTGTTGAGTTGTTTGCTTGAAAGCGTTCTTGGCGTGTGGTCGATCACACACAAGCAGCCCAGCGCAGCGCCAGAGGCAAGCACCAGCGGAACACCTGCATAAAAACGAACCCCCTGAGGCGCCAGAACAACTTCCAAATTCTGAAACCGCGGGTCTGCGCCAGCATCTTCCACCACCAGGGGCTCAACGTCTGCAATGGCACGACTGCAAATAGACTGCGTGCGCCGCGCGTAAGCGTCAGCAAAACCTACCCGGGACTTGAACCAGACCCTGTCTTGATCAACCAACGAAATCAGGGCAACAGGCGTGTCACAAATTTCGCTGGCCAACAGCGCCAGGTTGTCAAAATCGGGCTCGGCGACGGTATCGAGCAACTGCAAGGTATGCAACTCCTCCAGGCGATTGACTTCATTGAGCTTTGCGGTGGAAGTTGGCATACCGAATTGGTTTTGGTTTGAGGCGACTGAGTTGGCGAGAATAGCATGAGCCTGCTGGCGGCTTATTGGTCAACTACTCCGTGCGCTTTTCGCCAGTCGGCATAGGCTTCGGGAAAGGCGGCTTGCAAGCGCGCCAGGTAAAAGTTGGCCTCCGCCTCGCGGCCCAGCAGTAGCGTGCTGTTGATGAAGACCTCAACCACCCGCGCCTCGGGCGAAAAATGCAGCGTGTCTTTGGCCAGCTGGTTCATCTGCGCCGCGTTGGCCGGCGTCAGCTTGGTCGTGGTGAGCTCGGCAAAGCGCAGTTGAGCCTTAAACATGAAGACATGGCGCGTCTTGGCGAGCGTGTTGACGCGGTAAGCCGGGGCGCGTTTGTCGGGTTGCAAGTAGATTTGACTGACCAGCCGGTATTGCCAGGCCGCCAACGCGCAAAAGCTGAGCAACACCGCAGCGCACGCCGCCTGCAGATAGGGCGCTAGCGATCTTTTGGATGGCGCGCGGTGCGGCAGCAGCAGCCAAATACACAAGCCAGCGGCCATCTGGAATGAGCCATACCAGAGCGGGTATTCCAGCAGACTGTGTAACCCAATCACCGCCAAAATGCCCCAGGCCATGCGCTGTGTGGGGTCTGACGCGCGCCAGGGCCGGGCACGCCACAGCAGCCACAGCGTGCCGCCGCATAGCGTAGTAGCCAGCGGCACGCCAAGTTCCACCGCCAGATGCAAGGGCAGGTTGTGGGCGTTGTCCAGAATGTCGCAAAAGCGCGCGCCGGGGTAAAGCGTGATGAAGTGGGCGTAGTCCAGCTCGCCCCAGCCCCAGCCCAGCCAGGGCTTTTGCGCGATCAAAAACAGCACGTTGCGCCACAGCGTGAGGCGGCTGGCGCACACCGCGTCGCCTTGGCGCAGCCGGGCCCAGGCGCCGCTGTGCATGGGGTCGAGCCCGGCCAGCCACGGCAGTGCCCAGGTGGCCACCGCGTAGACCAGCACGGCGGCCAGTAAAACGCGCTGTAGCGCTTGCCCGTTTTGACTGCTGGCGTCGTCATGGTGCAAGCGGTGCTGCCAGTACAGGCTCAAAACCACCACCATCAGCAACTGCAACAACCCGGTGCGCGACGACGAAGCCGCGTTGCCCGCGCTCAGCAGCACGGCCAGCCCGATCAGGCCGGCGTGGCGCCTGAATCCGGGGCGAGCCGGTTGCGCCGCCCACCACAACAAGGCCACCAGCCCGATGTTCATCAAGCTGGCAAACTGGTTGCGCTGGCGCAAGTTGCCATAGGCCACGCCGACTTCCGGGTGGTTGACCCACACCCCAAACCACGCCGTGGCGCCAAAGTATTGCAGCAAGCCCATCACTGCACTTATGGCTGCGGCCACAGTCCAAGCCCCGACCATGGCGCGCACCCAGTCGGCGCGCTGCTGCTGCGGGTAGGCGCTGGCCCACAGCAGCAACAAGCCGACTGTGCAGCTCCAGGCAAACAACAGCGGCACCATGGCAGGCGTCGGCCCGGGCGAAAACGGATTGAGCCAGGGCAGCGTGATGAGGAGGACAACAGCAAGCAAGCGCATGAGAGCGGCATTGTCCATCAGGCGGGTGGCTGGCAAAATCGGGCTCACACTCAAAGAGGTCGCGCCATGTCCAAAGCCAAACAAAATATTGCTGCCATCGTGGGAGGATCATCCGACGAAGTGGAAGCCGCCTTTTACGAGGCGCTGCAAAACGCCGACCTCGAGCGTCTGATGGCCTGCTGGGCCGATGACGACGAGGTGGTGTGCGTGCACCCGGGCGGCGCGCGCATGATCGGGCTGGGCGCCATTCGCTCAGCGTTCGAGGCCATGTTCAACAACGGCAGCGTACGTGTGCGCGCTGAAGGCGTGCGCAAGATTGAAGCGCTGGGCAGCACCGTGCACAGCGTGCGCGAGCGCATCGAGCTGCTCACGCCCGAGGGCCCGATGGAAGCGGTGGTGATTGCCACCAACGTCTATCACAAGACCACGCAAGGCTGGCGCCTGGTGGCACACCACGCCAGCCCCGGCAACGCGCGCGAGCCGCAGGATGTGACCGAAACGCCACCCGTGTTGCATTAGGGTTCGTGGTCATGCACTACAACGCGCCCTGGTGGCTGCCCGGTGGCCATGCCCAAACCATTTGGCCTGCCTTGCACAGCCGCATCAACCGCCTGCCTGCCTTGCCGTACCGGCGCGAGCGCTGGGCCACGCCTGATGATGATTTTGTCGATGTGGACTGGCGCGATGCGCCCATCGACCCCCTTGGGGCGCCGGGCGCGCCTTTGCTGGTGCTGTTTCATGGGCTGGAGGGCTCATCAAACAGCCACTACGCGCTGGCGCTGGGCCAATGGGCGCAGGCCCAAGGCTGGAGTTTTGCCGTGCCACATTTTCGCGGTTGCAGTGGCGAGATCAACCTTGCCCCGCGCGCCTATCACTCGGGCGATTTTGAAGAAATTGGCTGGATTCTGGCGCGCTTTGCCGCCTGCCACGCCGGGCCGCTCCTGGCTGTGGGCGTGTCGCTTGGCGGCAGCGCCTTGCTGCGCTGGGCGCAGGAGGCGGGCAGCACGGCGGACAGCGTAGTGCAGGCGCTGGCCAGTATTTCAGCGCCGGTGGACTTGACAGCCAGCGGCCAAGCCATTGGCCGGGGCCTGAACCGGCAGGTTTATACCCGCATGTTCCTGGCCAGCATGAAACCCAAGGCCATGCGCAAGCTGGCCCAGTTCCCCGGCCTGTTCGATGCCCAGGCGCTGCAAAAAGCGCGCGACCTGTACGACTTCGACAACGTATTTACCGCACCGCTGCATGGCTTCAAAAACACGCGTGACTACTGGCAGCGCGCCTCGGCCAAACCGCACCTGGCCGACATTCGCCTGCCGACCCTGGTGGTCAACGCCCTGAACGATCCGTTTGTACCGGCAGCCAGCCTGCCAAAGCAGCGCGAGGTTGGCGCACAGGTGACCCTGTGGCAACCCGCGCAGGGCGGCCATGTCGGCTTTGCAGCAGGGCCACCACCGGGCCATTTGCAAAAGCTGCCGCAGACCGTGGGCGGCTGGCTGCAGGCACACCTTTGAAAGGACCAAACGCAATGGAAGACATCGTCAAACAAGCCATGGTCAAATGGCCCAACGTGCCCGACTGCTATGGCTGGCTCGGGCTGGATGCGCGCGGCAACTGGTATCTGCGCGACGACCGCGCGCAAGCCGCGGGGAGTTTTCAAAGTGGTGTGGCGGGCAGCAAGGGCGCTTTGTTGACGCATGAGAAACTGCGCGACTTTATCGCCCGCAATTACCAGCCCGATGCACAGGGCCAGTGGTTTTTTCAGAACGGCCCGCAGCGCGTGTATGCGGAGCTGCAAGCCACGCCGCTGATCTGGCGCGTGCAAGCTGACCACACAGTCAAGGACCACTTGGGCCGGGCCACCGTAGTGCAGCAGGCCTGGCTGGATGAAGCGGGTTGTTTGTACTTGGCGTCATCGGCCGGGCTGGGGCTGGTGCACACCCAGGACATGGACCTGGCCGCAGACGCCGTGGAGATCGGCCGGTGGCAGCCGCAAGAAGTTTTGCAGCGCGACTTGCCCGCGCGCTTCGGCTTTGTCAAAAGCCCGCAGTTACTTCAAAAAAAGTAACCGCAGGGGTTTGAATTTATTTGGCTTCAGACGCGGCTGCACCAGGCGCCGCTGCTTCAGCTGACTCTGGTGCTTTGGGTTCTTCGAACTTTGCGCCGGCGGCATTGGCCATGTACACCACCCCACGACCGACTTCAAAGTCAGCAAAGGCGCCGCCACCCTGGGCCGCCATGTTACCCTTGCCTTTGAGGGCCGAGTTCAGCAGCGCTTCATAGCCGGTGGCGATGCGCGGCGCCCAGGCGGCGGCATCAGAAAACTTGGGTGCGCCCACCAGACCGGCAGTGTGGCAGGTAGTGCATTGCGCCTTGAACACTTCTTCACCGGTCTTGGGCTCGCGCGAAGCGGCACCCAACTGGAAGCGGCCCACCTTTTGAATGCGCATGGCAACCGCATGTTCAGACATATCGGACGCCATCTGGCCGCCGGTTTGCGCTTTGTAATAGCCCACCAGTGAGCCAACCACCAACACGGGCAGCCCCAGCAAGACAAGAATGGTGGCAATCTTTTTCAGCCCGCTGGCGCTGGGCGCCGCGTGTGCGTCGTGGTCTGTGGTGTGATGTGGGTCGCTCATGGTGGCCTCGATTCATTGGTAGGTGCGAAGGGCAGCGTTGGATTATAGGGTTGGGTATTTTTTAACACCTACAATCGCCACTCCCAGTTGCGGCTGTAGCTCAGTGGATAGAGTATCGGCCTCCGAAGCCGAGGGTCGTGGGTTCGATCCCCGCCAGCCGCACCAGTCAATTATTTGATGCTATTAAAATTGATGTTTTAGGCATCTTTGTTGAACAGACCAATCGTCATT
>Ga0210023_1000956_pt1 | contig 21002 bp, 17 predicted proteins | sample CryGeymeta201524_FD_183987 | JGI IMG/M metagenome (GOLD analysis project Ga0210023, IMG submission 183987) | Groundwater microbial communities from Crystal Geyser aquifers in Utah, USA - Crystal Geyser metaG 2015-24 (SPAdes) (version 2) | ecosystem: Environmental > Aquatic > Deep subsurface >... | reverse complement strand
CTGCCCCTACCCGACTGAGCAAAAAAATCGCCATTCAGCGCAGCCCGGTGCCACAGCGCGGGCAGGTCAGCAAAGTATTTTTGGAAATACGATCACCGCAGGTCGGGCAATTGAACCAGTGATGACAGGAGCGACATTGCTGTTCAGACAACCCCTGCTTTTTCTTGCATTTAGGGCAACGCCGGTACATTTTGCGCTGGCTCAGATAATCCGCAAAAAACAGTCCACAGCGTGGACAGTCTTCGGTCCCGACCTTGGTTATTGCGGTTTCACACCCCGGAATCGGGCACTTAAACACCATTTTACAGTGCGAACACCAGTACTGACCTTTTAATTCGGCTTTGCAGTTCGGACACGTTTTGCCTGCCATAACAAACTTCCTTTCCGTTGAAACGACCTTCAGGTGACGCCTATCATAAGCGACTCGCGCGAATTTTTAAAGGAAAGTCTTGAGGGGATTTCCTCCCAACGCCGAGCAAGGCATAGAATCACTGCTCCTCTGATGTCGGCTTTTATACGCAAACAGCTTGACAAATAAAAATTATTTTCTTACCTTAACGGTCAACATTGCGCTGGCATGTTCTTCTCAAGAGTGGTGGAGGGACAGGCCCTTTGATGCCACAGCAACCGGCTCACGTAACTGAGTGCACAGGTGCAGGATGAGAGCGGTGCTTCGTGGGTCATTATTTGTGTGCCCCCCAAGCCCCTTCTCCCCCTCAAGATAAGAGGGTTTTACCGGCCTCAGTTGCCGCAAAGGGGATGCATCCATGAACCATAAATTACAACTTGCCACCCAACTGGTGCAACTTGGTGTCGGCCATGATCAAAAAAACGGCGGCATCAGTTTTCCCATCTACCCAAGCGCCACCTACCGTCATCCAGCACTGGGCGAAAGCACTGGCTACGATTACACACGCTCAGGCAACCCGACTCGACAATTGCTCGAAGAGGCCTTTGCCCAACTCGACAGCGGAGCACGCGGACTCGCCTTTGCTTCAGGCATGGCGGCTTTGACCACCCTATTTCTGCATTTCGGCAGTGGTGACCATCTGATCGTTTCTCAGGATCTTTACGGTGGAACCTATCGGGTCCTTGAGCAAATTTTCACGAAATTCGGTCTCAATGTCAGCTATGTTGACACCCGCGACTGCGCTCTGGTCGCGACAGCAGTTACCCCCACAACCCGCGCCTTGCTGGTGGAAACTCCCGGCAATCCCTTACTTGGGGTTGCCGACCTACAAGCATTGGGCGAATTGTGCCGTGCCAAAAATTTACTGTTTATTGTCGACAACACTTTTCTGACCCCGGTGCTTCAGCGACCCTTTGATTTTGGCGCCGACATCTGCGTTTATTCGGCAACCAAGTATTTTGGCGGACATAATGATCTCTGCGCCGGAGTGCTGGTTGCGCGTACCCCGGAGATGGGGGAGCGGCTCTATTTTCTGCAAAACTCAACGGGCGCCATTTTGCCGCCGCAAGACTGCTGGCTGCTGCTGCGTTCCCTCAAAACCCTGGCCCTGCGCCTGGAACGCCATTGTGCCAATGCCCTGAAACTTGCTTATTGGCTGCAAGGGCACCCTAAGGTAAAAGCGGTTTATTATCCTGGTTTAGAAACTGACCCCGGATACGAGCTATCGTGTCGCCAGACCCGCGGGTTCGGCGGCATGCTGTCCTTTCGCGTCGACACCCCGGCGAGGGCGCGAGACGTGTTAAAGAAAATTCGACTGATTTCTTTTGCCGAAAGTCTGGGCGGCGTTGAATCTTTGCTGACCCTGCCCAGCGTTCAGACTCATGGCGATATTCCTGAAACCGAACGCCAGCGCCTGGGCATCTGCGATTCCCTGTTACGGCTATCGGTTGGAATTGAAGATGTGGCCGATATTATGAACGACCTTGAGCAGGCGCTAAGGGATTAGTTTTGGCGGGATCGGCAGAGGAGAACTGTTTGCCCCAGCGGTTTTTTACCCGATGGCTTAATCGGGAGAAACCCTCCCGTCAGAGATGGCGTTTCTTTGCAAGAGAAGGACGGAAAATAGAAAATGGTAGAGATGTTGTTCGGCTATGAGCAAAACAGGTCATCGAGCCAGGCAAAGAGGGTATCAATGGGAGTGGGTTTGTCAAAGATTCGGCAGCCGAGTTTAGTCGCGCGGTTGAGATCTTGCTGCTGCCAGTCTCCTGAAATCAGGGCCATGTGGTGCACGGGAAGCGGGCATTTAAACTCGGCCTTCAGGGTGTGCAGAAAGTCAATTCCGCTCATACCGGGCATGCGATTATCGCTGATGATAACGGCGTAACAGGCTTGGTCTTGGGCTCTGCACCGGGGGTGATCAGCAAAAAATTCATGGGGGGTGCGATACGGGGACACTTCGAAATTTTTTTCGCGTAAGATGTCCGCGAGCAGGTTGCGACAGAGGGGGTCATCATCAATCACCAGCGCTTTACGCGTTTTCATCGGTTCTCCACCAGAAATGACCGCCACTAAAACAGGAAAGTGCTAACGACCTCGCGCAGGGTGTTCTTGCGCGAAACAGCTGGCGCAAGGTTTAAGGAGTCAGTGGCGTAAAAATCTTCACCCTCAACCTGGGTCACGGTTTCAAGGTTGTGCAACTGGCGCAGGGTCTCCTTGATAATCTGATCAAACAAAATCAATTCGTCGGCCGGGAACCCCGGAGTATCTTCGGCGGTCAAGCGAAACAGCTGCAATTGATTGAGAAAATTGTTCAAAATATGGTGGTGCGATGTCAGCATCGACCGATAAAGCTGCATCTGCTCCAACTCAACCTGGCGACGTCGGTGGCGGCGCAGATCGATGCAGAAAAATACCCCCAGAATCAACAGCGGCACCAGCAGCTGATTGATTGCCACTGCGTAAGCGGAAAGTGCTTGCAATAATTCTACAAGACGTTCAGTCGGGTTGAACTCAAAGAACCAGGATCCGAATAAAGTGAGAATTCCAATCCCGAAGCCAATGAATGTGAAGCAACATCTAGCCAGCATAAGCATAGCCCCCCGGTGCGGTTATTTTATGTGCTTCACGCAGCATAACGGCAATATCTGACAAATTTCTGAAAATCTTTGGGTATATACGCTTGAAAGCCGATTTTTTATTGAGAAATCAGCAACAAAATTCAGAAATAAAGGGACAAATGTAACATTTCGGCATAATTCTAGCCGGGATTCAGGTTTTCAAGGTTGAAAATCTGGATCCCCGACAAAACCTCACGGGGATGACGACCCTTGGCCGGGCAGGTGAAGAGGTCTTTTATTTAGATGATTTATCGGCAAAAAAGCGCTGTAAAAACTGGCCGGTATAAGATTTTTTTACCAGGGCGACCTGTTCGGGGGTTCCGCTGGCAATGATGTGCCCGCCGCCGCTGCCACCTTCGGGGCCGAGATCGATAATGTGATCGGCGGTTTTGATGACATCGAGATTATGTTCAATCACAATCACCGTGTTGCCGCCATCGACCAGTCGATTGAGGACTTCGAGGAGTTTGTGAATATCGGCAAAATGGAGCCCGGTAGTCGGTTCGTCAAGAATATAAACCGTGCGCCCGGTGGCACGTTTACTCAGCTCCCGCGCCAGTTTAACCCGTTGGGCTTCGCCGCCTGAAAGGGTGGTGGCACTCTGCCCGAGCGTGATATATCCCAGGCCGACATCGCGCAGGGTTTTGAGTTTGTTATTGATGCGCGGCAGGTTTTCCATTAACTGGCTGACCTGATTCACGGTCATGTCGAGCACATCGGCAATACTTTGGCCCTTGTATTTCACTTCGAGGGTTTCGCGGTTATAGCGCTTGCCCTTGCAGACTTCGCATTCGACATAGACATCGGGCAGAAAGTGCATTTCAATGCGGATAATCCCGTCGCCGCTACAGGCTTCGCAGCGTCCGCCCTTCACATTAAAGGAAAATCGCCCGGCCTTGTAGCCGCGAATTTTCGCTTCGGGCAGCTGCGCATAGAGTTCGCGGATATCGGTGAACACGCCGGTATAGGTCGCCGGATTCGAGCGCGGCGTGCGCCCAATGGGCGACTGATCGATGTCGATAACCTTGTCGAGCTGGTCGAGTCCCTGAATGTCTCTCAGTGGGCCGGCTTTCTCACGGCTGCGATGAAGTTTCTGCGCCAGGATTTTATACAGGGTTTCAATAACCAGGGACGATTTTCCTGAACCGGAAACCCCGGTAAAACAGGTGAGCACCCCGAGGGGGATATCGACATCAATCTGACGCAGATTATTGGCGCTGGCACCCAGCAGGCGCAGACTGCGCTCACTGGTGCGGCGCCGCTCTGGCATGGCAATTTCGCGCTCACCGGACAGATATTGGCCCGTCAGGGATTCTTTGCAGTTACGCACCTCAGACGGCAACCCGGCAAAGACCACCTCGCCACCATGGACTCCAGCTGCCGGGCCCATATCAATAAGATAATCAGCGGCGAGCATCGTTTCTTCATCGTGCTCGACCACCAGAACCGTATTGCCCAGGTCACGTAATTTCTTCAGGGTTTCAAGCAAACGCAGGTTGTCACGCTGGTGCAAACCAATGGAGGGTTCATCGAGAATGTACAGCACCCCCATGAGAGACGAGCCAATCTGGGTCGCCAGGCGGATACGCTGGCCTTCGCCTCCGGACAGGCTTCCCGAAGCCCGGTCGAGGGACAGGTAACTCAACCCGACATGCTGCAAAAACCCGAGCCTTTCGCGAATTTCCTTTAAAATCCGCCGGGCAATTTCGGCCTGCCGGGGCGGCAACTCCAGTTTGGTGAAAAAGTCGAGGGCTTCGCTAATTGACATGGCGCAGACCTGGCGGATGTTGTGTGCGGCGATTTTGACGTGCAGAGACTCTGGCCGCAGACGCGCACCCTCACAGGTGGAGCAGGGCACCACGCTCATATATTTTTCGAGATTTTCGCGCACCGTGTCGGAATCGGTTTCACGATAACGACGCTCCAGATTGGGCAACACGCCTTCGAAGGTTTTTTCGTAATGATGCCGATGCTCGCCCTGATCGAAATAGAAACGGATCTTCTCGCGCCCCGATCCCTGAAGTAAAACCTTTTGGATCTTGGCAGGCAGTTGGTTAAACGGGGTGCGCATGCTGAAATCGTAGTGGGCGGCCAAAGCATCGAGCATGGCCTGGTAATAATGACCGCTGCGGCTGTCCCACGGAAGAATTGCGCCATCGCGCAGGCACAGATCGGGATTGGGCACCACCTGTTCGGCATCAAAATAATTGCGCGTGCCCAGGCCGCTGCAATCGGGGCAGGCGCCGTGGGGGTTGTTAAACGAGAACATGCGCGGAGTCATTTCCGGGTAAGACAGGCCACAGTCAATACAAGCATGCTGGGCAGAATAGAGCTGACTGTCGCCCGCGGGTTGTTCAATGCGCACCAGGCCATCGGCCAGTTTAAGAGCGGTTTCGAGGGAATCTGCCAGGCGACTTTCAATGCCGGGCTTGACCACCAGCCGATCAACCACCACCTCGATACTGTGCTTTTTATTTTTATCGAGGGGAATATCGTCTCCAAGTTCGCGCATTTCGCCATCAATCCGCACACGCACAAAACCACTGGCCTGCAACTGGGCAAGTTCTTTACGATATTCGCCCTTGCGTTCACGTACCAGGGGAGCCATGACCATGATTCGGGTCTTTGCGGGCGCCTGCATTACCAGATCGACCATCTGCTCCACGGTCTGACTGCTGATCTGTCGACCGCAGCGGTGGCAGTGAATCTGCCCGGCACGGGCAAAGAGCAGGCGCAGATAGTCGTAGATTTCCGTGACCGTACCCACCGTGGATCGCGGGTTGCGCGAGGTGGTTTTCTGTTCGATGGAGATCGCCGGCGACAGGCCGTCAATCTGGTCGACATCGGGTTTTTCCATCTGCTCAAGAAACTGGCGCGCATAGGCCGAAAGACTTTCGACATAGCGCCGCTGTCCTTCGGCATAGATGGTGTCAAACGCCAGAGTACTTTTCCCCGAACCCGATACCCCGGTGATAATCACCAGCTGATCCCGCGGGATATCAATATCAATATTTTTTAGATTATGTTGGCGCGCTCCGCGAACGCGGATCTGATCTATCATGGAAGGCGACTTTCAGTTTTTACGCAGAAGAACCATCTGATCCGCCAAACGGATGGCGGCTTGCAGACTGGAGATGTTGGCACGGCCCGTGCCAACCAGATCGTAGGCGGTGCCGTGATCAACGCTGGTGCGAATGATGGGCAAGCCCAAGGTGAGGTTAACGGCGTCGTCAAAATGGAGCAGCTTCAGCGGAATCAAGCCTTGATCATGATACATGCACACCACCGCATCGTAGTCGCCGCGGGCGGCAAAATGAAACAGGGTGTCGGCGCTATGGGGGCCACTCAGAGTGATGCCTTGCCGACGTGCCTGTTCTATTGCCGGCAGAATCAGACGTTGCTCCTCGTCACCGAACAACCCCTGTTCACCGGCGTGGGGATTAAGGGCCAGCACTGCAATTTTCGGCTGGGGTAGCCCGAAATATTGCCGCAGACTCGCGTCGGTAATGCAGATGGTTTGGAAAATTTCTTCACTGCCCAGCCGGGCGGGGACTTCGCACAGGGCCATATGGGTGGTCACCAGACTGACACGCAAACGCGAGCCCGCCAGCATCATCACCACCTTTTCGCGACCGCAGCGCGCGGCCAGGAGTTCGGTGTGGCCGGGAAAATGGCAGCCAGCCCTATTGATTGCGGCCTTGTTGATGGGACAGGTGATCATGGCGGCGGCGCGTTCAGTGCGACAGGCCTCAATTGCCCATTCAATATAGGCGATCATGGCCCGGCCACAGGCCTGGTCGGGCTGGCCCGGCTGCAAAGTTTCGGGAGTGAGTTGTGACAGTGGCTTGATACGCAATTGCTGATCTTGCCAGCGCAGGAGCTGCTCGTCGCCACAGTCTTCCAGCGTCGTCTGCAAGCCCAGAGTTTGGGCGCTGGCCTGCAGCACCTGGGCATCGCCCGCAACCAGCAGCGGATGCCTGGAAAGATCACCGGCGTGCACGCAACGCAGAATCAGTTCTGGCCCTATCCCGGTGGGATCGCCCATGGTCACAATGAGGGGCAGCGACTTCAAGAGGCCTCGGCGGGTAAGCGAATATCAATCACCGCGCCCTGGCGCAGTTCTTTTTTCCATTCGGTAAAACGCTTTTCACTGTTTTGTTCACTGAGAATTTTTTCGATTGCAGCGCTGACATCTTCGGTCAGTTCGGCTTTAGCCGGTGTGCGCTCAACAATTTTGAACACATGCACCGCCCCCAGAGCTAAAATCGGTTCAGTGACCTCGCCGCTGGTTAAGCCGGCGATCCCTTTCTGGAATTCCGGATGCAGCTCCGCTTCGACCATCATTCCCATATTGCCCCCCTCAATCGCGCCGCCGGCGGCATTGAGGATCTCTTGCACGCTTTTTCCCGCCAAAAGTTGCTGACGGGCAACCTGGGCCTGCTGCAGCAGCTCTTGACGTTGTTCATCCTTGGCGGTGGCCGACAAGGGGAAACTCAGTCGAGCCAGGTTCAAGGCCGGTGGCCGGGTAAATTCGTTGCGGTGGGCTTCAAAATAGTCGCGTATCTGGGCGCGGGTTACTTCGACCTTGCTGCGGACTTCCTGATTGATCAATTTGTAGCGTAAAATTTCTTTGCGCAGATTCTGCCGATAATCCGCCATCGAAACCCCTTGAGCATGCAAAGCCGTTTGCAGTTGTTCCAGCGTCAATTTATTTTGGCGCTGGACATCTTCAATCGCCGAAGTCAGCTCCTGATCACTGACACTTAAACCCAACTCGGCAATACGCTGCTGCACCAACACATCTTCAATCAGCAGGTTGAGAAGCTCGCGGTCGGAGGTTTCTCCCTGGGTGGCGGCACCCTTTTGGGCGGGAGAATTCATTTCAGCCAGCTTCTGTTCCAACTGGTAACTGGTAACAACATCGTTATTCACCAGGGCCACCACTCTTATCAAGGGCTCGGCATGCAGGTTGCCAACCCATAAAAACAAGAGTAGCAGGGGGAAATATTTGCTTAATGTCATCGGTTTTATTCTTTCCTTTCAGATTTATAAGACAGAGGGTCATTCTGCCTTGTCTAAGAGCAATTTGTCCAGTTGTTGCCAAGCAATTTCGATCTGGCTTTGCGCCCGCTTTTCCGTCAACCAGCGTGCAAAAATTTCTTCGGCGAACTCTTGCTGCCGTTGGCGGCGAATCTTTTCTTCGACCTCTTCAAAGGGCTGTAATCCGGCTTGCAGATATTTCTCCACCATAAAGAGATGGATGCCGTAACTGCTGTGCACCACCGGGCTGATATCCCCCGGCTTGAGGGCGAAAAGTACCTGCTCAAATTCCGGCGGCAACTCGCCGCGCGCGACCAGCCCTAAACTTCCCCCTTGATCGCGATCAGGAGACAAAGAATACTGGCGCGCCAGGCGGGCAAAATCTTCGCCTGCGACGAGACGTTCACGTATATTCTCGGCTTGGGTTTTATTTTTCAGCAGCATCTGACGCGCCTGAAGTTGTGCGGGGCGCTGATAGTCTTGCTGGTGACCTTGATAATAGTGCACCAGTTCCTGCCGGGCCAGAGGAGGGCGATTCTCGACCAGCTGGGCCAGCAGGCGCTCACGCAACAGGCTTGTGTGCAGCTGCTGATACCAGCGGACGCTGTCTTGTCCAGATTGCTGGATAATTTCGGCAAATTTCTCGGGAGGATACTGACCAATGAGAGTCTTGATTTTTTGCTGTAAATCTTCAGCACTGATCTGGATGTCGCGCTGCGCGGCTGCGCTGCGCAGCAACTCTTCGTCGATGAAACGCGCCAGGGTCTGACGCAGCAATCTTTTCTGCTCTGCGGGAGGGAGAGCGGTCAACTCACGCCGCAAGGGGCCAAGAGCGGCACGAAATTCTTCCAGGCTGATTTCGTGCGTATCTATGCGCAATAAGGGATGTTGCCGTTTTTCGCATGCCGATAGGGTCAGGGACAGCAGCACCAGCAGTAACAGGTGCAACGGGAATTTTTTCATGGCGCGACCTGCCCCCGGGCAAGTCGCTGGAGCTCGCTGCGCACCTCGGCGATCAGCTCTGCCTCGCGCAGGCGCTCTGACGTCCGCACGAGCAAACGAAAGCCGGCGGCCAGACTGTAGCGCTGCGGCTCCGCGTGTAAAAGTTGGCGGATAAAATCCCCCGAAATTGAGGTGTCGGCATGGAAAGACAAACTGAGGCGGCGGCCATCGTATTCCAAAAGTTCAATTTTCAGCTGCTTGAGTTGGATCCGCAAGCGCATGCTGCCGAGCAAGAGCTGGCCAGCTGCGGGCAGTTCTCCGTAGCGATCTTGCAACTCGTCCGCCAAATGAAAAATTTCGGCATCATCTTCCGCTGCGGCAAGCTGCTGATAAAATTTCAGCCGTTGATTGGGATCGGGCAGATATTTTTCCGGCAGATAGGCCGATAAGCCCAGGCGGATTTCCGGGTCAATTCGCTGCTCGCGCTCCCGTCCGCGCAGGGTTTCAATCGTCTCTTCCAGCAGTTCGGTATAGAGCTCAAACCCAATCGCCGCAATCGGCCCCGACTGTTTCGCGCCGAGCAGATCACCGGCCCCGCGCAGCTCCAGATCTTGGCTGGCAATGCGGAATCCGGCCCCCAGTTCGGTCAGCTCCTGCAAAACCTTGAGGCGTTCCCGCGCTTCGCGGGTCAGACTGGCATCTCCCGGGATGAGGAGATAGGCATAGGCGCGACGATCTGAACGCCCGACGCGGCCGCGCAACTGATAAAGCTGTGAAAGCCCGAAGCAATCGGCACGATTAATAATAATGGTGTTTGCCCCCGGGATATCCAGGCCATTTTCGATAATGGTTGATGCCAGCAACACATTGGAGCGACCTTCAACAAAATCGAGCATCACCTTTTCGAGGTCTTTTTCATTCATTTGACCATGACCGATGGCAATTTTTGCCTCGGGCACCAATTGGCGTAAATGATCGGCCATAGCCGCGATAGTTTGTACCCGGTTGTGCACAAAATAGACCTGACCACCGCGTTGCAGTTCACGTAAAATCGCCTGGCGGATCAGGTCATCATCGAAACGGGTCACATAGGTTCGAATCGCCAGTCGATCGACCGGCGCGGTCTCGATTACCGACAGATCACGCATTCCGGTCATACTCATATGCAGCGTACGCGGAATGGGGGTTGCGGTCAGGGTCAGGGTATCAACTTCCGCCCGCAAGCTCTTGAGACGTTCCTTGTGGCTGACGCCGAAACGCTGTTCTTCATCTATCACCAGCAGACCGAGATCTTTGAAACGGATATCGCGCTGCAACAAACGATGGGTGCCAATAACAATATCTACCCGCCCATTGGCCATGGCGTCGAGAACCTTGCGCACCTCGGCCGCGCTGCGAAAGCGCGAGATCATTTCAACGCGCACCGGGAAATCCTTCAAGCGCCCGGTAAAACTTTGCCAGTGCTGTTGGGCCAGAATCGTGGTCGGTACCAGCACCGCCACCTGCTTGCCATCGAGCACCGCCTTCACCGCGGCCCGCAGGGCAACTTCGGTTTTGCCGTAACCGACATCGCCGCACACCAGACGATCCATGGGACGGGGGGAACACATATCGGCCAGAGTTTCGAGAATCGCGTTGGCCTGATCAGGGGTTTCCTCGTAGGGAAAGGTGGCTTCAAACTCGCGAAATAAGCGATCAGGCGGGCTGAAAGCAAAACCTTCACAGAGTTCGCGCCGGGCATAAATTTCGAGGAGCTGCCGTGCCAGCTCCTCAATCGCGGTGCGTGCCTTGAGCCGAGCCTTTTCCCAACTCTGACCGCCCATTTTGTCGAGGCGCGGCTGGGCACCTTCACCGCCAATGTACTTCTGAACTTTTTCGATACGCTCGACAGGCAAATAAAGTTTGTCGTTACCGGCATATTCGAGATGAAGATAATCACCTGAAATTGCACCGGTTTTCAGGTGGATCAACCCCAGATAACGCCCGACACCGTGATCAATGTGCACGATATAGTCATTTTCACGCAGATCACCCAATCCCGAAAAAAGCTCACGTGCACTTTTGCGTTTCGGCTTGTGGTGGTGGCTGCGCTGACCGAAAATTTCCTCTTCAGTAATAATCCCTAAATGATCGAAAGGCAGGTGGAAGCCGGCAGACAGCTTGCCGATGTGCAGCTGCGGGGCTTGTGCCGTTAACGCAGAAAAATTTCCGGGTGTGCTGATGGGCAATTGCCACCCATTTTCCCTCAGCAACTCTTGCAAGCGCCGCGCTTGTCCTGGTTGCCGACACACCAAAAGGATCTTCCACTTGGCGGCGCGCCAGGCTTCAAGCTTGTCCAGCAAGGGGGTCAGGCCATCTTGCCCCTCCGCCAGACTGGCGCGCAGATCCTGGTTGGTATGACAGTCGAAATGGTAACTGTAGTGTTGCGCATCAAGAGCATAAACCCGCAGAGAACTCAGCCGAACAGGCCGGTAGGTGGCCAGAGCCTTCTCAAGTTCTTCCGGTTCCAGAAAGAGATCCTGGCGCTTGGCGTGAGGTTCCCGGTTAGCGCTGAGGCGCGCTTCTGCCGAGCGAATTTCACTGCTGAAGCGATCAATCTCCTGCTCGATGGCGGGGGGGTCAATCAACACCAGGTCGGCCCGACTGAGATAATCACACAGAGTATCAAGTTGGGGGTAATTGAACGGCAGCAGAAAAGCGCGGCCAGGGGCCAGGATCCCTTCACGTAATTCCTCATTGATGCCTTCACGCAGGGTGCGCGGCAACTCCATTTCATCACAGCGCTGCTTGAGTTTACGCAGCAAACACTCGAGATGAGTACCGCTTAGACAAAGTTCACGCGCAGGAATCAGCTGGATACGTTTGAGTTCAGCACCCGCGGTACGCTGACTTGCGGGGTCAAAATAACGCATGCGTTCAATAAAATCGCCATAGAACTCAAGGCGCAAGGGCTGATCCGTCTCTACCGGGAAAAGATCGATAATATCTCCGCGCACCGCATAGGTGCCACGATCTTCAACCAGGGGAACATTTTGATATCCAAGTTGATGGAGCTGGTGCAGCAAATCTTGACGTGGATATTCTGCTTCATGCTCAAGACACAGGGTGAGTTCAGCTAGAATCCGGCGCGGAATCACCCGCTGCATCAGGGCGCGCACGGTGGTCACTACGCCATCGAGCTCACCCGCCGCCAATTTCACCAAACTGGCAAGACGGGTTGCTTCAATTTCAGGATGGGGGGTCAGGGGATCGTAGGGACCAAGTTCCCAGTGGGGGAAAAACCCCAGACGTTGCGCCTGGCGGGCAAAAAAACCAAGATCTTCGAATAAACGCTCGGCCTGGTGTTGGTCGCTGCAAACGATCAGCAGGGGTTTGTCCGTGTGGCCAAGGCAGCGCGCCAGCAGATAGGCGTCGGCCGAACCGCTCAGTCCCAACAGCTCAATCGCGCGTTGAGGCTCGACCAGGGCGCTCAAAAGGCTTTGACTGGTGGCCGCGTGAATCTGGGTCGAGGAGTGTGGTTCCATGGCAGACACAACTTTTTTTGCAAGCGCGCGCTAGCGGTGAGGATCAGTCCCGCGGGACGGCGAGCATGCGATCCAGGGCACGCCGGGCTTTTTCTGCGGTTTCTGGAGCGACAGTCACCCGGGGACGCATGGTTTCCAGACAATGAAGCAGATCTTCCAGAGACGTCAGTTTCATGTTCGGGCAGATCAGGGCCTTAGATGGCATAATAAATTTTTTGTGCGGGTTCTGTGTTCGCAAGCGGTGCAGAATGCCCATTTCAGTGCCAATAATGAAGGTAGCGGCGGAGCTGTTGGCGACGTATTCATACATGCCGCTGGTGGAGCAGATATGGTCGGCACGTTCGAGAATTTCCGGTGAGCATTCAGGGTGCGCGATAAAAACCGCATCGGGGTGCGCGCGCCGCGCGGTTTCAATATCCCTGACCTGCAAACGCTCATGGGTCGGACAGTAACCCTCCCAGACATGGCAAACCTTGTCTACATGCTGGGCAATATAGCGCCCCAGATTGCGATCGGGCACCAGTAAAACTTCGTCGCAATTGAGGGAACGCACGACATTGATCGCATTGGAACTGGTGCAGCAGATATCACTCTCGGCCTTGACCGCGGCACTGGAATTAACGTAGGTAACCACCACCGCTTGTGGGTATCGGGCTTTCATTTTGCGCAGCTCTGCGGGCGTGACCATGTCGGCCATGGGGCAACCCGCGTCATGGCGCGGCAAGAGCACGGTTTTCTGCGGGCTCAGCAGGGCGGCGCTTTCCGCCATAAAATGCACCCCACAAAAGACAATGACGTCCTTGCTGGTGCGGGCCGCCTCAATCGACAGCCCCAGAGAATCACCGGTAATATGGGCGATCTCCTGAATTTCGTCCCGCTGGTAGTTGTGCGCCAGGATGAGAGCATTTTTTTTGTCGGCCAGTTGAAGAATTTTCGCTTGTATTTCCGCTTGTGTCATCGGCTCATTCCCGTCAACTTTGTCTTGTGTCAAAGGGCGAATGCTAGTCGAAAGACCCTGATAAGTCAATTGTTTCAGCGGTGAGCGCAGCTTGACAGAGCGAGTGGCAAACCGCTATCCTCGCTGGGTTTACACTGGCAAATCCCCATGTAAAGGTTTTCTTCTCATGATGAAAGGATCATCATGTTCGGCATAGGCATGACAGAACTTCTGCTGATTGGCGCATTGGCTCTTATGGTATTGGGCCCGAAAAAACTGCCGGACCTGGCTCGTGCCATGGGGCGCGGCCTGGCCGAATTCAAACGCGCGACGGATGAATTCAAAAATACCCTGCAACAAGAAACCCGGGTTGCCGAAACCAAAGAACGGCTGATAAAAGAGGGTAAACTGACGCCGCCTGATTCGGCCCCCGTTTATAACCCCTATGTCGATGGCGAAATCGATCCTGCCAGCGATGCAAGCCACGAAAACCGTGCTTCAGCCCCCCAGGCAGCGTCAAAAATTTCCGAGGAACACCCCGAAAAACAGGAGAGCTCCGATGTCTGAGGAGATGCCCCTGATGTCGCACCTCGACGAATTGCGTAAGCGCTTGATTATCAGTTCGGTTGCCTGGCTGGCGGGTTTTCTCGGCTGTTATTCGGTGGCCGAGAAACTCTTTAAGTATATTTCGCAACCGGTTTACAACGCTCTGCCTTCAGGCAGTTCCCTCGTTTTCATTCAGGCCACCGAACCCTTTTTCACCTATTTGAAAGTTGCTGCCGTTGCTGGGCTCTTGCTCGCCTTGCCGATTATTCTGTGGCAAATCTGGGGTTTTGTCGCGCCGGGGCTGTACCGTAACGAAAAACGCTTTGCCATTCCCTTCGTTTTAATGAGTTGTCTCTGCTTTGGCCTGGGGACTTATTTCGGGTTCTTTTTTGTTTTTCCAACCATCTTCACCTTTCTGATCACTTTCGGCACCGGTACCGGCGAAATCAATGCCATGCTCTCCATGGGCTCGTATCTGAGTCTTTCGACCCGGCTGCTCCTCGCTTTTGGCCTGGTCTTCGAATTGCCGATCATTATCTTTTTTCTCGCCCGCATGGGGGTGGTTGATTACAAATGGCTCGCCGCAAAACGTAAAATGGCCATCTTGCTGGCGTTTGTTATTGGGGCGGTTCTCACCCCGCCCGATGTCTTTTCCCAAGCGTCTATCGCTGTGCCCTTCATTATCCTCTACGAAATCGGAATTCTTGTCGCGCGGTTGTTCGGGAAGAAAAAGGCCCCGGAAGAAGAGGGCGAAGCGTAGAATTTCATTCTGAAATTTTGGTCACTATTCACCCCCCCTGTCTAAGGGTCGTCATCCCCGAGTGATCCTGGCGGGGATGCAGATTTTCAACCCGTTAAACCCCTGGATTCCGGCCTAAATCATGCCGGAATGACGCCCTAGGCGGCGCCTTGAGGCGCGATGGGGCGCGGCTTCTTCGTTGTGCGAAATTGCGGGTGCCCTGAATTTGTGTCGGCAACTGCTTGTCGTCAGGCTTCCATGGGGACAAAAGCCTGCTCAGCGGTTTAATTGGTAGGTGCGCACTGCGCGGTTGTGTTCTTTCAGAGTCGCCGAAAATTCATGGCTGCCATCGCCGCGGGCGACGAAGTAAAGATCGTCGGATTGCGCCGGTTGGACGGCAGCGCGCAGGGCCTCAAGGCCCGGACTGGCGATGGGGCCGGGGGGCAAACCGTGGTGGCGATAGGTGTTGTAGGGCGAGGGGGTTTCCAGATCCCGGCGGGTGAGGTTGCCATTGAAATCGGGCAGGGCATAAATCACCGTCGGGTCGGTTTGCAAACGCATGTCGCGCTGCAGGCGATTATGAAATACCGCCGAAATAAGAGGCATTTCGTCAGCCAGAGCACTTTCTTTCTGGATAATCGAGGCCAGGGTCACCAGCTGGTGGCGGTCGAGGGATGCTGCGGCGGCAGGCTTGGGCAGGCGAGCGTACTGGCGTTCAAACTCTTTGAACATGGTACGCAAAATATTCTCAGCAGTAACTCCTTGAGCAAACTGGTAGGTTTCCGGGAAAAGATAACCTTCCAGATCGCTGGCCGGTATTTTAAGGGATTGCAGCAGCAAGGGATCGCGTGCCGCCGCGAGCAATGCCTCGGCATCAACCAGGCCGACTTCGGCACCGCGCTGGGCTATTTGACGCAGGCTAAAACCTTCGGGGACGGTGAAGCGGAGCTGATCGACATCGCCCAGTTGCAGGCGGTGCAAAATTTGCGGCAGGCTGGCCTTAGCGCTGAAGCTGTAATGCCCCGCCTGAATATTGACCAGTTCGGGGTTAAATTTCGCCAGCAAACGCAGGGCCAGGGCCGAACGGATCACCTGTTGGTTTTCAAGCTTGCGCGCCACCTGGATAAGGGATGCGCCGGGTTCGACCTCTAATCGCACAGTCGCAGGCGGGGTCATGGGTGTCAGGGCCCACCAGCCGCTGATGCCGGTGAGGGCCAGCAAGAGGATAAAAATTAATCGCAGGCGCAAAAGAAAAACAACCTTCGTCGATTTAGAGGTTGAAGCGGTTTTCGCTGCCATCGCGCAGGCGCTCAATGTTGCTGCGGTGCCGCCAGATGATGAAACCGGCAATTACCAGGGTTGCGCCGGCGAGAACGGCTGAACGTTCAAACAGAAAAACCAGCCCGGGAGCCGCCGCCGCAGTGATGACGGACGCCAGGGAGATAAAACGCCAGCGATAAAGAATCAAACTGAAGATGACCAGCCCGCAGAGCACGGTGAGAGGCGAGAGCACCAGCAGCACGCCGAGGGCCGTCGCAACTCCTTTGCCACCCTTGAAACCAAGATAAACAGGATAACAGTGGCCGAGAAAAGCGGTCACGCCAACCAGTGCAATCTGGGGCTGGCTGAGCTGAAACAGGGAGATTGCCGCGAGCAGGGGGAGAACGCCCTTTAAGCAGTCGCCCGCCAGAGTTAAAATTCCCAGGGTGCGTCCGGCGACGCGATAAACATTGGTTGCGCCAATATTACCGCTGCCCGCCGTGCGCACATCTGCGCCGCCCGCTAGTCGGGTAAGGACTAGGCCGGTGGGAATTGCACCAATGAGATATGTCGCCAATAAGAAAAAAAATACCGTCATAGTTTTTCCTTGTTCGGTCTATTTGAGTCAGCTGAAATCCTCACAGATTTCAGGGTACTAGCATGCCGACTCTTAAATGGCAAGATCGAAGCGTGCCGGCTGAACCGGGAGGAATAGGGCTGATTTAATGCTGCGAGTAATTATTCAGCTCCCTGGACACCGAGCGCGAGGTCTCCATTCCACGGACTGTATGAATCTACGCGCTCCATGGCGGCCTCGGACGGGGTGCTGACTAGCGGACAATTTTATGTCCAGGTTGTTTGCGGTGCGCATGGGCGGAAAAAATAATTTTCTCCCCTCGCACTTTTATAATTTTATGTTAATCTCTCCAGAAACCGCGACAGGAGGCAAGGTATGAAAAAGGTTTTAATTGTTGACGACAGCATTGCTGTTGCCCGCCAACTGGAAAAAATTATCAACAGTGCTCAAGAATTCGAAGTAATTGGTCAGGGGCGCAATGGGGCCGAGGCGATCAAACTCTGTCAGCAGCTTCAGCCCGATATTCTGTGCATGGATATGAACATGCCGCTTATGGATGGCATGACGGCCTTACGCAGCTTGCGACAGCTCTTTCCCGAACTCAAGGTCATTATGGTCACATCCCTGGGGGGGGTCGGCGATAAATACACCGAAGCCCTCAAACTTGGGGCCAGAGATGTTATTTCAAAACCCTTTGAAGCCGAATCGGTTCTGAAGATGTTAAAGCAGCTGTAAGTTTTCCGTGCAGCAAAACAAAGGAGATAACCGGGCATGGCAGTAAAATTTTTTGGTCAGTTTCTGGTCGAACAGGGTGTGGTAAACAGAGATGCCCTGTTGCAGGCCGTCGACTTGCAGGAACAAACCAATCTCAAGTTCGGTGAAATGGTGGTGGACATGAAACTTATGACCATAGCCGAGGTCGAACGTGTCAATTTGGCTCAACGCAGTGAAGACCTGCAATTTGGCGACATGGCGGTCAAACTTGGCATTATCACCGCGGCCCAGGTTCAGCAGGTGTTGACCACGCAGCGGAACAATCATCTGTATATTGGTGAAGCCCTGATCAAGGTCGGTGCTCTTAGTCCGGAGCAACTGCAAAAAAACTTGCAAGCATTCAAGCAAGATCAGCAGCCCTACCTGGCGACGACGATTGAAATTCCGAGCGGAATCCCCCATCAGCCCATGTGGGAAATGGTGGCGGATCTGACCTATAAGATGCTTACCCGCGTAGCCAAAATACCTTTTCGTCCGGGGCTCTGCACCCTGGTGGATAAGCTTCCCGAACGCCCCATTGCGGCGGGTCTAAGCTTCTCGGGTGCGGTCAATGCCCGTTATTTAATGGCGGTGACGGAAAATATCCGGAATCAGATTGCCAAGGCGATTCTCGATGAAGAATCCGTTGACGATGAACCCCTTGAAGTGCTGGATGACGCCGTGCGGGAATTTATCAATATTGTTTGTGGCAATGTGGCCGCCAAGGCCGCTCAGTTGGGCTTCACTCTGGAAATTGACCCGCCGGAAACTTACTCCCAGGGTACCACCGGAATGGATATCCCTCAAGATTGGGTCGGTTTGGTGTTTCCTCTGCACTCTTTCGCGGGTGAATCGTTTGAACTGGTTGTTTTAATTGCCAACGCCTGATGCTTTCTGCCGCCGGAGGCCCCAGCGTTTGTGATTGAGCTCTTTTACCGCGGTGTGCTATTTTCCTGCCATGACTCTTGAGGATTATGGCTGGAACGAGCGTCTCGCCCAGCAGTTTGCCCCTTTTACGCAGCGCGATCTGGTGCCGGCACGGGTGATCCGCGGTGAAAAAAACTATTTTCGCGTTATCTGCGCACAGGGTGAACTAACCGTACGCTTTGCAGGCAGAGTGCGGCATCAGGCCGCTGGCCGTCAGGATTTACCGGTGGTAGGCGATTGGGTCGCGCTGGAACTGAACCCTGCGCAAGATCAGGGCGTGATCCACGCGGTGCTGGAGCGTTTCTCCTCTTTTGCGCGCAACCTGCCGGGGCGGCGCAAGGGCAAGAATCGCGAACGCGTGGAACAGCAGGTCATTGCGGCCAATGTCGAAACCGTGCTGATTGTCTGTGGTCTGGATCAAGATTTCAACCTGCGCCGCATTGAACGCTATCTCACCCTGGTCACTGCCGGTGGGGCGCAAGCGGTGGTGGTGCTCAACAAGGCCGACCTTTGCGCCAATGCTGCCGAGCGCCTTGAGCAAGTGAGCGCGGTCGCGGGCCTTGCCCCGGTGGAACTCTTTTGTGCGCACAATCCGGAACAGGTGCAGTGCCTGCGGCACTATCTGCATTCTGGGCAGACTCTGGCCTTGCTTGGCTCTTCGGGGGTGGGAAAATCAACCATCATCAACGCCCTGCTTGGCGATGCGCGCCAGAAGGTTGCCGAAGTCAGCCCGTCCGTCGGCAAGGGCCGCCACACGACCACTCACCGCGAACTTTTTCTGCTGCCCGGCGGCGGAGTGCTGATGGACAACCCCGGGATGCGCGAACTGCATCTGTGGGGCGAAGAAGATGATTTGGCCGAATCTTTTGCCGAAATCGAAGTTTTGGCTTTAAACTGCCGTTTTTCAGACTGCGGCCACCAGAGCGAACCCGGCTGTGCGGTGCTGGCCGCCTGCGAAAAAGGCCAGTTCGATGCGCAGCGCATTGCCAGTTATCTCAAGTTAAAAGCCGAACTGACCCACCTGCAACGGCGGCGCTAGCCGAGCCCCAAGCCTCTTCTCGCGGTGGAATTTTTATGCCGCCGCGCCCATGGCGATAAAGGGCTTTGTGCCTGTCGGCAGCCTGCTACTTTTTTCCTTCATTCGCAACCACCTGATCGCCGATAGGGTGCGCCACGAGTTGAGCTGGCAGAGACCCTGGCGTGTTCGACACCTTATGTGCTGCGAAGACCGACCGCGAAATGCGGCAACAAGCCGTGTGGGGTGAAATTGGGGTCAGTGAACAAGACCTGCGCTACTTTCGTGGTGGCTGCGGTGCAGATAGTCGGCATAATCACCGTCGTAGATTTGCACCTGACCATGGTCAATTTCAAAGACCCGCCCCACCAGGCTGCGCAGAAAATGGCGGTCGTGACTGACGAGCATCACGGTTCCGGTAAAATTTTGCAGGGCCTCAAGCAGGACTTGGCGGGATTGGATATCCAGGTGGTTGGTGGGTTCGTCAAGAATCAGCAGGTTGAGGGGGCGCGCCAGCAGCATAGCAATCACCAAGCGGCTCTTTTCGCCCCCCGACAGATGTTCGATGCGTTTGTCGACATCATCGCCGCGAAACAAAAAGGCCGCAGCCAGGTTGCGCACCACGCCCATGGAAGCCTGGGGCAGCGCGCCCTGCAGGCTGTCAAACACCGACAAGCGCGGATCGAGCAATTCCATGGAATGCTGGCTGAAATAGCCGATTTCGACATTGGCTCCAATGGTGACATTGCCGCTGGTGGCCTCGGTCTGCGCAGCCAGAATTTTCAGAAAAGTTGATTTACCCGCGCCGTTGATGCCGGTCACGGCAATTTTGTCACCCCGGCGCACCAGGGCCGAAATGCCGCTGAAAACCGGCTTTTCGCCGCCTGTGGGCAGGGGCCAGCTTTTGGCCAGCTGATCAATCGCCAGCACGTCATCGCCACTGCGCGGCGGCGGGTTGAATTCAAAACGAATCTGTTTCTCCTCGGGCGGAATTTCGATGCGTTCGATTTTTTCGAGTTTTTTGACCCGCGATTGTACCTGGGCGGCATGGGAGGCCCGCGCGGCAAAGCGCGCGATAAACTCTTCTTCTTTGGCGAGCATTTCCTGTTGGCGTCGAAAACTGGCGCGTAATTGCTCGCGGCGAATCTCGCGTTCACGCAAATAAAAATCGTAATCCCCGCCATAGGTGGTGATGTTACCGTTACCCACTTCGATAATACGATTCACCAAGCGATTCATGAAATCACGGTCGTGGCTGGTCATCAATAACGCGCCTTTGAAATCCGTCGCCAGCCAGTTTTCGAGCCAGATGATGGATTCGACATCCAGGTGGTTGGTGGGCTCGTCGAGCAGCAGAACATCGGGGTTCAGGGTGAGAATGCGCGCCAGGGCGATGCGCATTTTCCAGCCGCCACTGAAGCTTTCCACCGGACGCAGGTCATCCTCCGGGCCGATGCCGAGGCCGGTCAGCACCGCCTGGGCGCGGGCTTCGAGATCATAGCCGCCGCGATGTTCAAATTCTTGCTGGGCATCACCGTAACGCTCAAGCAGTTCGCTCATGGCCTCGTCGTCGAGGGGCTCACCCATCTGCCCTTCCATGGTGGTGATCTGTTCGCCCAGCTGCATAATCTCGGCTGAGGCGGCCATGACCTCGGCAAGGGCCGAATGCCCTGCCATGTCGCCGACATCCTGGGAAAAGTAGCCGATAACAACTT
>Ga0210023_1000941_pt1 | contig 21164 bp, 15 predicted proteins | sample CryGeymeta201524_FD_183987 | JGI IMG/M metagenome (GOLD analysis project Ga0210023, IMG submission 183987) | Groundwater microbial communities from Crystal Geyser aquifers in Utah, USA - Crystal Geyser metaG 2015-24 (SPAdes) (version 2) | ecosystem: Environmental > Aquatic > Deep subsurface >... | reverse complement strand
TCACAGCGAAAGCTAACTCCCCCCGGCTCCCTCTTAATCTAAGCGGGGGTGAAAAGATCTGTTTTCAACTCAACTTTCAGAATGACACGTGAGGGGAGGCCAGCAGCGGAAGATGAGGGCTTCAGGACAAAGGGGATTGGGGGACGTCGTTGTTTGATTGCTTTAGTGTTATCTGCCAGGCTCTTTCCATGCTCAGACAACCCCGCTTAGACATTCCGGATCTACTGCACCATATTATGGTGCGTGGCATTGAGCACCGGTGATTTTTACGGACAACCCCGACTACACCGACTTTGTCGAGCGTCTGCGGAGACTGTTGCCGGTTGGTCGATAAGCTGTTAAAGCAACAACGTTCTTTCTTTTCGGCCATCGGCAGCGGCTATGCCAAACGAGGTAGCCGAGGGTAAAACCTAGGTAATTATCTGAAAAATAGCAGAAAAAGCTTGCTCTGCTTTGTCATTCGCGCTAATAATTACTCCCCTCGGAAGGACAAACGACAAGATGTCCTTGTTATTATGTCTTCCTTTAAATTCCTGTGCGTGAAACACCTTCCGGTTTTTTCTGGTTGTTCAGCCTGAAACGAAAGTAATTCTATGACCGAAACTCAAGAGATCAGCTTTGCCGAGCTGAATCTGGCTCCCGCTATTTTCAAAATTATTAAAGAAGTTGGCTACGAGACCCCGTCGCCCATTCAGGCGCGCAGTATTCCGCCCCTGCTCGAAGGTCGTGACCTGCTCGGGCAAGCCCAGACCGGCACCGGTAAAACCGCAGCCTTTGCCCTGCCCCTTCTCAGTCGTCTCAATATGAAGAAGCGTGGCCCGCAGATTCTGGTGCTGACCCCAACGCGCGAGCTGGCGTTGCAGGTTGCCGAAGCCATTCAAACCTATGCCCGCCATCTGAAAGATTTCCAGGTTCTGCCCATCTACGGTGGGCAGAGCATGGTGCAGCAATTGCGTCAGTTACAACGCGGCGTGCATGCCGTTGTCGGCACGCCGGGGCGCATTCAGGATCACTTGCGCCGCGGCACCCTGAAGCTCGACAGCATTCAGGCGGTGGTGGTTGATGAAGCTGACGAAATGCTCAAAATGGGTTTTATTGATGACGTCGAGCAAATCCTCTCCCATGCTCCGGCCGAGCGTCAGACCGCGCTCTTTTCGGCGACCATGCCGAAAGAAATTTTGAATATTGCACGGCGCAACCTGAACGATCCGGTGGAAATTCATATTGAAACCCGAACCAGCACCGCCGAAACCATTGATCAGTACGTGTGGCAGGTCAAAGGGCTGCACAAACTCGACGCTCTAACGCGGATTCTTGAGGCCGAGGAACTGGAAGCCATGCTGGTGTTTGTGCGCACCAAAATTGCGACGATTGAGTTGAGTGAAAAACTTGAAGCTCGGGGGTTTTCCTGTGCACCCCTGAATGGCGACATGACCCAGTCGCTGCGTGAGAAAACCATCGAACGCTTCCGCGAGGGGAAACTCGATATCGTCGTTGCCACCGATGTCGCCGCCCGCGGACTTGACGTTCAGCGCATCAGCCACGTGGTCAATTACGATATTCCGCAAGACATCGAGGCCTATATTCATCGCATCGGGCGCACCGGACGCGCCGGGCGCAGCGGTAAGGCGATTTTGTTTGCCGCCCCGCGAGAAATGCGCATGCTCTCGGCGATAGAACGCGCCACTCGCCAGCCGGTTCGCCCCATGGGGTTACCCAGTCGTAAACAAATCAGCGATCGGCGTGTCAGCCTGTTCAAAGAGCTGGTCACCGAAGCCATGGAAGCCCAGGATCTGGAGTTTTTTGAAGATCTGGTCGACGGCTACCAGAATGACACGGATGTCAGTTTTCGCCGCATTGCCGCGACCTTGGCGTTTTTGGTGCAGAAAGATCGTCCCTTACAAGCGGATGGCCGCGACGAACTGCCCCCGGCAACCTTTGAGCGCCCCCCCAGCCATCGCGGACAAAGTGAAAATGTGGCGCGCTCGTCCTTTCGCGTCGATGTTGGGCGCAGCCACCGGGTCGAGCCGGGTAATTTGGTCGGTGCCATTACCAATGAAGGCGGCCTGACGTCTTCCATGATCGGCAAAATTTCCATTCAGCAAAATTTCAGCCTGGTTGATCTGCCCAGCGATCTCTCCCCGGCTATTTTGAAAAAACTCATGCATACCAAGGTTTGCGGTCAAGCCCTGAACATCAGACTTGACCAGGGGCCGGGTGAGGCTGTGCCCAAAAAAAGAAAGAGTTTCGCCCGCCCGGCAGCCCCCAGTTTCAAAAAACCCCTCAAGCGCAAACCACCGCGCAGCTAACTGCTGATCCCGTGCGGCAAGAGGAAAGTTTCTCCCTTGCCGCAGTTTCTCCCAGAGGATGAACGGTTATTTTTGCTCTTCTGCGGCCTGACGCGTTGATGCCAGCACTGCGACCAGATCGCCATTGGCAAAGACAAAATCGGCCGACGGATTGGGGGTAAACTCTGCGCCGCGCAGCACACCAACGACAGAGGAACCCGTGGTGCGCCGGATATCCAGATCGCGAATACTGTGGCCCGCCATCAAGCTTTCCGCGCCCAGTCGCTCCCACCGCAGTTCCAGCAATTCCCGCGCATTTTTCAACAGGCGCAACTCCTGTCCCTGGCTGCTATCCTGAAGTTCCGGGTGCAGATAGTCACGCCGCATGCTGTCGGTGTACTGTTGGATTTTTGGTATGGGCAACTTCAGGTGCAGCAACGCCTGACGCGCAATTTCGAGCCCGGCTTCAAGCTCGGGCATAATTACCATATAAACACCATCCCGATAGAGCGAGCGCAACTGCTCCTCACCTTCGGCGCGCGCAACAATATTCAGGCGCGCATTGTGTTTCTGCGCCTGGCTGACAATACCGAGGGCGGCCGTAATTTCCGGCAGGGTCAACAGCAGTTGATCGGCCTTTTCCAGGCAGGCGGCGGCGAGAACCGTTGGTTGGCTGGCATCACCGTAAAGCACACTGAACCCCCGTGTGCGACATTGCTCAAAACGGCTGTGATTACTTTCGATAATAACAAAAGAGACATCCAGGGCAGAAAATAACTGAGCAACATGCTGACCAACACGTCCCCCGCCGGCAATAACCACATGGTGCGCCAGGGTTTCCATATTCAGATGAGCGCTGAGGAGCGATTCGGCAGCCAGAAAGCGACGACGTAACCCATAGACAGGCGCGGTCAAGCCCGACACAAACGGGGTAATAAACATACTGAAAATGGTCGCGGTCAGCACCGTAGAGTACTGCTGCTGAGATAAAAATTCACCGGAAAAACCCACCTGCCCCAGCACAAAAGAAAATTCGCCAATCTGGAACATCCCCAATCCGACCGCCAGTGGCACCACATTACGATAACCAAAAGCGCGGGTGCTAACCGCAAGAATCAACCCTTTACCCAAACCGACAACCAAAACCAGTAGACAAATGACGCGCCAATTTTCGAGCAGAAAATTCGGGTCGAGGAGCATGCCGACCGAGGTAAAAAAGAGCAGCCCGAACAGATCGCGCAAAGGGATAATATCGCTCAGAGCCTGATGCCCATAATCAGATTCACTTAACACCATGCCCGCGACGAAGGCCCCCAGGGCAAATGACAGCCCCAACATATAGGTCAGATAACCAATCCCCAGGCCAATAGCGGTAATCGACAACAAAAAAAGCTCCCGCGAGTTCCAGTGGGCGATGCGCGCGAGCAAATGGGGCAAAAGGCGCGTTCCCAGCAGCAGCATCCCCACCAGAAACAGCCCGGATTTCAGCAGGGCAAAGCCGAGAAGCGGCAGGCCGGACTCGGGGTTTGACATTTGGGGCAACAAAATCATCAGCGGCACCACCGCCAGATCCTGTACAATGAGAATACCGATCATCACGCGGCTCGACAAAGTGCCCATCATCCCCTGACTCACCAGAGTTTTGAGGATGACCATGGTACTCGACAGGGACACCAGCCCCCCCAGCCAGAGGGCCGCAATCTGGTTCCAGCCGAGATAAATCCCGACCAGATAACCAAAACCAATGGTCAACAGCATCTGGATGGGCGTGCCGATCAGAGCGATGATGCGCACCGGACGCAGTTCTTTGAGAGAAAATTCAAGGCCCAGAGCAAACAACAGCAGTGCTACCCCGATTTCGGCAAGCTTTTCTATCTGATGTGCGTCGGAAACCGTCACCCCGCCGGTGAAGGGGCCAATGATAATCCCCGCCAGAATATATCCCAGCATCACTGGCTGGTGCAGTCGATGAGCCAGCAATCCGCAAGTGAGTGCCGCCAGAACAATAATAACAATATCGCCTGCTATACCCATAAGGCCTCGGTCTGCGTTATTAAATACAACTCTGGATGAAGCTGCTTAAGGTTCGGAAAATACCATAAAAAAAGAGCCGGCAACAGCTTGGCGCTGTCCGACTCTTTTTGCAGAGTGGAAAGGCTGCTCAGCCGCAGCGCAATATCTTCAAGCCGTCGACGAAGAGAACCGTCATTTTGCGGGTACCGCTGTTCTCTTGAACCTGGCCAATCCCGAACAAGGGATGCTCAATTAAATCCATCAGCCGGTAGCGTGCTTCCATGGAGTAGGGCTGAGTTTTCTCGGTGCCGTTCAACTGCAAATTCTGCCATTGCTGCTTTTCCGGTGCCTGGGGCTCAGCCTTGGTGCGCCGAGCGCGGGGGGTAGCAGGAGCGGCTTTTTTGCGCGCGGCCGCCGGCTTACGATATTTGTGTTCACTGCCGCAGGTATGACATTTAATTTTAGCCGGGGTTTCGCCTACCAGTGCAACAATGGTGTGGTTGGTTTCCTGGCGACAACGGGTGCAGTTTGCAACTAGCACATCTCCTGCCGACAACTGGGACTTACTCATGGTTGTAATTATCCTTTCGCTGCAAATGAAAACCGACCGAAACTTCTTGTTGTGCCCAGAAATCAGGCCGAACAGAAAAGCGACAGCCGGGTTGGTCTTTTATAATAGCCAGCATTGGAGGAAAAAGATAGGCGCAAAAGCAATAAACAGGGATAATTACGAATTAACCTGCCATTAAGCCCCGCTGCCGGAGACCCGCATATGCAGCCTATTGAAAAAATCGTTGTGCTCGGCGCCGGAGCCATGGGTGCCTTTTACGCCGCCCGCTTTGCCGCCACCGTCGGCTTCAAGGTACAACTGCTGGCCGATCCGGCCCGGGCCGCCCTGCTGAAGGAACACGGGCTGAGGATCAACCATCAAACTTTGAAGCTGCCGGTCAATGACGGCAGCAGACACCAGTCCGCCGCCGACCTGGTTATCGTCGCCCTCAAGCATCATCATCTTGCCACCGGGCTGCCGCTGTTGCGTAAACTGGTCGGCCCGCAGACCCTCTTTCTTTCCGTATTGAATGGACTCGACAGCGAAGCCTTGATTGCGGCTGAATTTGGTGCCGAACGGGTGTTGCTCTGTGTCGCAGTGGGCATTGATGCGGTGCGCACCGCCGAGGGAATTCAGGTTGCCCACGCGGGCAAGCTCTATTTCGGTGAAAGTCGCAATCAGCCCGCAAGCCCCATGGTCGTAAAGATCCAGCAAGCCCTTGATCGGGCCGGGCTGGCCTGGGAAACCCCCGCCGACATGCAACGCATTCTCTGGTGGAAATTTATGATCAATGTCGGAATAAATCAGGCTTCGGCCGTTCTGCGCGCGCCCTATGGTGTTTTTCAGCGCTGCGAAGCCGCCCGGGCGGTTATCACCCCCCTGATGGAAGAAGTCATTCTTCTGGCCCGGCGCCTTGAAATTGACCTTGGCGAGGCGGATCTTGAGGAATGGTGGCGGGTGCTCAATCGACTCGCGCCTGAGGGGAAAACATCGATGCTGCAGGATGTCGAGGCCGGACGCCCCACCGAAGTCGAAATTTTTGCCGGCAAGGTTGTGGCCCTGGGGCGAGAACTGGGTATTCCAACCCCCGCCAATGCGGGCATACTGCGCATCATCAGGGCCCTCGATGTGATGGCGCAGGAGAAAATTCAAGGTGGACGCTGATTTGAAACCCTATACACCTATATTTACAGGGATAAAGGGGATGAAAGGGATAGATCAAGCTCACCCCTGGATTAAGGGTTTAAGCCATATCCCCTGTATCCCCTTCATCCCTGTTAAATTGCCCTTGACTGGTTTATCAACCAGACAGATTGCGCAAGTCTGATTTTGACTTTGGTCTCAATCATGCCTTTTCAGCGTAAATCAGCGTCCCACACTCTTTCCTGTCAGGCGGATATTTCCCTTGATTGTACTTGCCGTCCGTGGTTTATTGCCCGTGGACTGTTCAGTGCTGTTGAAAGTTCGGGGATGGAGAGGATGCCGCAAGGCATAGTGGAATGGAGTGGGACGATGCTGAAGTATCTAAACACAGGATGACAAAAACCGCACGAACCAGAGACTTCTGGCACCGGCGGTTTTTTTGTTCGCGGGGGATCACCCTGATTGTGTTTGCGCAAACGATAAATCCCCCCGACATATGGAAACGAACTGAATCGGCCACTGCTTGGATGATCGTTAAAAAATTATGAAGGGTGAATGGTAAATCATGAATGAAAAGAAAAAAGAAAATGAATTATCAAACACGAATGAAGAAACAACTAATTCACCATTCATAACTCATAATTCACAATTATTAAGGATTCGTAACTCTACTGCGGAATTCTTGGTGTTTACCAGCCAAGCTGGTGAAGACGGCATTGACGTTCGTGTAGAAGATGAAAATGTCTGGCTTACTCAAAAGCTGATTGCAAAACTTTTTGGCGTTGAAGTCAATACAATAAACTATCACCTAAAAGAAATATTTAATACTGGCGAACTGCAAGCTGAGGCAACTATTCGAAAATTTCGAATAGTTCAAACAGAGGGCACAAGGGAAGTTTCCCGTGAAGTAGAGCATTATAATTTACAAGGTATTATTGCTGTAGGTTTCCGAGTTAACTCTGAAAGAGCTACTCATTTTAGAAAATGGGCAGGGCAAGTATTAAAAGATTTCACGCTTCGAGGTTATGTTCTTGATGATGTCAGATTAAAAAATGGCGCCTACTTAAGCAAACAATATTTCGAGTAACAGGGGGACGTTGTTAATCATGCAAACTAAAAATTACCGTCTGTAACTCATCACTCCTCGCATAGATATTTTCGCCCCTTCGCGCAGCCAGGGTAACGCCGGCGCGGCTGATGTTCAACAGTCGCGCAACCGCTGCACCACTCACGCCCATTTTCATGACCGCAACGTAACAGAAAGCCGCTCTGGCATCGGACATCTCTTTTCGTTTGCCGCCTTGCCGCAGGGAGTTGGGGGTGATAGAAAATATGGGCGCTATTCTGCTGAGGATGTCTTCCAGTGACACACGGCCCAGGGCAATGTCGGTGGTTTCCGTTACCCGTTGCAGTTGTTCGACAAACTCTCCGCTGCCGAGAATTCTTTCATCGTAAGCTTGCTGCTCTTTTGCGCCTGACAGCTTCAGGGAGCGCCGTAATCCGCCACCCACCAGCTCATCCCTTTTCCCCTGCTTGATGCCGTCTTCGATAAAAGTCCGATACAGTTTCCGGGCGCGCTCCTTGCGCTTGCCGAACATCTGGAGCACTTCCGCGACCTTCTGTCCCGCTAATTCGCGATTCCCCAGAATGACCGCATGGCCCGACCAGGGGTAGGAATCCAGCCCATCAACAGATTCCACCAGGCCGGCCCGCAAGGGATTCAGATGAATATAACGCACAAGTTCAAGAAGATGGGCGTCTTGATCGCAAACAATGGATTTGTAGCGGTTTTGAAAGAGGTGACCACTGCGTCCATGGCGACGATTGAAGACCACGGCATAGCCTGTCAGCAAGCGCCGCATGAAAGTGGCAAGCTTGGTCGACTGGGGACGAAGAAGTAAATGGAAGTGGTTGGAGAGAAGCGCCCAGGCAAGGCATTCGGTGCCGGTCGCGATCAGCAGCGTGGACAAGCGTTCAACAAACAGCTCTTTGTCGTCGTCATCAAGAAAAATATCGCGCTTTTCGATGCCACGCACCATCACATGCTGGAGAAGGCCGGGGATATCAATACGGGCTGTTCTTGGCATGGTGGGGAAATTAGCATGGGGAAACGATTAAGTCAACTAAATTAACTGCGTCCCTCTATGGTTCCTTGGCCAGGGAATAGGCTTCCTCGCCGCTGGAGCAGCCCACCGACCAGGCGCGTAACATTCCCCCTTCCGGGCGTTTTTCGAGGAGGGCCGGAATCACCTCGGTGCGCAACCGATCCCAGGCTTCGGAATCGCGGAAAAAATTTGTGACCCCGATGAGCAGTTCCCTGAAGAGCAGTTCCACTTCTATAGAGTTGTTCTGCAGGTAGCGGACGTAGTCGGAAATTTTGCCGAGCTGGTGAATGCCCATGCGGCGTTCGATGCGGCGCTGGAGGGTGGTTCTTTTGTAGAGGGAGAAATCCTGGCCAACAGTGCTCCGCAATAAAATAATAACTTTATCCAGGGCGCTCTGGTCTTTTTTCTCCATGGGACAATCGGGATCGGCGAGGACCTTGGCGTGATGCAGGTAAGCGATGATCCTTTCGGGCAGCTGATCCGCCGGAGCCACCAGATCGACGAACCCGGAGGCAATGGCGCTGCGCGGCATGCTGTCGAACTTGGCCGTGGCCGGGTCTTGCACCAGCACCAGACCGCCTCTGCCCTTGATTGCCTTCAGCCCCAGGGTGCCGTCTGAACCCATGCCCGAAAGAATAACCCCGATGCTGGCTTCCTGTTGATCCTCGGCCAGGGAACGCAGGAAAAAATCAATGGGCAGGCGCAGGCCGCGAGGGGCGACCGGGGGGAAGAGGTGCAGCACTCCGTGGAGAATGGACAGGTCTTTATTCGGGGGGATGACATAGACAGAGTTGACCTTGACCTTCAGGTTGTCGCGCACCTGATGCACTTCCATGCCGGTTGCGCGCTGGAGCAACTCGGGCAGAATGCCTTTATGGGTCGGGTCAAGGTGTTGAACAATAACAAACGCTAGGCCGCATTTTTCCGGCACCTGCCGCAGAAACAGTTCCAGCGCTTCCAGCCCGCCTGCGGAGGCACCGATGCCGACAATGGGAAAGGCCGGGCTCTCCTGGGGTGCTGGCTCGGCCTGCGGAGTCGTATTTTTCTGTGATGCGTTGCTCATGACTCGCCTCGGGAAATTTTCTTTTAATTAAGAGTGTATACCAGTCGTCACGAAATGTCCCGCAATCAATTGGGCGGAAGACGTCATATTTGGCGGTTCTGTTAAATATGACGGTAGCCCCTTGCCACTTTCGCTGCTTCTCGCCAGTTGCATTTTTATTTTCGACCTATTTTCAGAAGGTTAGCTCATGGGTGTCAATAATTTTCAGTGGCACGTTCGTTGCGATTGATCAACCTTTGGATCAGCAGACATATGCGAACTCAACGACCCTGAAGGAGAGACAACCATGAAACCCTACACAATCATCGGCATTATTCTCATAGGAATCGCCATCGCGGCCTTCGCCTATCAGGGGATCAGCGTTACGACCCGCGAGAAGGTTATCGACCTGGGGCCATTACAGATGTCGGCGGATAAGACCAGAACCCTGCCACTCTCGCCGATTGTCGGCGGTCTTGCCCTGGTTGGCGGGATTGTATTGCTGGTCGCGGGGCATAAAAAGCGCTGAACATAATAACCTTTTTTATGGACCCTTGCTGGCGCTTACAAAGTGCCGGGGCTCAGTGGCTGGGGGGCGCTTGCCTCTTTCTGCTGCTGCTTTTGCCCTCCCCTGCCCTGGCGGTTGACCGGGGTGACGATGTCTTTCTCGCCGGTTATCTCACTTCTGTTCTGGAACAGGTACACGGCTGGGAAACGGACAGCTATGTTTTGCACATCGACGACGGGGTGGGAATCATTACCCTGTTTGTCGATGATGAGCTGCGCCGTAAATCTGCCGAAATGCTGAATTATATTGACGGCGTCAAGAGCATTACGGTGAATATTGGGCCCAAAGATCCCCCGCCGCCCGAAGCTATCCCCACCTTTCTCGGGGTTACGGGCAAATCGACCCCCTTCCCGACCGGCGACCTGTTTTCGCCCCTGATTGCCGACCCCAAACAGGCACAGTTTTTTGTGAGTATCGACTACTTTGACACGACCGCTGAAACCTACACCATGGCGTCCGTCGGTTTCGGCGAAAATTTCGGCCTGGTGAGGTATCTGGGGGGGCGTGTAGGCAACGGCCTGCAACTGAGCGTGCAGGGCGCCCTCTTCGCCCAGTTTAACCTGGAGACCCCGTCTGCCGATCTGATCAACGCCGATTACACCATCGGCCTGCCCCTGAGCTATCGCTATGGGAGCAATTCTCTGCGTTTGCGTTTTTATCACCAGAGCTCACACCTGGGGGACGAACTTCTGCAACAGGAGACCCCCCCGGAACGGATCAATCTGAGCTTCGAAGCTCTTGAGCTGATTTATTCCTTCGACTGGCGCAACTGGCGTGCCTACGGCGGCGGCGAATATCTGGTTCACAAGGAACCCGCCGATCTCAAACCGGCGAGCCTCCATCTGGGTCTGGAGTATCGGGGCAAAGAGACCCTGCTGTGGAACGGTCGGCCCATCGGCGGAATCGACCTGAAGAGCCTGGAAGAACACAACTGGGCAAGGGATATCAGCGTGAAGCTCGGCCTCGAATTCGGTCATCCTAACCCCGGCCAGCGCCGCCTGCGTCTCATGGCCGAGTGGTACCAGGGTTACGATCCGCGTGGCCAGTTTTACCACAACAAAGTGCAATACCTGGGGCTGGGAACGTCTTTGGCTTTCTGAACTGGGTGAAAAAGATAGGGGCGAAAAAATTTCCGTCCCTAAGGAAGTCTGTCTTTATTTCACAATAATCTCAAAGAGAACACGCATATTTGCCTTGGCGGCGGCGGAATAAATTTCAGCAGGCGCTGCTTCATAAACCGCCGGATCGCGATGACCATAACCAATGGTATCGAGCCTGCCGGGGACAATAATTCCTTCTTCAACCAGGTAGGCTTTGACGGCCTCAGCTCTTCTCTCGCTTAATTTCTGATTGTACTCGTCGGTACCCTGCTGCGAGGTGTAGCCCGCAATGCGAATTTTGGCTTTGGGATTATCTTTTAAAAGCTGAATATTTCTTTTCAAGATGACCTTGGCCTCGGGTTTCAGGGCCGATTGGTCGAAGTCGAAATGAACATCCTCAAAGGCCAGAATAATGACCTTGGGTTCCACTGCGGCCACCAGAACTTTCTCTTCGACCTTGGGTTCTGATGCCAGAATGACAACCTTCTCTTCAACTTTGGCCACGGGTTTGGACGCTGGTTTGCTGACCGCTACCGGTGCCGGTGCCGCGGCAAAATGTGACTGCCCCCCGAAGCTGAAAACTATCCCCAGGGTTGCCTCAGGATTGTGAATTTCGTCGTCGAGAATAAGGTTATCCCGCAGATCCAGCCTCAGGGCGACATCTTTTTCAAGCCAGTATTTCGCACCGACACCATAATTGAAGACCGTCATATCATCGTCGTTAATTTTGGGGTCATAGTTCATGGCCCCGAAACCGGCAACAATGAAGGGGTTGAAATTGCTTTTGGGCAGAAAATGCAGCAGAAGATCGGCATGATAATTGATGATATCAACCCGAGAAATCGGGCTGGTAAACTGCCCCTTTTGGGTAAACGCCTGGTTTACGTCATCGACCCGGCCGCGCGTGAATTCTGTTACCCCTTCAATGCCCCAACGATCGGTAAGGTTATAGCCAATACGTCCGCCGAAGACTGGGCGGTTATTCAAATTTTGTCTGTCTTCAAAAAAGCTGTACCCGACGAAGGGGCTCAGCTCAAGGCTGCCAGCCTTTATTTCCGCGCGCGCCGCCGTTGGAAGAAGAAAAGACGTAAGGACTAATGCCAGGGCTATATTTCTGGCAACCGAAACAAATGAAATTTTATTGTCCATATAAAGACTCCTTTAAGGACTGAAAGTAGGTTTTCTCCTGAGAGAAACCAGGAGGCAGGGTAACTGCCTGCCTCCTGGTTGAGTTTCTGCTGACCCTTAGGGCACGGTAATGGTAGTTGCGTTTAAGGTAACCGCAGTTTGCGCCAGGGCCCGGCCCGTCATTTGTGCGCCGGTATTGAAAGAAATTAAGGTTTGAGTCAACAAGTTACCTTTGAAATTGGCCGCCGTACCAAGGGTTGCCTGGCCATCAACCTGCCAGAAGATATTCTTGGCTTGTGCACCGCCGCTGAGGGTAACAATGGCGCTGTTTTCCACGGTGAGATTTTGTGAAATCTGGAAGATCCACACGTCATCGGCACCACCGGTGAGAGTGACGCCGGCACTGGTGATGAGCACGCCGGTTCCCCATTTGTAGAGGCCGGGAGTAAGGGTCTGACCGCTGATGTCACCGGCGTACAATTCGGTAAAATCAGGCAGGGTTCTGCCGGCGGCATCGGTGAAGGCGATTTCCATGTCACTGATTGCCGTCGTCATCATGGCCGGGGTAGGTGTCGCATAATCGGCGGCGTAGATGTTGCCGGTGACATAGGGCGAGGTTGCAAAGGTATTGCTCGAATCGGCGATCATGGCGAATCCGGTGATGAAACTCGCCGCTGAAGGGCTAATACCGAGATCGCCAACTACGGCGGTGGCTCCCGTTGTCGAAATGGCTGATTTTGCCAAAATCGCAAAATTTCCGGCGCTACCAAGATTCACCGGCAGCGGGCCTTGGGGCAGAGTATCCGACAGCAGGGACACACTCACAGTATAGGCTTGCGTCGAAGCATCTGCGGCCGTGACGGTATAGTCGACCGGAGTGGTGAAATCGTTGGCGGTTACTCCATTGATTTGATCACTTCCGTCAACGGACAGGTTGGTCCCCGCGGTGGTGAAGTTCGCCACCAGGTTGGTCACATCGGTTCCTGAGGGCAGAGTCACCGCCACGGTTTTAGCTGCTTCGTTGATGACCCCTGGTGAACCAGGAAAACCGATAAAAGAGTAGGCGGTTAAGGCTTTGGCGGTATTCGGCGCGAGGCTGACGCTGACATCATAGTCCACCGTTGTGCCGTCTGTTGCAGTAACTGTGTAGACGACCGGATTGGTGAAGTCGTTGGCCGTTGAACCGCTCACCTGACTGACGCCGTTAACCTTTACGCTGGTTCCGGTGGTGGCAAAGTTGGCTATCAGGTTGGTTACATCTGTTCCTGAGGGCAAGGTTACCTCAAGGGTTTTAGCTCCTTCGTTAATGACCCCTGGTGACGCGGGGAAACCGACAAAGGAGTAGGTGGTTAAGGCTTTGGCGGTATTCGGCGCGAGGCTGACGCTAACATCATAGTCCGCCGTTGTGCCATCCGCCGCCGTAACCGTGTAGACCACCGGATTGGTGAAGTCGTTAGGGGTTACCGCGCTGGTTTGGTTCGCTGCGTTTACAGTGACACCGGTTCCCGTCGTTGCGTAGGTTGCAATCAGGGCACTGACGTCGGTTCCGTAGGGCAGAGTCAGGTTGATGGTTTTAGCTGCTTCATTGATGATTCCGGTTGCCCCGGTATAGCCGGCAAAGGAATAGGCGGTCATGGCCTTGGCTGAAGCATTTGCCGCAGGAACGCTGACGGTGACCGTATACAACTTCGTCGAAGCGTCTGCCGCCGTCACTGTGTAGACAACCGGATTAGTAAAATCATTGGCGGTTGAGCCGTTCACCTGATTGACGCCGTTAACCTTTACGCTGGTTCCGGTGGTGGCAAAGTTGGCTATCAGGTTGGTCACATCTGTTCCCGAGGGCAAGGTTACTGTAATGCTATTCGTCACTTCGTTTATGACCGCAGGTGACGCGGGGAAACCGACAAAGGAGTAGGTGGTTAAGGCTTTGGCAGTATTCGGCGCGAGGCTGACGCTTACAAGATAGTCCGCCGTTCCGCCATCCGCCGCTGTCACTGTGTAGACGACCGGATTGGTGAAGTCGTTGGCGGTTACCGCGCTGGTTTGTTCAAGATTCCCGACCCATACACTTGACCCGGTGGTTACAAATGTCGGCGTCAAACTCGTTACATCGGTGCCGAAGGGCATTGTGACTCCGATGGCCCGCGGTCCTTCATTGATGGTTCCTGGAGCCCCATTGATGGAAAATGTGGCTAAAGTCATGGTTGATGATGTTGGTGGTTGATCCCAATCGCCGTTTCCACAGCCCGACAGGACAGTCAAAACCGCAAGAAACAAAATCAACAGGGAACAAAATTTCGGTGCAACCCATGTTTTACTCTTCATATATTACCTTTCAGACAAATTTGAGCACTATTATCAATTACTTAGTTCCGCTTGTTACTGCTGCCTTAATTCATCACGTCTCCTTTTTAGAAAATTGGGCGTACGCATGGCGTTAATAGAGATATTTGCTGACAGAGCAAGGTCTCTGCCAAGGTTTGGTGGGAAATCAGTATTTAAATGTTTCAATAATTTCAGTAACTTATTTTAATATCTAAGACGCCTGAGTTGATCGATACCTGTTTGCAACCCTCAGTATTTAACGGAACCTCAATATATTGCGGAATTAGTGACTGGAATTTTGCGGTTTTTTTGAAGCAATACTGCTAGTGTGCTCTGCTGTTAAAAAATAGAGAGGAAGCACCCCGCAGATGCATAACGAAGAGCTGTGTCGAGTTCAGGAAGAATTGGAGATTTCGCGAAAAAAATATGCGGCGCTTTTTGACTTTGCCCCTGTCGCCTGTTTCACCTTTGATGCCCATGGACTCATTCGAGAGGTTAATCTCACTGGTGCTCACATGCTGGGAAGTGAGCAACAAGAATTAACCAATACCCCCTTTGTCGAGTTTGTTGCTGATGCTGGTGAAAAAAAGAAATTTTGGCAACATCTGGCAAATGTTCTAAAAAATCAGGGCAGGGACACATGTGAAATCAGACTGACGCGAAAAGATCAGGCGCAGATTTTTGGTCGGCTCCAGAGTGTCTGCCTGGATCTGGGTGAGAAGAATGAAAAACAAATACTTTGTTCAATCGCCGACGACAGGCTAGGCAAACAGCAGGAAACGGCCATTCAGGACGCCCGTGAATACGCCGAAAACATTGTGGAAACGGTTCACAATCCCCTGGTGGTACTGAATTCAGACCTGAGAATTCTTTCGGCCAACCAGAGTTTCTTCCAAACCTTCAAAGTCACCCCCGAGGAGACCCTCGGGAATTTTATTTACGACCTCGGCAACCGGCAATGGGATATTCCCAACCTGCGGGTTCTCTTTGAAGAGATACTGCCCCGCAATAGCGTTTTTAATGGCTATGAAGTTGATGATGAATTCCCCGGCATTGGGCGCAGAACTATCCGCCTGAATGCCCGGCAGATTTCACGCAAGAATGTCGGCTCACGCATTATTCTTGTGGCGATGGAAGATATTACTGAGCGAAATTGGGCGGCAGGCGAACGAACCCGGATTGAGCAGATATTGCAGAATCAGAACATTGAACTGGAGCGCGCCACGGTTGTTGCAGAAAAAGCCAATCTTGCCAAATCGGATTTCCTCGCCAGCATGAGCCATGAACTACGCACGCCCCTCGGGGCGATCCTTGGTTTTGCCCAACTGCTGGAATCCAGCAATCCACCGCCGACACCGACCCAGACGCGAAGCATCGATCAAATTCTCAAGGCCGGATGGTACCTGCTGGAACTTATCAATGAAATTCTCGATCTGGCCCAGGTCGAGTCTGGAAAGCTGTCCTTGTCTCTTGAACCGGTCTTGCTGAGCGAAGTCATGCTCGAATGCGAAGTTATGATCGAACCTCAGGCCAGGGAACGCGGTATCAGGGTGGATTTCAGCCACTTTGAAACGCCCTGCTTTGTCGAGGCCGATCGTACCAGGGTCAAGCAAGTGCTGATCAACCTGCTTTCCAACGCGATCAAATATAACCGGGAGGAGGGAAGCGTTAGTGTGGCCTGTACCCGGTGCGACGCGGGTGTCATCCGCATCAGCGTTAAGGACACTGGCGCGGGGCTGGCTCCCGAACAACTGGCGCAGCTCTTTCAGCCCTTCAATCGTCTGGGACAAGAAGCCACCATTGAAGGAACCGGTATCGGCCTGGTGGTCTGCAAGCGGTTGGTCGAATTGATGGGGGGTAAGATCGGCATGGAAAGCCGCGTCGGCGAAGGAAGCGTCTTCTGGTTTGAGCTTAACCCGGCGGCGGAAATCGCCTGCAGTGACCATAGCGTCCCCTTATTGACGACGGTCCTCCAGGCACAGGCTCAAAGGGATCCTCAAATATCCACCCTCCTCTACGTCGAGGATAATCCGGCCAATCTGATGCTGGTCGAGGATATAGTTGCACAGCGCCCCGACATCCGGTTTGTGAGTGCGCGAAATGCTATTCTCGGTATCGAGATGGCGCGCACCTTGCTGCCGGATGTGATTCTGATGGACATCAATCTGCCGGGAATCAGTGGTCTCGAAGCATTGAAAATTCTGGTGGATGACCCCACCACCGCCAATATTCCGGTGATTGCCCTGAGCGCCAACGCCCTTCCCCGCGACATTGAGAAAAGCCTGGAGGCCGGTTTCTTTCAGTATCTCACCAAGCCGATCAAGGTCAAAAAGTTTATGGATATTCTCGACCTCGCATTAAACTTTTCCGGGACACAAGCGTCCGGGTCTGCGCAGAAAGATATTTTTTGATGAATACCGAGTTAGACATTCTTGCAGCCAGCATTCTGATCGTCGATGATCAGGAAACCAACATCAGCCTTTTGAAGCAGATGCTGCAAGAGACTGGTTACACCGATATTTCCTTCACCATGGACCCGCAGGGCGTTTGCGCTCTTCATCGCGAGCATAATTATGATCTGATTCTCCTCGACTTGCAGATGCCTGGCATGGACGGGTTCGAGGTGATCGCGGAACTCAAATCTGACAATCCCGGCAAATACCTGCCGGTTCTGGTCATTACCGCCCACCCCGACCACAAACTGCAGGCGCTGCAAACCGGCGCAAAAGACTTTATCAGCAAACCCTTTGACCTGGTCGAGGTCAAGACCCGCATCCATAACATGCTGGAAGTGTGCCTGTTATACAAAACTCTCGAAAACTACAGCAAAGAACTCGAACAAACGGTTCAGGAACGGACGCAAGCTGTGCTCAAGGCCAATGAGCTGCTGCTGGCAGAGATTCAGGAACGCAAGGAAGGCGATGCTTCCCTCCAGCGGGCACTGACGGAAATCAAAGACCTGAAGGATCGGCTGCAGGCCGAGAATATTTACCTGCGCAAGGAAGTTGCCGGCCAATACAACCGCGGAGAACTTATTGGCCAAAGCGACATTCTGGCCGAGGTTTTTTCCCAGATTCAGCAGGTTGCGCCCATGCAGGCGACCGTGCTCCTCCTCGGCGAAACCGGAACCGGCAAGGGGGTGGTGGCGCGCGCCATTCACAGCAACAGTTTGCGCAAGAACCGGCCATTGATAACCGTTAACTGCACGACCCTGCCGACCAACCTGATTGAAAGCGAGCTTTTCGGTCGCGAGAAAGGGGCATTCACCGGAGCTGATGCCCGGCAGATGGGGCGCTTCGAACTGGCCGACGGCGGCACAATTTTTCTCGATGAAATCGGCGAGATGCCGCTGGATCTCCAGAGTAAACTCCTGCGTGTTCTTCAGGATGGCGAGTTCGAGCGCTTGGGGAGCTCCCGCACCCTGAAAGTCGATGTGCGGATTATCGCAGCCACTAACCGTAACCTGGAGGAAGAGGTGCGCCAGGGCCGATTCCGAAAAGATCTTTTCTACCGGCTTAATGTTTTCCCTATCACCTGCCCGCCATTAAGACAGCGCAAGGAAGACATCCCTCTGCTGGTTCAGCATTTTGTTGAAAAATTTAACAAGAAGATGGGCAAGAAAATCGAGACACTGTCAAAAGCGACCCTGAGCACCCTGCAGCAATACAGCTGGCCCGGCAACGTGCGCGAGCTGGAAAGTATCATCGAACGAGCGGTCATCACCAGTCAGGGGACGACACTTCAGGTTTTGGGCCGATTCGATATGGCTGAAACAACCGAGGTATTATCAGGGGATCAGCTTAAATCTCTTGCCGAGATGGAACATGATCACATTCTCCATGTCCTCGGACAGACCGGGTGGCTGATCGATGGGAAAAACGGGGCCGCACTTATTCTTGGCCTCAATCCAAGCACCCTGCGTGCCCGGATGCGAAAATCCGGAATTCTGCGACAATATAAATGACAGACTTTCACCACATCACAATAAAAAAGCCGGCCGGGCATTGAGGGCTCCCGGTCGGCTTGCATTTATTTTGGGTATTTACTGGTTGCTATCGGCTTGATGAGTATTGCTGGGAAAATAGCTGAGAAATATTATTTCTTCTCGGTTTTCAGCGGATCTTTGTTATCGATCTTTTTATTTTTATTCATGTCTTGCATCATCGGGCTCGGGGTATTACTACCCTGACCCTGTTGCTGACCATCTTCCCAATAGGGGGACACACCATAAAACTCATGGATTTCCCGGCTTTGGTTGTCTTTGGTCAAAGCTTCTTCGATATCACCTTCAGGAACTGCGTCCATGGCGACGATTGAAGACCACGGCATAGCCTGTCAGCAAGCGCCGCATGAAAGTGGCAAGCTTGGTCGACTGGGGACGAAGGAGCAGGTGGAAGTGGTTGGAGAGAAGCGCCCAGGCAAGGCATTCGGTGCCGGTCGCGATCAGCAGCGTGGACAAGCGTTCAACAAACAGCGCTTTGTCGTCGTCATCAAGAAAAATATCGCGCTTTTCGATGCCACGCACCATCACATGCTGGAGAAGGCCGGGGATATCAATACGGGCTGTTCTTGGCATGGAGGGGAAATTAGCATGGGGAAACGATTAAGTCAACTAAATTAACTGCGTCCCCTTATGGTTCGCCACAACCCGACAGATGGCTGCCGTCAGGGTCGCCAGATCCTCATTATTCATCACATAGGGCGGCATGACATAGACCAGTTTGCCGAAAGGTCTGACCCAGACTCCGGCGGCGACGAATTCTGGTTGAATCCGCCGCATGTTAACCGGGGCTTTCATTTCAACCACGCCGATGGCGCCCAGCACCCTGACTTCGGCCACCTGGGGCAGATCGCGACAGGGTGCCAGCCCCCGTTTCAAACCGGTTTCGATGCGTCTGACCTGCTGCTGCCAGTCTGATGCGAGGAGCAGATCAATACTCGCCGTCGCTATCGCGCAGGCTAAGGGGTTGCCCATAAAGGTTGGGCCATGCATGAAGACGCCCGGTTCCCCCCGGGATAAGCCTTCGGCGATTCTGGTCGTCGCCAGGGTCGCCGCCAGGGTCATGGTGCCACCGGTCAGCGCCTTGCCCAGACAGAGAATATCGGGCGCGATGGCGGCATGTTCGCAGGCAAACAACTGGCCGCTGCGCCCAAAGCCAGTGGCAATTTCATCGGCAATCAGCAGCAATTCGTAAGCATCGCAAAGGGCGCGCACTTCTTTCAGATACTGGGGATGATAAAAGCGCATGCCGCCGGCACCCTGCACAATCGGCTCTAAAATCACCGCCGCAAGCTCCTGGTGGTGCTTCTCGACCAGGGCCTGCAAGGCGACTATGTCCTGGGGCTCCCATTCCTGGCCGAAGCGACACTGGGGCGCAGGGGCAAAAAACTGCGGCATCAGCAGGTTTGACCAGAGAGCATGCATTCCCGTATCCGGGTCACAGACCGACATGGCACCAAAGGTGTCGCCATGGTAGCCATTGCGGATCGTCAGCAGGCGATTTTTCTGGGGACGTCCGCTGCTGTACCAGAACTGAATCGCCATTTTGAGGGCAACTTCCACCGCCACTGAACCGGAATCACACAAAAAAACATGTTGCAGGGGCGGCGGCGTCAGTTCAATCAGCCGCTGTCCCAGTCCAACCGCCGTCGGGTGCGTCAAGCCGCCAAACATCACATGAGACATCTTTGCTATCTGCGCCTCTAAGGCCCGGTTCAGCTGCGGATGATTGTAACCATGAATCGCCGACCACCAGCTGGCCATGCCATCGATCAGTTCCCGGCCATCCTCAAGCTGCAAGCGCACCCCTTTGGCGCCAACGACGGGAAACACTGGCAGAGGATCGGTCATGGAGGTATAGGGGTGCCACAGATGACGGCGATCAAATTCGCGCCAGTCGGAAGGCGGACTAGACATGAGCCGCTCCCTGGTTTGCAAGAGCCTGTTTCATCCTCTCCAGCGCGCTCACCAACAAGCTGCGCGGACAACCGAAGTTGAGGCGCACGAAGCCGGGAGCACCGAAATCGCTGCCGTCAGACAGGCCAACTCCGGCGGCTTCGAAGAATTTCCCCGGCTGTTGCAGGTTGAGCTCGCGGGTATCGATCCACGCCAGATAAGTGGCCTCGACCGGCGTCATAGACAAGCCCGGCATCTCGGCGATGGCCTGGGTGACCAGCGCGCGATTCCCACGTAAATAGGCCAACAGCTCTTGCCGCCAAGGCTCAGCGTGACGGTAGGCGGCTTCGGCGGCGGTCAGGCCCAGGGCATTGACCTGGGGCACAATACGTCCCTTGGCTTTTTTAAAAGCCGCCCGCAGCTGCGGGTTGCTGATCACGGCAAAGGAACAACCAAGCCCGGGAATATTGTAAGTTTTACTGGGTGCAAGCAGGGTGATACAGCGCTCGGCGATTTCGGTCGACAAGGTCGCGATGGGAATATGGCGCTTGTCCTCATCCAGCACCAGCCCGGCGTGTATCTCGTCAGATCCGATAACCAGATCATAGCGGGTGGCGATCTCAGCCAAAGCCCCAAGCTCGGCGGCTGACCAGACGCGCCCCACCGGATTGTGCGGGTTGCACAACAGCAGCATCCGCGTGCGCGGCGTAATCGCCGCCTCAATGGCGGGGATATCCAATTGCCAGCCTTGTCCGATCTGAACGAGGGGCACACTGATCAGACTGCGGTCGGAAAGAGGGGGAGCTGACAGAAATGGCGGATAGATCGGCGTGCAGGTCAGCACTGCGTCGTCCGTCTCACCCACCGCACGACAGATTACGTTCAGCCCGGTCACCAGCCCCGGCAGCCAGACCATTTCTTCCGGCCCAACCTGCCAGGCAAAATCCCGGCGCAGATGGTCAATGACCGCCTCGTCCAAGCCTGCACTCGGCGCGGTATAGCCGAA
>Ga0210023_1000933_pt1 | contig 21308 bp, 16 predicted proteins | sample CryGeymeta201524_FD_183987 | JGI IMG/M metagenome (GOLD analysis project Ga0210023, IMG submission 183987) | Groundwater microbial communities from Crystal Geyser aquifers in Utah, USA - Crystal Geyser metaG 2015-24 (SPAdes) (version 2) | ecosystem: Environmental > Aquatic > Deep subsurface >... | reverse complement strand
GAAGTCATGCCGGACTAGATCCGGCATCCATGAATTCGTAAGCCATGGATTGCGGGTCGCAGCCCAATGACAAAACAGGGTGCGTACGACCAGCAACTGAAGTGCACAAGCATCGTTTAGTTGTATCGGTTTAGTTTACGACCGTAAGGTAAAACGATACAATTTATTCCATGAAAAACAGAAAGACCTCGCTGATCGATGCACTCTTCGGCAAAACCAAAAAGTCGGCAATTGCTGTACTTTTTTCAAAGCCCGATCGCAATTGGCACCTGCGCGAACTGGCCAGAGCCACCAAGACATCGCCGACCATGTTGGGAAAAGAGCTTGACTTGTTGGCTGCTGCAGGCATCGTATGTGAGGATTCAGACGGAAATCGACGACGCGTATGGGCCAACCCTGATTGCCCCATTTTCGAAGAACTCCGTGGAATTGCACGAAAAACAGCCGGTTTGGCAGACATAGTGAAAGACGCGTTATCCGAAATTCCGGGCGTTGAGATTGCTTTCATTTTCGGATCCGTTGCGCGTGGTGAAGAGCGCTCTGGCAGCGACGTAGATGTTTGTATTATTGGAAGCGCGTCTAACAGAGCAATAAGTGAAGCAATGAATTCGGCCGAGAAAACCGTTGGTCGCCCGATCAATGCCATTGTCTATAACGTCAATGAATTGCGTGAGAAAGTAGCCAACGGAAATCCATTTCTGACCAAAATGCTTGGCACTCAAAAACTATTTTTGGTGGGAGACACTGATGAACTTGACCGATCGATTGGCTAATTTTGTAAAAACTGGGCAGATATCTCCGCATCCCATCGATGTCATCGAGATTCAGCAACATGTCGTGAAAGCTGGAAATTTTCTAACGGATGCCCAAAAGTCCACCAACTCACTCGACACCCGATTCAGTGTTGCCAATAGCGCTGGGCACCAACTTTTAACTGCAGCCTTGAAAATGACAGGACACCGAACCACCAATGAAAAGGGGCACAGAATGATTCTCTACGAACTTTTGGATGGGCTTGTCCCTGGAGCTGCTGGCGCAAAAATCTCGCTGGCGCGAGCCCACAACGCAAGAAACAAGGCCGATTACGATGGCGACGATTTTGATGTAACCGAGGCGCTGGTTGAAGATGTTCTTGATGGCGTCAAAAACGTGAAAGAAGAGGTTGACCTTATGCTAAAGCGCCTGACGAAATCATCACAACAATCGCCACGTCGATAAGGGGCAGCGAGCATCCGGCATCCATGGGCAAAGATTCCATGACGATGCGCCCTTGCAACAAACAACCGCAGAACCACACAAGCTTAGACACCATGCCCCGCTACCTCACCCAATGGTTTCTGGCTACAGCCCTTATATTGCTTGCGGTAGCAGCTATCAACGTGGTAGTGGATCCGTACGGTATTTTCAGGCTGGTGGACCGCACGGGCTTCAACAGCATCAAACCAGCTGCTGCGTCGCGCGGGCCTATGGCCAAGGCTTACCAGGTGCTGCGGGTGCAACCCAAAACGCTGATCCTTGGCAACTCGCGGGCTGAAGTTGGCCTGGACCCCAACCACCCCGCCTGGCCACAAGCCGCACGCCCGGTTTACAACGCCGCCCTGCCTGGCACCGGCACAGCCACCAGCCTGCGCTATTTGCAGCACGTGCTGGCCGCCACGGCGGGCAACCCGACTGCCCAGCCCACGCTGGTGCTGTGGGGCGTTGACTTTATGGACTTTTTGACCGACCCGGCCCAGCCCACGCCCCCGCGCAACGCCCACGCGGGGGATTCCGAAAACCGCCGCCTGATGCAGGCCAGCGCCACCGACCGCCTGCGCCAGCAAGTGCGCGACTATGCTGAAGCCACCTTCACACTGTCAGCCCTGACAGACTCTGTGCAAACCCTGGCCAGCCAGCGCAACCCCTACGCGGTAGACCTGACGCCACTGGGCTTTAACCCCATGCGCGACTACATCAAAATCAGCGCAGACGAAGGCTATTGGGCCGTCTTCAGGCAAAAAGACCTCATGTACGACAAAACCTTTGCGCGCCTGCCCAAAAGCATCTTTGACGCCAGCGGCACCACGTCCAGCCACTGGCAAGACCTGCAAGACATCATGCGCCTGTGCCGCCAGCACGGCATAGAACTGCGCCTGTTTACCTACCCCTACCACGCGCATCTGCTTGACACCTTTGACAAAACCGGCCACAGCCCAGGGCTGGCGTTGTGGAAGCGCACCCTGGCTAAAACACTTGCTGACGAGGCCACTGCCTCTGCCCAACCCGCCTATGCGTTGTGGGACTTCAGCACCCTGAACGCCATCACCGCAGAGGCTGTGCCGCCACAGGGCGACCGCAAGACAAGCATGCGCTGGTATTGGGAGGCAGGCCACTTCAAAAGTGAGCTGGGTGGGGTGATGCTGGAGCAAATGCTGGGGCAACCCGCACAACCCGTTGTTGCGAGCCGCTTGCGGCGCGGCAATCCATCCCCCAAAAAAATCAATCAAATCCCCCTCTAGCCCTTTAAAAACAAGCGCAAGCAGCTATCAAATTCAAAGCACCTCAAACACCTGCCTGAACATCGGCACCAGCAGCTTGTTGCCAAACTCACTTAAATGGTTGTCGTCAGAGTACAGCGGCCGGCCATTTTGGCTGCCGTAGCAGCGGCCGTCCCTACACAGGGTTGCAGTAGGGTCCAGAATCTTGATGCCGCATTGGTCACGCGCAGCATCTTGCGCGGCCCAGACCCATGCGTTGCGCTGCTGGTAGGCCGCCAGGGTGATGAACACATCGGCGGTCTGCCCAAAAGCCATGCGCCTTGAAAGCGTCTTGGGCACATCAAACCCCATCTCTGGTATGGGACGCACCATGTAGACCGGGCGCTGCTTGGCCAGTTCGCAAGCTGACTGCGTGATGTGCTGCGCAAACTCGGCCAAAAACGCAGGCGTGGCACGCTCATAGACTTTAGAAAAATGCACTCTTGGCACGGCTGCCGATTGTCCTGTTTCATTCGCTCCGAGCGCCGCACCCGCGTATCGATTGATTAGGACCACGGGTATGTCCTTCGATAGGCTCGTTAATTTCGCCTGAGCCCAGTCAATGAATTCATCGCATTGGAAGTCCGCTCCCATTTTTGCGGCCCTCTTTGGTGGTAATTTCATACCCGGTACAAACACACACCCACTGTAACTCCACTCCACAACGCCGGCATCATCCCGGGTTCGCGCCTGGGCAAGGCCCGTCACCAGCGCGCTGGCATGGCTGTCGCCCAGTGCAACCACTTTCCAGCCTGTACCGCCATACACGCAAGATGGCATCTTTAGCCCACGGCTGGGATGACACTCAACACGCCGGGGGTTTCCGTTGTTAGTTTCTGCCGCTGCCAACTCCACCGTCGGCGCGAAGCGGCCCGTTACACCCTGTAGCTTCCAAACCACGACAGCAGGCAGCGCCACCACCACGGCCGCCAACGCCAGTCCGCCTGCCGCCACGGGCAGTCGCCGCCCATTCAACCAGCGCCGCGACGGCCCCTCTACCCAAGCGTAAGACACGTGCCCCAGCAACAGCGTCAGCGCCAGCGCAACAGCAATGGCCGGCGGACTGTCGCGCATATCCACATACACCAGCGCCACCACCACAGGCCAATGCCACAAATACAGCGAATAAGACCGGTCACCCAGCCACTGCGCCACCCAATGTCCGGTCCAGGCAGAAGGGCGGTTGGCTAACAGCACCAGCATGGCGGCCACCACTGGCAACGCAGCCCGCCAGCCTGGCCAGGCGGTGTCTTTGTCATAGACGGCAATGGCCAGCACAATCAGCAGCAGGCCCACGGCCTCCAAAAACCGCGCACCGGGGGCATGGATTGCTTCACTACGTTCGCAATGACGGCCGCCGCGGCAATCCATGCTGCCTGACAAAAACACCAACCCACCCGCCAACATCTCCCAAGCCCGGGTATGAATCCAATAAAACGCCATGCTGGGCTGCGTGCTGGTCACCCAAATGGATGCCGCCAGTGACGCCACCAGGCCCAGGCCCACAGCCCAAGCCTGTGCCACCCGCCCGGGCCGCACGCGCCACACGGCCCACAGCGCTACCGGCAAGATCAGATAAAACTGCCACTCTACGGACAAAGACCAGGTGTGCAGCAGCCACTTTTCATGCGAGGCCACGTCAAAGTAACCCGCCTCTTGCCAAAACTCTATATTGGACAAAAAAGACATGGCGTACACCGCATGCGTGCTGAGCATTTTGTAGTCTGGCGGCAGCAACACAAACCAGCCCAGTGCCAGCAACACCGCACACAACACCATTAGCGCCGGCACAATGCGCCGCGCCCGTGCCATATAAAACCTAAACACTGAAAACGTGCCGCGCTCCAGCCCTTTGACCACCAAACCGGTCATCAAAAAGCCCGAAATCACAAAAAAAACATCCACACCCACAAAGCCGCCACCAAAACCAGGTACACCAAAGTGGTAAAGCACCACAGCCACCACGGCCCACGCACGCAGGCCGTTGATGTCGGGGCGAAAATTGGGTTGTGTATGGCTGGCCATGGGTTCATGCGGTCGGTTTACACTGTAACGAATTTATTTAGCGGAGTGGATCCATGCAGCGTCTTAGCCAAAAAATCATCGTCATGGGCCTGGGCTACATCGGCCTGCCCACCGCCTCCATGCTCGCCACCAAAGGCCACCAGGTGCTGGGCGTGGATGTCAACGAGAGCGCGGTGGCCACCATCAACAGCGGGCGTATCCACATCATCGAGCCTGACCTTGACATTCTGGTGCGCTCGGCCGTCAACAGCGGCAATTTGAAAGCGTCGACCACGCCCGAAGAAGGCGACACCTTCATCATTGCCGTACCCACCCCGTTCAAGCAATTTGAAGGCAACCCCAAGGCGCCCGACCTGAGCTATGTGGAGTCTGCCACCCGCGCCATCGTGCCCTACCTGCGTGAAGGCAACCTGGTCATCCTGGAATCCACGTCCCCCGTGGGCACCACAGAATTCATCTACAACACCATCACCCAGATGCGCCCCGAGCTGGCGGGCAAAATTCACGCCGCGCATTGCCCCGAGCGCGTGCTGCCGGGCCACATCCTGCGTGAGCTGGTCGACAACGACCGCATCGTCGGCGGGCTGAGCAAAACCGCCAACGAGAAAGCCCAAGAGCTCTACAAAAGCTTTTGCAACGGCGCCATTCTGCTCACCGACAGCAAAACGGCAGAGATGTCTAAGCTGGTTGAAAACTCGTTTCGCGACGTCAACATCGCTTTTGCCAATGAGTTGTCGGTTATCTGCGACCACCTGGGCATCAACGTCTGGGAAACCATCGCCCTGGCCAACCGGCATCCGCGCGTCAACATCCTGCAGCCCGGCCCCGGTGTGGGTGGCCACTGCATTGCGGTGGACCCGTGGTTCATCGTCGCCAGCGCGCCCAAGCAGGCGCGCTTGATCCGCACCGCGCGTGAAGTCAACGACGCCAAGCCACACTGGGTCATCGACCGCGTCAAGGCCAAGGCCGCGCGCTTCAAAGAACCCGTCATTGGCTGCCTGGGCATCACCTTCAAGGCCAATATAGACGACATGCGCGAATCACCCTCGCTGGACATCGTCAAAGACCTCATGAGTCAAAACGTCGGCAAGATTCTGGTCTGCGACCCCAACGTGCAACCCGGCAAGGTGAGTTTTCCGCTGGTGGACTTGAAACAAATCATGAAAGAAGCCGACATCTTGCTGCTGCTGGTGGACCACGCAGAGTTTGTCGCCATCGACCTCGATACCGTCAAAGACAAGGTCGTCATTGATACGCGGGGCGTGCTGCGCTGAACCCTTACCGCTACAGGATTCCCCTTTGATTGAAGCTCTCATACTGCTGGGGTTCCTGGGCTGCGTTTTGCTGCTATTGTTGGTGGGAAACCGCGTCGCCAAAAGCAATGACAGCAGCCAATTAGGCTTGTTCAGTTACCGCACAGCGGCGTCGACACCCCCCAAAAAAACTGGTAATTCGCATGCGTGACCTGATGGTCCTCGGTTTTACGCTGGTTTTTTTTACGCTGAGTGTTCGCAACACCTACACCGCCTATTTACTTTGGGGGTGGGCTGGCTTAATGAGTGTCAATGCCTACCTGTACGGTTTTATGGCAGCAGTGCCCTACGTACAGTTGTTTGCGCTCATCACTCTGTTAAGTCTTGTTGTGCGCAAGGAAGATGGCTTGCGAAATTTTCAAACAACCAGAACAACCAAATGGTTCATTGTTTTTGTTTTCCATGGTTTGCTGTGTGCCTTGTTTGCGTACCCTGGTTTGACAAGAAATTGGGAACTGTTTGGTAATGTTTTCAAAACGGTATTGTTTTGCGCGCTCATGCCTCTGTTAGTCACAAACCGCAACCGCTTACATGCAATTTTGGTTATTTTTGCCCTTGCTATCAGCTTTCATGGCATCACTGACGGCCTCAAGTTTCTTGCCAGTGGCAGCGCACACCGCGCCACCGGTATTGCAAAGTTTGGTGACAACAATCATTATGCTTTGGTGCTGCTGATGGCGTTGCCTCTTTTGAATTTTCTGTTTCAATATTCGGCCATGCGCATCACGCGCTGGGGTTTTGGCAGCGCAATTTTTCTGACCGTTCTGGCGGTAGTTGCAACTGGTTCGCGGGGTGGCCTGTTAGGCCTTTTTGCCTTGGCGGCTTGGCTTGTTCTCAAGAGCCGGCGCAAGATGCTAGGCATGGTTGTTGTCAGTATCTTTGCTGTGACAGTAATGCAGTTGGCGCCAGACTCATGGTCAGAGCGAATGGGGTCAATCAAGGTTGCCGAACAAGACGCGTCGTTTATGAGCCGGGTCACGGCTTGGAAAGTCAGTTCGGCAATCGCGGTGGCCAACCCGGTTTTTGGCGGTGGTTTCCGCGCTGTTCAGTCACACCCGGTGTGGGCACAGTTCAAAGATTCACCCGGTTTGCTGGGCTTTATTGACACACCAGTTACCCGCAGCGGTGTTGCTGCACACAGCATTTGGTTTGAGGTACTGGGTGATCTTGGCTTTGTAGGTTTTTTCATTTTTGTAGGTATGCTGTTCAATGGTTTGCTAACACTCAGTGAAGTCAATCGCCTTGTCAAACGGGCAGGCCCGGCATGGCAGTGGGCAGCAGATCTGGCCAACATGATGGGCGCCACCTTGTTTGTGTATGTTGTATCGGGTTCAGCGCTCAGTGCTGCCTACTTTGAATGGCCTTACATTGTGATGATGCTGTTGGAGGTTATAAACCAGCTGCTGCGCAAGACAGAGGCGTCTGCTGCGCAACATGAGGCCATGGGCAAACATGCTTAAACCCATTTTCAAAATGTTGTCGCATGGCAAGCTGACCGTGCTCTTGTTTCACAAGGTGCCGTACGTCCGAAGTCTTTATGCACCCAATGAAGTCGACCTGGCGTCCTTTGAGCGCGTTCTGCTTACAGCACGCAGATTATTTAACTTTATCCCGCTGGAAGATGCAGTGTTGGCTTTGCGGGCGGGCAATTTACCGCCACGAGCCGCTTGCATTACCTTTGATGATGGCTACGCAGACTGGCTGGATGGCGCCGTAGCGGTGCTGGCGCGCCTGCAGTTGCATGCCACGTTTTTCATCACCACAGAGCAATTCGCAGGCATACCGATGTGGAATGAGCGTATTCTGCACGCCATAGCCCATGCACCCGCATCTTTAGACAGCCTTGAATTGACCGGCCTGCCGCTACCGCGATTGCCGTTGAACAATATGGCGTGCAAGCAACAAGCCATTTGGCAACTTGATCATTTTTTAAAGTACCAAGCGTTGGCAGTGCGGGAGCAAGCCTTATTGCAACTAGAGCAACTGACTGGCGCAGCCATGCGCGCTGTACCCGCAATATCTGCCGCTGACGTGAGAGCTATTCACAGCAAGGGTTTTGGCATTGGCAGCCACACGGTGTCACACCCCATCTTGACTCAGTGTAGTGAAGCGATGGCGCTACAAGAAATGGTGCAGTCACGCGAGCAACTTGAAGCCATCGTAGGCGGCAAGGTCACTGCTTTTGCCTACCCCAACGGCGTGCCCCAACGGGACTTTGACCCCACCCATATTGAGATGGTTAAGCGCGCTGGCTACACCTGTGCCCTTACCACTCACTTTGGCGCTGCCAATGATGCAACGTCAGTTTTTCAGATACCCAGGTTTACCCCTTGGGGGCCAACTGCAGGCAAGATGACTCTGCAATTTGCCCGCAACTTGGTAGGGCAACCCAAAACATTGGCCGAGCCGCATGCAGATCAAAATAGAGTGCTGATGGTGGCCTTTCACTTTCCGCCGCAGGCGGGCAGCAGCGGCATTTTGCGCACACTCAACTTTGTTAAATACCTGCCTCAAAACGGTTGGGCGCCCACGGTACTCACCGCCAGCGCCCATGCTTATGTTGAGCAGCGCAATGACCTGGTGGGTGCTGTACCACCCCGCACGCGCATCTTGCGCGCCTTTGCGTTGGATGCCGCCAAGCACCTGTCTATTGCCAACAAATACCCCATGCTGTTGGCCCTGCCAGACCGGTGGGCCACATGGTGGGTGCGTGCGGTGGTGCTGGGTCTGCGAGACATTCGCAAGCACCGACCACACTTGATCTGGAGCACCTACCCCATCAGCACCGCACACCTTATTGGGGCCACACTGGCGCGCTTGTCTGGCTTGCCCTGGGTGGCAGACTTTAGAGACCCCATGGTGAGTGCAGGCTATCCGTCACACACGTTGCAGCGCAAGCTGTGGACGTGGCTGGAAGCCTATGTATTGCGGCACGCCACGGCCTGTGTGTTTACTACCCAGCGCGCCGCCAACGCCTATGGCGAACGTTACCCTGCATCAGCAGCCAAGTGCATGGTGATAGAGAACGGCTACGACGAAGACGCCTTTACTGGTGTGAAGCCCGACCGCTTTGGCACACCACCAGAAACCTTATTGATGCTGCACAGTGGATTGATCTACCCGCAAGACCGCAACCCGTCGACTTTTTTTGCAGCCATACAAGCTTTAATTGATGACGGCACGCTAGATCGCAGCCGCCTGCGCATACGTTTCAGGGCGCCGCACCATGACAATGAAGTAAAAGCGTTTGCCAAAGCGCATGGCTTGGAAGACGTGGTCGATATTGCGCCCCCTGTACCCTACCGCCAGGCCATTGCCGAGATGATGGGCGCCGACCTGCTGCTGGTGTTTCAGGGTAGTTACTTCAATGCGCAGATACCAGCGAAGATATATGAGTATGTGCGGGCAATGCGGTCCGTGCTGGCTGTATTGGATCCCACTGGTGACACAGCCGTGCAACTGCAACAGTTTTGCGGGGTTTTTTACGGCGACATAGCCAGTCAGACGCACATCGCCGCCGCATTAACGACGTTTTTGAATGCCACGCGGTCGGGGAACATGGCAGCGACGCTGACTGTAAATTTGCAAAAAGTAAAAAAGTATTCTCGTGAAGAGCAAACCAAATTTCTTGCAAAACAGTTCAAGATAACAGCACGATCAGGCAGTCAGGGAGCCAAGTTGAATGAACTACCGCATTGACAAAATTGAGTACAACCCGCGCGATGCCAGCCTGCTTCAGCAATGGCAAAGTCTTTTAGACGCGGCCACGAGCCCTGAAAAGATTTACCAATCGCCAACGTACTTTGCATTTCTACTCGACTCGCCTGACTCCTGTGCGCAAGTTGCTTTACTGGCCGTCAAGGACACGGCTACAGGTGAACTCATAGGCCTGGTGCCACTGCGGCGCGGTGGAAAGACGTTCAACTTCAAACTCAATTCAAACTTGAGCTGGTCACCCCGACTGCAAACAATCTTGTTGCTGGGTTCGGTCCCGTTGCTGCCAAAAGTACCTGGGCTAACGGAGACAGTTTTTGCGGCCGTTTTTGAGCTATTTCCAGACTGTGACGTGATCAGCATGACTGCATTGCCTCAAGAAAGTGAACTAAATAGAGAACTGTGCGGTGGTGCGCTCAGCAAAGATTATTTGCTGCACACCGTAGATGGTTGGCGCGATGCGCATGTCATTCCGCTACCCGAATCGTTTGACGCCTACCTTGGTCGCTACAGTTCAAAAAAGCGCTTTAACCTGAAGCGCCAGGTCCGCTTGCTGCGCGAGCACAGCCAGAACACGCTGCAACTGCACCGCATCACACAGCCCGACCAAGTACCGCTGTACATCAATGCCTGGCGACAATTGGCGCCCCCAGCACTGATAAGGGATTTTTTGGCCACCAACAAGGTACAAAGTCTGGCTAGTTACGGGCTGCTTCATGGCTATTTGTTAATGCTAAGTGGAGCCCCATGTGCGATGATCACTGCCACACATTCCGCGGGGGTGCTCCATGTTCAAAGGATCATTTATGTCCAGGAGCTGGCGCGCTTTTCTGCGGGCGTGTGCGTTTTGTATCTCGCGATAGAGGATCTGATCGGACAAGGCCATTTCAAAGCCATTGACCTGGGTTACAGTAACCCAACCCACAGCGACCAAGCATCTAACATAGTGCAAATTCGAGGCAACCAGTTGTTATTGCGCTGGACGTGGCGCAACCAACTGCTGTGTTGGGCGCATGACCGTTATACCGCTCTGATCAGTGCCGTAAAAACTATCGTGCAATCAATTCGTGCCAGATAAATGACATCCCACCGACTCACGAGCGCCGCAGCGATCAATATTTTTAGGAATGTTGTCTAGATGACCACTGAACGCGCCACCGGTCGACAAATCGCCAAAGGTGCAGCATGGCTCATGAGCTTCAAGCTGCTGGACAAGAGCATTGGTCTCATCAGTACTCTGGTGCTGGTGCGCGTGCTGACGCCCTCAGACTTTGGCCTGGTGGCCATGGCCATGGCCGTGGTCGCCCTGCTGGAGCTGATGGGTGCCTTTGGTTTTGACTCGGCACTCATCCAGCGCCAGGACACTGAACGCAGCCACTTTGATACGGCCTGGACCTTCAATGTCATATTTGGCACAAGCATTGCCGTGCTGCTGGTGGTGCTCGCTGTGCCTGCTGCTGCGTTTTACAGGGAACCCCGGCTGGAGCTGATGCTGCCTGCGCTGGCGCTTGGGTCACTGGTCACGGGTTTTGAGAACATTGGCACAGTGGCATTCAGAAAAGAACTTAACTTCAACCTGGAGTTTCGCTACTTGCTCACCAAGCGCCTGGCTGGGTTTGTTGTCACCATCACGTTGGCGCTGACACTGCGCAGTTTTTGGGCGCTGATTTTTGGTGTCGTTATCGGCAAGATGATGTCCGTGCTAATAAGCTACCGTTTGCATCCCTATCGACCCCGGTTTTCTTTGCGTGCCAGGGCTGACTTGTTCAACTTTTCAAAGTGGCTTTTTATCTCTAACCTGATCCAGTTTTTGCATAGCCGTTCAACTGACTTTGTGCTGGGGCGCACAGTGGGCAGCCATGGCCTGGGCGTGTATAACATCGCCACTGAAATTGCGGCGATGCCGTCCACCGAGCTGATTGCGCCCCTGAACCGTGCGGTGTACCCGGCCTATTCGCGGTTGGCCGGTTTGCGTGAACAATTGTGGGAACGTTTTCTGGAGGTGTTTGGCATTATTTGTTTGCTGGCTTTCCCTGTTGCGGTTGGGCTGTATTGCTTGTCGGATCTTGTCGTCGTTCTTCTATTGGGCGATAAATGGCATGAAGCGGTACCCATCCTGCAGATCGCAGGGTTCAGTGGTTTGATGGCTGCGCTGCAAAGCAATCTGTATTTGGTGATTCTTGCCATGGGGCAACCCAAAGCCAATACGCTGCTGTCAGCAGGACTGCTGGTGGTGTCTTTGCCTGCTGTGGTTTATGCCAGTTTGCAATACGGCGCGCTTGGCGCTGCCTATGCACATTGTGTTGTCTCAGTGCTGGGCTTTATGGGTATCGTGATCGTCTTTACACGGTTTACCGGCCTACCCTTGGGGCGGTTGATTGACGTCATGTGGCGACCGCTCTTGGCATCCGCCACAATGGCATTGATCTTGTGGGGGGCAATGGCATCAATCAACGCGCAATGGCCAATGCTGCCGCTTTTTGCCAAGCTGGTCGTGCTTATCCTGGTAGGGGCTACTGCTTATGCTTGCGCAGCTTTGGCGCTATGGTTTTTAGTAAGACAACCTGCCAGTGTTGAGAAAAAACTGTTGAAAATCCTCATCGAAAAATATCGGACATTTTGAAACGTTCTCTTTTGTGATTTTTATGACAAAACCTATTTATGTAACACAGCCAAGCCTGCCGCCGCTTGCAGAGTTTATGCCCTACCTTGAAAAAATATGGGATAACAAAATTTTGACCAATGGGGGGCCCTATCACCAGCAGCTCGAACAAGCGCTGTGCGAATACCTTGGCGTAAAGCACTTGGCATTGTTTGCCAATGGCACCATCGCGCTGGTCACCGCGCTGCAAGCACTGCGCATCACGGGTGAGGTCATTACCACCCCGTATTCGTTCGTGGCCACGGCACACTCATTGCTCTGGAACGGCATCAAGCCTGTGTTTGTGGATGTGGACCCCAACACGCTTAACCTTGATCCCGGCAAGATTGAGGCCGCCATCACGCCACAAACGACTGCCATCATGCCAGTGCATTGCTATGGTCATCCTTGCGATGTTGATGCCATCCAAAAGATTGCTGACAACTACAGCCTGCGGGTAATCTACGATGCTGCCCACGCCTTTGGCGTCCAATGCCATTGCGGCAGCGTGCTGAATCACGGCGATCTTTCGGTACTGAGCTTTCACGCCACCAAAGTATTCAACACTTTTGAGGGTGGTGCCATCATTTGCCCGGACGCAAAGACGAAGCAGCGCATTGACCACCTAAAGAATTTTGGTTTTGTCGACGAAGTCACAGTTGTCGCCCCAGGCATCAACGGCAAGATGAGCGAAATCAATGCCGCTTTTGGTTTGCTGCAACTTAAGTACATTGACTACGCGCTTGCCAAACGAAAAGAAATTGATAGCATTTACCGCAAGCAACTGAAGGGCCTGAAGGGTATTGAATGCTTAAATGACGCAGGGGAAATCCGGGCGAACTACTCTTACTTTCCAATCCTTGTGCAGCCAGATTACCCCCAGAGCCGCGATGCCTTGTACCAAAAACTAAAAGACAACAACATCTTTGCACGCAGATATTTTTACCCACTGATTTCAGATTTTCCGATGTACCGAAGCATGCCGTCGGCGCAACGGGGTAATCTGCCGCTGGCGACCGCTGCGGCCGCTAAGGTGCTGTGTTTGCCAATTTACCCGGCACTGACACCGGCGGACCAGCAACTTGTTATCAACATCCTGCAGGATATTTAAACCGTGGCCATGCTGAGCCGTGCGGCTGTTGAAACTATGGGCTTTGCAACTGTGGGCAACAACGTCCAGATATCGGATCGCGCGTCGTTCTACGGCATTGAGCGCATTGCCATTGGAGATCATGTCCGCATTGACGACTTCTGCGTGCTCTCGGCTGGTCAGGGGGGTATCAGCATAGGTCGGTATGTGCATATTGCTGTCTATTCATCCCTAATAGGTGCCGGAATGATCACCCTAAGCGATTTTTGCAACATTTCGTCGCGGGTTTCTATTTACTCAAGTAACGACGACTATTCAGGTGCCACCATGACAAACCCCACTGTGCCAAGTAAGTACACCGGGGTGACTCATGCCGATGTAATTTTGGGCAAGCATGTTATTGTCGGCAGCGGCAGCGTGATCCTTCCGGGCGTGACACTGCAAGATGGGGTAGCTATTGGCTCTCTAAGTCTTGTTAATAAAAGTTGTACCGCATTTGGTATTTATGCGGGAAATCCTGCTCGACGAATTAAAGAGCGTAGTCGTCATCTGTTAACATTAGAAGCTACATTTTTAATTAATAATAAAATATCTATAGATTAAATATTTATTCATAAAGTGCTGCGATGTTTAAATATAAATTAAGTATTTGCTTGATTACCTATAATCACGAATTATTTATTGAAAAAGCACTCACCGGTATTTTTTCACAAAATACTAATTTTGATATTGAATTAGTTATTGGAGATGATGCAAGCGTCGACAACACAAGAGCTTTAATAAATAAACTTTCACCACCACAAAATATTAAAATTAATACTCAGTTTAGAGATAAAAATTTGGGTATGCTGAAAAATTTTTCATCAACACTTCAAGAATGCTCCGGTCAATATATTGCTTTGCTTGAGGGCGATGATTATTGGATTGATCCAAAAAAATTACAGCGTCAGGTAGATTTTTTAGACAATAACCCTGAGTTTTCAATATGCTATCACCCGGTTAAAATTGACAATGGTGGCACCAAATTATTACTTCAAAAGGACGATCGCAAATCCGATGCATTTGATGTATACGATCTAGCTCATGGTAATTTTATGCATACATGTTCTGTTGTTTTTAGAGCTAGATTATTTGATAAATTCCCAGCCGAGTTTTATAATTCAACAGTCGGTGATTATTTTTTACATATGTTAAATGCACAGTATGGGAAAATAAAAAAAATCCCGTACCCGATGGGAGTATATCGGGTTCATCACGGTGGCGTATGGTCAATGCAACCCAATATGGATATAAAGATATTGACGTATCTTGAAGCAATGATTGGTTGTTTTGCTGACGATATTGAAGATATTCTGAAGCAACGGCATCGTGATATTGCATATCGATCATTTTGCAATCGCATTGCAGAGGCTGGGTTTAATGAGAGACTTTTACGTTGTACCAAGTATGGTTCATCACATTTTGCAAGTAAGTTAGGTGAACTTATTGAACTAGATAAGAAGAAGCGAAATTCTTTGGTGAACAGATTAAGAAATTATGTAGACAAAATAAATAATTAGAATGACACGGCATCCACATGCATCTGCAAATCAAGATCGGTTTTGTCCTGCTCTCTAAAGTGGCTGCGCCTATTCCCAGCACGCGCATTGCCGTGCTGAACATGTGCCCCTATTTACGTGCAGCGCAGTTTGACCCACACGTTGTTTTTGAACCCGACCAAAACACCGAAACCCCTGACGTGTCTGGCTTGGCACCCAAGCTGAAGGCACAGGGGTTTCAGATCATCTATTTCCAGAAAGTACATGGCGCAAGCGTTCTGGCGTTGGCGCATGAACTCCGTGCCTTGGGTATCAAGACCGTTTTTGGTGTGTGTGACCTGATTGATAAAGAGATGGCCGCAGCGACTGATGCCACCATTGCAGTTACTGAGTATTTAAAAAGTCTGTATCCACCAGAGTTTCAACACAAAATATTTATTGTGCATGATGGTATCGAGCAAGCCGCTCTACACAAAACTGATTGGGGTCTGCATACTGGCTCGCGCAGGCATCCCATCCGCGCTGTGTTGGTCACGTCGGTGGACTTGGCCCGACTACCAGTGCTCATCCGGCCACCAATCTGGTTGCAGGTGACTATTGTTGGTCGTTACCCGCCAAAGTCGAACAAATTGCAGCGGTTGCGTGAGGCGCGATGGCAGTTTGCACGTATGCAAAGTTGGCGGGAGCGTTGGCAGTTTTTGCAATTTTTATTCAACCCGCGCATTGAACGCGTCGCGTGGGATGCTGTTGGCGTGTATGACGAGATGAAACGGGCAGACATTGGCATCATCCCTATTGAAACTAAAAGTTCAAATGGTGCTTTGACTGGTTGGAGAGTGAAGTCGGAGAATCGTCTGACCATGAAAATGGCGATGGGTCTACCAGTGGTAGCCACGCCCATACCCGCATATGAACCCGTGGTGCAATGTGCTAACAATGCATACTTGGCAACCAGCAGAGAAGACTGGCTTAGGTACCTGAATGAACTCAGAAGCCCGCTACGTCGACAGCAAATTGGGTGTGCAGCCCGCCAGTCAGTACTGCATCGGTTCTCAATGCAAGAGCAAGCAAGGTTACTTATTGATGTTCTGAAAGGCCTGCTTACCCAGGGTGGCGCAACTAACGCCGAACAATTGCCCAAGTAGGATCGTTTGCAAACTCAGTCTGAATTTTTGGCGTCAAGCTGCTCCAACGCGCGTATGCTTCATTTGCACCGCCAATCCCTGCACTTGCGCTAGCGCCAAGCAACGCTCTGATCGTGGCTGCGTACCCGCCGGCCCATTCTGGATAGCCCGAGACCGGCACCTGAGCCGCAATGCATGACGCGACCTCTGGCCAATTTCTTTTGAATAGTAAACCCCAGTCTGTGATCTGTTGGCCAGTGGCGTCAAACAGTTGCAAGGTGTACGCAGCAGCATAGGCGGTGCAAAAACCGGCGGGCTCCTGGGTAAACCGCCCCACGGTAAAGCGGCTGAGCCATTGCAGATAGCTCAGCGCGGCAGGATCGTCGTTTTCTGCCAGCTGCGCCAGCACAATGGCCACATAGTCGTCCATCCACGGGCGGGTGTTGTGAAGGTCGCCGCCGCGCTCTACCATGCCGATGTGTGACAAGTTGGTGTCGTTGGGGTCGCGTGGGGGGTACACGGTGTTGTACCAGGCCAGATTGGCAGCCAGCTTGGTTTTGAAATAGGCTTTGAGCGGGTGCTTGTCTGGCAGGGCACGGCTGGCCTCACCCAAAGAGCGCAGCCCCCACGCCTGGCCACGCACTTCTTCAGAGGTAATCAGGCCTTTGGCGAATTCCCGGTAACCAGGGTTTTTGCTGGCCATGTTCCAGTTGGCCCAAAAGAGGGTTTCGTCCAGATAAAAGGCATCGCCGGTCACCAGATACGGTATGTAGGCAAATGAGGCCTGGTGGTTGGTGTCTGGCGTCCAGATGGTGGTGCCGTTGACAACGCCCGGCACGGCGTCTGCCGCGCTGGCAGTGCCAAAGCGCACAGTGATGCCGGGGTGCGCGTCAATGCTAACGGGTTGGTCGGTGGGGGTGTCCCGGTAATGGATGGGCACACCGGCTGCGGCGTCTGCGTTGGCCAGCATCACGGCGCGCTGGCGCGGGTCTTGGCTTAGCAGATATAACGCTGTCCAGCGCGGCAGGGGGCCAATGTCTGCCCGACCACCGGTGCTGGGGAAATACGGTGTCAGCATGGCCGGGCCCATGGGGCGGGTGTCGGTCTTGGCCAGGTTGGCGGCCTCGGCGGCTAATACAGATTCGGGTATCTGCACCGACAGATCGTAGTGCCAGGTGGCTTTGCTGTCCAAAAAGTAGCGCATGTTGTGGCGGACCTGGGCCTGTGGCTCGGCACCGGTCCACAGCACCTTATGCCAGCGGGCGTGGTGGTTGTGGGTGAAGGTGGGTTGGTGGTGGATGGTCTGGCCGCCTTGCAAAACCGTTAGCTCGTAGGTGATGTTGCCGGGGTTGGGTGCATAGGTCCAGTTGTTTTCAATGACCATGTCGGTGCGCACGCGTTGGCCGCCTTCCAAAAAGCGGGTGTGCAGACGGGCGGTGAGCTGCGGATGCCGGGTGCCTGTGGTGGTGTCAACAAAGGGGGCCACAACGGTGTATTCATGTGCAACCGCGCCACCCAGTCGGGGGTTTTGGCCAGCGGCAAGCATGGCGTTTAGCACCGGGCGGGGGGTGGCCTGATAGGTGCGCGGGGTTTGGTAGGTTTGCTGGTGCGTCACGGCCTGGACAGCAGTGCCGGCGTAAACAAACTTGATGCCAAAAGCGGGGCTGTCAGATCTTTGTGTGGTGATCCACAGTCTTTCGTACCCACCGCCTTCGCCTGTTTTGGTGGCCCGATAGTTTTGGCTGCTGGCATTGATCAACGCCATGAAGGCTTCTGCAATTTTGGTAAGCGATGGATATCCGCCACCGGCCTGTGCCGCTGAAACGGTCAGCGTGTATTGCTCTGGCGCGGTGTCACCCAGTTGCAGTGTGATTTGCTCGCCCGCCAGGTAGGGCGTGCCGGGGGCGGTGCCGGTGCGGTTGCCAAAGGTGATAACAGACATTTGCGGTGAATAAACGGTGGCGACCAGGGTGAGGTCAAACGCGCTGGTGTTGAAACTTGTCGCAGCTGGCTTGCTGGCCGGTGTGGTGGCGCGATAAAGGTTGACCACACGTTGCTCTTTTCCAAGCAAATTGGACAGCTGTGCGCTTAGCACGGCAAAGCGCACCGAGCCATCGGCATGGCTGCTGGCTTCGTCCATTTGCAGCGGCACGCTATTGCCAATGGCATCGCGGGCTTCTAACTGGCTGCCTGCTGGCAAGTCACCAGACTTGAAGGGCTGGCCAAATGTGATGGGCACACTGGTTTGCACTGCGGATGCGGTGGATATAACGGTTAAGTTGGTGATGGGCGGCACAGCCGGTGCAGTGGGTGTGGTCACCGGTGGCGTGACCTGGGTAACTGATGTCGCAATTGTTATGGGGTTAGCGCTGCCCCCTGCCCCACCACCGCAGGCGCTCATAAAAAAGACTACAGCAGTGCTTAGTTTGAGGATGATGTGGCTTGATTTAGACATGGTGTGACGTTACTGCTGTTTCGTGTGCGAGGCGGGTAAGAAGAGTAACCATTGGTAGCAGTTGGAGCAAGTCCGGGCAGACACGTATGACGCAAGGGCGGTTTAGTTTAGTGCGCCGGGTTTCGTGCCATCAAGGCGGCTATTGCCGTTGAAGTCCAGGTTAACAATTGGCAATGACGGGATGTTGTCTGGCGCTTTACGCCAGCCCAGGTTCAAAGCGTCGGGGTTTTCCAGGTAAGTTGTTGGCAGTGCTGGGTCATTAAGCTCTGATTTGATTTGCGCACCGTCTCTAACACGAATGCGCCCATCAAAGAGGTTGCCATAGGCTCTGGCGCTGGTTGGTGCGCCACGCGCGTCAATGCCAGCGGTGTTGATCAGTGTGTTGTGTGCCAACAAGATGTTGTTGGAATTATTGACGTCTATGCCAAAGTCATTGCAATGAGCCACGATGTTGTTGGCAGCCAGGCCGGCGGTGTGCTCAACAGCGCAGCGCTGGTCGCGGCAAAAGTCTTTGCCTGTGGTGCCTCCACCAAATGAAATGCCCACCCGCACACCGGGTTGCGAGATGTCTTGCTGCGTGCAGATGACCAGGTTGCGCTCAAAGCGCCCACCACTGCTGGCACCTTTCATGAACACGCCGTAAGAGACTTGATTGCCAGAACTTTTGACAAAGTTGCTGACAAGGTTGTCTGACACCCGCCAGTGGTTGGCACCCACCAAGTCAACCAAGGTAACCGGATTGTCGGTTTCACGGCGGCTGCGGTTGGTCAGGGTGTTGTACTGCACCAGGCCGTGGTCCGGCCACAGCTTGTTGTTGCCATTGATTTTGAGGTGGGCGTTAAAGTCTTCAATCAGGTTGTTGCGCACCACCGTAGCCGGCGCAGCGCCATAGATATGAAATGCGTGTTCGCAAGAGCTGTGCTGTTCACACACGCCACGTATGTGCATGTTTTCAAACACCCAATAGGGCTGCGAGACTCTGAAGGCCACTTCGGTGTTGAATTCAAGGATAACCTGGCCGGGCTGTGCCGCACGCACGGTAATGGGCTGGCTGGGTGTGCCGGGGGCGTTGGTGTTGATACGGCTATTTAGCCTGTAGTGGCCGGGGGCAATGACAATGGTTTGGCCAGGGCGTGCTGAACTGGTGGCCGCAATGAGGCCATCTGCAGTGTTCACCATGACTTGCGCTGTTGCGGGCAAATTGGCCACCGCCAATGCGTTAACGGGTATGGCAGTTGGCAAGGTTTCAATGGGTTGACCCGTGGGCCCGTATTGCTGCGGCGGCAGCGTGACAGCTTGTTGGCCTTTGCCCAGGGTGGGCAAAGGGCCGGCGGGCACGGGGCGCTCGTACTGGCGTTGCAGCCAATGCAGGGGCGGCAATGCCAGCGTTTCAAGATTGGGGTGGCCTTCAAGGCGGCGCTTGGTGTAGCGGATGAGTTCGCCGGGTGTGCGGTTGGCCAGCAGGTCCGCCTGGCCAAGCCAGACGTTTTCGGCATGGCGGCTCAGGTCTGGGGTGATGCTGTCACGGTATTTAAACCACAGCGCAGCCAAGGCAAGTGCCAGCAGCAGCACGCCTATGCCAAGGGCGATGAGGGTTTTGCGTATCATCAACTGATCAATTCAAAGTAAGGATGGGTTATGAACACAAGGCTGCTTCAGCGGGTGGGGATCTTGTTGGGTAGCCTATTGTGCAGCCTGGCCATGGCCGCGCAGGTGCTGCAGGTGGGGCCAACGCGCAAGGTCGCCAGCTTGGCAGCGGCATCTGTGGTGGCCAAGAGTGGCGACACGGTCGAGGTAGACGCCGGCACGTATGCGGCTGATGTGGCCATTTGGTCGCAAAGCAATTTGATCGTGCGCGCGGTGGGTGGCCGGGTGCGCTTGCTGGCCCTGGGCGCTGCGGCAGAGGGCAAAGGCATTTGGGTGGTGCGCGGTGGCGCCATGGCCGTGCAGGGTTTTGATTTTGTGGGGGCCAAGGTGGCTGACAAAAATGGCGCGGGCATTCGGTTTGAAAAAGGCCAACTCAGCATCAAGGATTGCACGTTTACCGACAACGAAAACGGCATTTTGACCAGTGGCGACAAAGACGCCGAGCTGTTGATTGAAAACAGTGAGTTTGGCAACAATGGTTTTGGCGATGGCTACAGCCACAACCTGTATGTGGGGGCAATCAAGAAGCTGACAGTCACAGGCAGTTATTTTCACCATGCCAAGGTGGGGCATTTGCTCAAAAGCCGTGCTGCCGAAAACCATATTTTTTACAACCGTTTGACGGACGAGGCCGGTGGGCGTGCCAGCTACGAGCTGGAGTTCCCAAACGGTGGGCTGGCCTACGTGGTGGGCAACCATATTCAACAGGGCTCACAAACTGAAAACCCCACGTTGATTTCGTTTGGCGCCGAGGGCTACAAGTGGCCACGCAACGAGCTGTATTTGGTGGGCAATACTTTGGCCGACGACCGCCCCAGCAACGGCAAGTGGCTGGCCGTGCGCACCGACCCATGTGCCAAGCCGGTTAACCTGGTGGTGAAGGCGTTGAACAATGTGTTAGTGGGCGCGGGTGAGCTGGGTGCAGCCATATCGGCACCAGCGGCAGGCAACGGTGATGTGGCTGGCACCAAGCCGTTTGTGCTGGACATTCGCAACAACATCAATGTGGATTGGGATGTGTTTGTGCAAGCATCCCGCCAGGATTACCGCCTGAAGAACCCCGCCAGCCCCCCACTAAAACCCGTGCCGCCGGGCACAGCCAATGGCGTTGACCTGACCCCCAAGCGTGAATACGTGCACCCCAGGCAGACGCGGGGGGTGTGAGGGCTCTCAACCTTCACCGTTTTGCCCAGCGTCACCCTGCTGCTGCATGGCCTCTTCCATACTGGCCGTGTTGGCCACCAG
>Ga0210023_1000926_pt1 | contig 21409 bp, 20 predicted proteins | sample CryGeymeta201524_FD_183987 | JGI IMG/M metagenome (GOLD analysis project Ga0210023, IMG submission 183987) | Groundwater microbial communities from Crystal Geyser aquifers in Utah, USA - Crystal Geyser metaG 2015-24 (SPAdes) (version 2) | ecosystem: Environmental > Aquatic > Deep subsurface >... | reverse complement strand
CTTTCTTTCTCTGCTGCTTTTTTAAATCCAAAGTTTATTAATTTAAGCTTGATTTTGAAAGACTTTTTAATTTATTCAATTCCGTTCTTTTTTGTTTCTTTATATTTATACAATGTTGACAAACAGACAATAGAGGTATCTTTTGGAAAACTTGTTTTTACAATTTTTGGGATCCTTGTATTTTATAATTATCTTTTGCAATATTTTGTGAAGAGGGGCAACCCGATATTTTTAAGTATTGGATTTATTGTAAACCCCATTTTAATCATCCTTATGTTTGTTGTTCTTCTTGATTGAAAATCCAGAACCTGTCCTGAACTTGATTCAGGAAAGAAATTTTCAAAAAATGTAAAAAGATGCTAAAATTGAGAGTTAAAATATATGGAGGTGCTTAATGGCAAAATATAGAGTGGACATTGACAAAGACACCTGTATTGGCTGCGGTGTCTGTGCTTCTATTTGTCCTGAAAACTGGAAGATGGATGACGATGGCAAGGCAAATTTCATCTCCAAAGAATCAGATGTTGACTGTAACAAAGATGCAGCGGAAAATTGCCCTACCACGAGTATCAAGGTAGAAGAAGTAGGTTAATATAAGGCCCGGTCTACCGGGTCTTATTATGAAGGAGGTTTTTATGACGGCAGCAACAAAAGGACTTTTTGAAGTTAGAATGCATGGTCGTGCAGGGCAGGGTGCTAAATCTGGTTCCCAAATGCTTGCAGAGGCTGCATTCAAACAAGGCAAATGGATTCAGGCATTCCCTGAGTACGGCTCTGAAAGGAGAGGCGCTCCAACTGTTTCTTATACAAGAATTTCCGACAAAGCTTTGAGGACACATGAACCCATAACAAACCCCGATGTAGTTATGGTGTTTGACATGGGCCTTATCCGTGCGGTTCCTGTAACGGCAGGCTTAAACGAAGAAGCTGGAATTTTGATTGTTAACACAACAAAATCTGTTGAAGAAATAAGGCAAATTATTGGATTTAAGGGCAAAATCTACGTTATTGATGCAACTGGTATCTCGCTTGATTTGCTCAAAATTGATGCGCCAAATGTACCTATGCTTGGTGCATTAGTCAAAGCTGCAAATATTGTTCCTTTGGAAGCAGCAGAAGAAATTATAAAAGCAACTTTCCTTGAGAAAATTGGCATGGAAAAAGTTGAAAAAAATATCCAGGGATTACATAGAGGATATGAGGAGGTAAAAAATGGCTGATAAAAAAGGCTGGCATGATTTAATGCGTGGTGCGGATCTTCCACCTGCAACTTCTCTTGAATATAAGACTGGTTCCTGGAGATCAATGAGGCCTGTTTTTGACGCATCTAACTGCATACACTGCATGATTTGTGTCGCATATTGTCCTGATATGGCTATCCCTATTACAAAAAGTGAAGAAGGAGTTGTTGGGAAAGGTGGAAGGTTATATAAGGGTGCTGTAAGACTTGAGACTAATTTCGATTACTGTAAAGGTTGTGGAATTTGTGCACAGGAATGCCCTACCAAGTGTATCACTATGATAAGAGAAGAAGAAGCAGTAGAAGCTTCTACTAAGTAGGAGGTGGAATATGAGTGTTATAAAGCCTTTAAGTGGCGCTCAAGCTGTCGCGGAAGCTATGCGGCAGATTAATCCGGATGTTGTTGTTGCTTATCCTATAACCCCCCAGACGCCAGTAGTGGAATATTTTGCACAATTTGTTGCAAACGGCCTCGTTGATACAGAGACAATACCTGTTGAATCTGAGCATTCAGCAATGTCTGCTACTGTTGGGGCATCCGCTGCCGGGGCAAGAGCAATGTGTGCCACATCCTCACAGGGCCTTGCTCTTATGTGGGAAGTTGTTGCTGCAGTTCCTGGCTTGAGATTGCCCATCGTTATGCCAATTGTAAACAGGGCATTATCTGCTCCAATTAATATACATTGCGATCATTCGGACACTATGGGAGCGACAACTATTGGATGGATTCAGATATTTTCTGAAAATGCGCAGGAAGCATATGAAAATATGTTTCTTGCATTAAGACTCGCAGAACATAAGGATGTTCTTATTCCTGCGATGGTTATGCAGGATGGATTCATAATAAGCCATGGAGTGGAGAATGTAAAGATTTTAGATGACGATGTTGTAAAGAAATTTGTTGGCGAGAGAAACCCTGACAGGTTCCTGCTTGATGTGAAAAATCCGTACACAATTGGTCCTCTTGCCCTTCCTGATTACTATTTTGAGATAAAGAGACAACAGGAAGAAGCAATGGAAAATGCAAAGAAAATTTATCTTGAAGTTGGTGAAGACCTTTCAAAGCTTACCGGAAATAAATATCCATATTTTGAAGAATATAGAATTGAAGACGCTGCGGCAGTGATTATCGTTCTTGCATCTGCAGCAGGTACGGCGAAGGATGCGATAGATGAAATGCGCGTAGATGGGAAAAAGGTAGGTTTATTAAAGCCAAAGTTATTCAGACCTTTCCCTTATAAAGAGATAAGAGATGCTGTGAAAAATATTCCTGTTATAGGTGTGCTTGACAGGTCGATTTCATTTGGTTCTTACGCACCGTTATATACTGAGATAAGAAATTCACTATTTGAACTTGAAAATAAACCAAAACTTCAGAGTTACATTTTTGGACTTGGCGGAAAGGATATCTTTAAGAACGATATAAAACAAATATTTGAAGAACTCCTGTCAGGAAAAGTTAATCCTGAAGAACAGAAGTATATTGGATTAAGGGGGTAATGTGATATGGCAACTTTACAAGAAATAGTTTCAAAACAAGTGCCCCTTGCGCCTGGGCACAGAATGTGTTCAGGTTGTAGTATACCTGTAATTGTAAATACAATTATTGCTGCTTCTGACAAACCTGTCATTATTGCAAATGCAACAGGATGTCTTGAGGTTGCTTCTACTATTTATCCATTTACTGCATGGAAGGTTCCGTGGGTGCATCTTACATTTGAAAATGCTGCAGCTGTTGCAGCTGGCATTGAAACTGCATACAAAGCCTTTAAGAAAAGGGGTAAAATGAAGGATGATGTTAATATTATTGCCTTCGGTGGTGATGGTGGAACTTATGATATAGGTTTTCAAGCGCTCTCGGGTGCTCTTGAGCGAGGGCATAAGTTCTTGTATGTTGTTTATGATAATGAAGGCTATATGAACACAGGCAACCAGAGAAGCGGTGCGACTCCCTTTGGTGCAGATACTACGACTGTTCCTGCAGGTACAATGAGTATAGGGAAAACTCAGTGGAGGAAGAATATTGTTGAAATCTGTGCAGCGCACAGGATACCATATGCAGCACAGGCAACTGCTCATAATACGCTTGATCTTTTTAATAAAGCAAAGAAGGCTTTTGCAGCAGATGGTCCTTCTTTTATCGCTGCCCTTCAGCCTTGCACGACGAACTGGAAATATGATACTGCCCTTACTATGGCATATTCTAAACTTGCAGTTGAAACTAACTTCTGGCCACTTTACGAAGTTGAGAATGGAAAAGTTCACATAAATTATAAACCCAAAGAGAGAAAACCTATTGAAGAGTTTCTTAAGGGACAGGGAAGGTTCAGGCATCTATTCAAACCCGAAAACAGGCATGTAATTGAAGAAATGCAAAAAATGATTGACGAAGAGTGGGAGAGACTCCTCAAGTTGGAAGAATCACAAGTTCAAATTTAATTATCGATTTTAAAGGTCCCCCAAAGGTAGATAAAGGGGGACCTTTTTTGCAAAAGGAGGAGTTATGAAAGAGAAAGCAGAAATTGGTATTTTTGGTGGTTCTGGTTTTTACTCATTTCTTGAAAACAAAAAAGAAATAAAAATTGAGACTCCTTACGGATCTCCATCCGACCTGGTTGCAATTGGCGAAGTTAAGGGAAAGAAAGTTGCTTTCATTCCGAGGCATGGTAAACTTCATCAACTCCCTCCGCATAAAGTTCCATATAAAGCTAATTTATGGGCAATGAAATCTCTCGGTATAAAAAGAATTATCTCACCTACTGCTGTTGGAAGCCTGCAGCCTCATATAAAAGTAGGAGATTTTGTTTTAACTGATCAGTTTGTTAATATGTCTTCAGGTAGAGATACCACATTTTATGATGGACCTATTACAACTCATATTAGTACAGCAGAACCGTATTGTCCTGAAATGAGAGAAATTGCTAACAAGGTTTTAAAGGAACTTAAGATTCCTTATCACCCAAAAGGTACTGTTGTGGTTATTCAGGGTCCAAGATTCTCTACAAGAGCGGAAAGTGAATGGTTCACAAAAAATGGGTGGGATATTATTAATATGACTCAGTTCCCGGAAGTTGTCCTTGCAAGAGAACTGGAAATTTGTTATCTTAATATTTCCGTTGTTACTGATTATGATGTGGGAATTGTTGCAGGTGGTTATGTAGAGCCTGTGACTCAGGAAATTGTGGTTGAAAAATTCACTGAAAATATTGATAAACTGAAAAATGTTATTAAACTTATCATAGAAAGGCTTCCGAGAGAAAGGCATTGCAGTTGTGATCAGGCGTTGAAAGGTACCAGAGTTGGCGAATGATTCCATTAAAAGACACTCAAAAAATTAACATTTTCCCTATTACTACGATTGTAATCATTTTACTTAACGTAATTATATTCGTTTCAGTATATTTCTCTGCTTTGGCTTTGGAGAATCCTTCTTTAAAACTTGCTACATTTTTTCAACATTATGGACTTGTACCTTACGAAATAACAACAGGTAAAGCTATCTACCCTTCAATAAAACCTGTGTGGTTGAGCTTTATAAGTTCAATTTTTTTACATGGAGGGTGGATGCATTTGATAGGTAACATGCTTTTCTTCTGGATATTTGGAAACAATATCGAAGATTACACAGGCAGTATTGGCTTTATTTTCTTTTATATCATTGGAGGAATTGTTGCCTCTTTTACTCAAATTTTAACCGACCCTCTTTCGAAAATACCAGTTATTGGTGCAAGTGGAGCAATTGCTGCGGTTATGGGTGCGTATTTTTATCTTTTTCCAACTGCAAGAATTAAATCGCTTGTATTTCTATTTTATTTCTTCACATTCGTTGAGGTACCTGCCTTTATATTTTTGCTTTTGTGGTTTATTATGCAGCTTTTTAGTGGATTTGCGTCATTTGGCTCTGCAATATCAGTGGCAGTATGGGCACATATCGGAGGCTTTATTTTTGGATTTTTAACTGCAGTAATATTGAAGGCATCAAGACGTGGAAAAGAGAGATACCCCTCATAAGATTGATTTGTTGTTTCAAAAAATAGAGAAACTTGAATCAAGAATTGCACGGGTTGAAAAAATCATTAACAAGTATTTTCCATTTTCAATTGACACAATCCTCAAAGAAAAAGGGTATGAAATTATAAAAGAGGGGGATTTTAACCTTTTTCCTTTCAGTAACGACCAAGTTTTTTTTGAAAATCTTAAGAGTTATTTTTTCAGGAGAACTATAATCGATGTGCTCAAACTCGGTGAAATTGACAGAGATCAATTACAAATATTAGAGGAGAAATGGAGCCCTTCAGTTATTGATTATTTACCTCTCTTAGAAAAATCTAAAATCATTAGAAAAGTAGGTAATAAGTTCAAATCTAATTATACTTTTGAATACTCAGGCGTCATCCTTGAATGGTTTATTGCAAAATCCCTTAAAGATAATTTTGGACTAGAAAGCAAATTTGCGGTTAAATTAAAAAATTTGAAATCAGGTGGAGATCTTGATATCATTGCTCTTATTGGTCCCAAAATATTAACGATTGAGTGCAAAGAGAGCCCTCCAAACAATATCCCAGTTTCTGAATTGAAATCCATTGTTAAAAGGGTTGAGTCTTTTAAACCTGATTTTTTTATTTTTGTGGTCGATACAACTCTCTCCATTAAAAGAAATATAATTGATAACATTTCCTGGATTTTGAAGTTAAGCCCCTTGAGCATCAAGCAGGGTATCTATAAGTTTAGTGAAAGCTGGTTTGTGATAAATGCAAAAAGGGATCTTCTTAAAAACCTATCTTTTGTTATAAAGAGCATGACGTAATTTTTTTGCCTTTTAAAAATTGCTTCTTAAACTGCAGACTTATATTTTTTCCATAGAAAACATTTATTTTTCGAGGGGGCTTTGAATAAGTTACGATACATACGAGACTATGCAATGATTTTGCAATATGTTGCAATAAAAATTTACGATTTTTCATAGAATTGCAAAGACAGCAATTTACTCCTCTCTAACCGCGAAAGCGGTTCCAAAGGATTAAAAAAGGATAAATCCACTGATAAGGAGTGTGGATTACAGAAGATTAAAGACCTTTGATAATTCAATTAGCAATTGTTTTCTATATATTCAAATTTATAATAAAATACTAAAGAGACATAAAAATGGATGAAAAAAAGTTAATTCAGAAAGCTCTAAAGGACAGGGAGTCTTTCAGTGAAATTGTAAGTCTTTACTACAAAGAAATATTTAAATACATCTACAGAAGAACGCTTGTTAAAGAGCTTTCAAAAGATCTAACACAGGAAACATTTCTAAGAGCACTAAAATATCTTCCATCATATAAGGGAAAAAGCCTGTTCATTTTTTGGCTTTTGAGGATTGCAACAAATGTTATAAACGATCATTTCAGGAAAGAAATCAATGAAAATACTTTTTTGAAAACTACCTCAAATACATATCTTAACGAGCAAGATAGCCCCGAAGATCAAATTGACTACGAATTTATTCACAAGTGCATGAGTAAACTCTCTTTAAGAGAACAAGCAGTGATTACCTTAATATTTTTTGAACATAAGAACATAAAAGATGCTGCTTTTATAATTGGAAAGACAGCAAATGCAATGAGAAGATTGTACTACAGAGCTCTTATTGATTTGAAAAAAGAAATAAAAAAAAAGTGTAACAATTTTTGAAAAACTTGAGTCTTATATATAGGGAGGTAAATATGAAAAGAAAGAATAAAGAAGACACAGAAAAAATAGAGAACATGCTTAGAAGCGTTAAACCATCCGAATTAGCTGACGAAGAAATAGAAAGTTATAAAGAGGATTTTAATAGAGTACTGCAGGAAGAATTCTCTAAAGTTACGGTCCAAAGAGATAGAAGACGCGTTTTAAGAGTGAAACTTGCTTATGGCTTGGCTATATTTGCTTTGGTTTTAACTTTATTTTCATTTATGTATGTGAAACCATATTTAATTAGGGTAGCTACTGCAAGGATAATAAATGAGCAACTTAGAGTTAACATTGCGCTCAAAGACGTTATAGTTAAAGATGGTGTTGGTATTGTAATTTACAATTATCAAGAGGTTGTGGTAAATGTATCAAGTGAAAAAGTTGAAGTTTCCCAACCTATTGAATACGAGCCTTCCGATAAAGAGAGAGAGCAGGCAATTGAAATAGTAAGGAGCAGCAAAGAAGCAAAATACTTTGTTGCAAAGGAAGGAGAAGCCCCACAGGATATTAGTAAAAACGATGTTGTATCCATTGAAGGTTTAATGTTTCCCAATTCAGGCAAGAAATTGGTAGAGGTAAGTCTTGCATATACTCCTACAAGTTATCATCTCGGTTCACGTCTCCCACCATCAATTCCAGGTTCACAACCCCCTTTGATGACTGCGAAATTTACAGTAGACATCGAAAAAGGAGAAATCCAGCCATAAGATGCAATAATTATTATTACGGTTTTCTTTAAATACATATAATCATCCTCACAATTTGAAGGCTCGTCTATTGAAATTTCCTGAAAAAGCTCTTTTCGAACACAAGATAGTCCTTTCTTATTTTGTAGTCATTATTAAGCAGTTTTTGAATTTCTTCTCAAAAAAATGTAACATTTTTTAAAAATCCGAAGTCTTTAATCTTCTGGAATTCACTGAGAAAGAATGTGAATTACAAAGGAATAAATCCGTGCTCCTCGTCAGCGGATTCTATAAGAGAAAAAAGTTTTTTAAAAATTCTTTCAAAAAAATGTAACAAATTTTCAAATTCTCAAGTCTTATATATGTAGGGAAAATTTTGGAAAGGAAGAAGGTGAGAATGTGTAAAAAAAGAGTGAAAAGCGAAGGTTATTTTTATTATTCCGAGAAGAAAATAATTTTAGGAGGTGGACTGGGGTAAAAACATAGAAAAGCAAATTGCACTGACAAAAGAAAACCTTGAGATAAATTTCTTTTACAATAATGCAGGTGTGGATGCCCTGTTTTATATGAAGAATACGGGAGATAAGATAGACCAGAAAATGGGGTTTCCTTTTGGGGGAAACGCTGGCTATCCATCGTATATGGCAGTTTATGTAAACGGTGAGAAGCTTGCGGAAAGTGCAATCACCGAAAATGACTCTAACAGCGAAATGTGGAAGATTTTTACCGTTCCGTTTGGAAAAAACGAGGAGAAAACGATACGTGTGAAATACACTGTGCAGGATCTATTCGCACCGACATTTACGTATCTCATAAAAACTGGCAGCACATGGAAAGGAAGCATCGGGGAGCTGAATACCACAATCACGCTGCCTGATGAAGCAAAGCCGCCTTTCTTTCTCAAAGCAATACCTTCAGGATACAGCACAAAAGGAAAAACAATTGTATATCATTTAAAAAATTATGAACCAAATGAAAACATTCTGATTGAATTTCTGCCGTTAGATTTTTATAAAGAGATGGAGAAACTCCGCGAAACAGCGTATAAAACGAATAAGCCTGAGGATTGGTACGATTATTTAAAAGAGCTTCTTCCTCTTGACATCGTAGGCCCTTATGGTAGCAGAAATGTGCACGGGTATTTTGTTAACGAATATAAGACTGACGGATACAAAAATTTTGTCCAGTCTGAGCTTAAAAAAGGAATAGATGCTTGCAAGGACACAGCTTACGGAAAGATTCTCAACATCGCATACGCTGCGCACTTTGATGAGGAAGATACTTTTATAAGCGGCGTTCTGGTAATGAAAGACTTCAGCAATATAGAAAATATATTCAAAGATGAGCTCGAAAATCCAAAAACAAAAGAAGTGGAGCGGGTTGTTGCCTATTACTACTGGTGGAAGGCAAACGCACTTGGTGGAATGGCACCAAAATACGAAAGTTTTAACGCACTTGCAAAATTTATTAAATATGCAGAGAAATACATTCTATTTGACGAATGCAGGGGCATTAATAATGTAGAGATAGTGGCATATTCGCCATTCTTTTCGGATTGCACACCGATATTTGAGGAATTTATCTATCCAAAAGAAGTATCTGTCACAAAAGATGTATCAGATAAAGTTCGCAGTGTAAGATTTGATTTTCAACTTCCACATGATGCACTTTTAGAACAATATAAAAGATATATGCAGGATGATGCCAAAAAAATCTCAAGCGGTATTTCTGAACTAACATTTGATTTTGAGAGCGGTGATTCACACACATTTTTTATGACTTGCACGGTTCCTCAAGATAATCTTGCCTTACTTGAAAGTAAAATTGAAAAAATCCCACAGATTTTAGGAACAGAGCATTCGCCTTTTTACGTTTACCCGAAAGCATTCTTAGAAGACTTGAAAGAAAACTCCCTTCTTACAGAGTTTAATGTTAAAAACAACAGGGAAAACGCTATTTTGCAGCTTGAAAAGGCAGAGGAAGAAATAGACGGAAACGTTACGGATTACTGGAGAAGAATGGAAGATGGTATGTATAGCAATACATATAAGGGTGTAATAGAAATCCCAATTGAATATATAGAAAGGAACAAATACTTTTTGAAGGAAGTACCCGATAAAATACCCATTGAATTAATAGAGGAAAAGAAAGCATTTACAAATAAAGTGCTCTTTATATTGATTACTTTGATAGCTACCGTAGCAATTTTATCTGCTATTTTTATAGAAAGAAGAAAAAGATGAAGACCTAACCTGAACAGTTCTCCAAACTTTAAATTAGAGAAAAATGTAAAAGAAGAAAGAATATACTCAAAAAACTTTCACTTTTTTCAAAAAGTAATAAAATTTCATAGGGCGATGAAAAATCGCTCAATTTAGGTATTAATTAAGCATTATGCTATTATTAAGAGATAGAGTAAAAGAATGAAGAAACAAGAACTCATTGAAGTAAAAGTTTATATAGATTCAAATCTAATATTTGATCCACCTAAAATTGATAATATTAAGCAAGAGGAGGCTGAAGCTTTGAAAATTCTTTCAGAATCTCAGAGAGTTAAATTTTATGTATCCGAAAAAGTTAAGAAAGAAATTAAAAAACATAAAAATCCTAAAAAGAAAGACTATTTACTTTTTTTTTATAATCTCATTCAAAAAATTCCTGAAGAAAATATTATCAAAGGTGGGCCAGCACTTTTTGACACTGCAATATTTGATGAGGCAATGTTTGATGGAGGTGTAAGAGAAGACCCTTTGTTCACGAAATTAAAACAAATTTTTGATAAAGACGATGCAGAGCTTATTTTTCAAGCAGAGAAAAATAATTTAGATTATTTCTTAACATTAGACAAAAGAACAATATTAAATAGATTGCGAGAAAAAGAAGACCAATTAAAAGAAATTGGTTTAAAAGTTAAGATTGTCTCTCCAAGTCAACTTGTTAAAGAATTGCAATTAAATAATCTATGATCCAAATAAGATTTGAATAAGTTGCGATACATTTGAGACCACTATCTTACTATTTACAGTTTGCATGATATTAGCCTTATTAACTGTCTTGCTTGCTTTCTTAAAAGCGCCAAAGATGAGAAAATAAAAGAGGAGGAAAATTATGAGTAAAGAGAAAGAATTTAAAGTAGATTGGGAGAAAGTTTTTGAACCAGATGATTATCTCTATTTTAGCTACGAGGTGCTTTCCGGAGAGCGGAGAGAAAAAGAAGTTAACTTCATAGTAAAGGAGTTAAATCTTACAGAGCCAAAACGAATCCTTGACTTAGCTTGTGGATGGGGAAGGCATGCAAGCAAACTTGCTTCTTTAGGGCATGATGTAACAGGCGTTGACATAACCGAAGGATTCCTTGAAATTGCAAAGAAGGAAGCGAAAGAAATGAATGTAAATGTGCAATACATTTTACAGGATATAAGGGACATAAATTTCAATAATGAGTTTGATTACGCCATTTCAATGTCTACTGCTTTCGGTTATTTTGATGATGACGACAACCTTAAAGTACTAGAAAATGTTTCAAAAGCTTTAAAGAAAGGCGGGCTTTTCCTCCTTGACTTAACTAACCGAGACTCCATTGTGCGGAATTTTCTCCCATCTGTTGTCGTTGAGAAAGGGAAAGATTTAATGATAGACATACACGAATTTGATCCTGTTGAAGGCCGTCTATATAGTAGAAGAAGTGTTTTTAGAAATGGCGTAATGAAAGAAAAACCGTTCTCCATAAGAGAGTATACGCCACCCGAGATCAGGGATTTACTTGAGAGAGCAGGTCTAAAGGTTTTAAAATTCTTCGGAAACTACGATAGCAGTCCGTTTAACGTTAATTCAAGAAGGATGATTATCATTTCAGAGAAAGTTAGCGACTGAATTAAACGTTTAACTGTCTGGTTTTGAGCTTTTAAATTTTTGATAGGTTTTTGATGGAGGCAATTCGAAAACTTGCAATTTTTTTTCAAAAAGTACTAAAATCTTTATGATGATAAAAAATCGCTCAATTTAGGAAACTATTATTAGAAGAGGAACAAATTCAGCCCTCAGAAAGGAGGTGCCGGGTTGGTTGTAAAGAGGTATGTGTTCCTCGAAGGTAAATAGAAGACGAAAACTTGCAAAATTCAAAGAAAAGAAAGTAGTTTTGTAGTTTGCGAGAAGAAAATTTTAAAAAACTAAATAAAATTAAATAAGGAGATAATTATAAAGAAAAAAGTTTTAATAACTTTATTATTAATTGAAGCTTTTTTATTTTCGCACTCTTCTTTAATTCCAATCAAGGCTAATACAGATATTAGTGTAAAGTTTAAATATATAACAGGAATGTCTGCTACACCTCCAGATCCTACTACTGGCTCTATAAACTCAGTAACTGGTTATATTGATAGTAGTAATAATTTGGCATATACAAATGTTTCAAATTTATTACTCCTCAGAGGAGTTTCTGTATCTACCTCTGATTATTATGGTTATCATGCCCATGCCATATCAAGAATGGGAGAAACAATTACAGTTTATGCAAGTTCGAATTATATTACTGTAAATCAACCTTCTTTTAGTTTTGATTATACAGGTACGTTAGATGGAATTGTTAATTGGAATGATATACCGGTAAGACTAACTGCAAGATCAATTGGCGCAGATTATATTAAATGGACTTCGTCTCCAGCTGCTGTGGATGTAGATGACTTTGAAAGTAATGGTATAGTAACGAATCTGCCCACGACTCTTATAGCAGGGTCCTGGATAAACAATTGGACCAGTCTAGACCCACTCTTAGCCTCTACAACTTTTTCCTTGAAAGATTTTGAATGCATGGATGAAAATTTACAAAGTTCTGATCCGCACTGTAGTCACGAGGTAAAAGTAGCGCTTGGAGTCATTCAAGCTTTACAAAATACGAAAAATCTCTGGAATCAACAGGGACATGCAGGAACATTTAACATTGTAAAAGCAACAAACTTAAGTAGAGGACATAGGTGCTGGGTAGAGACATATAGAGTAGGTAACGGGTTAAGCAACCATCTTTCTGGTAAAGCAGTTGATTTTTCACCCCAAAATGGAACTATAGGCCAGTTACAAACTATGATTGCAAATAATTATCAAACACTAGGTTGGCAGGGATATGAACCTTTTAATTATACATCTAATTGGGTTCATGCTCAGATAGTAACGTGGCTCTCATATTAAAGGGAGGTGTAGAGTGAAAATATTAACAAAGAAAATACTAACAATTTCATTGGCGATTTTAATAATCGCGGGAACAATTACAATATTTATACATAAAAACGAGCTAACTGTTGCAAATGACCCATCGTATATTGCTCAGCAGTTTCTTGAATCTGTTATCTCGCAGGATTTCAAAAGTGCTTCGGAGCATACACAGGAAGGAACGACTATAGACATTATCAATAGATTTAGAGAAGTAATTGTAAGTATGGTTGGTGAGGAGAACGTAACGAAATATAGAGTGGTGGGAATAGAAAATATTGACACAGTAATGGAAGTAAATTACCTTGACGACCAAGGAAAAGTAATACCGTATGATAAAGCAGTGGAACTTGCTGAGGAAAAAGCAGAAAAATCTCAAGAATATCAAGAAATTGTAACTCAATATGGAAATATAATGAAAAAATTTGCAGACACGGTTCTCAAAAACCATGAAAAAGTTGATTTAGAGACTGAAAAACTGGGTAATTTAGGCTTCCAAAAGCTTGCTGAACTCAATCAAAAATTTATGAAGATAGTTGAAAAGTACAAAACCATAGGATACAATGTAAATATCTCGTTTCCAGGAGGAAGGGAGAGCTCTAACTCCATTACTATTGTTCTACCGATGAGGTTTGATGAAAATGGTCGCCTTCTCATATTAGTACCAGGACTTGAATAGTTAGGCAAATAATAAACTGCGGGAATATAGAACTCCCGCAGTTTAGAGTGGAGATTACATGAAGAAAAGATTATTAAAACTGTTTGTAGTTTTTTTTCTTTTGTCCGCTGTACTAATTTCAGTTGTTTTTTTGCATCATAAGCAGAGCAACCTCGAAGTTTCCGAACCAATTTATCCAATGCTCTATCAAAATAAAGCTCATAGAGGAGAAAGTCCATATTCAGGACCTGAAAACTCAAAATTAAATGAAGTTTATTCAATTCAATATCCGAAAAGTTGCAATTGTTTTGGTAATATCAGATGTTTAGTAATGGGTAAAGACGGAACGATGTACGTTGTTGAAGAGAGACGGTTTTATGGCAAGGGTATTATAAAGGGTATTCTTTATGCCGTTACCCAAAAAGGAATTTTAAAATGGACTTTCACATCTGATGAAGAAATTAATTATGTTGTTGTTGGTAGAGAGAAAACAATATATCTTACTACGGCACATTCATACTCGGATACTTCTATCGAAGGTCTTTTATATGCATTGAATCTTAATGGTAAAGTGATGTGGAAATTTTCTATTCCTCTTATTCCAACTTTTATAACAGTTGATGAAAATGAGACAATCTATGTTACGTCCGCTAATGAACTCTCTACATTTGGTCCCGATGGTCATTTAAAATGGACATACGCAATGGAGGGGAAAGGGGAAAACCCGGGAATGATTGAAGGTGCTCCTGCTATTTCAAATGATGGTACAATATACACCACATCTTGCGGATATCTATATGCATTTTTTCCAGATGGGAAATTGAAGTGGAGTGAAAGGAAGTATGCGATGTCTGGAACGCCTGTTATAGGAAATGACGGTACAATTTATGTATCAGGTGCTGGAGACATTGGTCCTTGTATATTTGCATATAGTCCAGATGGAAACTTTAAATGGAAGTACTGTATAGATGCTTACATTAGTACTCCTTCAGTTTCAAGGGATAACACCATCTATCTTTTGATTGAAAAGATCACTTCCCGTAACAAAAATAATGAAATCACAAAAACCGAGTCATATCTAATTGCTCTTAATCCAAATGGAACATTAAAATGGCAGTTTAGAAGTAATGGTTTTGATGAAGGAAATTTATACTCGCAACAGCCAATTATCGATAAAAACAGTGTAATTTACTTTTCAGCAGATTATCCAAAATCGATAGTTGCAGTCAATTCCGATGGCACATTAAAATGGAAAATTGATAATCCATCTCCTTCGGGAAGTTATCTTTTCGGTCCACATCTTATAGACAACAATGAAAGGTTATATTTTTCATTTTCATCTGGAATTAGTGGAGATCTGCCATCCGATATTGCAAGCGAAGTTGTTATATGCACGATTGGTGAGAAATAATTTTATTTTTATGATTTTTGTTTTAGTACAAGAGAGTTTTAAATGATATTTTACCAATAATTTTTGCTGGAGAGCTTAGATATATGAACAAGCATATTAACAAAGCAGTCTTAGATTAGAGAAATGAAAATCAGAACAGTATTTCTAATCGATATGAATGTACTTAAATTTATTAAGTTAAAGCTTTCACATATTAAATTTCCATGAAATGGCATGCTTGGTACAGGTTGCTAATGCTACTAAATACATTTTATGGTTTAAAAGTCACTTTAACCTAATATGAGTTTATTTGTATTTACCTGTATGGCAGTTTCAAGGGGAATCTCCTGAATAAGTTACGGTACTTACGAGACTACCATCTCTATTTTTAGTAAAATTTTTGACAAGACAATTCGTATAAAGAGTTCTTTAATTATCTCCCAGCCACCAAAGCTTCTTGCATTTTCTCAGTATAGATTTTTGAATCTGTTCTCAAGTTCATTGTAGTTCTACAAATGTATTTACTCTCCTTCTTCCTTTAGTCTTTGTTTTAGCTCTCAATATATATTTCAACTGTCTGCCTTCTAATCAGTTTTTTTAAAAATTTCTTTTTATCTTTTAGTGATTAATTCCTTTTTTAGTTTGAAGACATATTTAAATAAATAGAGATTATTTTCGTGGTTATGGGAGTTTCCATTCCCTCGGCACCATTAAAAAAGACGACAAAGATGGGTCCGAGGAATCTTTTAGTATCTTACTCCGAAAGTATCTTTTCCATTTCGTCAATAAATGTAGAAGATGTAACTACCCTTCCATACCATTATCAAATTATTTCAATTGGTTTACAATTTACGGCAGAAAAAAATAAAACTATTCTATCTTTTATCTTTCCTACTTGTAAAAGAGAACGCCCTCCGCTTTCACCTGCGAAAATTCAAGAGCTGAAAAATCTTTTGAGTTCAATAAATTGAACGATAAAATAATATATTGAACGATGGGAATATAGGTGGTAAAAGAATTCATATTAACTAACAATTCTTGAAAGTTCAATAAGGTCAGGTGTGGCGGTATAACTTCCCTCATCTCCACCAAACCTGACACTTTTGCCCTTTCTAAGTGGCTTTAAACTAAATTCTGAAGCAGGTATATTGATATTCCAAGTTATGTGGATACGGTCATATTGAAGCGAAATTCTCTTGATTATGATATGCCAAAATAATGCTTTTTCCTCTCTTGTCGTATGAGGATAAATCTGTTGAACTTTTTTAATTCTATCCCTTACAAGGTTGATATCAATTCTGTTCTTTCCAAGCAACTTTTCCTTTTCTTGTTTTAATCGTGCAATTTTTTCTTTACCTTCCTCCATGCTTACAATTTCATTTTCAACCATAGAAGTTAACCGGGTTATTCTTTTATCAATGTTTTGAATTTCCTTCTTTATGTTATATATGTCATTTTCCAATTCAGAGAAATCAAGAGTAATAAACCTGTCAATGGTCTTTAAAAGTTTTTCTTCTAATGCAGATTCTGATATCTTTCTATTACAATATGAATCTTTTTCATAGATAGGCAAACAAACATAAGAATCGTTTTTATTGCGGTAAGTCAAATTATGCTTATCTCTTGCACAATAGATAAGTTTTGAGAATAGGGCGGTATGTTTTTGCTTAGATACCGCCTTTTTATTTTTTCTCATATCTTGAACCGCCTTCCAGGTCTCATAAGGTATTATTGCCTCGTGTTGTGCTGAATGGAATTCCCATTTTGCCTTTGAAATCTTCTTTTTGTTATCGTCTCTTTTCCGTGCTAAATAACCGCAGTAAAAGGGATTTGAGAGTATAAACATTACCGAGTCTCTTGAAATTCCCGTCTGCCTTGCTATCTCCCGCATTGAGATGCCCTGTAACGCTGAATCATATAGCTGCTTGATTTTCTCGGCCTGCTCTGGAACTATTACAACCTTTTTGTCTTCCCTTTTATATCCATAAGGCAAGACTCCCGAGGATATACCGTTACTTAATCTTCTTAAATAACTGTCTTTTGCTCTCTCAATTCCAATGGATCTTTCAAAGTCTGCAAAACTTGCAAGCATTGACATTAAGAATCTTCCCGTAGGCGTTGAAGTGTCAAACTGCTGGGTAATGGACACAAAAGAAATGCCCTGTTTTTCAAATAGTTGAAGGGTATTAAAGAAGTCCACGATGGAACGGCTTAGTCTGTCTATTTTATAAACACAGGCAATATCAAAGAGTTTAGCTCTTGCATCTCTTAAAAGTTCCTGGAATGCAGGGCGTTTTGTCGAGCCCCCGGAGATCCCTGCATCTTCATAAATCTTAAACAGTTTCCAATCCCGAATCTTGATATACTCTAAAATTCTCTCTTTTTGTAACTCAAGGCTTTCACCTTTAAGTGCTTGGTCTTCAGTGCTTACACGGATATAAACTGCGACTTTCATTCCAACTTTACTATTATTTGGCCTGCATCCCACCAATCAGGCTGATAAATTAATTCAAGACCTTGAGCATTTTTAGGGATTTCAAAAGTTATCCATCCCCGGACATTGCGACCCGGTTGAAGATCTCCTGACTGTAAAGAAGGCTCTTTTAATGAAAGATAAGAATCATAAATATAAGATACGGAATCTTGAATTTCAAAATCAAGTTCATTATAAGATTTAGGTTCTGTTCCATTATTCTCAATAGTGACATCGACTATAAAGAATTTATTTCCTTCCTCAGATTGTATAAATGAATTTTCGTCCACATAATCTTCAAATCCATTAACAGTAAGATAATAATCACTAAGCTTTATCTTTTCACCAACATTGAAAGTTTGAGTTTGTTGTGGCGGTGGAGTTTGATTATTCGCTGGTTCTGGCTTTGTGTTAGAAGAGCAACCGAACACAAAAATAAGACAAAAAATTAATGAAAGTAAAATTACTTTTTTCATACTATCACCTCCTTTTTATTTAATTATCTTCTTTAAAATTTGGGTGGGTGCTGTAAAACACGAATCTTTTATACTGTGTTATCTGCCGTGAACGACAGACACAAACTTATTATTCTACTTTAAATATCTTTGTAGAATGGCCAGCCGAGACATTTAAGCCCTTCCTTTCCGATAAAGAGCCCACCAATCAGGAGAGTAAATGCAAGTACTACAGCCAAATAGGGCCAAAAACTAAGGACTCTTTGTAAAAAGTTTTGTCCTGCACCATACCGGTTAGCAAGAAAAACAACTAAACCTTCTAAAAGCAAAAAGAAAATCCCAGTGATACTTACTCTATTCCATGCCGATCTTTTTAAAGACTCTTTTTTAGTCCTCTCTTTTTCTTCTAAAAGTTTCTGGTTGAGTTCTTCGATTTCTCTTTTATGCTGCTTCTCTAGTTCCTCTTTACTCTTAGAAGCCTCACCTATCTTCTCTTCATATTCCTTCTTAATCTTTATGTTCTCGGATTCAAGTATCGCTAAGTTCTGCTTATATTTCCTCCCTGGATCAGCAAAAAATTTGGCTACTTCATAAGCGAGTTTTTCCCTATCAGCCGGGTCTGAAGGGTCAAGTATTGGGGCATTAATCTTAATATATCGGATACAGTTCTCAACGTCTTCTGCTGGAAGTTCCCTGCATGATATATGCATTTCACCAAATATTAGAAAATCTTCCAGACCAAAAATCTTTTCCTGTGGTAACAATCGGTATCCTATCATCTTGGCAAATATAGCAGCGAAGTCATTTTCTTCACTCTCCGGAACAGCCATTGGTGAAATCCACTGCAGAAGTGCATCTAAAGTGATAGCGATTGATTCTGAAGAAGTATTTTGAGGTACCGACCCAGGAAGAGTTGTATCCATAGTAATTAGCCAAATATTATTACTATTCTCTTTCCGCAGTTTTTGAAGCCAGAGGATCAACATGGCATCATGAAGAGCAGCTCTATGTGTTTTTATTTTTGGATATACGTGTGCTTTGTTATATTGTGCTTCTAATATTTGAGCAAAACTTTTAGTTTCCGGTTTGTTTGTTATTTCGTTAAACCAGGGGTCGTCTTCCAATTGTACTCCAAAGAGAGACTTTAAATCGTCCTTTGGAGAGCGGAAGTTTATAAAGAGATCATCAATATTAACGACTTCACCTGGCATTTTCTTTTCGTAATAGATTTTATAAAAGATTGAACGTACTTTTGGCGCTGTCTCATCTGGGATCTGATCGATAACTTTTTCCATGAGACTGTGCTGAGACTCAAGCCAATCTTGTAGCTCATTTAGTGTAATTTGACATACTTTTAGCATAACACCGAGTCGCATGCAGGCTTTATTAAATGCCAGAAAACTTTCGTAGTGACGCTGCTTTGGTTCTAATGCTTCAAGTATAACGTTGGTATCAAGATAAAATATTGCATGCCCAAATACTTCCTTGGATAAAAGAATCCCACTAGGATCTATACCGAGTGCTTTTGCAATATAGTAACTCTGTGCTATACTCCATTTTATCATGTCGTATTCTGGATCGCTATCTTGGAAAAAAGATAGGACAGCACTTTTAAAGAGAGCGTGGTCAATTGAAGGAAAGTCTTTCTTGATTTTTTCCAAAATGAGTGGAATAGATGAAGAGGATAAAAACTTGTCCACCTTGACATCGCCTTTAATTAATCGTACACTCTCCTCTCCTAACTGAGAAAAAATAATACATAAGAATTTCAAAAAAGGGCTATTGTATACAGAAGATCCCTCTCTTGTGTTTTTAAAAAGCTTGTTTACTACAGAGTTAAAGCGCTCTTCGGCCTGGCATTGTAAATCTCTAATTTCGCGCCTAGCTTCGTCTGTCAACTCATATAGTTGAAGATTTCTTTTTTGTTTCAATATAACTCGCTTATTTTCGATAAGCCGTTTGAGGGAATTCTCCATATCAAAAAGATTGATTGCATAACCACTTTCAGAAGAAAAAACATCTTGTATTTCTTTTGATCCTAGTTCTTTCCCGCTGCTGAACACAAACAAGATTTGTTCAATTGTTTTGTCTATAGCAGTTTCCTTGACTGGCTGGATTTGGGGTGAGAAGCGCATTCTTGTAGTTAGGAGTATAGATCTTTTTCGCATGATATCCTCAATTCTGTTCATATTGATAAACTTCCTTCATAAAAAGGACCAACCATGGCATATAACATGGGCATAAGAGAATAAGTTCGGATATATCCCTGATTTAGGATGATATATGAAGTACTTTGCATATAAATCCCTTTGTTTAAAATATTTATACTATTCCTCCTTTTGCCTAATCATGCATTACTGCCTAAATGTAAAAATACATCCTCTCTATAATTATTGCTAAATGAAAATGTTTGTCAAGGCTAATGAATAAGTTACGAAACATACGAGACTACTACCTACATAAGAATTTGACACCGATAAATTTCTTACTAAAATATTATCCGGAGTACCAAATGTATGTAACACGTACAAAAATTTGACTTTTTTCGAAAATAGTTCTATAATTTAAAAAGTAAAAACTCCGACTTGTATCTTTCCCTCTGGGAAGAACAGGCGATAGGGTTCATCGAGCAATTGGTGAGCCTGCCGAGTTTGCAAAGGAGCCTTTTAGCGAGGCTCTGTTTTTATTTTAGGGGGAAACAGAAGTTTTTTTAACTCTCCTCTTCAAGAGATGAGGGGATTTAAGTGATAAATCTAAAGAAGGAGGTGCAGTATGGTTGGTGGTTACATGGGAAAAATCCTCAGGGTAAATCTTACTACAGGCAAGATCTCTGAGGAGCCAATTAACGAAGAACTTGCACGAAAATTTATCGGAGCAAGGGGGTACGGTGTAAAAATTATCTTTGATGAGGTACCACACAATGCAGATCCGCTTGGATCAGGAAACAAATTAATCTTTGCAACAGGACCGCTCACGCTTACAACCGCACCAACAGGTGGAAGGTATGATGTTGTAACAAAAAGCCCACTGAATGGGGTTATTGCTGGGTCAAATTCTGGTGGATTCTTTGCACCTGAGCTAAAGAAGGCTGGATACGACATGCTTATCGTTGAAGGAAAATCTGAGAAACCAGTGTACCTTTGGATTACAGATGAAAAAGTTGAGATAAAAGATGCATCACACCTCTGGGGTAAAGATACATATGAAACAACAGACACCATCCTTTCAGAACTTGGAGATAAAAATATAAAAGTTGCATGTATTGGACCTGCAGGGGAAAACCTTGTTAAGTTTGCTTGTGTCATTAACGACAAGGCAAGGGCCGCAGGAAGAACTGGTGTTGGCGCTGTAATGGGTTCGAAAATGCTCAAAGCTGTTGCTGCCAAAGGTACTAAGAGAGCTCCAATTGCCAATCCCGAGAAGTTCAAGGAAGCACTCAGAGTTGCAATGGATAAGATAAAAACAAATGGCGTTACTTCGCAAGGACTTCCAACATATGGAACAATGGTCCTCAACCACATTATTGACGAACATGGATTGTATCCTGCGTATAACTTCCAGAAGGGAACATATGAAGATGTTGA
>Ga0210023_1000906_pt1 | contig 21720 bp, 18 predicted proteins | sample CryGeymeta201524_FD_183987 | JGI IMG/M metagenome (GOLD analysis project Ga0210023, IMG submission 183987) | Groundwater microbial communities from Crystal Geyser aquifers in Utah, USA - Crystal Geyser metaG 2015-24 (SPAdes) (version 2) | ecosystem: Environmental > Aquatic > Deep subsurface >... | reverse complement strand
CGCATGATCGAGAGCGGTCTCGCCCCGGTCATCATTCCGCGTGAACCAGAGGCGGTGGAGGCGCTAAACTTGCTGCGCCGGGGCGTCATAGGGCCGGGCGCAGCCGCGCGGCGGCTGCAGACCCATCTGGTGCAGGTTCCTCCCAAGGCCCGCGCGCTGCTGATCGCGAACGGCCATGTGGCCTTTGAGGCGGCGGAGCGGTTTGGTGATCAGTTTGCCGTGTTGCAAACACCATCGCTTTATGATGAGATAATCGGATTGCTTTGGGAGGATGCCGATTACCTGGGGCTGGAGAACTATGTAATCTGAGGGAAGTGTCGTAATCTGCTTTACAGAACTTGAATCATCGGAGTCGCTACGCCATATTGGGTGTGCCGAGATGGTGCGCCGCAGGAGCGTGCCTAAATGCGACTACCGCCTTTCAGGGATCCTTGGACTGCGATCCGTTCACTAATCCGGGTCGCGATCTGGTTGTTGCGTCTCATTGCGGTTCTGACTGACTGAGGCGGCTCGCCATGTCCTTCCCGCGCAGCGAGGAGGTGGATCGAAACTGTAACGCAGAGCGTGAAAATAGAATGCATGTAGCGGGGCGAGCCGCCGATGTCTTTTGGAATCCGTCTTCATATCCAGGGCGAACGCGCCTGTTTCACGCGGCCCGAGCTCAAGGTAGAGCGCGTCTCCTATGATGTGATGACGCCTTCCGCCGCGCGCGGGATCCTCGAGGCGATCCATTGGAAGCCGGCGATCCGCTGGGTTGTGGACCGCATCCATGTATTGCGGCCGATCCGCTTTCAGTCTCTGCGGCGCAACGAGGTCGGATCCAAGGCGAAGGTCCCGTCGCGGGCGCAGATGGCCGAGGGGCGGCTCGACGGGCTGGGCCTGCGCGCGGATACCGACCGCCAGCAGCGCGCCGCGACGATCCTGACGAACGTCGCCTACGTCATCGAGGCGCATTTCGAGATGACCGCCAAGGCGGGCGCGGACGACAACGAGGCCAAGCACCTCGACATCTTCAACCGCCGCGCGGCGAAGGGGCAGTGCTTTCACCAGCCCTGCCTCGGCACGCGGGAGTTTCCCGCCGCCTTCGAGTTATTGACGCCCGGCGCCGCCGCTCCCGAGCCTTCCGCGCGCACCGCCGATCTCGGCTTTGGCGCGGCCCGCGATCTGGGCCTGATGCTGTGGGACATCGACCATGCGGCCGGCGGCTCGATGTTCTTTCGCGCCAGCCTGCGCGATGGCGTGATGGACGTTCCGGCGCCCGGCTCGGCGGCGGTGCTGCGATGAGCATCCTCGCCGCGCTCGCAGCCGCCTATGATCGGCTGGCCAGTGAGGGCCGTGCGCCGCCCCATGGCTATTCGAAAGAGACGATCCATTACGCTATCGGTCTGAATATCGATGGATCGGTTGCGACGGTTTCGGCGCTCGGCGACGGCAAGACAGGGCGTGAGCTTTTCGTGCCGCAGGCCGTGAAGCGCTCCTCCGGTATTGCGGCAAACTTTCTTTGGGACAAGACCAGCTATGTTCTTGGCGTCACGACGCTCCAGAAGGCGAGTGAGAATGACGCAGACTACGCCAAGCGCACCCGACGCCTGCCGGAGACCCATGCCGCATTCGTTCAGCGTCAGCTTGAGGCGCTCAGCGGGACCGAGGACGAGGGGCTCCTTGCGCTGCTGCGCTTTATCGAAAACTGGCGCCCAGAGGATTTTTCCTCCCCGGTCTGGCCCGACGAGATGCGCGACCGCAACGTCGTCTTCACGCTGGAGAGCGACCGGCGCGCAAACCGCTATCTGCACGATCGCCCCGCCGCGCAGGCGGTCTGGCGCAGCCTGAGCGCCGCAGGGGGCGAGGGGCCGTCCTGCCTCGTGACTGGCGCCCACGGGCCTGTCGCGCGGTTGCATCCGTCGATCAGCGGGGTATGGGGCGCCCAATCGTCTGGCGCGTCGCTGGTGTCTTTCAATCTGGCGGCTTTTGAGTCCTATGGCGCAAAGCAGGGCGACAACGCGCAGGTGTCGGAGGCGGCGACCTTCGCCTACGCCACGGCGCTCAACACGCTGCTTGCGAAAGGCTCGAACAACCGGGTCCAGATCGGCGACGCCTCGACCGTTTTCTGGGCCGATGTGTCGGGCGCGCCCGCGACTCTGGTTGAGGGCTTGTTCGAGGCCATGATGCAGGGCCCTGACCAGAAAGCGCAGGATCGTCGGATCGGCGACCTGCTGGAGTTGTTGCGCCTCGGCCGCGCTGATGCAGTGCGCGCCGAGCTGTCGGACGGCGTCCGCCTGCATGTCCTCGGCCTCGCCCCCAACGCCGCGCGGCTGTCGGTGCGATTCTGGCTGTCGGACGATTTCGGCCGCATCGCGGAGAACTACGCGCGCTATGCGCAGGACATGGCCATCGACCCACCCCCGAACCCGCCGCTGCCGGGGTTCTGGAGCTTGCTGCGCGTGCTCGCCGCGCAGGGCAAGCCCGAGAACGTCCCGCCCAACCTCGCCGGCGAATGGCTGCGCGCGGTGCTGACCGGCGGACGATACCCCCAGACGCTGCTCGTGACCGCCGTGATGCGGGCGCGGGTCGAAAAGGACGTGGGCGCCCGGCGCGCGTCGATTATCAAGGCGGTGCTCCGCCGGAACCATCAGTGGGAGGCCCCCGTGTCGCTGGACCCAGACAACCCATCGCAGGCCTATCAGCTCGGGCGACTGTTCGCCGTGCTGGAGCAGGCGCAGCGCGCCGCGCTCGGCCGCGTCAACGCCACCATCGCCGACCGCTATTACGCCGCCGCCTCCTCGACGCCCGCGCGGGTGTTCGGCCCGCTGCTGCGGGGGCTGCGCAATCACGTCTCGGACGCGGAAAAGCGCGGCCAGGGCGGCTGGATCGCGCCCAAGGTCGGCCAGATCATGCTGAAGCTGGCGCCCGACCTGCCGACCAGCCTCACGCTCGAGGATCAGGCGCGGTTCGCCATCGGCTATTACCACGAGAAGGCCACGCGTCACGGCAAGCCCGCCGAGGTGGTGGACGACGCGCAGGACGGACAGGAGGAGAATTCTGATGACTGAAGCGGATATCGGCGGGCGGCGCGAATTCGTCCTGTTCTTCGACGTCGAGCGCGGCAACCCCAACGGCGACCCCGACGCGGGCAACATGCCGCGCATGGATCCGGAGACGGGACACGGCCTCGTCACGGACGTCTGCCTGAAGCGCAAGGTGCGGAACTACGTCGAGATGAAGTCATTGGAAGAACCTGAAGTGCTGAACAAACTTAAGGATGGGGATAAGGGATTTCATATCTACGTCACCGAGGGGGCGGTACTGAACGAGAAGCACCGCCAGGGCTTCGCGGCCGTGCGCCCCGGCGATCCCAAGGTGGCGAAGGACAAGAAACTGAACCCCACCAGCGACGCTGAGGCGCGGGAGGTGACGAAGTTCATGTGCATGAACTTTTTCGACGTCCGCACCTTCGGCGCCGTCATGTCCACCGGGATCAACGCCGGGCAGGTGCGCGGCCCGGTGCAGGTCGCCTTCGCCCGGTCGGTCGAGCCAGTGCTGCCGCTGGAAATCTCGATCACTCGCATGGCCGCCACCAACGAAGCGGAACTCGACACCCGCAAGTCCGCCGACGAGCAGAAGCGCGGCGACCTGCGCACAATGGGCCGCAAGCACGTCATCCCATACGGCCTCTATCGCGCCGAGATATTCGTCTCCGCCCATCTGGCGAAGAAGACCGGCTTCGGCCCCGACGATCTGACACTGCTGACCGAGGCGCTGGCGGGCATGTTCGAGCACGACCGCTCCGCCGCCCGCGGCAAGATGGCGACGCGGGCGCTGATCGAGTTTCGTCACGACAATGCGCTCGGCCGCGCCCCGGCGCACAAGCTGTTCGACCGGGTGACGGTGAAGCGCATGGTCGGCGGCGAGGCGCGCAAGATCGACCGTCGGATCGACAACGCGCCGCCAGCGCGCGCCTTCACAGACTACCGCATCGACATCGACCGCGACGCCATGCCCGAAGGCGTTGAGATCGTCGAGCACGTGTGACGCCGCCATGGACGCCGGGAGCGAGGAACCCATCCCTCTCTCGGCGATCCAGCACGCCGTCTATTGCCTGCGGCAGGCGGCGCTGATCCACCTCGAACGGCTCTGGGAAGAAAACCGGCTGACCGCCGAGGGCCAGGTGCTGCATCTAGCTTCCTCCGAGCCGGGACACCGCCGCGTGCGCGGCGTGCGCCGCGTCTCGGCCCTGCCGCTCGCGAACCGCCGCCTCGGAATCGCGGGTGTCGCCGATCTAGTGGAGTTTCATGCCGAGCCCGATGGTGAGCGGCCCTTTCCCATCGAGATCAAGCGTGGCAAGCCCAAGCTGCACCGCGCCGACGAGGCGCAGCTCTGCGCGCAGGGCCTGTGCCTGGAGGAAATGACCGGGCACCCAGTTCCCGAGGGGGCGCTGTTCTATGGCGAGACCCGCCGCCGCGTCGTCGTGCCGTTCGACGACGCCCTGCGCCGGCTGACCGAGGACACCGTGGCCGCCCTGCGCGCGCTGTTCGACGCGCGCCGGACGCCGCCAGCCGTCTATTCCGCACGCCTGTGCCGCGCTTGCTCGCTGATCGAGCTCTGCCGTCCGCGCGAGTCCGGGCGGTCCGCCCGCGCCTGGCGCGATAGCCGCCTCGCTGCGCTGTTGTCAGAGGGACCGTGAAGAAGCTGCTGAACACCGTCTATGTCACCACGCCCGGCGCCGCCCTGCGCAAGGACGGCGAGAACCTCGTCGCCGAAATCGACGGCGCGGTCCGCGCCCGCGCGCCGCTGCACATGCTGGGCGGCGTCGTGACCTTCGGCGCCATCTCGGTCACGCCGGCGCTGACCGGGGCCTGCGCCGCCGCCGGGATCACGCTGACACTGCTCGACCGCGCGGGCCGCTTTCAGGCGCGCGTCGAGGGGCCGACCACCGGCAACGTCCTGCTGCGTCGCGCCCAATACCGGCTGGCGGACGAGGCGGCGCTGGACGTGGCGCGGAGCTTTGTCGTCGGCAAGCTCTCGAACCAGCGCGCCGTGCTGATGCGCGCGCTGCGTGAACATGACGGCGACGCGCCCGACCGCGCGCGGATGGAGGCGACGACGACCCGCCTGGCCCATCTCGCGCGCCGCGCCGGGCTCGGCCCGCTGACGCTGGACGAGTTGCGCGGCATCGAGGGAGAGGGTGCGCAGATCTATTTCTCGGTTTTCGACGCCTTGATCCGATCGCCCGATGAAGGAATGCGTTTTTCGGGCCGTTCCCGTCGGCCGCCGCTTGATCCAGTAAACGCCGTGCTGTCGTTTCTCTATGCGCTGCTGACGCATGACTGCCGCAGCGCGGCCGAGGGCGTCGGGATCGATCCCGCGGTCGGCTTTCTCCATCGCGACCGCCCCGGCCGCCCGAGCCTCGCGCTCGATCTGATGGAGGAGTTCCGGCCCGTGCTTGCGGACAGGCTGGCGCTGTCGTTGATCAATCGCCGGCAGTTGCGCAGCGCCGATTTCGACCGGCTCGACAGCGGCGCGGTCATCCTCAAGGACGACGCGCGCCGAACGGTCATCGAAGCGTGGCAGGAACGCAAGAAGGCCGAGCGCCGGCATCCGTTTCTCGACGAGACCGCGCCGCTCGGGCTCGTGCCGCATCTGCAGGCGCTGCTGCTGGCGCGGACGCTGCGCGGCGATCTCGACGCGTATCCGCCCTGGCTATGGAGCTGAATGGCCGATGATGGTGCTTGTGACCTACGACGTGAGCGTGACCGAGCCCGGCGGCGCCCGCCGCCTGCGCCACGTCGCGCGCGCCTGCCAGAACTATGGCCAGAGGGTGCAGTACTCGGTGTTCGAGATCGAAGTGGACCCAGCGCAATGGGCGACGTTAAAGGCGCGCCTCGAGTCGCTGATCGAGCTGAAGTGCGATAGTTTGCGATATTACCACCTCGGCGCGAACTGGCGACGGCGCATCGAACATGTCGGCGCGAAACCTGCGGCAGATTTGGGCGGCCCGATCATCGTATAGCGCGGACCCCAAGCGTGTGGCTGCTCTCGGGCAGGTCCGCGCAATGCGCAGCTCTTTGAAATTGTAAACAAAGTGGTCGTCGGCGCGCTGTCTGGCGGAATATTGCCACGCCTGAGCAGATGATGCGTTAAATGGAACGGATACTCTTATTGGAATCAAGAGACTATGCTGACGGAGTCGCCCCCCGTGCGGGGGCGTGGATCGAAACTCCTTTGCCCGCGCAGCCTCCAGCGCCTTTTCATGTCGCCCCCCGTGCGGGGGCGTGGATCGAAACACCCCCGCCCCGGTCAGCAGCTTAGCCAGCGCTTGTCGCCCCCCGTGCGGGGGCGTGGATCGAAACTAGCCCCAGCACGAACTCACCGCGCACCAGCGCGTGTCGCCCCCCGTGCGGGGGCGTGGATCGAAACCCATGATCGCGCTGCTGGCGTCGCGTCACGTCCGGTCGCCCCCCGTGCGGGGGCGTGGATCGAAACACGCCGGATCGCATCGCCCCCGCGCAAATCCCGGAAGTCGCCCCCCGTGCGGGGGCGTGGATCGAAACCGCAGCGTCGCCGGTCACGTCCAAGCTGTCAGCCTGTCGCCCCCCGTGCGGGGGCGTGGATCGAAACGCCTTTCGCATCCCCGTCGCTGGATCGGGCGGCGACGTCGCCCCCCGTGCGGGGGCGTGGATCGAAACCTCTGGCGAGGCATCGGAATTGAGGTTGAGACGGGGTCGCCCCCCGTGCGGGGGCGTGGATCGAAACACCCCAAGGATTTCCGGCCGAAATACGAATCGAGCGTCGCCCCCCGTGCGGGGGCGTGGATCGAAACAGCGTGACGCGAAAGTTATAAGGGCTGGACGTGGTGTCGCCCCCCGTGCGGGGGCGTGGATCGAAACCACCAGCACCGCGTCGATTGCGTCGCGGGCCGCGCTGTCGCCCCCCGTGCGGGGGCGTGGATCGAAACAGCAGCCGCGCCATCAAGTGACCGTCGATCCGCTGTCGCCCCCCGTGCGGGGGCGTGGATCGAAACTCGCCCATGTCATGCAGGACACCGACAGCCGCGAGTCGCCCCCCGTGCGGGGGCGTGGATCGAAACCGCGTCGCCATCGCCGCTGCCAAGGCGCGCGTCGTCGCCCCCCGTGCGGGGGCGTGGATCGAAACCTTGCCTCTAAAACATGGGCGCGGGGGCCTTGGCGGTCGCCCCCCGTGCGGGGGCGTGGATCGAAACGCGATGCCGCCCCCTCTTGCTGAGCGTCCACCTCGCGTCGCCCCCCGTGCGGGGGCGTGGATCGAAACAGACCGGGATGATCGCGATCAGCAGCTTTTCCGGTCGCCCCCCGTGCGGGGGCGTGGATCGAAACAGCATGTCAACGCCGATAGACGATGCGATCCGGCTGTCGCCCCCCGTGCGGGGGCGTGGATCGAAACACGGTCCCGCGTATCGCTTTGGTGGATCAGGCGGGTCGCCCCCCGTGCGGGGGCGTGGATCGAAACGGACGCGGGCCTACCTGCCGACATGGGGCGCGCGGTCGCCCCCCGTGCGGGGGCGTGGATCGAAACTTTTCCAAGGGCTGCGCTTGCTTCCTGGGATGGTGGTCGCCCCCCGTGCGGGGGCGTGGATCGAAACTTTGGGACTGGCGATCATGGGCGCGCCCGGAGCGTCGCCCCCCGTGCGGGGGCGTGGATCGAAACATTTCAATGCGATGAGCGTGAAAGCCAAGCGGACGTCGCCCCCCGTGCGGGGGCGTGGATCGAAACTAACGCGCGGCGGCGGCGTCCGAAAGTGATCTGCGGTCGCCCCCCGTGCGGGGGCGTGGATCGAAACTCATCGAAGAGTCGGTCGGCGTCGAAAGGCGGTCGAGTCGCCCCCCGTGCGGGGGCGTGGATCGAAACTGGACGTAAATAGGGTAGTTTGTCATGTCGGTCCCGTCGCCCCCCGTGCGGGGGCGTGGATCGAAACCTGCATGTTGTGCAGGTCTGCGGCACGCCGTCGGGTCGCCCCCCGTGCGGGGGCGTGGATCGAAACTCTTGGAATCGATGCCTCCGGCGACCCGCGAGCAGTCGCCCCCCGTGCGGGGGCGTGGATCGAAACGCGCATCATCGACTACCCATGTCGCTGGCTCAGAGTCGCCCCCCGTGCGGGGGCGTGGATCGAAACCTGTGATCACTCGCTGGGCGCTGATCGGCGTGGCGTGTCGCCCCCCGTGCGGGGGCGTGGATCGAAACAACATGGATTCGCTCAGCCCCTACAGCATCGTTAGTCGCCCCCCGTGCGGGGGCGTGGATCGAAACGGCTGGTGGCGTGAGTTTGGCGCGGGCGTTTAGCGTCGCCCCCCGTGCGGGGGCGTGGATCGAAACATGACCGCACCCGCTTGATGAGATATTCCCACATGGTCGCCCCCCGTGCGGGGGCGTGGATCGAAACGGCGCTATCGACGCGAGCAAATCGTTGCGGGAAGTCGCCCCCCGTGCGGGGGCGTGGATCGAAACACATTCCGCCACCGCCTGATCCACAAGAGCGATACGTCGCCCCCCGTGCGGGGGCGTGGATCGAAACCCCTTTGACAGCACCCGCCCGGCCTTGGCGACGGGTCGCCCCCCGTGCGGGGGCGTGGATCGAAACACAACATCGGGCCGCGTCAGCTGGGGCTTGCGCTCGTCGCCCCCCCGTGCGGGGGCGTGGATCGAAACACCAACTACGCGAAATTCTGGCTTGGGGATTAGGCAGAAAAACGCAGGTTTTCTTGCCCTGACTTACTGCGCGTTCTCGCCAGCCGCCTCCAGCGCCCGATAGACCGTCATCCGCGACACGCCCAGGTCGCGGGCGATCTGCGCCTTGGAGGTTCCCTCGGCGGCGCGCCTTCGGATCTCGGCGTCGTCGATGCGCTTCTGGCGTCCCCTGTAGACGCCCTTGCCTTTCGCCGCCTCGATCCCCGCGCGCTGCCGGTCGCGGATGAATGTCAGCTCCATGTCGGCGACCATGCCGAGCACGGTGATGACCATCCGGCCCATGGCGCCGGCGGTCGTCACCTCCGGCTCAAGCACGCGCAGCGACGCGCCCTTGGCGTCGAGTTCGTGCACGAGGTTCAGGACGTCGCGGGTGGAGCGGCCCAGCCGGTCGAGGCGGTGGACGACCAGCTCGTCGCCCGCGCGCAGGAATTCCAGCACGGTCTGCAGCTCGGTGCGCCCGTCGCGCGACGCGCCCGAGCCGGTCTCGGCGCGCACGATCTCGCAGCCCGCCTGTTTCAGCTTCGCCTTCTGGATCGCGAGGTCCTGGCTTGACGTGCTGACGCGGGCGTATCCGATCCGGGGCATGGGCGCTCTGTCACATTTGGGTGGCTGACACGGTGATAGCGTCACAAATGCCGACACACAACGCATAAGTGACGTTTGGCGCCGTCACATCGAAACGTCACCTGCGGGTGCGCCCAAATGGGATGCCTCCTGACCGATCATCGCCTCGGTGATCAGCGCAGACACGCGATGCCCTTGCGCATGAGGGCCTCCAGTCGCGCGGCGGTGCGGCGACCGCGCCGCCGCCATCGTGCGCATGACGCTGAAACCGCCGCCTCACGAGGCGACCCACTGGACTGCGCGCGCCATGGCGAAGACCGTCGGTCTCGCGGCCTCGACGGTGCAGAAGATTTGGAAGGCGCACGGGCTCGCGCCGCACCGCTGGCGCGCCTTCAAGCTCTCCAACGATCCCGCCTTCGCCGAGAAGCTGCACGCCATCGTCGGGCTCTACGTCGCTCCGCCAACCCACGACGTGGTGCTCAGCCTCGACGAGAAATCGCAAATCCAGGCGCTCGATCACACCCAGCCCGGCCTGCCGCTGAAGAAGGGCCGGGGACCGACCATGACCCACGATTACAAGCGCAACGGCGCGACCACGCTGTTCGCCGCACTGAACGTGCTCGACGGCTCGGTCATGGGCCAGAACATGCAGCGCCACCGCCATCAGGAATTCATCCGCTTCCTCAACGCGCTCGAGCGCGACATCCCAGCCGGCAAGGTTGTCCACGTCATCCTCGACAAGTGAGGCGGGAAACCAGACGGTCCGGCGGACCGTCTGGCCGCCGAACGCGACCCACAAGCACGCCAAGGTCAAGAGCTGGCCTCGAACGCCATCCACGCTGGACTTTCCACTTCACGCCGACATCGGCCTCATGGCTCAACGCTGTCGAGGGCTTCTTCGCCAAGCTCACACGACGCATCAGTTCATTCGCGCGCCGTCGGCCCGGCTCCGTCCGCAATGACCGTCAAAAACAGGGCGATCAGCGCGTTGGGAACACGGGCAATTCCGAGGAGACAGCGACACCGGCCATCGCCCGGCGCAAGCTGTGGCGTTGCGCAAGGCGCTGATCGCAGGCTAATCATCCAGACGCTGTCCGGACGACCGGTCCGCCGCGCCTCGCTGGATGAAACGCTGCCATGATCAAAGCGGCTTCCCGCAACGCCGACCCGTGCCATCGGCGCCCGGCGCCATGAAGCGCGGGTCCGCTCATCGCGCGCCGGGCCATTTCGGCGAGTTTCTGCAAGGGGTTCTGGGAGTCGGCGGGCCGGTGGCGCTGATCACCCTGCCGTGCCCGGCGCTGGCGGCGGTCGCCGGGCGCAGGTATGGCTGCGGCGTTTGGAAAGGACGTGCTGGGATTGATGTGCGCCAGGGCGTGCGGCGCGTTCTGCGAAAGGCGCAGGCGGCGCGGTTTCTGGCGCGGCTGGGCGTGCGGCGCGGCGCGGCCTTCAGGCTGCGCGTCGCGATGCCGCCCGGCGGCGGCGCAGGAGCTTCGACGGCGGCGCGGGTCGCGCTGGCGCGCGCGGCGGGGCGGCGCGGCGCGGCGCGGGTGGCGGCGGCCTGTCTGTTCAGCGAGGGCGCCTGCGATCCGCTGATGCGCGCAGCGCCGGAGCGGGCGCTGTGGGCCTCGCGCCAGGCCAGGGTGCTGGCTGTGACGCCCGCCTTGCCCGCCATGGAGATCGTCGGCGGCTTTTACGGCCTGCCGACGCGCACCAACCCGCGCGATGCGCTTTTCGCCGACATCGCCGATCTGGCGGCGCAGTGGCCGCAAGCCTGCGCCACGGCGGCCGCCGTGGCGCGGCTGGCGAGCGTGTCGGCGGCGCGCACGCTGGCGCTGCGCGGCCCGGCGCACGATCCGACCGCCGCTCTGGCGGCGCGTCTGGGGGCGCTGGGCTGGGCGATCGCGCATACCGGTTCTGCGCGCGCGCTGATCTTCGCGCCGGGCGGCGCGGCGGCGACGGTCGAGGACGCGCTGCGCGCTGCGGGTTTTGCGCAGGTGATCCGGTTCCGCATCGGCGGGCGGGCGTGACGGAGATTCTCGCGGGTGGGGCGGGCGCGATGCTGCTGGCGCTGGCGCTGGACGCGCTGATCGGCTGGCCGGACCGGCTCTATCGCCGCATCGGCCATCCAGTGACATGGCTGGGCGCGCTGATCGGCTGGCTGGAGACGCGGCTGAACCGCGCGACATGGCCTGCGCCGACGCGCCGCCTGGCCGGGCTGCTGGCCGCGCTGGCGGTGATCGGCGCAGCGGTGGGCTGCGGCGCGGCGATTCAGGCGGCGGCGCCCGGAGACGTCCTCGGCGCGGTGGTCTCTGGGGTCTGCGCCTGGCCGCTGATCGCGTTGCGGTCGATGCGCACGCATGTCGCGGCGGTGGCGCGGCCGCTGGACAGGGGCGAACTGCCTGCGGCGCGCGCGGCGGTCGCGATGATCGTGGGCCGCGAGACCGCGCGGCTCGATGCGCACGGTGTGGCGCGCGCGGCGCTGGAGAGCTTGGCCGAGAACACCTCCGACGGCGTCGTGGCGCCGGTGTTCTGGGGCGTGGCGTTCGGCCTGCCGGGGATCGCCGCCTACAAGGCGATCAACACGCTCGATTCGATGATCGGTCACCGCACACCGCGCCACGCGGCGTTCGGCTGGGCCTCGGCGCGGATCGACGACCTCGCCAATCTGGCGCCCGCGCGGCTGACCGGATTGCTGTTCGCCGCCGTATCGGCGCGCCCGGGCGCGGCGCTGGCGTGCATGGCGCGCGACGCGCGGCGCCACCGCTCGCCCAACGCCGGATGGCCGGAGGCCGCCATGGCCGGCGCGCTGGGGGTGCGGCTGTCGGGGCCGCGCGTCTATGCCGACCGCCTGGCGCCGGAGCCATGGCTGAACGGCGACGCGCGCGACGCGGGCGCCGCCGATCTTGCGCGCGGTCTTGCGCTCTATGGCCGCGCGATGGCCATGCTGGCGGGGCTGGTGGCGCTGTGCGCGCTGATCTGAAGGGGCGAGGGCCGATGCGCGACCATGGCGGCGATCTCGACGCGGCGGTCCGGCGCCATGGCGGCGATGCGCGGGACTGGATCGACCTGTCCACCGGGATCAATCGGGCGCCCTATGCTTTCGTCGCGCCGCCCGCCGATGCGTGGACTGCGCTGCCCGGTCACGGCGCGACCGCGCGGCTGATCGACGCGGCGCGCGCCGCCTGGAGCGTCGCGCCGGAGGCCGCGATCCTGCCGCTCGCGGGCGCGCAGGCGGCGATCCAGCTTGTGCCCCGATTGGACGCGCTGACCGGCGGACCGGGGCGCGCGCGGGTGCTTGGGCCGACCTACAACGAACACGCCGCCGCGCTGAAGTCGGCGGGATGGCGGGTGGCGCAGGTCGCGGCGGTCGAGGCGCTGGCGGGCGCCGGTCTCGCCGTTGTCGTCAACCCCAACAATCCCGATGGCCGCCGCCATGCGCCCGAGACGCTGATGGCGCTGGCGGCGCGGGTGGGGCGGCTGGTGGTGGATGAAAGCTTCATCGACGCCACGCCCGCGTTTTCGCTGGTCGGCGCGGCTGGCGCGCCGGGGCTGATCGTGCTGCGCTCGTTCGGCAAGTTCTACGGCCTTGCGGGGCTGCGGCTGGGCTTTGCGGTCGGCGCGCCGGACGAGATCGCGGCGCTGGCCGAACTGGCCGGGCCGTGGCCTGTGTGCGGCCCGGCGCTCGACATCGGCGCGGCGGCGCTGGCCGATGCAGAATGGCGTGCGGCGACCGTGCGGCGGCTGACGCAGGATGCGCGCCGGCTTGACGCGCTGGCGGCGGCGGCGGGCTGGTCGCTGGTCGGCGGCTGCGCGCTGTTCAGGCTGTATGAAACGCCGAACGCCGCTGCAGCGCGCGACGCGCTGGCCCGTCACCGGATCTGGTCACGGATTTTTCCTTTTTCGCCCCGCTGGCTGCGGCTGGGTCCGCCCGGCGCGGCGGATGAATGGGCGCGGATCGAAGCCGCGCTGGCGCCGGGCGGATGACGATGGATCCTACGCCGGAGAAAGGCGGCGTAGGCGCCGCGCCTGCGGCGGAGGCAGCAAACAGCGCCCCTGCGGCGGAGGTAGCACTGAAAGCCCCGGCGGAGGCCGCAGTGATCACCCCGGCGGAGACCGCCGCGCTGGCGCGCATCCTGCGCTGGCGGCGCGACGTGCGCCATTTTCGCGCCGATCCGGTGGACGCCGCGACGCTGGAGCGGCTGCGCGCGGCGATGGATCGGGCGCCCTCGGTTGGCAACGCCCGGCCCTGGCGCGTGATGCAGGTGCGCGATCCGGCCGCGCGCGCCGCCGTGCGCGAGAATTTCGCGCGCTGCGACGCCGAGGCGGCGGCGGCCTATGACGACGCCAGACGGCGGCGCTATCGCGCGCTCAAGCTGGCCGGGCTGGATGTCGCGCCGGTGCAGCTGGCGGTCTTCACCGAGACGGCGCCGACGGAGGGCCACGGGCTGGGGCGGCGGACCATGCCGCACACGCTGCGCCAATCGACCGCGATGGCGATCCATACCCTGTGGCTGGCGGCGCGGGCAGAGAATCTGGGGCTTGGCATGGTCTCGATCCTCGACCCTTGCGCGATGCGCGCGCTGTTCGATGCGCCGCAGAGCTGGGTGTTCGAGGCCTATCTGTGCATCGGCCGCGCCGCGTTTTCCGACGACACGCCGCTGCTGCACCGGGCGGACTGGCAGCGCGACACCGCGACCGAATGGCGGGTGCGCTGATCTATCGCGCCAGCGCCAGCAACCCGGCGACGTCGAGATGCGTCTCAAGGTGATCGGCCAGCGCGTCGAGCGCCGCCTCGACGCGCGCGCCATGGCCTGCGCCGCTCGCCGCGACGCCCAGACCGCCCAGGAACGCCGCGCGAAACGCGTCGTCGCAGAACAGGCCGTGAAGATAACTGCCGGTCACCAGGCCGTCGGCCGAGACCGCGCCTTCGGGCGCACCGTCGATGGTGGCGAAGGGGCGCGCGCAGTCCGGCCCCTCGGTGCGGCCGATGTGCATCTCATAGCCCGAAACCGTCGCTCCGCTGGCGAGATGCGTGGCGCGCACCTGGCTCAGCCGCTTGTCGGGGGTCATCCGCGTCTCCACCGCCAGCAGCCCCAGCCCCTCGGCGCGGCCGGGCGGCCCTTCGATCCCGTCGGGGTCGTCGATGGCGCGGCCCAGAATCTGATAGCCGCCGCACAGGCCCAGTATCCGCCCGCCGCGCCGCAGATGCGCGGCCAGATCGCCCTCCCAGCCCTGCGCGCGCAGAAAGGCGAGGTCGCCGCGCGTCGATTTCGTGCCGGGTATGATCGCCAGCGCCGCGTCGCCCGGCAGCGGCCGACCAGGGCGCACCATCTCGAGCGCGACGCCCGGCTCGGCCTTCAGCGGGTCGAGATCGTCGAAATTGGCGATGCGCGACAGCATCAGACACGCGATCCTGACGCCGCCGCCCGCGCCGCCGCGCGGACCGGCGGCGATGTCGAGCGCGTCCTCGGCGGGCAGGTCGGCGGCGCGCGCGAACCAGGGGACCACGCCGAACCCGCGCCATCCAGTGCGCGCGGCGATCAGGGCGTAGCCGTCGTCAAACAGCGTCGCGTCGCCGCGAAAGCGGTTGACGATGAACCCGGCCACCATCGCCGCATCCGCCGGATCGAGCACGGCCTGCGTGCCGACGATCTGCGCGATCACGCCGCCCCGGTCGATGTCGCCCACCAGCACGACGGGCGCATCGGCGGCGCGCGCGAACCCCATGTTGGCGATGTCGCCCGCGCGCAGGTTCACCTCCGCCGGGCTGCCCGCGCCTTCGACGATCACCAGATCGGCCGACGCCTTGAGCCGCGCGAAACTCTCCAGCACCGGCGCCATCAGCGCGGGCTTGAGCGCGGCGTAGTCGCGCGCCCGCACGGTGGCCTTGCGGCGCCCCCGCACCACCACCTGCGCGCCGACGTCGGTCTCCGGCTTGAGCAGCACGGGGTTCATGTCGGTGTGCGGCGCGCGCCCGCAGGCCAGCGCCTGCAACGCCTGCGCGCGGCCGATCTCGCCGCCGTCCGCCGTGACGGCGGCGTTGTTGGACATGTTCTGCGGCTTGAACGGCGCGACGGAAAGCCCGCGGCGCAGCGCCGCGCGGCACAGGCCCGCCACCAGCAGCGACTTGCCGACGTTGGAGCCTGTTCCCTGCACCATCAGCGCGGGCATTGTCGCCTCAGAACTCCACGCCGGGCTGCGCCTTGACGCCGGCGCGAAACGGATGCTTGACCAGCGTCATCTCGGTCACGAGGTCGGCCGCCTCGATCAGCGCCTCGGCGGCGTTGCGCCCGGTCAGGCAGACGTGGGTCATCGGCGGCTTTTCGTCGCGCAGGAACGCCAGCACCGCGTCGAGATCGAGATAGCCGTAGCGCAGCGCGATGTTGATCTCGTCCAGCACCACCATGCGGATCGCGGGGTCGCGGATCAGCGTCTTGGCCTTGTCCCACCCCGCCTGCGCGGCGGCGATGTCGCGCGCCTTGTCTTGCGTCTCCCAGGTGAAGCCCTCGCCCATGGCGTGAAACTGGCACAGATCGGCGAAATGGCCCTCGATCAGGCGGCGCTCTCCGGTATCCCAGGCGCCCTTGATGAACTGGACCACGGCGCAGGGCATCCCGTGCGCGATACAGCGCAGGATCATGCCGAACGCGGCCGACGACTTGCCCTTGCCGGCGCCGGTGTTGACGATGATCAGCCCCTTGTCGCCCGACTTGGTGGCCATGATCCGGTCGCGCGCGGCCTTTTTCTTCGCCATCTTGACCGTGTGGCGCGCGGCGTCGGCCGGCTGGTCCGGCGCGTTTCCGGGGGCTGCGGTTGCGGTCATGGCGCGATCCTTCTGCTTGACAACGCGGCGTCGCAAGGCTCACTAGAACCACCGTCGGTTCCTGTCCATGACAGGCGAAGAGGGAATGCGACAGGGGTTTTCCCCGAAGCGCAGCCGCCCCCGCGACCGTGACCGGAGAGACCGTCCACGCCACTGGCCCGTTTGGCCGGGAAGGGGGGCGGTCGCTGGGCGAAAGCCCTGAATCCGCAAGCCGGGAGACCTGCCGACGCCATGAGTGCTGCACCGGCGGACGGGGTGTTCCGCGACCGGCAGGAGAGACTGTGCGCGCCGCTTCCCTGCGTTGGCGCATGGTGTCGCCTCTGGCCCGCCCCCGATCCCCGATGACCGAGAGAGGCGACGGGCGGTGGTGGTGAGCCTTTATGTCTGCACGACCTGCCGCGCCGGTGAGGCGCCGGTCGAGGGCGCGCCCTGTGCGGGGACGCGGCTGCACGCCGCGCTGTGCGCGCGCGGCGCGCCCGAGGGCGTGCGTATCGCGCCGGTGGAATGCCTGTCGGCCTGTTCGCAGGGCTGCGCCGTGGCGCTGGCGGCGCCGGGCCGCTGGGCCTACGTCTATGGCCGGATGGACCCCGCCGCCGACACCGAGGCGATCCTGAACGGCGCCGCCGCCTATGCCGCGGCGCCGGACGGCCTTGTGCCGTGGCGCGCCCGACCCGCGATCTTCCGCAAGCAATCGCTCGCGCGCATTCCGCCGCTGGAGGGCTGACATGACCGATCTAACCCGAATCCCCGTGACGGTGATCACCGGCTTTCTGGGGGCGGGCAAGACCACGCTGGTGCGCCACCTGATGGCCAATCCGCAGGGCCGCCGCCTGGCGGTGATGGTCAACGAGTTCGGCGCCATGGGCGTTGACGGCGACACCCTGAAGGCCTGCGCCGATGAGAACTGCCCGGCGGAGAACATCGTCGAACTGGCCAACGGCTGCATCTGCTGCGCCGTGGCCGACGACTTCATCCCCACCATGGAGGCGCTGCTGGCGCTACCCACGCGGCCCGACCACATCCTGATCGAGACCTCCGGCCTCGCCCTGCCCAAGCCGCTGCTCAAGGCGTTCGACTGGCCGGCGATCCGCTCCCGCATCACCGTGGACGGGGTGATCGCGGTCGCCGACGCCGAGGCGGTGGCGGCGGGGCGCATGGCGCCCGACGTGGACGCGGTCGAGGCCCAGCGCGCCGCCGACGCGGGGCTGGACCATGAGACCCCGCTGGCGGAGGTGTTCGAGGACCAGATCGCCTGCGCCGACATCGTGCTGCTCTCCAAGCCCGACCTCGCGGGCGCCGCGGGCGTCGAGACCGCGCGCGCGATGATCGCCGCCGTCGCGCCGCGCCCGCTGCGGGTGCTGAGCATGACCGACGGCGCCATCGACCCGCGCGTGGTGCTGGGCCTTGGCGCGGCGGCGGAGGACGATCTGGCCGCCCGCCCCTCGCACCACGACGGCGAGGCCGAGCACGAGCACGACGACTTCGACTCGCTGGTGCTGGACATCCCCGAGATCGACGCGCCCGAGGCGCTGACCGATGCGCTCATGCGGCTGGCGCGCGACCAGCGCATCCTGCGCGTCAAGGGCCATGTCGCGGTGCGCGGCAAGCCGATGCGCCTGCTGGTGCAGGCGGTGGGCGCGCGGGTGCGCGCGCAATACGACCGGCCATGGGGGCCGGGCGGGCGCGACGGGCGGCTGGTGCTGATCGCCGAGCGCGCCGACATCGACGCGGCGGCGATCCGCGCCGCTCTGGCGCTCTGACCCGCGATGCACGTCGTTTTTCGCGAGAGCCACGGGCTGGAGGAGACGGCGACGCCGTTCGACCTCGCCCAGGACCCCGCCGACATGGTGGCGCTGTCGTTTTCCGACAGCGATCTGGGGGCTTTCGCGGCGGGATGGCGGCGGGCGCGCGCGACCGGCGCGCCGCTGCCCGCGCTGCGGCTGGCCAACATCGTCGCGCTCCAGCACCCGCTGTCGGTGGACGCCTACGCCGAGCGCACGCTGAGCGGCGCGCGGGCGGTGCTGGTGCGGCTGATCGGCGGCGAGGCCTACTGGCCCTACGGGCTTGGCGTTTTGCAGGAGATGGCGCGGCGGCGCGGCGTGGCGCTGGCGGTGCTGCCCGCCGACGGGCGCGAGGACGCGCGGCTCGACGCGCTCTCCACCCTGCCGGTCTCGACGCTGCGGCGGCTTTCGGCGCTGTGCGACGCGGGCGGCGCGGTGGCGGCGCAGGCGGCGCTGGCGCAGCTTGCGCTGGCGGCGGGGCTCTACGCCGGGCCGGTGGCGGGCGAGAAATCCGTGCCCGACCACGGCTTCTACGATCCTGCGCGCGGGGTGATCGCCGAACCGCCGCAGGCGGGCCCCGAGGTTCTGGTGACGTTCTACCGCGCCTACCTCACCGCCGCCGACACCGCGCCGGTGGACGCGCTGATCGCGCGGTTTCGCGACCAGGGCTTCGCCGCGCATGGTGTGTTCGCGCCGTCGCTGAAGGCGCCTGCGTCGGCGGCGTGGCTCGCGGCGCGGCTTGCGGCGCGGCGCCCGGCGGCGGTGGTGAACGCGACCGCGTTCTCCGCGCGCGGGGCCGACGGCGCCTCGCCGCTGGATGCGGCGGACGCGCCGGTGTTTCAGGTGGCGCTGTCCACGGCGCGGCGGCGCGACTGGGCCGAGGCCGCGCGCGGCCTGTCGCCCGCCGATCTGGCGATGCATGTGGTGTTGCCCGAGGTGGACGGCCGCCTGTTCGCGGGCGTGGTCAGCTTCAAGGCGCCGGGCGCGCGCGACCCGGACTTGCAGTTCTCCCGCTTCGCCCATCGCGCCGAGCCCGAGCGGGTGGCGGCCGCAGTGGCGCGGGTCGCGGGCTGGACGCGGCTGGCTGCGACGCCGACGCCGCAGCGGCGGCTGGCGGTGACGCTGTCCACCTATCCCGGCAAGGCGCATCAGATGGCGCACGCGGTGGGGCTGGACGCGCTGGCCTCGACCGAGGCGCTGCTGGCCGATCTGGGCGCCGCAGGCTATGCGACGGCGGCGGCGGGCGATCTGGGCGCGGCGCTGGCGCATGAGACGCTGTGCTGGCCGCTGGCGGCCTACCGCGCCGCGCTGGAGAACCTGCCCGACAGCCTGCGCGCCGCGCTGGCGCAGGCCTGGGGCGCGCCCGAGGACGACCCCGCCGTGCGCGACGGCGCCGTTCATTTCGCCGCCGTGCGCCGCAGCGGCGTGCTGGTGGCGCTTCAGCCCGAACGCGGCGCGGTCGCGGCGCGCGCGGCGGAGTATCACGATCTGGCGCGCACGCCGCGCCATGGCTTCGTGGCGTTCTACCTGTGGCTGCGCGCGCAGGGGGTGCACGCGCTGATCCACATGGGCGCGCACGGCACGCTGGAATGGCTGCCGGGCAAGGCGGCGGCGCTGTCGCGCGACTGCTGGCCGGAGGCGCTGATCGGCGATCTGCCGGTGATCTATCCGTTCATCGTCAACGACCCCGGCGAGGCGGCGCAGGCCAAGCGGCGCATCGGCGCGCTGACGCTGGGCCATCTGCCGCCGCCGCTGGCGCCCGCAGGGGCGGCGCAGGGGCTGACGCGGCTTGAGGGGTTGCTGGACGAATACGCCACCGCCGACGGGCTTGACCCTGCGCGGCGCGGTCGGCTGATCGCGGCGATCCGGGACGAGGCGCGCGCAGCCGGGGTGGAGGACGACCTCGGCCTCGCCCCCGACGCCTCGGCCGCCGAGGCGGTCACCCGCATCGACCGCTTCGTGTGCGACGTGAAGGAAAGCCGCTACGGCGTCGGGCTGCATGTGCTGGGGCGCGGCGCCTGCGGCGCGCAGGAGCGCGCGGGCATGCTGGCGGCGCTGGCGGGGCGGCGGGTCGCGCCGGGGCCGTCCGGCTCGCCGCATCGCGGGCGGGCCGACGTGCTGCCGACCGGGCGCAACCTGTTCGCGGTCGATCCCCGCGCCGTGCCCTCGCGCACCGCCCACGCGCAGGGCGTCAAACTGGCCGAGGAACTGGTGCGCCGCCACCTTCAGGACCACGGCGAGTATCCGCGCGGGCTGGTGGTCGATCTCTGGGGATCGGCGGCGATGCGCACGGCGGGCGAGGATTTCACCATGGCGCTGCATCTGGCCGGGCTGGCGCCGCGCTGGGACGACGACGGCGACCGGGTGAACGGCTTCGAGGTGCTGCCGCTGGCGCTGCTCGACCGGCCGCGCATCGACGTGACGTTGCGGGTGTCGGGGCTGTTTCGCGACGTGTTTCCCGGTCTGGCGCAGCTGTTCGAGGCGGGCTGCGCGGCGCTGGCGGTGCGCGACGAGGCGCCCGACTACAACCCCTACGCCGCAGGGGGGGCGCGGGTTTTCGGGCCGCAGCCGGGCCGCTACGGGTTGGGGCTGGACGGATTGGGGCCGGAAAGCGCTGGCGCCGACGCCTTTTCGCCGCAGGCGCGCGCGGCGGCGGGTGAGGCGTGGCTGGCGGCGTCGGCCTGGGCCATCGGCGCCGACGGCGCGTCGCGCGCCGACCGCGCCGGGCTGGAGGCGCGGCTGCGCGGCGCCGACGCCTTCGTTCATGCGCAGGACCTGCCCGAGACCGACCTTCTGATGGCCGCCGACTACGCCGCGCACGAAGCCGGTTTCGCCGCCGCCATGGCGCGGCTGGGGGCCGACGCGCCCGCGCTCTACCATCTCGACGCCACCGACCCCGCGGCGCCGCGCGCCCGCGCCCTGCCCGAGGAGATCGCCCGCGTGGTGCGCGCCCGCGCCGCCAATCCGGCCTGGGCCGACGGCATGATGGCGCACGGCTTTCGCGGCGCGGCGGAGATCGCGGCGACGCTGGAGCACATGGCGGCCTTCGCGCATCTGGCGAACGCGGTGCCGGCGCATCTGTTCGACCTCTATCACGACGCCACTCTGGGCCGCGCCGATCTGCGGGCGTTCCTGGCGCGGGAGAACCCCGCCGCGCTGGCGGCGATGCAGGCGTGCTTTCGCGCCTTGCGCGACGCGGGGCTGTGGCGCACGCGCCGCAACGCGATCGCGGCGGCGCTGGAGCAGGACCGATGAGCGCGCCGGAAATCCGGGGGTGGTGCCCCGGCGCGCTGCGCCCGATGGCCTCGGGCGACGGGCTGGTGGCGCGGGTGCGGCCCCGTGGCGGGCGGCTCTCAGCGGCGCAGGCGGCGGGGCTGGCGCGCGCGGCGCGGGCGCATGGCGACGGGGCGATCGCGCTGTCCTCGCGCGCCAACCTGCAACTGCGCGGCGTCACGGCGCAGGGCCACGCCGCCTTGCTGGCCGATCTCGCCGCGCTGGATCTGCTCGACGCCGACATCGGCGCCGAGGCGCGGCGCAACATCGTCGTCACGCCGTTCTGGCGCCACGGCGACGCGACCCCGCGCCTTGCGGCGGCGCTGGCGGCGGCGCTGGCCAAGGCCGACGCGCCGGAGACGCCGACGAAATTCGGCTTCGCGGTCGATGACGGCCCGGCGCCGGTCCTTCGCGCCGCCTCCGCCGACATCCGGCTTGAACGCGCCGTCAGCGGCGCGCTGATGCTGCGCGCCGACGGCGCCGCGACCGGCTGCGCGGTCACCGAAGACGCCGCCCCCGAATCGGCGCTGGCGCTGGCGCGCTGGTGGCTGGACAGCGGCG
>Ga0210023_1000898_pt1 | contig 21807 bp, 14 predicted proteins | sample CryGeymeta201524_FD_183987 | JGI IMG/M metagenome (GOLD analysis project Ga0210023, IMG submission 183987) | Groundwater microbial communities from Crystal Geyser aquifers in Utah, USA - Crystal Geyser metaG 2015-24 (SPAdes) (version 2) | ecosystem: Environmental > Aquatic > Deep subsurface >... | reverse complement strand
CATGCCGTTTACAACACCTTCTTTTTCCTTCAGGGAATCAACACTCATGAGCTCAAGGAGCAACAACGCATCATTTTGCAGATTCTGGGCAAAGGGATTAAACGCGTGCAGCACTTAAACGCAATGGACGACGCCCAAATGGCCACGGAACTGCTACACAACTGCCCGGCCAACACGTCCCTTTACCTGATTCGTCTCATCCACAAAAAACATCGCGTCTACCAACAGCTTTTCCGCGAGCGCTATTTTGCCAACCGCAACCTTGACCTGCAAAACAACAACGAACTCGACGCCCTGGCAAAGAGTTTGAAAATTGATCGTTACCAGCGCGAACGCATTCAGATTGATATCATGTATGGTCATCGCGACAATTACCGCATCGTCGATGAATACAAGAAAGTGTTGATCAGTTGCCACCAGCAAGGGCAAATCAACGAAGCCGCCAACGCCCGGCTGACGCGCCTGAAAACCCTGTCAGTGCGCCAGAACATCCCGGCCGCACTCTTTATTGCCCTCGACGAACTGTTGAAAACCGATGAAATGGAAACCCCGCAGGAAGCAAGTTACATCGCCGACACCCGGCAGATTTTACAAGGGCTGATGCTGCACGGAGAACACTTCGAATCGAGCATCGATCAACGCGACATGGTATCCCTGCTGGTTGCCAAGCAGCAAGCCACGAAAAATCGCGATCACACCTTTGAACACCTGCTCCTTGAGACCGGTAAGCTCTGCGATGAAAAAATTCGCGATGGTGCCGATTTATCCCTGTTGGAACATTTTTCCTACATTGTCACCTTCTTTGACCGGTTCGACAGCAGTTCCCAGCACATCAATCAGCTGGCGTTTATGGACGGCTATCAGTTAAGCGAAGAGGTGGTACGCAGTCTGCTCGGCAGCCGCGAAGCCTTCGAAAATCTCCAGGCCGGGCTCTTCGACAGCCTGTTTTTTGACGCCATCGAAGGCGACAGCTATCTTGGCCGTTTTGGACGCCGCAAAATCAAGCTGTTGCGGCGCAGCCTGGAAAAAATTGCCCACGATCAGTTCAGCATCGGCGAACTGCTGGCGGATCTGGCGCAGCTGAATGACGAGGAGCACCTTTACCTGTTGTTGCTGAATCAGGCCAAACAAAAAATCAGCACTTCCTATTCGCGCTACTACACCCGCAAAGAACAGGAAGATCTGCTCAACGAAATCAGCCGCGATCTCAATGACAAACAAATTCTCACGCGCCGCATTCCGGCAACCCTCTTCGATGATGTCGTCATGCACATCAAAAAAGAGGCCGTTTACCTTCACAACCTGCTGCCCCAGATTATTCAGGACAAAGACCGGAAGCTGCGCGACGATTTTCTCCTCAACAGTGGCCTTGATCGCTTCACCATCGAAGAAATTGAACGCGAATACTTCTCGCGCCACGATCTCGACCAGAGCACCCTGTTACACCTGAGGGCAAGCTAGAAAAGGCGGAGACCATGGGAGATTCGACCCTGAGCAGGGTACGCAATATCGGCATCATTTCCCACATCGATGCGGGCAAAACCACGGTCTCCGAACGCATACTTTTCTACTGTGGCGAAATTCATAAAATGGGCGAAGTTCACGACGGTGCCACCACCATGGACTGGATGGAACAGGAGCAACAGCGTGGCATCACTATCACCGCCAGCGCCACCCGTTGTCACTGGCATGATCTGCTCATCAATCTCATCGACACCCCCGGTCATATCGATTTTACGATCGAAGTCGAACGCTCGCTGCGCGTCCTCGACGGTGCCATCACCATTTTCAGCGCCGTCGAAGGAGTCCAGCCCCAAAGTGAATCGGTGTGGCGGCAGGCCAATCGTTACCAGATCCCGCGCATCTGCCTGATCAATAAAATGGATCGCGTCGGCGCCAACTACACCAAAGTTCTCGACGAAATGCGCACCATTCTGGGCGCGACCCCGGTGCTGCTGCAACTGCCCCTCGGTGAAGAAGACCAGTTTCATGGCCTGATCGATCTCCTGAATCAGCAACAATTCGTGTTCAATGAAAATGACCGCGGACTGAGTGTCGAAAGGCGCCCCCTTGAGGCCCGGCAACGAGCGGAATTGATGCCGCAGCGTGAAGCGCTGATTGAAGCCGCCGCTGATTTTGATGAACAGTTGATGAGTGATTACCTGGGCGGTCAGCCCATTGACCCGCAACTGCTGTTAAAGGCCCTGCGCGCCGGAACCCTGGCAGGCAAAATTTTCCCCGTTATGCTCGGTTCGGCCCTGCGCAACAAGGGCATTCAACCCCTGCTCGATGCGGTCGGCCAGTTCCTGCCGTCCCCGCTGGATTGCCGCCCCGAACAGGGAACCAATCCCATTGATGGCGCTGGCCGCATACTCCCCTGCGACCCCAAAGCAAGCCTCTGTGCCCTGGCCTTCAAGGTCATGTCCGACGAAGGGCGCAAACTCACCTATTTACGCCTCTACGCCGGCACCCTCAAGTCCGGCGACACTCTGCTGGTCAGCAACCGAAATCAACCGGAAAAAGTCGCGCGTCTCTTTCGCATGCACGCCCACAAACGCGAACGGATTGACCAGGCTGTTGCCGGCGATATTGTGGCCGCGAGTGGATTAAAAACGGTGCTCACCGGCGACAGCCTGTGCGATCCCGCCCACCCCGTTATTCTCGCCGGGCTGGAATATCCGGAACCGGTGGTTTCCCTGGCGGTCGAAGCACGGGCTCTTGCCGACCGAGAAAAACTGGCGCCGGCGCTGGAGAAGCTCCAGTGGGAAGATCCGACCTTCAAGGTCAAGGAAGATCCCGACACCGGGCAAACCCTGCTGACCGGCATGGGCGAACTGCACCTGGACGTGGTGGTGCAGCGCTTGGCCACAGACTTCGGAGTTGAGGTCAACACCGGACGCCCCCAGGTGGTTTACCGCGAAACCTTGCAGCAGCCAATTCGCCACCACGAGGTCTTCGAACGGGAACTCGATGGCCAGCTGAATCAGGGTGAAATCGTCATGCAGATTGATCCCCTGCCCCGGCGCAGCGGTCTGCGCATTGAAATTCCGGCCGAGCTTGAACAACAACTGCCGGAAGCAATTTTCAGCAGTTTGCAAACCGAATTCGAACGTGCTTGCGCTTCCGGCCCGGTCGCGGGTTATCCCTTGACCGATCTGCGCATTCACCTATTAGAGTTACCCTGCGATTCCAATCGCACCACCCCGCGCGGCGTTCAGGCTGCCATTCATCTGGGAATTGTCCAGGCCATCCGCAAGGCAAAACCCACCTTGCTCGAACCGGTGATGCAACTTGAGCTCACCACCCCCAACGAGTATACCGGTCGAGTCATGGGCAGCCTGCAACAAAAAGGCGGCCAGGTCACCGGCATTACCACCCACGCCGACCAGGATCTGATTCGCGCCACCATTCCCCTCACCTGTATGTTTGGCTACATGACCGAACTGCGCAGCGCCACCAAAGGCCGCGGCAGTTTCACCATGGAATTTTCTCACTTCGACCAGGCCCCGGCTGAAACCCTGCGCCGCTTCGGGCTGTAAAGACCACACTTCCCGCGTATTTTCGCAGCCAGGAGTCGTCATGAAAAACGGTCACTCATCCTTGGTTAAGGCCCTGCTCAACCCGGATTTTTATGATCCGCCGGTTGCTAAGGTCGCATTAATAGAAACCCATATCTCCTGGGTTTTTCTGGCTGGAGACTTTGCCTACAAGCTCAAGAAACCGGTTGATTTCGGCTTTCTCGATTTTTCCACCCGTGAAAAACGGCGCCATTACTGCCAGGAGGAACTGCGGTTGAACCGACGCTTTGCCCCCCAGCTTTATCTGGAGGTCATACCGCTTGGCGGGAGCCCCGAGGCGCCACACTTCGATCAGCAGGGAGCCCTCGACTGGGTGGTTAAGATGAAACGTTTTGACCGCGCCCAGCAGTTTGATCGCTTGCAGGCCTGCGGCCAGCTGCGCGGCGCGCAGATTGAGCACTTTGCCACCCATCTCGCCCAGTTTCACCGCCGGGCGGCGGTCGCAACCAAAGAGCAGCCCTTCGGCAGCAGTGACGCAATTTGCCACCCGATTCAGCAGAACTTCTCTCAGCTTCGCCCCCGCTTACCCGCGGCACAGCACCCTCAACTGGCCGCCCTGGAGCGCTGGAGTCTTGCCGCCTGCACGCGACTGGCCCCCAGCCTGGAGCAACGCAAGACCCAGGGTTACATTCGTGAATGTCATGGCGATGTGCATCTGGGAAATATCGCCTGGCATGCGGGGCAGCCACTGCTGTTTGACTGCATCGAGTTCAATGAAAATCTGCGCTGGATCGATCCCATCAACGAGATTGCCTTTCTCGTCATGGATCTGGAAGATCGTGGAGAAGACCAGCTAAGCTGGCGTTTTCTCAACCGTTATCTTGAGAAGAGCGGCGATTATGCCGGGGTTGCGCTCCTCGACTTCTATAAAGTTTATCGGGCGCTGGTGCGAGCCAAGGTCGCCTGTCTGCGCTTGGCACAAACCGAACCAGGCGGTGCAGAGCAGGCTGAAGCCCCAGGCCTGGCACGCAGTTATCTGGATCTTGCCACCCGTTATTGTGCCAAACGGCGTCCGCGTCTGATCATCAGTCACGGCCTTTCGGGTTCAGGCAAAACGACCTTCATCACCGATCTGGCTCCCGGTTGTGCGGCCCTGCGCCTGCATTCCGATAGCGAACGCAAGCGTTTGCATGGGCTCGAGCTGCAAGCTCAGAGTGGCTCGGCGGTGGCCGCGGATCTGTATCAGGCAAGCGCAACAGAAAAAACCTATCTGCGGCTGCAACAGCTGGCGGAAATTCTGCTGCAATCCGGCATCAGCGTCATTGTCGATGCCACCTTCCTTCAGCGTCACCACCGTGAGCAGATGCAGCAGCTGGCCGCGCAACAGAATGTTGCGTTTCAGATTCTGGATTTTGATCTCCCCACAGAGGAATTACGGCGGCGCATCGCGCAGCGTCAACAACAAACGGGGCAGATTTCAGAAGCGACCTGCGCGGTGCTGGAATATCAGTTGATGCATCAGGATCCCTTGGCTGAGCATGAGAAGAGGCTGAGTCTCCAAATAACTCCCGACATGAGTGCCGCATCGGTCTGCACCATGATGGTCGGCGCAGAGACCGCCCAATTTCTGGCGACACCTTGAGCCAGGGGCCGGTGCTGGCCATTTTTACCATTGTGCGCAGGAAAAATCTGGCCGAAGTGATTAAATTGGTTCGCCGCTATAATCCCAATGCCTTCTATACAATTGAGGATGTGCGCTTCGCCAATGCCACCTTTGGCCGTCTGATGACCAGTCGAAGGCCGCTGGCACAGCGGCGGCCTTTCCGCTTGCGCAAATAATAACAATTAGTAAAGCAGGCGATGACGAATATTTTTGGGTGCGTGGGCGGCGATTGAAGCGAGGGTGAAGGCCAGCAGCACGGTGGCGGCGGCAGGCAGGTAGGCGTGATAAGCCAGGCCGAGGAGCAAAAGTTTGACCAGGGTAACAACACCGGCGGTTTCTCGAAAAATCTGGCGGTGACGCAGCCATTCACTGGCCATGAGCAAGGCGCCGCTGGCCCCGGCAAGCATGACATAAAACCTGGGCGGGCCAGGGATGGCATCCAGCAGAAAAGCGGCGAGAAAAATTGCGGCACCAATTTGGTGAGCGGCGCGAATCACCAGGGAAAAGTTCAGCAACCAATAGGGGCGGTCACCGATGCGCCCCATGGGCGGGTGATCGGCCTGTTTGCGTGGAGGCATTTTCGTCACGTGTTTTGATCCAAGGCTCGGGCAGCTGGGGTCAAGTAAGCCGAACTGCGATTGCGCTGCCGACCACTGTGGTACCACAGTTAACCTTGGGGCTCAAGAGATTTGCATCCGGAAACTTTTCGTAACACTTAGAATTCCCTGATTAGCATTGATCTTCCGCTAAACGAAGATTTTCTCCCCGCTTATGCAGAAGAGGGGGCTGGGGGGAGTTAGAGTTTTTTCGGTGGCCACGAAACAGATGGCAGTTCCTGCCAGCGGAACCCCTCCCGACCTCCCCTTAACCCCAAGGGGAGGAGTAAGAAGAAATTTTTAGTTTCAACGATGGATTCATGCCTCGACGAAAGATTGGTACTAATCAGGGAGAATTACGCTTTCAGCCACAGGCAGAGCTTGTCCATGGCGGTGACTATTTTTTCGCAGTTTCGTTGCAGAAAATCCTTTCCAAGCTCCTGGTCACCCGGCAGCTGTTCAGCCGCGGCCAGGGTGCGGGCACCATCAAAATCGACATAGGCCAATCGCAGGGTCAATTCCGTGGCCGGGCGCCCAAAACAGTCACCCGGCAGAGTTGCAACGCCGGTTTCTTCGAGCAGACGGGTACACAGCTCACGACTGGTGAAAATACCGCGGGCGGCCAGCTGTTCACGCAGGGGACTGAAATCGGGAAACGCATAAAAACCGCCGTCGAGGGGCGGCATACTTAATCCGACACGGGTCAGGGACTCATGCACCATGTCGCCAAGGGCCTTCAAAACCCGGCGCGATTGCCACAGATAGCGTTCGATAGATACTCCGCCATGAAAGGCGCGCACCGCCGCATATTGAATGGGTGCGCTGGTGGCGGTAAAGGTTTCTGAAGCGACTGTCGCCATGCCGGTGACCAGCCAGTCAAGTTCGCGCGGCACGGCAAAAGTACCCAGCCGCCAGCCACCGGCACCACACCACTTACTGAGACCACTGCTGATGATGGTGCCTTCGGGATAGTGACGAGCAATGGAACGGTGGCCACCATCGAATTGCAGTTCACCGTAAATTTCATCCGAGAGCAGAAGAATTTTGTACTTGCGCGCTACCTGGGCCAGGGCCTGCAATTCGCTGTCGGTGTAAGAGTAGCCGGTGGGGTTGTTGGGAGAGTTGAGTATAACGATGCGTGGTTTTGACGGATCTTCGCGGCAGAGTTTTTCGAGTTCATCCGGCGTCAGCAACCATTTGTTTTCAGCACGAGTCGGCACCCAGCGCACCGGTCGGCCAATAATATGCGCCTGGGGCGCATAAGACACCCAACTGGGGGTCGGGATCACCAGATCGCCGTAATACACCAGCTGCAAGATAAACATCAATTCTTTCGATCCCGGCCCAACCAGCACATGGCGGGGATCGTAATTCAGCCCCTGGGTTCGCTCCAGATACCCGGTCACCGCCTGTTGCAACGCAGGTAATCCGCGCACCGGCAGGTAATCTTTCTGGTGGGCATTGGCCTTGAGTTCATCGACCACCAGCTGCGGAACGGGAAAGGGCGACTGCCCCAGTCCCAGTTTATAGACCTGCTTACCCTGAGCCAGCAGGCCATTTGAAATCTCGTTGATATTCAGCGTCGCCGACACGGGCAGCCCGCGGATATTCAGGTTCAGGTGCATGGCGTGAACGGGATCGGGGCTCATACAAATATCCTTTGAATCGATGTTATAGCGGCCGCCAAGGGCACTGTGATCCGGTCAGATCATCCGATTTAGCCCAGTTTTGTCAACGGAATCAGCAGCACGGGAATTTCAGAACGGCGCATAATTTTCTGGGCGATACTGCCTAAAAAAGCGTATTCGATCCGACCCTTGCCATGGGTACCAATCACCAGCAGATCGATTTTACGCTTTTTAGCTTCGCTGAGAATGGTCGATGCCGGCGAACCATGCATAACTTCGATGCGCTCGATGCGTGCCAGATCTTCCGGGTGATCGGCCAGCTCGCGTGCGGCAAAATCTCGCAGGCGCTGACTCAGCTCGGCGGCGACCCTGTCCTTGTGTTCGGCTTCATAGCCGGCCAGCTTGTCACTTCCCATAAAAACCGAGACATAATTCACCAGAGCCTGATCGACCTCGGGTAGCACATGCAGCATTTCGATCCGGGCCTGATGGGCGCGGGCAACAGCAACGGCATTGCGCAGAATGGTTTCGGCACCGATGGACACATCGGTGGCAAAGAGGATTTTTTTGTATTCTGGAATCATGAAACCTCCTCAGGCCGCCAGCGGCACAGTTTCGGTGTGACGTAGTTTCTGGAGCAGATACAAGCCCACAAACAACCCGACACCCAGCATATAGGCAAGGTGGTGCTCTTCAACCCCGATCAAGCCAGCGAAGAAGTAAGGACGGAACATAAAACCACAGACCAACACTAACCCCAGCAGGTCATACCAGCGGTTCTTGGCGACAAACCAGCCCTGGGTCGCCGCCGCAAAGGCGCAGGTGCCGATGCAGGTCATAATGAAGATAAAAACCGCCTCGAAAAAGTTATCGATCCCAATCAGGAGAATATCGGTATTAAAGATAAACATGAAGGGTAAAGCCGCGGTACGCAAATCATAAAGAAAGCCCTGAACTCCGGTGGGAATCGGGTCGCTCTTAGCAATCGCCGCCGCCGCATAAGCCGCCAGACCCACAGGTGGCGTATCGTCGGCCAGAATGCCGAAATAAAAGCAGTAAAGGTGGGCGGCAATCAGGGGCACGGCAAATCCATTGAGATCGGCCAGAGTGACAAGGGCCGGGGCCGTCAGGGACGCCATGACAATGTAATTGGCAGTCGTGGGAAGACCCATGCCCAGAATTAAACTACTGATCGCCACGATCACGAGCATCAAATATAAATTACCCATGCTTAAGGTGTCGATAATATCGGTCACCAGACCACCCAAGCCCATGGTTACCACGCCGACCACAATCCCGGCGGCGGCGGTTGCCACCCCGACACTCACCATATTGCGCGCACCGGCAATCATACCGGAGTAAATATCAAGAAGCCCCAGCTTGAAGCCATCAAGCACGGGGGTCTCTTCTTTTTTGGCGCGGATCGCATGCTGAAAGAACATGAGCACCAGCAACACCATAATCGCGCGGAAGGCGGCCATATCGGGAGAATGGCGCGGAATAATCAGCTCATACAACAAGTAGAGAATGGGAACCAGGTAATAAAACCCATTGGCCAGAATCGTAAAAAACACCGGCAGCTCGGCCTTGGACAAGCCTTTCATCCCGAGCTTGGATGCTTCGATATGGGTGACGAAAAAAAGTGCCACATAAGAGGCAAAAGCCGGTACGGCTGCCGCTTTGCACACTTCGAGATAGGGCAGATTGACATATTCGGCAATAATAAAAGCGGCCGCGCCCATAACCGGTGGCATCAACTGGCCGTTGGTCGAAACCGCGACTTCAATGGCCGCGGCTTTTTTGGCCGGATAGCCAACTTTTTTCATCAAGGGAATGGTGAAGGTCCCAGTGGTGACCACGTTGGCAATGGAGGAGCCGGAAATGAGCCCCGTCAGTCCCGAGGACAGGACGGCGGCTTTGGCCGGTCCGCCCTTGTAACGGCCAAGGAGGCTCATGGCCAGATCAATAAAAAAGCGTCCCGCCCCGGCTTTTTCAAGCAGGGCGCCGAAGAGCACGTAAAGAAAGACGATTTTGGCCGACACGTAAATCGGCACACCGAAAATCCCTTCTGTCGTCAGGGAAATCTGGCCGATGAAACGGTTGATGCTCACCCCTTTAAATGCCAGAAAATCCGGCATATAGGGGCCAAAAAACGCGTAAAAAGTGAAAAACAGCCCGATAACCGACAGCGCCGGACCCACCACCCGCCGGGCCCCTTCCCACAGAAACAGAATCAGCAGGGTGCCGATGATCATGTCGCGGGTATTCAGCCGCCCGACACGTGTGGCTATGCCCTCGAAATCGATGACGATATACAAGGCCAAGAAGGCAGCAAAACAGGCCAGCAGCAGATCCATCAGGGGAATGCGATCGGTGGCCGAAAGCCAACGCAGGCCGGGAATATTGACCTGACGTTTCAGGGTGGGGAAGGAGACAAAGATCAAAAACAGGGCAAACGCCAGGTGAATGGCGCGAACATAAGTTGAATCGAGCAACAACCAGCTCGCCAGAGACAACTGAAACAGGGACCAACTCAGGGCAACCAGCGGCACCAGAAAACGCTGCCAACCGGAAACACGCCGCAGGCCCATTTCCTCCTCTTCCACCATGCGGCGGGCTTTTTCGAGGCCTTCATCGGTTTCATCAACCTGGAGTTTAATCTGTTCCTTTTGCATAAATCTGCTCCCCGATTTCAATAAAATGGATCGCGTCTTCCGGCACAGGCGTGGTGCGGGTCACCCTGCCCCGCCTGTGCCGGTCGAATTTATTTCATCAGACCAACTTCTTTGTAATATTTGATCGCGCCCGGATGCAGAGGGGCCGACAGGCCTTGCAGCATGCTTTCCTTGGTTAACTTGGCAAAAGCCGGATGCAGGGTTTTAAATTCGTCAAAATTGTCAAAAACTTCCTTGGTGATGGCATAAACCGCCGCATCCGACACATCGGAACTGGTGCAGAGGGTCGCCTTAACGCCGAAGGTCGAGGCATCGGCCGTATTGGTTACACCGCTATACTGATCGACCGGGATTTCAGCCGGAGCGTAGTAAGAAAATTTGTCCGTCAGTTTCTTCACGATATCGCCCGGAACCTCGACAAAGTTAACCTTGGTCGCGCCGGAAACCGCTTCTTTTACCGAACCATTCGGATGACCAACGGTGTAAAAGAAAGCATCGATCCGGCCATCTTGCAGCATGCTGGCCGATTCTGCGGCCTTCATACCTTCGGCCTGGAGATCTTTATCGACATTAATTCCGGCGGCTTCAAACAGATCCATAGCATTGCCACGCTGACCCGAACCCGGGTTGCCGATATTGACAATTTTGCCCTTGAGATCGGCGACCGTCTTAATGTTTTTGCCAGCATTGGCGACAATCGTCACCGATTCGGGATGAATCGAGAAGACCGCACGCAGTTTTTTGACCGGGGCGCCTTCCCAGTCGGCCACACCATTGTAGGCCTGGTACTGGCGATCCGACTGCACAACCCCAAATTCCAGGTCACCGGTACCAATAGCATTGACGTTAAAGACCGAGCCGCCCGTCGATTCAACCGTGGCGCGCAGATTGTATTCTTTGCGTTTTTTGTTGACCATTTTGGCAATCGCGCCGCCGGTGGGGTAATAAACGCCGGTCACGCCACCGGTACCAATGGTGACATAGGTCGGTGCCGCAAAGCTGCTTAAGGGCATCAGAGTCAGGGCAACAGCCAGAGCCAGGGTCAGGAACAACATTCTTTTCATTTTTTCCTCCGTAAACGGGTTAAGACAACCGGGTTAACCCCAGTTGCCATGGTGGGTTTGCAAAACAGGGGTTGAGCAACCTTGGTGCCATAGCAGTGAAATACTTTAACCGATTGAAATAAAACGAACTTTTCATTTCAGCCTAGCCGCGTTGTTTCGGGAAAATATAACGCAAGTTATAGCGCGGGGAAAAAAGACGCACCGTGATCGCGTGCGTACAGCATAAAAACAGCCACAGACGAGGCCTGTATAACTCTGGTTATAGATATAGCTTAAGTTATGCCCTTTGACCTGGGGAAAAACGGCGGTGTTTAAGGCGTTTGCTTAAGGCCGGTTGGGAAATTCCCAGCAGTCGGGCAGCGAGGGACTGATTGCCGTTAGCACGCTCGATGGCAGCATCGACCAGCCATTCTGATGCCTGCCTGAGCGTCGGCAACCCGCCAAGACCTGGAAAGGGATTTTCACCGGCAGCGACCAGGGGTTCATGAGGGCTATCGAGGCGTTCGAGAAAACTGGCGAGGGAGAGAATTCCGCCCTGATGGCGGCTGACGGCATCGTGGATCATGCTGTGCAATTCGCGCACATTGCCGGGGAATTTGCCGGTTTTCAGCAGGGTGGCCAGCTCGGGTGGCACCCTGGGGATGGGTTTGTGCAGTTGTTTGGCGCAGTCGTGCAGAAAATAATTCAGCAGCAGCGGAATATCGTCGCGACGTTCACGCAGGGGGGGAATGCGTAACTGGTGGGCATGCAGCCGGTAGTAAAGATCCTTGCGGAAACGCCCCTCTTGCAGGGCCAGGGCCAAATCCTGATGGGTGGCACAGATGATCCGCGCACGTGACTGGCAGGGGATATCACTACCAAGAGGATAATATTCCCCCTCCTGAAGCAGACGCAGCAATTTCACTTGACTTGCGGCCGACAAATCACCGATTTCATCGAGGAACAGGGTGCCACCTGCGGCCCTTTCGACCATGCCGCTGCGCTCCTGATCGGCACCGGTAAAGGCCCCACGCCGGTGACCGAACAGAGTGTCGGCAAAGATATTATCATCCAGACCGGCAACATTGACACTGACCAGCGGCCCCCTGGGAGTGGCAAGTTGATGCGCGGCACGCGCGATCAGTTCTTTCCCGACCCCGCTTTCCCCCAGAATCAGCAGAGGCTGGCGCGAGCTTGCAATCGATTCAAGATAGGAGAAAACCGCCAACATCGCCGCATCCTGCGTGATAATGTCGGCGAAAACGGCGGGGTGTTCCAGTTCGCGGCTGAGTAAACGGCGGCGGATGGCATGGTTTTCGCGCTCCAGTTCAACCATGCGCACCGCTCGACGCACACCGTCGAGCAGACGATCTTCTTCAACCGTCTTGACGAAATAATCGAAAGCTCCGGCGCGCATACAATTGACTGCCGTTTCGAGCTGATTCATTCCTGAAAGGATGATCACCCGCACCGTCGGCCATTCAGCGACAATGCTTTTCAGCAAATCGACGCCACTGAAATGCGGCATGGTGAGATCGAGAAGAACAACCCCGATATCGTGCTGCTGGAAGAGCGACATGACCTCACGGCTGTCATCCGTCTGCATCAGATGGGTGAAGCCCCCTGGCCCCTCCAGGGTCATACTCAGGCTGCGCAGCCAGGCTGGCTCATCATCGATCAGCAGAATTTTAAATTCCGGATTGCACTCAACCGACATGGTTTTGATCCTCTCGCGGCAAAATCAGTTGCACCCAGGTTCCCTGTCCTGGGGTCGAGGTGAATTCGAGGCGACCACCGTGCTCCTTGACAATCGCCGCCGACACCGACAAGCCCAAACCGGTGCCGCCTGTTTCCCGGCGGGTGGTAAAAAAAGGATCGGTCAACTTGGCCAGAGCTGCGGGCTCAATTCCACAACCCTGATCACGGACTTCCAGCAACAGCCCCGCGGCGGTGTCGGCAGTGCGCAGCCAGATGGCCGCGCTACGATCTTGCAACGCCTGACAGGCGTTGAGCAACAGGTTCACAATCACCTGTTCGATACGTTGGGCGTTACCCCGAAAGCAGGGGAGATTCGGGGCTAAATCGATGTGCAAAACATCGGTCGCTTTCTTGAGGGAATTATCGACCAGCCGCAAAGCAGTTTCGGCCACTGCACTGAGATCCACCTGTTCGTCAAGGGTTGCACTATCCTGGCGGGCAAAGTCTTTCAAATCTTCAACGATACGCTTGATGCGCCCGGCGCTCTGCTGCATATCCTCAAGCATCTGCGGAATTTCGTGCCGCATACGCGAAAAATTCAGCCAACCCAGCTTGAAATCACCCTGGCGACGATACTCTTCCTGCAAAATCGGCAGGCTGTCGAGCCAGGCTTTTTTCAACAGGGGCAGATTGAGCAGAATGAGGGCATTCGGATTATTAATTTCGTGGGCCACCCCTGAGGTCAGAATCCCCAAGGATGTCAGTTTATCAGCATGAATCAGCTGTTGCTGACGCAGCTCAAGTTCGTGCAGGGCCTGTTTTTTCTGTTTCACTTCCTGCTCAAGGGCGGTGGTACGCAGGGCGACCTGGCGGCGCAGGGTATGCGACCAGAGGACAGTGACAATCAAAATGGCAACCAAGGGTAAAAAGACGATCAAACCTAGGCGCAAAATCGCTTCAAAGGAAACACCGGGCGGGGGCAAAACCCCCAACCATTTTTCATGGATGAGGCGATACTGGCCGTTCTTTTTGAGCAGGGTCAAACCTTCGTTGAAATGGGCCAGCAATTCCAGATTGCCTTTTTTAACCGCGTAACCGTAATCCTGCGCGACCAGGGGTTTAGCAATCGGCACAATATTCGTGAAGCCGGACTGCTGCAGCAGATATTCGCCGGGCAACTTGGCAACCAGCGCAGCATCGTAGGCACCGCGGGACAGAGCCCTCAAGGCATCTTCCAGGGTTTCCACCGGGTGCAGGCGTGCCCCCAGTTCGGGATGACGCAGCATGAAATCGTGCATCACCGCATGGCGCATGACAATCACATCCTTGTTGACCAGATCCTGCAGTTTGCTGATATTCGAACCCTTGCGCACCCAGATGGACTGGTGCACCTTGGCGTGAGGGGTTGAAAAATCAACTTCTGCGGTGCGCTCACGGCTCCAGGCCATACCCTGGAGAATATCGACCTGCCCGGTCGCCAGCCCCTGGCGCATTTCACTCCAGGAACTCAGGCGAATCTCGACATCCAGCCCCATAATGCTGGCGATTGCGCGGGTCAGCTCAACATTAAAACCATCGGGCTGGCCATTTTCATTGATAAATTCGTAGGGCGGATAACTCTGATCGCCACCGACCCGGATGAGGGTTGACGTCTCGGTTTCCGCTGCGCTGACAGCGGTGAAAGATCCCGGAAGCCAAATAAAAATCCAGAGAAACAGAAGAAATTGCATAGGCGGATTTTGACGATTTGCTGCCGGGATGTCAATCAACGGCAAAGGCGGGGATCAGGGCGGTGGACTGACGTCGGGAAGTGACCCACAGAAATCCGGTTCAAAAGCACTGGGCCGTTTTTTTCGTGTGACGGCGGTCAAACACAACCCCACCAGGGTGGCACAAACCAGCAGCAGGAAAATCAGGGCCACCACGCCGGGCCAGCCCCAGCTGCTGAAGAAAAAACCACCAGCGGTTCCCGAAATACTCGATCCCAGGTAGTAGGCAAACAGGTAAAGAGACGAAGCCTGGGCGCGGGCTTGTCCGGCCAGCACCCCCACCCAGGCCGAGGCAATGGCGTGCGCCCCAAAAAAACCAATGGTAAAAATGATAATTCCGGCAATCACCGCAAACAGTTGCGGGGCAAGGGTCAACAGCAAACCGCAGGTCATGATCCCGAGGGCCCAGAAAAGCAGGGGTGCACGGCCAAAGCGATCGACCAGTCCGCCCATGACACTGGATCCACCTGCACCAAAGGCATAGGCGAGAAAGATCAGTGCAACCTGTGAATGGCTGAGGGCAAAGGCCGGGCCGAGGAGGCGAAAGGTCACATAATTGTACAGGGTCACAAAGCCACCCATGCAGGTAAAGGCGAGCAGAAACAAGCAAAAAAGACCGGGGTTGCGCAGATGGCTGAAGAGAGAATGCGACAATTTTCCCCAGTGCAGTTCGCGGCGCCGAAAATTGCGCGAAGCGGGCAGAGTCAGCCAGAACAGCAGGGCCAGCAGCACACTGACCAGGCCGATGCCCGCCACCGCCATGCGCCAGGAAAAGAGATCGGTCAGCCAGGCGGTCAGAATTCGCCCGGTCATGCCGCCACAGGCATTGCCGGCAATGTACAAACCCATGGCACTGCCAATGGCGCGTGGATCAATTTCTTCATTCAGATACGCCATGGCCACCGCGGGCACTCCGGCCAGGGCCACCCCCTGGAGCAGGCGCAAAACCAGCAAACTTGGCAAAGTGCTACTGGCAGCACTCGCCAACGCCAGCAGAGAAGCCAGCAGCACCGAAAACCCCATCAGCCCGCGGCGACTCCAGGCATCGGACAAACTCCCCGAAATCGGCAGGCTCAGGGCCAAAGCAAAGGTCGCAAAAGACAGTGACAAGCTGGCAACGGCAGGCGAAATACCGAATTCTTTGACCAGATTGGGGAAAAGGGGCTGAAAGGTATACAGGGTCGAAAAGGTCACAAACCCGGCAAAAAAGAGCGCCAGATTGGCGCGCATATAGGCACGACTGCCGCGTTGAATGAAATTCCGACCCATGAGGCTGCCCGTTCCGAGGGGGGATAAATTGCATGGTAAGAGCTGGGGCTTCGACAACTTCAGCCCGAATCGCTCTCCATCGTCCTGTGCTTGTCGAAGGGTCAATGGGCCATTACGGTATCACCTGGTGGAGAATGACCGCAGAAGAAACCTGCCCCTCAGGCGCGATCTAAATAACGCCGTAAAAAATCACGACTCGGGGCCGGCGGTAAGGACGTGGGCTGATGACGACGCGTCCCCTGGAGAGGGAACGGACTTTGCTCCATGCTGCGCAGGGGGTCAACGCCAACGACCGCCCAGCCATCAGCGCGTTCGAACATCTGCACCTGATCAAGATAGAGTAGAATGTCGAGAAATTTGGGTGAAATCCAATCTTCCTTACCATTGCGATCGACGATGCGAATCATTGTTTTCCTCCTGCACGCCAGGATTCGGTGACAACAGCGTGTCCGGGTTGCGCCAGATACTTATCCAGCAGGGCAAAGAGTTCGGCCTGACGAAAGGGTTTCCGCAGCAGCTCCTGCATGCCGGCCTGAATGCACTGCTCGCCGATGAAGCTGTGATCGTGGGCGGTCAGGGCGCAGATCGGGGCTTCAAAACCCTGGGCGCGCAACTGACGGGTTAATTGCAGCCCATCCGTTCCCGGCAAATTGACATCCATCAAGATCAAGTGATAATCGGCATGCGCGACGGCATGCAAAACGTCTTCCGCATTTTTAGCCTCGTCGTAACGCAGCGTTGTTTTCTGCAGCGACAGTCGAATCAGTTCGAGAGTCAAGAGATGGTCGTCAACCACCAGAATTCGGGGGGCGGGTGCATGATCTTCTAAATTGACCGAACTGTCAGCTAAGCGCACAGGGTCTGACGTTTGCGGCAAAGCGCGCTCTGCTTTGGTGTAAATTTTTATCAACTCAGACCGCAGGCAAAATTCTAACACGTTAAAAACTCGCGGAGGAGCCGCTTTTTGACGCACGGTGTGACGCAGACAAATGATGTGTTGGCAAGCACGCGTCGCCTGCAACAGCCCATCATCCTGATCGGCCAACGGACAAGCTGGGGCCAGAATCACCAAATCAAAAGACGGTGTCGCCTGCTCAAGTCGGTGCAAAATTTCAGGTGAACTTTCAGCGCCAACTTCAAAAGCAAGCCCCAGGCTTTTAAGCAATAAGGCACAGGCATCGGTGGCAGGTGAAGGTGCCGCGCACAGGAGAACCCGTGACGGCAACTGCACTGCCGGCGGCACCAGCGGCACCGGCTCCAGCGCCTTCAGCGGCAGAAGGATTTCAAATACGGAACCCTGCTGCGGCGAGCTTTCGACCCGAATTTCACCCGCCATCAGGCGCACCAACGCACGCACCATGGCAAGCCCCAGGCCGGTGCCGCTAAACGAACGGGTGCTGGTTTCGTCGAGCTGCGTGAAAACCCCAAAAACAGTTTCCTGATCCTGCGGATCAATCCCAATGCCGCTATCGGCGATGCGATAAACAAAGCGCCCATCCGGCAGGCGCGCCAAACTCAGCGCCACCTGGCCCTCATGGGTAAATTTGAGGGCGTTGTCTATCAGGTTACGCAGAATCTGACGCAGGCGCCGAGCATCAGCCTCCACCCGCCAGGCCGCCTCTGGACTGACGTTTAGCGCCAGTGCCAGGTTTTTTTCAACGGCCTGCTCCGCGAACTGCGCCATCAGCTCTTCACTCAGCAGGTGCAGATCAACCTCTTCGTGCTGTAACTCAAAACCACCCGTTTCAAGTAACGAAAAATCGAGAATTTGATTGATGATGTCAAGTAATTTATTCCCCGCCCGACTCACCGCGACCGTTAAAGCCCGTTGCTGCGGGTTCAAAAAACTTTCACTGAGCAGTTCGTTCATGCCCAGTACCCCAATCATCGGAGTACGCAGCTCATGGGTCACATTGGCCAGAAAAGCCGATTTCGCCAGGTTGGCGGCTTCGGCTTGGCGGTTAGCCAGTTCGAGGGCACTGATGGTCTTGCGTAGACGGTGCGTGCGCTCGACAACCTTTTGTTCGAGGAATTTCTGGTAATTTTCAAGCTGCTGATCGCGGGCAGCAATCTGGCTGAGCATCTGATTAAAGCCATCAACCAGTTGGCCGATTTCATCGTTGGACGTTTTCAGATTACGTAACTGGTAGTTGTCGGTCAGGGTTACTGCGCGCATGGTTGCCACCAGGCGCAGCAGCGGCGTGGTGATCTGACGCGCAAACGCCATAGCCAGCAGCAGGCCCAGGGCAAAGACCAGGCACACCAGCAGAGCCTGACGTTTGAGCAGCTGATTGATCGGCCCGACAATCGCGGGCGTGGGGATAAGGATGACGGCATAACTGTCAAATGCGCGCAGGGAGGAGGCGTACACCTGCAAAGACGAATCTTGATGCAGATTGGTAAAATGCACCCGTGTCGGCGAGGACGGGAAGAGGTCGGGCTTTGCGCCAAGGTGCAACATGATCTGCTGCTGTAATTTTGCCAGATACGCAGAACTAGCGGTCGAATTCGGCTGCGGATCAACCAGCATGCGTCCGCGGCTGTCGAACAGGAAGACACTGCCATGACCCGGCAGCGTTATTTGCGCAAAGCTGTCGTGCAGTCGTCGCAACACCCGCTGTCGAGTCTGCTCGGCCAGGGCTTCAATATCAGCAAGATCCAGAACCTGGGCAATCGTCCAGTTCCAGGCAGCGTAACGCTGAAAATAACCGAGAAACTTTCGATCGCTGTCGGGCTCGGCAAACACCACAAAACCAGAGTCGCGCCCGGTACGACCAGTGGCGATATCTTCAACCGCTGGGCGGCCCGACAGATCGACAAGGCTAAAGGCCGACTGCGGCGAGAGTTGGTCGTCGGGCCCAACAAGATACTGGCCGCCGGCATCGATAATCCGCCAATCTCGATTTTCTGCTTCGCTGAGCTGCGCAAACCAGCCAATCGCGGCTTTTTGCGCACGGGAATTATCAAGCCCCGAGGTTTGCAGACGCGTAAACACTGTGGTCGCCAGGTTCATTTGAGCGGCCAGCAGATTTTTACGCTGGGTAATCGCGGCAATTTTGGCATCGAGCAGGGAGTTGTAAGCTTCGGAGACGTGCAGATCGATGAGCTGAAAAATATTGCTTACCGCTTTTTCTTCGGCGCTCAGCAGCGCCGGCCCAAGATCGCGCAGACCCGAGAAGAGAATCAGCCCCGCGGTCAAAACGAAGATGCCGAGAAGACCCAGGGTTATTTTGGTTTTTAATCTGATCATATGTTCAGCGGCAAGCAAATCTTCCGTTTAATCCCCGGTAACGATGCACCTGTTAGGGGCGTGCTCTTTCAGAAAAATCCGCACCGGGGGAGAAATTTATATGCGCCAATCGTCAGAAAATAAAAAATTAGCGTGCAACCTCGATTTTCGGGTAGTTGTCGGCGCAGGTTTCGCGGCACAGATCGTTGTAAATTTCAATCAAGCTGGCACGGATAAGAGCAAAATCTTCCGGAAACTCGCTCGGCATCAGCTCAAGGGTAAGAATGCCATTGTAGCCGGTGCGTTGCAGATGATTGAGGAAACGGGTCAAAGGTAAAACTCCGCGGCCGGGAATCAGATGTTCGCGGCCATAACCGTAGTCGGAAAAATGCACATTGCGAATGCGCCCGGAATTGTAGAAATAATGGAAATCAGTGAGAAAGTTGCGCCTGCAGGTGCCCATGTGAGCGGTGTCGAAGGTAAAGAATAAATTCCGTCGCGCGGCAAAAGCCAACATGTCTGCGGTGCGGTGCAAAAAATAACGATGACAGCCAAAGGGGCCGGTCGCCGGCATATTTTCCAGCGTTAAGAGAACCTGACCCTGACCGACTTGTTGCTGAAAATCTTCTATCTGATTCATCCAGCGCCAGAACTTGCGATTGAGGCTCATCCAGTCGGGGGGATGAAAGTTGACCAGGGGAATATTGCAGGCCAGGGCCAATTCCACGGTTTTCTGCAGTTGCCGAATCTGGTCACCCCAGCCATTGAGCTCATAAAAAGGCGCATGAAGTGAGGCGACAGGCAGAATTTTCTGCACTTGAGTCAACAGAGGCAGGCCGCCGCCATATTCGAAATCGCGGCTGACGATGACCTCCAGACTCGAAAAACCAATCTCGGCAGCCAACGCGGTGACTTCGATCAGGGGGCGGTTGTGAAGCGTCCCGGCTGAAAGGTTTAATTGCATAGCTGCCCAAAATTGCCCAAAAAATAAAACTGAAGGTGTACAGCTCGGCCATGGCGATAAAACAACATTTTAGGCGATTTTCTACCAGATCGAATAATGGGTGTCAATCTGAAACAACCGCAGGCTCCGATGCCGTTTCGGGTGGGGAAGGCTTGATAATTTCCTGCAAAACGCTGGTGGCGTAACTTCCCGGGGGCAAGCAAAAATTCAGCAGCAGATCGCTTCCCAGGGGCGACACTGAAGCGGCCACCAGGGGAACGCGCAGGGCACGACGCGCACCGGTCATGCTGAGGCCCTGGCCCAACCGCCAATCGCTGGCGCTGAGACGATATTTTGCCAGCAGGGCGCGCTCATTCTCACCCGGCTGCCGCTGGGCAAGAGGAACCTTACTGCCGAAAAGGGGGGCCGTGGGGCTGATTTCAAATGCGGCAGCGCGTTGCTGTTCAACGGCAAGATCTTCGACCGCAAAACAAGCACCGTTGGCATGCTTGAAAGCCAAATCACCCAGCTGCAAACGATCGAGATCCGGCATGCGCTGGGATAAAAGCTGATCGAATAGCCAGGATTGGCTGGCCGACAGCAAAAGGCGTAACCGTTGCGGGGGCAAGGCCCGCACCGCAGCAGGGTAAGAACGCCCCGCAGCCAGGGCGCGACAGAGCTGTTTTTCGTCGGCCATGCGTGGCGGCAAGAGGCGCGCGGCCTGGGCGAAGTGGCCCGCCTGAAACAGCTGCGCCGCCTGCTGCCAGGCGGGATGAGTAATCTGTTGTGGGTCGCCAAACAGGGTACGGCAAAAACCTTCATAATCACCCCGCAGCAGGTAAAAACCACAGAAATGGGAATTATTGAGCACTCCGAAGCGCTGCTCGCCAAAAAAATTGGGCAGCCCGCGGCGCTCCAGAATGGCAAGAATCTGCCTGGCGGTGGAAAGGGCATCAGGCCCGGGTTTGCGGATGCGCAGACGAAAGCGATTTCCCGCCAAATGGCCAAGGCGCAGCTTGTTGGTGTGCCGCTGCTGGTCGAGCAGCCGAAGAGACGGCAGGTTAAAACGCGACAGCTTTTTTTCACAGTGTGCGGGTAGAGACACCCATTGCCGGGTCAGGGCACGAGCATCCTTCAAGCCCGCATAGCCCAGATCGCGGGGCGAAATTTCAAGCGCTCCCGCCAGTTGGCGCAGCATTTCCTGGGTGGTCATGCCACGTTTTTCCACCAGCACGAAAAGGTGCTCGCCCGCGCCGCAGCAGGGATACAACGGCAACTCTTCGACAAAAAAATCGTCGGGACAAACCCGGTAGTCGCCACCGCACCCCGGCAGCTCGGCGGTTAACCACGTCATCGAGGTTCTGCGCCCCAGGGGAGACGAAAACCTTTGTGCGGCGGAGGTGGCGCGGCAACAAAACCCGGTTGTCGACGATAATGGCAGTAGTAAATGGGCTGGCCTTTATCAAGAAAGCGCCGCATATATTTAGAAATCGGATAAGTCCCCAGGTCATGCGTGTAGGGAGTCGACAGACAATTCTCGAATCCGGCGGCCGCGTTCAAGGCGGCGGCCACATCCAGACCGTAATCAACAAAGTCGGTACAAAAATGAAAATCGCCCCCCTCGTGGAGAAAGTAACGGGCCAGCTGTAAAAATTCAGGATCCACCAGCCGCCGTTTACGGTGGCGCTTTTTCGGCCAGGGATCGGGGCAATTGATATACAGGGCACTTAGGCTCTGGGGCGGCAGATGTTTGAGTAACAGGCTCCGCGCCTCGAT
>Ga0210023_1000892_pt1 | contig 21912 bp, 19 predicted proteins | sample CryGeymeta201524_FD_183987 | JGI IMG/M metagenome (GOLD analysis project Ga0210023, IMG submission 183987) | Groundwater microbial communities from Crystal Geyser aquifers in Utah, USA - Crystal Geyser metaG 2015-24 (SPAdes) (version 2) | ecosystem: Environmental > Aquatic > Deep subsurface >... | reverse complement strand
GCGGGCGGTTCGGCGCCAGTACCCCGCTGCGTACAAAGCGCAGGTGGTGGCGGAAGCGGCGGCCTGTACCGCGCCCGGTGAGATCGGCGCGTTACTCCGTCGGGAGGGGTTGTATTCTTCGCTGCTGGCGACGTGGCGTCGCCAGCAGGAAGCGGGCGCGCTGGCCGGTCTGACCCCGCAGCCCCGGGGTCGGAAGCCGAAGCAGAGGCCGGTGGAGAAGGAGAACGAGCAACTGCGTCGCGAAGTCCAGCGCCTGCGGGAGCAGCTCCGCCAAGCGGAGTTGATTATCGGAGTCCAAGAAAAGTCTCCGAGATTCTGGGGATTCCGCTGGACAGCCCAGGGAGCACCGCGAGCGACTGATGGCAGCAGCAGAGACCTTGGCACCTGACGTTGGCACCGCTCCAGCTTGTCGCGCCCTGGGCGTGTCGCGAGCGCAGCTCTATCGGCGGCGCCGACCGCCGGTGGCGCCCTCGGTCGGGACCCGGAAACCGTCCTCCCGCGCCCTCAGCCCGACGGAGCGGGAAGCGGTGTTGGCGACGCTCCATAGCGAGCCGTTCGTCGACCACGCCCCGGCGACCGTCTACGCGGCGCTGCTGGACCAGGGCACGTATCTCTGCTCCACCCGCACCATGTACCGCCTCCTGGAACAGGCGGGGGAGGTGCGCGAGCGCGGAACCAGCGCCGGCATCCACCGTACCGGAAGCCCGAGCTCTTGGCTACCGGTCCCAACCAAGTCTGGTCCTGGGACATCACCAAACTCCGGGGCCCTGTCAAGTGGACGTACTTCTACCTGTACGTCGTCTCGCCCACAGGGCGAAACGTCCTGGATGTCTACAGCCGCCACGTCGTCGGCCGGCTCCTGGCCGAGCGCGAGAACGCCGGGCTGGCCCGGCGGTTGATCCGCGAAACGGCGGAGAAACACGGGATCTGCGAAGACCAGCTCACGTTGCACAGCGATCGGGGCTCCCCCATGGTCTCCCACACCCTTGGAGAACTGCTGACCACCCTGGGGATCACCCCGTCGTTCAACCGCCCCCGCACCTGCACCGACAATCCCTTCTCGGAGAGCCACTTCCGCACCCTGAAGTACCAGCCCGAGTTCCCCGCGCGCTTCGGTTCCTACGAAGACGCGTTGCGCTTCTGCCGGGAGTTCTTTCACTGGTACAACGAAGAACACTACCACTCCGGGATCGCCTACCTGACCCCGGCAACGGTCCACTACGGACACGCTGACGAGACCCGCGCCAAGCGACAGCACGTGCTGAACGCGGCCTACCAAGACCATCCGGGAGCGGTTCGTCAACCAACCGCCCACCACCCCCGAACTCCCCCCGGCCGTCTGGATCAATCCACCACGGCAGACCACTGACGACGACCACAAGCAGCCAACCTTGCTCACTAATTTCGAAGAGCAACTATCTCAAACACCTTGACACGCGCCTCTTGCTTTGACAATGCAGCAACTGCCTGCGCGTTGCAGAGGGAAACGACAAATGAGTAAACGAACTGGCGTCAACCCCTATCGACGGGTAGCATACGCGATGCTGCTCGCGGCAGCCACATGTGCCCTCTCCGGGGGAAAACCGAAGTCATTGTGCCAGGAGATGCCCGACCGAAATTCGGTCTCACCCACCATAGGACAGGGACCCTTGGCGGATTCGGCGGGAACGCGGCACGCGGAGAACGCAGCGCACGACACCCGGGGCGCAACGCCGGGGGAGGCGCAGAATGGCGTTGGAGATCTGAAGCGTATCTACGGATTGCTGGGATTGTACAGAGAGAGACATGGGGGCGAATTCCCGGCTCAGGCAAGCGCGATGCTCACCGAGGTCATGTCGCATGCGGCTGACTACGGCTTCGCGGATCCATCTGAGGCGGTTCGTGCTCTCGCGAACCCTGACTCCGTGTATTCGGACAGCTCCGTGCAACGGCATGCCCCGGATCGAGCCATGCCCTACCGGTTCTCAAACAGGCGGCTGGATGGTACAGCGGTGGGCAGCCCCAAAGCTGCGGGCACTCGGGATGTCCTCTCCTACACGCCTCTGTACTCTCACCAGAATGCCCGTCTTTGGGGAGAGGACCAGAGCGTGCGCAACCCGGTGGGGTTCTACTTGGTCCTTTGGGATGACGGGGAAGTAGCTGAGATACCTTACGATCTGGTGATGTACGTGCCGAAGAGCAGCGGTGAGTATGGGTTCGCGTTCCCAGGGCAGGCCGGAGTCGGTTGTGACTGCATGACCTACGACGAGTTCTGGACCAGAGTGGCCGGTGAGAGTGCCCCCTCAAGGGGCAAGCCCTTGCCGCCAAAGGAGATCGTGGCCCTGCCTGACAACGGCGGCCCCGAGGCCCTGGTCTCGTTGTCGCGGTTGCTCACCGCGCCCATGGGGCGGGAGAGGCTGTGGGAGTTGCTGGATTCGGCGCAGGAGGTGTTCTCTCTCCGCGACCTCGCGGCGGCTGGGAAGGAGTTGGGCCTTGGCTTGCGGGAGGAACGTATCAGTCTTGATGAGCTGGAGCGCCGGAGCCGCCCTGCCATCTTGCGGCTGGGGAACCCGGATCGGCTCATCGTGTTGGCTACCCTCGGAACCAACCGAGCCCTGATCTACGACAAGGGGTGGCTGCAGTTCGTGCCCCGTTCCATGGTTGCGGAACGCTACGTGGGCCAGACGCTGCTGCCGACGCCGGCGGAGGCCGCGGCGTCGTTACGTGTGGAGCGCCCGCTGCGGGAAGTGGAGCTGAAGTCATTCCAGGATACGGCCTCCGAGACCTTCACCATCACGAACGTGGGCAGCAAGCCCCTGCAACTCTGGACCGAATCGCCCGCTTGCGGATGCACGAGCGTCGAGCTGTCGCCCGCGGACTTGCCCCCCAACGCAACTTCGGTGCTCAGGGCGACGATCAGACCGCGGGGAGCAGGAACCCCTCGGTGGGCGACTCAGCTTGCGACCATCGCGATACGCACGAACGACCCCTCGGCGCCCCGTGTGATGGTCGGTGTAGAGCTGCACGTGCAAGTCCCGAAGCCGTAGTAGCACCAAGCTTATTGCGCAACCCACCGAGAGACTCTACTGCCCCGACCCGGGGCGCAGCAGGGAAGGGACCAACCCTATGAGATCCCCTGCGAGGCGCTTCACCGGCAGGCTCCTGGCGTGGCTTTGCCTCGCTTGGATCCCTGTGACGCTGTGGCCCTTGGCTACCCCCTCGCTCTGCCAGCCCACGAGACACGCGTTGTCAATCGCATACACCATCGACCCGGGCACTTTCCTATCTGGATGCGGGTGAGGACTGGGCGGCCAGGCAGGTGGTCTGGCGCGGCGTGCTTCCTTGATTGGCACCCTGCGCGCAAAGCGTCGCGAGTCCCTGTTGCTGGATCTCGGCAACCTGGCGGACGCGCAGGCGAAGTATGGGGTTGGCCTTCAAGTGGCCGGGCCGATGAAGTACGACGGCCTTGCCCCCTCACCGGCCGACCTTAGGATGGCGCCAAACCTCAACGCCTTAGCTGCCGCTACCCAGATCCCCGTAGTGCCGGAGATCAGCCGGGAAACCGCCGCTTCGCCGAAGGCGCTCCTGCTAACCGGAGGCGACATCCGAGTGGCGGTAGCATCGGTCGGCAGCTCTGGACCACCGGAGGCCACCAAGCAGCTCGGGCGCGCCCTGCGTTCGCTTCGCGCGTCGGCTGACCTGCTTGTGTTGGTAAGCCGGGCAGGGCCGGAAGCAGATGCATTGCTGGCCAGCGCGCCAGCAACCAGAGGTTGTGTCGATGTCATCGTGGAGGTCGAGGAATCTGGAGCGCCACTTGAACCGAGGACTGTCCACACGACGGCCATTGTGAAGGCGTCACGCGGAGGGCAGTCGGTTGGTGTGATCGACATTGGGTTCGAGCCCGCCAGACTGGCTGTCCAACATCATGTGTTTGAGGTCCAGCCCTCCCTGCGGCCCGATACAGCCGGCCACGATTGCGTGACCAAGTTCTTGGGCGAGCACCCCGAGCACGGCGAGGTCAGCTTCGAGTACCTCCCGAAAGCCTCGTGGCCCTACACGCCTGCTACCGAATGCAAACGCTGCCACGAGCGCGAGACCCATGCATGGCAGTCCAGCCGTCATGCCGCCGCACCTCAGACACTGAGTCGGGAAGGTAGGTACCTGCGCGAGTGTCTGCGCTGCCACTCGGAGTACTACCGCCGGACAGGACAGGTCGCTGCACTACCTGCTGGCGAGCGCGGGGTTGAGTGTGTCAGTTGCCACGGAGACCGGACGCTTCACTCCGCAGGCGGCCCGATCGACCGCAAGTTCGCCAAGACCCGGGTGTCCGTCCCAGTGTGCCGCACCTGCCACAACCAGGAGCGCGACCCGGACTTCGACTACGCGAAGGCGCGGGAGCGGATACGGCACTGGTAGACGAGTGAGTGCAGCGGCCTCTCGGCGAGACCCGCTGACACTGGTGGCATAGGTTTCCGAACCTGTGGCGGGGCGCAGCGTGGTCGCGGCCAAACTCCGGGAGGTCGAGCGGACCGGCACCACCGTCCGGTGGTCGTGTGAACGGCCCGGTGAGCGGGTACCATTCGGTGAGCCATGCAGCCTCCGAGACCCCCCTTCCTCCTCGGCATCGCCGGCGGTTCCGGTTCTGGCAAGTCGACGCTCGCCGAAGCACTGGCAGCCAAGTTGCCGGTCCCGTGCGCCCTGATTGAGCACGACTGCTACTACCGCGACTTGAGCCACCTGCCGGTTGCTGTCCGCGCACAGGCCGACTTCGACGCGCCGGAGGCACTGGAGAACGAGCTGCTCTGTGCGCACCTGCGGGCACTGAAGGCAGGGCGCGGCGTCCGCGTGCCGCGATATGACTTCGCGGCGCACACGCGCCGGGCGGAGAGCGACCTCGTGCAGCCCGCGCAAGTCATACTCGTGGTGGGTATCCTCCTGCTATCGGAGCCGGCCCTGCGCGCCCTGTTTGACGCGTCGGTGTTCGTGGAGGCACCCGCCTGCGTCCGGTTCGTCTGGCGTCTCGTTCGCGATGTCGGGGAGCGCGGCCGCACCCTTGAGTCGGTGGTGCAGCAATACCTCGCCACGGTTCGACCGGCCCATGAGCGGCTGGTCCAGCCAACGCTGGCTCATGCCGACCTCGTTGTGTCCGGGATGGACCTCGAGGGGAGCCTGCGCTCCGTGGCGGAGCGGCTTCCGCGCGGGAACTGCGCCGCGCTGCCGCCCGTCCTCTCGGAGCAACTGCCGTGCCCCCGGCCGTCGTTCGTTGGGGGGCGGGGAATGAGAGAAGACCATGAAGCGACCAATCCTGTTGCTCCCGTTGCTTGTCCTCACGGGGCTGGGCTGCGTGTCGCCGTCGTTCGCCGGGCTGTTCGACCTCAGTGATAGCCGCGAGCGCAAAGTCGGCGAAGACATGATGAAGCAGCTCAAGGAGCGCTACCCCTACTACGCCGACTGGGAGATCAGCGGCATTGGCGAGCTGCTGCGGAACGCCTGCGAGGCACCCGAGTGGGTGGCCGACTTCCACGTCTTCCCCGACCCCAAGGTGAACGCTTTCGCGCTGCCGGGCGGGCACCTCATGATCACCGAGGGGTTGCTTGAGGTTCTGCAGACCGAGGACGAAGTCGCCTTCGTGCTGGCACACGAAATGGGGCACGCCGTCAAGCGACACATCGCCTCCGAGTACAAGCGCGCCAACGAGAACAACCTGCTGTTCAGCGTGGTGCTGGCTGCGCTGGGCGCGAACCGGACGATGTGGGATCTCGGCAACTTCGTCCAGAATGTCACGCTGAACCAGTACAGCCAGAAGAAGGAACGCGAGGCCGACATGGTCGGCTACCACCTCGCCGCCAAGGTGGGCTATGACCCCGAGGCTGCCATCAGCGCGCTGGAGAAACTGCGCCAGGACAAGGGCGAGGACTCCAAGACGATCAACAAGCTCTTCGGCACGCACCCGCTCATCACCGAGCGGGTGCACCGGCTGGACGTCGATCCCGGTGAACGCGCGCCCGACCGACCGGTCATCGAGCCGCCTCTCGACGCGCTCTCACGAACCAAGCTCCAGCTCGAGTACCTCAACACCGACGACCAGCCCTGGAAGGACGAGTGGGCGGTGGCCATCGGCAACCGGGTGAACGTCGGGCTGGTCGACCTCCCCGACGTGTCTCTCGTCCACAAGTGGCAGCTTCGTCGTTCGGTGGATCGGCCGGACTTCAAGGCGGTCATTCACCGGCGGCTGGTGCAGAAAGGCAAGCACCAGGACGCCACGCTTGAGATGGACGTCCTCGGCGCCCACTCCGACGCCAGCCTCTGGAACAAGCGCTACGCGACGCGATCCATTTCCGACATGACAGGCCGCGTCAACTCCTTTGCCGACGAGGTGAGTGCCGACCTCGCCAAGTTCCTCAAGACCGCGCGGAAGTAGAGGGAGTCCATGAGCCGGAAGCCCTGCCTACGGATGGGCGTTGCGGTTGTGGTCGTCGTGCTCTGCGGGCGGGCGCCGGGCCGAGCGCAAGAGGCCTCCGTTGAGGTCTGGACGGAGAGCAGCCTGCGGAAGGTGTTCCGCGATGAGGGGCGGCCCGCTCTTGCTTCTGCCGCCCTGGCGCTGACTGCTGTCCGGAACGAGTATGAGTCGGGGCAGGTCGTGGCGCGGGCCGGCAGTCAGCCGCTCCGGGGGCTGGAGGGGTCGGTTGCCGACTTGCGTTCTGAGTCTGGGGAGGTGCTCCCGAGTGCGGCCGTCGAGCTGTACTGGGTCCGCTACGTCGAGGTCCGCGTCCCCTCTCAGAACCGCGTCACTCAGCCGGGCTGGTGGCCGGACCCGTTGGTGCCGGTCGCCGCGGTGCCGCGGGTCGACGTGTCCGTCAGGCAGAACCAGCCACTCTGGGTTGCCGTGCACGTGCCGGCGACGTGTGTCGCGGGCAGATACCGCGGCCCGCTGTCGCTCCGTGACCAGCGCGGCCCGCTCGCAACCGTGCCGCTGGAAGTCCACGTCTCCCGCGTCTTGCTGCCGCAGCGGCCGACGCTGCGGGCCACGGCGGCGCTCTACTATCCGGCTGTGCGCGACTGGCTCAACGCACACTGCCGCACCGAGGGCGAATCGTACGCGGAGGGGTCGGACGAGTGGGCGCAAGTCCAGCGGCGGTACTACGAGTTCCTGCTGCGCTACCGCCTTTGCGGGTACGAACTGCCTGTCCCGGTGGAGTCGGCGGCTGCCGACGCCTACCTGACCGACCCGCGGGTGCACAGCTTCCGGCTGCCGTGGCGGTTGGACGAGCCGGATTACTTCCGGCCGTTGGTCGATAGGCTCCGGCGACTCGGCGTGCTGGGGAAGGCATTCTACTACCAAGCTGATGAGCCAGTGCCCGCTCAGCATGAAGACATCCGCGAACTGGGCCGCAAGCTCCACAAGTACGCGGCCGGTCTTCCACAGCTTGTCACTCACCGGCCGATCGAGCCGCTGTTCGGCGCTGTCGATATCTGGTGTCCAGACCTGGGCGACGCCAACTCAGTCGGCCATCTCGACTTCGCCGAGTTGGCCGCGCGGCAGCGCCAGGGCGAGTCGGTCTGGTGGTACACGTGCTGCGTGCCCACCTACCCCTACCCAACCTGGCTGGTGGACGACGCCGCCGTCTGCCCGCGGGTCTTCTGCTGGATGATGGCGCTCCACGATATTCAGGGCTTCGTCTACTCGATGGTCCACGGGTGGGGGGAAGACCCGTTCGCCCATGTCACCAGTTTCGCCACCACCAACGGCGACGGGCTGCTGATCTATCCCGGCGAGGTATTCGGTTCGAGTGACCCCTTCCCCAGCCTCCGGCTGATGCTTCTGCGGGACGGCATCGAGGACTACGAGCTGCTGCGGATACTGACCCGCGAACAGGCTCGCGTGGCGCGTGCTCTGGGTTCACGGCTGCCCGGAGACGACCCGTCGAAGAGCCTCTGCAGCACGCTCATCCGCGGGTTGACGGACTTCGAGCGCGACCCAGAACGGCTGACGACTGCGCGGGCGTTGCTGGTTGGTGAGTTGGCGGCCATCGGCGACAGGCCCCTGATGGTTGCGACGGCGCGGGCAGTCGGCGTGCGGCATGGGGCGCAGCGCGTGCAAGTGGAGGGAGTTGCGGACAAGCTGGCGTGGGTGCGGATCGAGGACGCCCCGGTGGCGACCAGTCGCGACAGCGCATTCCGGCAAGTGGTGGAACTACCGACCGGAAGCACAACCATCGCCGCAACGATCCGCAACCGCGGTCGGACGAAGACAGTGCACTTGCCGATCCGTCCCCTGCCGGCGGAACCCAAGCCGCCCGTGCCACGGGACATCCCTCGGTCGGAAGCGGCACCCACTCTTGACGGGCAGCTCACGGAGACAGCGTGGGACAGTGCGCTGGTCGTCCCGCTCGAACACCAACAGAACGGCCTCAGCCCGGCTTCGTTGACGACACAGGTGCGGCTGCTGTGGCTGGACGAGTCACTGTACTTCGCGTTCGAAGCTGAGTTGTTCCCACCCGAGAAGTACCCGGACCGGGACAACTTGAGGATGAACTGGGTGGCGTTGCGTCTCGACCCGGGCGCTACTCACGACCGATACTACTTCCTCGTCTTCACGGCCAAAGGCAACGTCCATCGGGAGGTGCGCACGCGAAACGGCCGCCAGCAGTCTGACGTGCCGACCTGCCAGTCCGAGGTCCGCGTGACAGGCAACCGGTTCGTGGTGGAGGGAGCGCTGTCGCTGAGGGAGCTGTTCGCCGGTGACCTCCCCGGCCGACTGCTCGGCATGAACCTGCTCCGCCGCAGCCGCGACGAGCTGGACGCCTTCACCGTGCCGCCGGACGACGTGACGCAGTTCGCACCAATGCGGCTACACTGAAAGGGCAACGACCAGAGGGGGCGAATAGTGCGAGGAATCTCTGAGTGATAAGGAAGTCGCGCCATGAGAAGCACCTGTTCTGCCTGCACGGTCGTCGCGCTCCTGATCCAAGTCGGGATCGCTGCCGCGGCGGCCCCGGTCAACCTCCTCGCCAACGGCGGGTTCGAGGAGGACCTCACCGGGTGGACGCCGGACCCGAAGCAGGAGTTGGTCACTGCTCCCGGCCAGATTCACTCGGGCAAGGCGTGTTTGACCGGCGAGGCGACCGGCGACAAGCAGGCGCTGATCCTGCAGCGACGCGTGCCGGTGCGGGTGGGCTACCGGTACGACTTCGAGGTCTGGGCCAAGGCCACCAACAAGACCAAGCTGGTACTGCGCGTCGTGCACCCGGGCACCGACCCCAAGACGGCCCGAACCGAGTCCGAACGCCCGCTCGTCGGCGCGTGGACCGACTTGCCCAATGCCTGGCGGAAGTACACGACCACGATCCCCGTCAAACAGACTGGGGCAATGACGCTGCTGATCATCGCCCCCTCCTCGCACGGCGCGCCTCCCGGCCGGATCTGGATCGACGACGTTGCCCTGTACGAAACCGAACTGCCCAGCGTCACCTCAGTCAGCGAAGGGAACGGCTTCAACGAGGAGGTCGCAATGGCGCGAACCGACGACGGCTCGCTCTACCTCGCCTGGGACAGCTTCCGCGACGGGGCCGACTCGCTGCAGGTGGCTCGCTACGAGACGGCAGGCGACAAGTTCCGGCGCCTGGGTCAGTGGCAGGTGTTGGGCGGCGCCGGCACGTATCTGCTGGGCGTGAAGGCAGTAGCCGCCGGCGATCGGGCCTACGTCCTGTACGCGGCAGAGGGAAACCGCAACTGGGACATCTACGCAGTAGACTGCGGAGCCACCGGGCCGGGCAAGCCGATTCGCCTCAGCAGCGCCGAAGTGGTGGACGTGAAACCGGCGGGCGCGTGGGCCGACGGAACGCTGTGGGTGGCCTGGGAGGCGAACCCCGACGGCTATCGACAGATCATGGCCGCGTCGTTGACGGACGGCAAGGCCTCGGCGCCGGCGCGGCTGACCAAGACCGGGGCGTCCAACTACGAGCCGTCGATCGCCGCAGTCGGCGGCAGCCAACTGGCTGTCGCCTGGCACAGCTTCCGCGACAACAACTTCGACGTGTACCTGCGAACCCGCGACGCCGACGGAACTTGGCAGACCGAACGCCGGTTGACCAAAGCCCCCAGCATCGACCGCCACCCGCTCCTGTTGGCGCATGGCGGAGAGCTCTGGCTCCTCTACGAAGACGCCACCATGGGCCCGCCAGTCATCGACGCCGGCCCCAGCACGCGCAACTACGCCACCGGTGCCACCCGGACCCGCCGGCTGATCGTGACGAAGGTCACCCCGGCTGGGCTCCTCGCCCCGACGGACTACGCCGCGACTTCGCCGGTCTTCAAGGCGCACGCCGAGGCGCCGGCGGCGGCGTTCGACGCGTCCGGGCGGCTGTGGGTCGCCTGCCGGACACTGCTCCAGCCGGGCGGCACGGGGAACGCCGGCAGGCCGCGGGCGTGGCAGGTGTCGGCGGTGTCGTTCGATGGCGGCGCCTGGTCGCAACCGGCGGTCGTTTCGCCGGAGAAGGGCATGGACCGCGTCCCTTGTCTGGCGTTGACCGGCGACCGCGCGGCCATTGCCTTCCAGACCGACGACACCCCCGGCCGGTGGGACAATGAGCAGGAGTCGGCTACCGGGAAGAGCGACATCCAGTTGGCGTCGCTCAAACTCGACCCGGCATCGCAGTCGACGGCCTCCGCGAAGTGGGGGCCGCTAACAGAGCCGGCCGACCTGTTCGCGCCCGGTCAGGTGCGCGTCGAGCGCGGAGAAGACATGCCCACACCGTCGATTGAGTACGGCAACCGGAAGCTCAACCTCTACTTCGGCGACTTGCACGACCACACCGACATCTCCATCTGCAACCGAACCGGCGACGAATCGGTCGACGAGAGCTACGCCAACATGCGCGACCTCGTCCACCACGACTTCGCCTGCGCCACCGACCACGGCTACAACCTCAACGCCTACCTGTGGAACTACCTGGCGAAGCTGGCGCGGACCAACGACGACCCCGGCCAGTTCCTCACCTTCCTCGCAGAGGAGTGGACTTCGACTTTCGAGGAGTATTCGACCAAGCACCCCTACGGCTTCTACGGCCATCGCAACCTCATTTTCGCCGACCCGTACCTGCCGCGCTGGTTCAACGCGATGAACCGCCAGACACCCGCCGAGGTGTGGGAAGCGCTGCGGAAGATGAAAGCCAACTTCGTGCAGATCCCCCACCAACTCGCCGACACCGGCAACGTGCCGGTCGACTGGGACTTCACCGACGAGACCGCCCAACCGGTGGCCGAGGTCTTCCAGAGCCGCGGCTCGTACGAGCACAGCGGCGCCCCCCGCGAAGCCCGCGCCACCACGCCCGCGGGCGCCTACTTCCTGCAGGACGCCTGGGCGCGTGGCATCGTCCTCGGCGTCATCGCCAGCCCCGACCACACCGGCGGCTACGGCAAGGCGTGCGTCTACGCCCCCGATCTCAGCCGGGAGTCCATTCTCGACGCCCTCCGCGCCCGCCACTGCTATGGCACCACCGCCGCCAAGATCGCTCTCGACGTCCGCGTCGACGGCCACCTCATGGGAGAGAAGATCACCAGACCGGCAGGCAAGTCCGTCGAAGTGGCAGTCCGCGTGCACTGCCCGGCAGACCTCGACCGCGTCGAAGTCTGCCGCTCCAACAAGTTCGTCTACACGAAGAACGCCGAAGGCAAGTCGTGCGACCTGACCTTCGTCGACCCCGAACCGCTGCCCGGGTTTTCCTACTACTACGTGCGGGTACAGCAGAAAGACGGCGAGATCGCGTGGAGCAGCCCGGTGTGGTTTGGGGAGTAGCCTCAGCGCGCGCTGGATGCCCTAGGCGGCCACTCGCCAACTTGGCTCGAACACGCTCCGCGGCACGCAGTCTTCCGGGGCGCGCTTGAGCGTGCGCGGCTCCGGAACCGCCAAGGGACGCTCGCGTTGGAGGTGACGGAGCGCAGTCTGAGTTACCATGTCCGCGAGGTCTGATCTCGTCAGCACGGTGAGAGAGGGGGACAGGGACGCTGAGTCGCCGGAGTCCAGGATATCCCTTTCGTAGTGCGTGTTGATGAGGTGGGAGGGATTGGCGTCGAAGACGAAGAGGAAGTCCGACATCCGGTCGAGCGTCTTCACCTTCGGGTCGGCCATCAGCTTCTTGACGATCATATCGTACCGCTGGGTGTTGCCCAGAACCAGCGCCGCCCCGTGTTGGCGCATGCCGAGAGGCATTGCGTACTCCAGCTCGAAGGCGTCGAGATCAGTCCACGGAAGCCTGCCACGCACTTCGTAGCCTTTGCACCTGATTCCATCGAGAAAGAGCGTTGCGGCCTGATCGAAGGGAATGGCCCACATCGCCCTTGTGACCTTGTCTCGCAGGGACTGGACGAAATCGCCCAACGGGTGCAGGTCCGATGGGTTTCTCGGTGTTTGGGAGCCCAAGTTGGCTTCCGCGACCGTTTGTATCGTCGTCTCGGTAGGTACGAACACGTGGTCGACCGGTTCGGTGGGCAGGGGACGTTGAATCTCCAGCCACCGTGGCGCATGTGGGGCGAGAGCATCGATGACCCTGGTCAACACCTCTGATGCCGCACCATCAGCGTCGACTTCCACAACTTTGTCACCGCGCCCTCGAAGGAACTGGATGGCGTTCTGGTACTTGCGTCGAGTCTGGTCCAGGTTCCTTTCGAAAAGCTCCTTGCCTTCCTGACGAAGCCTGAGTCGGTCGTAGCAAGTCCGATTGCTTGCACTGAGGAATATGGTCAGATCCGGGCGGATCGCCGCCGAGTTCAGGTCCATAACACCGTCCCTCGACAGCTCTGGGCTGCTCTGGTACACAAGCGATGACAGGTAGTACCGGTCACACACAAGCATCCGGGGTGATCGCTGCGCACCCTCCAAGAACGGCCTGAGCTCCCGGTCACAGTGGTCTGCCCGGTTCACCGCGAAGGCCAGTGCCAGTGTGTTGGGCGGGACACCTCCCCGGATCTTGCTCATGAGGGCCTGCCGTATGAACAGCCCTGCACACGAGGGATCATGCGGCTCAAACGTCAGCTTGACGTTGGGGCCGAGAGTATCCAGCAGCACGGTCACAAGCCAGCGCGCTACGGAACTCTTCCCGGAGCCGTCAAGACCCTCGATCACGAGGAAGAACGAGTGGTCGCCATGAATCATTTATCTTCTCCGGAGCGCTCACCACTTACAGCCATCCCGGCTTGACGCGGGCGGTTGGTGGACGACGCAGGTCCTCGCTAAGGAGCGTTCAGGCAGCACGCGGCGACCAGCGAATACGACCCGTCTCGCCTGGGCTGGAAGTGCATATCTGCTACGCCGAAGTGCAGCCGGTCCCAGGCGGATTGTCGGGCAGTTGTCACAGCAGCTTCCTGCCGATGATGTCGATTCCGCGGTTCTCAGCCAGAGCATGGACCACCCGAAGGTAGTCGCACGTTCCCAGCAGCCGATACGTGCAGTACTCCGGCTCACAGGCCGCCAAGTACGACTTCGCGCAGTAGGTCCGCACCAAGTGCCTGTTCAGCTCATCGAGACGCTGGATCACCTCGCGGTAGGGGGCGTCGATACTCAATGTCTGTAACGCCCCTGCACCTTCGTGCAGGGAATGGGGGCATATACTGACAAGTGACTTGGGGCGGGCTGACCGCTGGTGGCCGTTGACGACAGGCCCGCTGTGCCGTTCTGGTGCGGCGGGCGTCTCTGTTGCTCTGTGCGCGTTCCAGGAGGACTGGCGTGGGGTCGCGGCGCGAACATTGCGGGGAGGGGCGGTTCTTCGGAGGGGGCGGGGCGTTTGTGGCGGGAGTGCCCATTGGCGGGTCGGCGTGCGGCACCTTGTTCCGCCCGGCCTGGTGCGTGCGGCAGGAAGGCGCGTCTTTGTGTGCGTCTGGCAGGTGTTGGCCAGGGGGTGGAGAACTCGGGGGTGTACTGGCACGCGGCGGCCCAGGTGCCTGGAGGTGCAGGTGACGGAGGCTGCTGCGTATGCAGGGAGGCGAGAAGCGTGACTCGCATGTCAAGCGTTCGTCTGGTTAGCCGTGCAGGACCGGTCGTCGCGTGTGTGCTCGTGGGGGCCTTTGGGGCAAGTCCAGTGAGTGGACAGGGGCGCGGGGACTCCCGCGCCCTCCGATGGGAGTCGCCCCCGCGGGTGACGTTCCGGGGTCGCGGTCCCAGGTCAATCCTGTCGATGGCGCGGAGATGGTATGGCTTGCCGGCGGGACGTTCACAATGGGAAGCACCGTCAGCTTGGATCCGGCGACGATAGGCGAGTTGCCTGCGCACCAGCAGACGGTCGCCGGCTTCTGGTTGTACCGGAACGAGGTCACCAACGCTCAGTATGGGCAGTTCATGCAGGCGACGGGGCATGCCGCGCCGAACCATTGGGCGGACCCCCTGTTCAACCAACCGCAGCATCCCGTCGTTGCGGTGACGTGGTACGACGCTCGCGCGTACTGCCAGTGGGCTGGAGCGCGACTGCCGACCGAGGCTGAGTGGGAGTATGCCGCTCGGTGTGGGCAGCAGTTCGAGTACGCGACCTCTACCGGGCAAGCCAATCACGACCTCGCGAACTACTTCACACCTTGGCCCGACGACACCGGAGTGGAAGGAGAAGACCAGTGGAAGTACACATCCCCCGTGGGCAGCTTCCCGCCGACCCCCTTTGGCGTGTATGACATGTCCGGGAACGTCTGGGAGTGGTGCAGCAGCCTGCTCCGTCCGTATCCGTACTCCGCCACGGACGGCCGCGAGGATCCCAATGATCCCCCCAGCTCAAACCATCGTGTGTTGCGTGGGGGCTCGTGGGGCAGCAGGGGCGTCGGCGATCTCCGCTGCGCATATCGCGACAGCCCCGGTGACTTCCTCGGCGGCGACAGCGGCATCGGCTTTCGTTGTGCCAATACTGCACCGCCGCTCACCGTGCAGTGGTCGGCGATCCCGCCCGGCTGGAATATGGCATCCGTGCCCGTCTCGCCTCAGGAAGCGAGCGCTCAGGCTGTCTTCGGCCCCTACTTCGATCCGCTTGTGATCTACGGTTGGGCATCCGGCGCGTACACACTACTGGCTAGCGTGGTTTGCGGACTGGGGTACTGGGTGCTCGTGCCGGGAGCAGGTGGAACCACAGTCGCTGTGTCCGGAACGGAACGCGGGGACGATGTGGCATTGCCAGGTGGCCGGGGTTGGCATCTCATCGGCTACGTCCATCCCCAAGGCACGGCGTTGCTCGCGGAATGCCAGGTTCGGCGCGGCGCCGACACGAAGACCTGGGCGCAGGCTGTTGCCGCCGGTTGGGTCGCTGAGGTCGCCTACGGCTGGGACTCGGCAGGGGGGCGCTACGTCACGTATGCGCCGGGAAGCTCCTGCTTGCTGAAGCCGTGGATGGGATACTGGATCCTTACGCTCGTGGACGGCTTGACGCTCGTTATCCCGGAAGGTCCGACTCGTGGGCAGCCGCGGCTTGCTGATGACCGGGCGGTGTCCACGGGCGGCGCGGGCTGGGGGGTCGAGCTCCGGGTCGGCGACGGTCGGAGCGAGGACGCAATCGAGGCGCGGGCGAGCGCTGTTGCCACGGACGGATTCGACGGCTACGCGCAGGAGTCGCCCAAGCCGCCACCGAGCCCTTCCGGGGTCGTGGTTGAGTTCTCCCGGCCCGACTGGCTGACCGACAACCCGGCGGGCCTGTCGCGGTTTCAGACGGACACGAAGGGGCCGGTAACGTCAGGGAGCAAGGAGTGGGACTTCGTGGTGTACTCTGACGCGGGGGGCGGGACGGACGCAGTGTTGACCGTGCCTGATCTCAGCGAACTGCCGCACAGCCTGACCCCCACGCTGGTTGATCTGGACACCGGCGAGAGGCGCTATCTGCGAACCGTGGAGCACTACGCTTTCCGGTTGACCGGCCGGACTCCGCGTCGCTTCCGGTTGGTTGTGGAGCCGTCCTCGGGGAGCGTGCTGCGGATCACGCAGGTCTCGGCAGTGTCGCGCGCCCGCGGGCTGACTGTCATGTACTCCCTGAGCAAGCCGGCCACGGTGACGGCCTGCATACGGTCGGCGTCGGGCCGCGTCGTGGGCAAGCTGGACTCGGGCCGAGCGGCACGTGTCGGGACCAATGCCTTGGTGTGGAACGCTCCCGCTACTGGCGCCGCGCTGCCTCGCGGTGTGTACTCCGTCGAGTTGGTTGCACGGACCGACGACGGCCAGGCGGCCAGGGCGACGGCGGTTGTGCGGATCAACTGACGGGTCGGCGTCATCCCTCCGGCGGTTGCGCCTCCGGGGCTGGTTCCCTCACCTGTTGCTCCTGGCCGGACGCTTCGGTCGAAGGGATCAGCGGGAGCAAGGCGGACCGGCCCGCGCTCACGGAGTTGCTGGAATCACTGCGCAAGGGCGACGTGGTCGCTGTTGCGAAGCGTGACCGGTTGGCGCGAGACTTGTTCCTGACGTTGTGGCTTGAGAAGGAATGCAAGCGAGCGGGCGCCAAGATCGTGTCGGCCGCTGGCGAGGGGACCGAGGGGGATGACCCCGCCTCTGTGCTCATGCGGCAGATGGTGGACGCGTTCGCGGAGTACGAACGAGCAATCATCCGGCAGCGAACGAAGGCAGCGTTGGGCGCCAAGCGACGCCGCGGGGAGAAGACGGGCGGGGACGTTCCGTTCGGATTCGAGGCCCACCAAGAAGACGGCCGGCTGCTGTTGGTGCCGAACCTTCGGGAGCAGAAGGTGATTCGACTGGCGCAGGAACTGCGCGAGGACGGCATGAGCTTCTCCGGCATCGCGCAGGACCTGAACGCGGCAGGCTACCGCACGAAGCGCGGAGCGGACTGGACACACAAGCAGGTGTCCCGCATCCTCGAGAAGGCAGCGTGAGACATGGCGAACTGTAAGCCTGTGAGCGGGTGCGCGGGTGAGCGGGTGAGCCCGTGCCCGACCAGATCGGCAGACGAGATCCTTGCCGAACTGGTGGAACTGCTGGACAATGACCCGGAGTTGCGGGGGCGAACTCTGGATTGGCTGGGCGCCGCCACGGGCGGCGAGGAGGCTTCGATGCCCGAGGGACCGTTGACCGGCTTCATTCCGTTGCGCCGCGTTGCCGAGGAACTGGAGATCAACGAGCAGACCCTGCGGCAATGGATTCGCGACGGCAAGCTGACCGCCTACCGGATCGGCAAGAAGGTGTTCGTGCGACCGGAGGACTTGGCTGCCGTGGCGGAACCGTGGGAGCCGGGCGAGCAGATCGGGAGAGGGGGCACCCCCACCCCTCAGTTGAGCGCGGCGCTGGTAGTCCCCGATTGAAGGTAGGGTGCGGCGACACACCCGCAAGGAGGAATGACGTGGACCGAGCAACAGCACTGTACGCAGCGGCGCTTTCGGCAGACGAGGACCGGGAACACACGGTCAGACGCCACTTCGACAGGTGGCGGGAGGCGGGCAAGATCGACGACGAGGATGCCAGATGGATTGAGGCGGCGTTGGATGACACGACCCCCGAGGAAGGGAGGCGGCGAGCGGCGCGGCCGGGGAGGTTCTCGCTGCTGTAGGCGGCGCGCAGCGCTATGCGCGCGGACGCCGAGCGTCCGAGGTGACAGGAATGGGTTTGACGACACAGACGACGACCGACACGACACGCGAGCTTGGCCAGGGTGCTGGTCAGACGCGGCGAACGCACGCCGTTCGTGGGCGAACGGACGCCGTTCGGCCGCAGTGTGCTGCGGTCACCAAGTCGGGGGCCCGTTGCCGACGGCCGGCGCTGCGCGAGGGGGACTACTGCCGCCTCCATGCGAACGACCCGGAAGTGGCGGCGCTGCGTGACGAGGGGCGCCGCCGGGGCGGGGCGGCGGCGGCGGAGGCGTGGACGGGGCGGCAGAAGGTGCAGGCGTCGTTGGCCGGCATCCGGCTTGGCGAAGGGGAGGGGCTTGACCCGGAAGCGGCGGAACGGCACCTGCGGGGCGTGCTGAACGCCTACTGCGACTCACTCAGCGACCTGGACGACAAGGCGGTCCGCGCGATCACCGCGGCGCACGAGCAGCTTCGGCGGTTGTCGGAGCAGGCGAACAAGCTGCTACGCGACCAGGTTCTGAGAGCTGCCTGGGACTGCGTGGACCTGAGGCAGCTTCGCGACGAACTGGACGGCGAGATTCGGGAGTTGATGGGGCGGCGGAGGGAGCTGGGGGGGTAGAAGGGGTGACGGGGTGAAGGGCGAACGCCCAACATTGAACGCCCAACGCCGAACGGCCAAGGGGGCGAAGGGGTGACACGGTGAAGGAGTGACACCGATTGCAGATTTGAGAGGGCCCGCTCCGGCGGGCACCCCGATTGCAGATTGCCAACGGCGGACGCACGGCGTCCGCGCTTGGAGAGGAGAATGCAGGATGTTGACTCGGAGGCAGTACACCGCGTTGGTGTTCGTGACGTTGTTCGGTTCGTTCGCTGGTGGGGCGGTGATGGAGTGGGTGTTGACTGGCAAGGGGGCGCGGGCTGAGGAAGCGGGGAAGGTGGTTCGGGCGGATCGGTTCGAGGCGCGGGAGTTCAACGTGGTGGATGAGAACGGGCGCGTAAGAGCGGCCATTGGGCTGTTGGGAGAGGGCAGATTGGCATATCCGCACGTATCCCTGCTCGACGAGCACGGGAGAAAGCGAGCGGGAATCTTCCTTATGGGGTACCCGACGCTCGTACTGTTTGACGCTGAGGGACGCGGAGATATCTCCCTGCATGGCGGTTTGGAGCTAGACCCGCGGATCATGTCTGGTCCCCGCCTGACGGTCAGCGACAAGGACGGCAAGGAGCGCGCCAGGCTGTCGGTGTCGGCTGACGGCTCGCCCAGCCTGTCGCTCAGCGACAAGGACGGAACGACACGCGCCGTCCTGGGCTGCACCGAGCTTCAGGACAAGCGCACGGAGTCGGTGGAGCAGCGGCAGGAGTCATCCTTGGTGCTGTTCAAGAGCGACGGCGACGTGTTGTGGCAAGCGCCGTAGCGAACTCTCTCGGGCAGAGGAGAATGCAGGATGTCAATGGCAACCGGAGACGTTACCTGGCGTCTCGGCTACCGCAAGCCGTGGCTCCACGACTGGACCGCGCCGTTCGACGACATCGTGCCGGGGCCGGGCGATGCGCGAGGGTGGGCATTCCAGAAGTCGCACGCGCTGCTGAGGGCGCTTGCAGAGCGGAAGGGCAGAAGGGCCGTCGTGACCGGCGTGCTCAACGTGGACCCTTGCACGAAGGTGCCTCGCGACCTCAAGAGTGGCGTCTGCATGGTGCAGCGGGCAGCGCGCCTGCTGGCCGATGGGCTGCCGGTGATGGTCACGTGGCCGGTGCAGCAGGAACTCACGAGGTGGCTGAGGCATGGAGGGCGGGAGAGGGTGTTTGTCCTGGGGGAAGACCAAGTGGCGAACCCCAGATCCCAACCTGGGCCAGCATTCCCAGATGGCTTGCCGAAGGTGGCGCGTGGTGTCAAGCTGGAGGTTCCGAGTGAGCAGTGGCTTCTTGCCGCGGCGAGCGTCAGCGGGTGTGCCGTGGAGAAGCTCAAGCTCGAGGTTCCGAGCGAGCAGTGGCACCTTGTCTCCATGCCGGAGGAGGACAACGAGATTGTGTTGCGCGCTGAGTTCTCGTCGCCCAACCGGCTTGAGGTCCCGCAGACCGATCCGCCCTGCTTCACGTATGCACTTGAGGCGGCCGTCGAGGTGCTGTGGGAACACCTCTACCAGCGGGAATGGAAGTTGACGCCGGAGTACCATTTCAGGGCCTGTAGCCGGGACGGGTGCGGGCGGCTGTTCCTCGCGGAGAGGGCGCGGCGCGGGAACGAGAGCAAGCAATTCTGCTGCGACACGTGCAGGGGATGGTACAACGCGGACGCCAAGCGAAGTGCGCAGCCGGAGAAGTATGACCGTCGCCGGGGACCTGGGAAGCGGTGGAAGCCGGGGCCGGCTCCGAAGGGGAGGGAATGGCGACCGACGCCTCCGGGGGAGGGGGACTCGTTGTTCTACCTGGACTGATTCCTGCGACGCTAAGGGGGGTGCCTTAGCGTTGGGCAATTCGGGTTAGCAGTGCGCTGATTCCGCAGCATCATGAGGATCATCTCACTTACGAGGTGATTCCGGATGCAGAACCTCCGCAGTACCGTAGGGTCACTCCCCGCCGGGCACACCCCGCCGAAGCCGCAGCCCAGCAACCCCACCAACTGGCTGTGTTCCCGCTGCGGGAAAGAGAATGTCCCCCTCGCGGCCGACTGCGAATGCCGCCCTCGCCCCGACGGCGACCCGCCTTCGCTTCTCGACGGCGAGACCGTCCGCAGAGCGGCCGTCTGCCGCGAGCTTGAGGCGCGGTTCCCCAAGCTGCGGCCGCGGGTTGAGTTGGACCGGGACAACTACGGACGGCCCCTCGACTGGCATTGGCCAGGTCGCCGCGGCTGGGGCTACCTCTACTCCGCAGACACCATGGGCGTGGTCGTCACAGGGGCGCAGACTCGGGCGAAGCTCCGCCGACAGAGCCGATGGCCGGTCCTCCAAGACGGGGACGCCGAGCTGACACTGCTGGTGCCCGACCGCGACTTCCCTGAGGCGGCAAGGCTGGTCGGGCTTCGGCAGCGCCGGAAGGCATCCCCGTAGCAGTTGGCAGCCCTCGACGCTGCCCGCGGGAAAGCCGCCGAACATCTGCGCAGAAGCCCTTCCGGCGACGCAGAGCGCGAGCGAGCGCATTCCCCTACTTCCCCCCCCCCAACGGGGGACCCCGAACCTCGGGCAAAGGAGAGCTGATCTGTGACACAGGACCCCCGACCATTCACCACGTCCGATATGTGGCTTGCCGCGTCGGTCGTGGCGGCGACCAACGCCAACGAGGTGCACGTCGAGCGCCCGGCCAACGGCGACCGCCGGGCCAGGTTCGTCGTTGCCTGCCCCGCCGGCGCCGACTGCGACCTGATCGCGGCGGAGTTCCGGAGTGAACGGCTGCAGGTCAACGCTGCTGCATTCATGCGCGCCATTCGACGCCTGAAGCGGGCGTTGTACGACGGCGAGTGAGGGAGGTGCTTCGGTATGGAGAATGCTGGACGCCAACCAGACGTAGACCGCGAGCTGTTCGCTGCTGAGCTGATGCGCGAGGGCGCCACGCTCTGGGGTGTCCCGCGGGAGAGCGAATCGGCTGTGGCGCCGTGCCGAGTGCACCTGTTCAAGTCCGGCCTGCGCGTGAGCGAGGACGGCGGGAGGAACCGGGCCGCCTTGGCGTTGGCCTGTCATCTCCGGCAGTTGCTTGGCTACAAGGAAACGCGGATTCTCGCTTTGCTGGGTCAGTTCAACAGGCGCTGTTCGCCCCCGTTGAGTGACCGCGAGCTTGCTGCTGTGGTGCGCTCGGCGTTGAAGCCCAGGGCTGGCGGCAAGCCTTACGAGTTCGGCTGCGCGGGGTTCCTGGACTCCCCGGTGTGTCCCGGCAAGGCGGCTTGCCTGTACTGCGTCACCTACGGGCAGCGAAGGCCGTCGACCGTGCCCAACTCTGCGTACTACCAAGCGGACGCGCAGTTCCGGGAGTCCGGCTGGCCGAACTGCCTGCGGAAGCGTGCGGGGACGCTGTACTGCTGGCTGACGACGCTGGCGATGCTGCGCGGCTTCCCGCCAGACGCGACGCTCTACACCACCTTCGCGGAGATCGAGGACGGAACCGCAATAGACCGGCGCCGCGTCCGTGGCTTGCTCGAGGAACTCGCCCGGCACGGACTCATCATTGTGAGATTCGGGCTCTGGCGTAGTGACCGCGAACGGAATCCAAACGGCTTGGCCGGACACGGTACGGAGATTCGCAAAGTCCTGCCGCTTCCCTCGTGCCCGGGGGCGGACACATAACAGGCACACATAACAAGCACATCCAGCCAGGGCGGACACATGATAAGGACTCAAGACCACATTGAAGGGAGAGGGAGCGTAGCGCAGGGGCACACTCGCCGCGAACGGACGCCGTTCGTCCGCTGAC
>Ga0210023_1000889_pt1 | contig 21956 bp, 17 predicted proteins | sample CryGeymeta201524_FD_183987 | JGI IMG/M metagenome (GOLD analysis project Ga0210023, IMG submission 183987) | Groundwater microbial communities from Crystal Geyser aquifers in Utah, USA - Crystal Geyser metaG 2015-24 (SPAdes) (version 2) | ecosystem: Environmental > Aquatic > Deep subsurface >... | reverse complement strand
TATTTTTTCTCATTTTTTCCTAACCTTGTCAAGGGACGGTCCTTTGACACGTTTTTTGTCACATTTTTTATGATAAAATCTTGAAAATGCTCTAAGGCAAAATTCAGGGCCTTATCAATTCCTCCCCTGTTTGTTCCACCACCTTGAGCAAAATTGGGAGTTCCTCCCCCTTTACCATTAATGAATTTACAAGCTTCTTCCATTAACCTGTTCATATCATAATTTAAAGTCTCCGACCTGGCCAATAACAGATTAGCTCTTTCTCTTTTTATACCAAATAACAAGACACATTCTTCTAAATTTATAATCTTATTAGCTAATCTCCTTGACTCATCTACAGTTTTATCTTCAAAGAGCTTATTTATAACTTTTATATTATCCTTTATGATTACTTCATTATGGAGTAAATCCAAGGCTTCATAATCCTGTAATTTTTCTTTAAAATCTTTTAATTCTTTCCTAATCTCTTTTCTTTCCTCTAATATTCTCTCTATCACTTCATCCAATTCAGAATCTTTAACCGTAAGTCTATGGGAAATATTTTTTATCAATTCATTTTTCCAGGAATAATCTTCCCAAGAACGCCAGCCACAGATAAATTCCAGGCGAATATTCTCTCCTCTTTTCTCCCACTTAGTAACTTTAATCATACCCACTTCTCCGCTCGTTCGACAGTGAGTCCCTCCGCAGGCAGAAAGGTCGAAATCCTCCACCTCTACTATCCTGGTTTTTCCCTTTCTCTCCGGCATCTTCCTCAAATTTAATCTCTTTAATTCCTCTTCTCCTTCTACAAAATAACACTTTACTGGCCTATTCTCAAAGATGACCTCATTAGCACATTCTTCTGCTTTTTTAACTTCTTTTTCGGTTAACTCTTCTTTTATAATATCTAAAGTGCAAACTTCTTCTCCTAAATGAAAAGATACGGTCTCCAGATCCCATATTTTAATCAAAGCCCCAGATAAAATATGCTGTCCTAAGTGTTGCTGCATATGGTCAAATCTTCTCTCCCAATCTATCTTTCCAATTACTTCAGAATTTATCTCCTCTTTTAACTCTTCTTTTAAAATATGAATTATCTCTTTACCTTCTTCTATCACTTCAACAACCAAGACCTCCTGGATAACTCCCCTATCATAGGGTTGACCGCCAGAGGTCGGATAAAAAGCAGTTCTATCTAAAACAACTGCTGGCTGATCATCTATTCTCACTTTCTTTATAATCCGAGCTTTAAATTCCTTAAGATAAGAATCCTGATAATACAATCTTTCGGTCAAAGTATTTTTTCCTTTTCTAAATTTAAAATTAGAGAATCATTATAATAATCCTAAATCCCAAAAAAATTCTGAGCATTACGAGAAGTAATTTCGGCTACTTCTTTCAGGCTAATTCCTTTTATTTCCGCAATCTTTTCGGCAATTAGAGGGATATACTTTGGTTCATTGGGTTTTCCTCGAAAAGGATCAGGAGTCAGATAAGGTGAATCAGTTTCTAAAACCAGATCTTCTATAGGGACGTCTCCTACCACCGCTTTTAGTTTTTTTGCATTATTAAAAGTAACTACTCCTCCTATCCCTAAATAATATCCTCGCTCTATACCTACCTCGGCCAGATTTAAATCCCCGGAAAAACAGTGTAATAAAACTTTTAATCCTTTAGCCTCCTCAGCCAGGATCTTTAAGGTATCCTGATGCGCCTCTCGATCGTGAATAATAAGAGGCAGATTTAATTTCCGAGCCAAATTTATCTGTTTCTTAAAAGCTTCCAACTGACCAGGCGCGCTATTAGGATTACGGTAATAATCCAAGCCTATCTCTCCAATAGCTACTACCTTTAAATTTTTAGCTAACTTCTCTAACTCTATTAATTTCTGCTCATCTAAAATTTTAATCTCATTAGGATGAAAACCAATAGCCGCATAAACTCCCCTAAAACGAGAGGTAAACTCCAGGGCAATTTTACTGGAAGATAAGTCAGTACCTACAGTAACCATCTTAGTTACTCCCTTTTCTTCTGCCTCTTTGACTACCTCCTCGGTATCTCTTTTTATTAAATCAAGATGAGTATGGGTCTCCACAAAAAATGTATTAACTTCAATCACTCCTTTTATCTTTTCCTAACTTACATTTTATCAATCTTTTAATAAGTTATCAACTTACCATTAATCAAATTAAATTACCACCTAATTTATTCTGTTACCACAACCTCTCCTCTTAAAAAAACTATCTAATAATATATCTCAGTTATTCCTTTTAAGCAATTATTGAATACTCCAATAATTTATTATATAATTTAGCCACTGGAGCTAAAGTTGAGATTTATAATACCACAATAAAATGGAAAAAATAAAATGGAAAATAATTTACGCTGGCTGCTTTATAAAACCAATGAAGAAAAATTTCCCTACAAAATTTATTTAGAAGAAAAACCCAACGAATTTCTAATCTTAAAAGTTCAAGCCAGATGGCCTGGTCCCGGTAAAAAGATTTTCTGTATCTCTGAAGGATATCTCCATCAGGAAAAAATTGAAGATACTGAACCGGTGGAAGAATGTAATATTATCTTATTTAAAAGATTTGGGAAGAAGTTAAATCTTATTCTGGATAGAAAAACGAAAAGAAGATGCTGGTTTATTTTCTTAAAAAAAGAATACAAGACCAGACCGGGTGATTATTATGAACAAATATTTTGGATAACTCAATCCGCAATGAAAATGAGAGGAGCAGGAGCTTATATCCCTCAAGGCGGGAAAAAGGAACAAATGGAAATAATTATTGACCAAAGAGAACGTTATCCTTATAAATTTGCCAATGCCCTTACCAAAAGAGAAAATTTACCAGTAGGAGATTATGCTTTAATAAAAGATAAAAAGATTATAGCGGTGGCAGAAAAAAAGACTATGGATAATTTTCTTCATGAGATAAGGGGTTATGACATCTTCAAATCTTCCCTGGAGGAATTAAAGCAATACAAATATAAAGCAGTTATTTTTGACTCTCCTTATTCAGATTTTATAAATCCTAAAAAGAATCTCTTTTATCGCCCTTCCTATACCGCAGATATCCTGGCTGATCTATATGTAAATTTTCCTGAAATCCAATTCATGTTTTTTGAAAATAGAAAACTGGCTAATGAATGGTTGTATCGGTGGTTTAAAAGAATATGGAAGGATTGAATGATTGCACTTATTTTATGGTCCTTTTAAATCTTCTCCTCAAATCTTTTCTTTTTTTCCTGGCGAACACTCACGCCTTTTTCTGGCTTTCAAAATCTGAGAAGGCCCAGTAACCTAAAATAATCAGGTTTATCGGCGAAATGATAGATAGTATCCCAAAAAGAATCGGGTTCTTACCGTGCTTGGCTGCTATCTTGCCAAAGCATACCGCAATGTAGATAAGTCCAACCACCATCATTATCCAACCTAAGGTATTCATGTTAGACATCTCCTTTCTTTTTTGAACTTTCGCTTATCTTGTTTACTCCCAAAATTGCTTTATGCTTAATATTATGTACTAAATTAAGAATTTTTTCAACCTCTTCTTTGTTTAATACTAGCGGGAGTTTGGTGTTTTTGTTTTTTAGATTTATTGTCCATAAATAATGGGGACAGCTTAGGCTCAAGTTGCAAATGCAACACTTAACTTTGGTATAATATACTAAAATAAATATACTAAAAGAAAGGAGTTGCATATGGCCCATTTTTCTCAGTTAAGTATTAATGAACGTGAAGAGGTCAGCCTTGGAGTAGCCCAAGGGTTAAGTAAAAGCTATATTGCGCTATCTCTTGGCCGATCATCTAGTACCATCTGTCGCGAAGTCAACCGTAACACTGCCAACGGGCAAGTTTACAGAGCGGTTAAAGCTCATCATCGTGCTATTAAGTTAACTCATCTTGCCCGTAAAAACCGAAAAATGGATATCAATCTACCGTTAAAACACTACGTTCTTGAACACCTGGACCAATTATGGTCACCAGAACAGATTGCTAAACGCCTAAAAATATTGTATCCTATAGATATGACAATGCAAATCTCGCATGAAAGTATCTATTCGTATTTATATGTTCAGCCGCGAGGGACCTTACGTAAAGAATTAGTTAAATGTTTACGGCGCCATCATATCAACCGCCGTCCACGCGGAGGCAAGTCCCGTAAGAATTGCGCCTCTATTCAAGACTATCTAAGTATTGAAGAACGTCCTGCTGAAGTTGCCGATCGGATCATTCCAGGCCATTGGGAAGGCGATCTTATCATGGGACATAATAATGGTTCTGCTTTGGGTACTTTAGTTAAAACGAACCACCCTTATAACCTTCTTAGTTCAGCTTAAAGATAAAGCTACTACCACCGTACGAAAAGCTTTCGCTAAAGAATTTAAGCATCTTCCCAAAGGCTTAAAGCGTTCTCTAACCTATGACCAAGGCCAGGAAATGGCAGAACATAAACTTTTTACCAAGAGCACGCAGATTCAGGTTTACTTTGCGCATCCACATTCACCTTGGGAGCGAGGCACCAATGAAAACACCAACGCTTTGATTCGTCAATTTTTCCCCAAGGGTACGGATTTTTCAAAAGTTTCACTTAAAAATATCAAACGGGTACAAGATATGTTAAACGACCGGCCGCGGAAAACTTTAGGTTTTTTAACTCCGCATGAGGTCTTCGGAAAACTGTTGCATTAGCAACTTGAATCTACCGTGTCCCTATTTTATTTTTATTATTTTATTAAGATATTGTGTGTAAAAAAATTAGAATATCTAATGTCAAGGGTTGGCTCAAAAGATTAAATATATTCCTTTATATTTTTGCCTTTAAGATTTATTAAATTTTATCTTTTTAAAATCTATTTCTTTTATATTTTTAGGAATATTAAAATATTCTAATAACTTGTTCCAATCTTTATCTCTAATAGTAACTACTTCTTTTAAATAAAAGCTAACCCAAATATTACCAATTTTAGACTTAAGCGATTCTTTATAGAGTTTGCTTTTTGTGATATTTACATATGTTTCATCAATATCAATTCCAATAAACCTTCTGCCTAATCTTTTTGCTGCAATAACTGTTGTTCCAGTTCCGACAAATGGATCGAATACAATATCATTTTCATCTGTACTCATTAGAATTATTCGTTCTAACAAATGTATCGGTAATTGACATGGATGTTCATCTCTATATTTGTTGTGTTTTATACGATGAATATCTGTCCAAACATCAGAAACTAATGGGCCAAATGAGTGTAAGCTCGCTTTTTTCCCACCATAATCTTTTAGGAGATAGTCACATTTTCTGCATCGTTTATGCGGATAACGAATTTCATAAAACTTACTTTTTTTTAAATCCTTCACATAATACAAAATACCATAATGAGAAGGTTGTAAGGTTTTTCCCATTGGTGCAGAAGGTGCATCCCAGGCAATCCAATGTTTAAAGTATGCGATTTCATTTAAAAAACTTGAATAATAGGTTAGCCATTTAGGAATATTATGTACAAATATAGAGCCAGTAGGCTTTGTAATTCTAACCATTTCATATATCCACTGTTTACACCAAGCCAAATACGTATTAAATTCCTTATTATCTTTATATCCATTATATTTCTTCTTTAAATTAAAAGGAGGATCTGCAAATGTTATGTCTACTGAATTATCTGGAATATTTTTTATAACTTCCAAACAATCCCCCAAAATTATCCTATTAATATATTCATTGATCATTAACAAGTAGCTCCTTTAATAATTGCTTAAATCGTTCTAACTCTTCTTCATGAAATGTAAAAACATCCTCATAAGCTGTTACCATTCTTTTTAGGTCATTCTTTCTTACATACCAACCAATACCATCAACGAAACCTAAAAAATGAGCATCAGAATAATGTTCTTTAATTAAAGAATCAATTGAAATTTCTGCCTTTGACTTATCACCTTGACCTGAAGATGTGGTAACTAAATATGAGCACTCAATAATTATTTTTGGGCTCATTTTGTTAGGAATGATAAAGTCCATTCTTCGTTTTTCATCTGGAGCATTATTTATTAGTTCTCCTAAATCTCCCCCCTCAAATCCGATTCCCATTTCATCCAGAATATTTTCGATAACTACTTCCGGATTATTCTCTTTCTTGCCTGAATAGGAACCTTTTTCTTTATAACGAATCAATGTATCAATCAACGCATCTATTTCGAAATTTAGCTTTGAAATACTCAATTTCTTAAGTTCAAATAGGGGCAACGCCTTAGAAAAAATTGGAATTGTGGAACCTTCAAAAAATATATTCACCAAACCTTTTCTAAAAAACTCACTTTCTCGTACCTTCTTTTGAATTTTACTATCAGACCATTCCTTAATATTCTCTCTATCTCTTATTTCTGCATCTGTTATCCATTTATCTTTATTAATAAGAGCATTCAATTCAGGGTCATCAACTATTCTCATAAAAGTTATAAGTCTTTTCAGACTCTCGTTTGAAAAACCCGTTAATGCAAGTAAGGCTCTTAATCCATTCTCCTTTTTATAAATTAAGTCTTCAAATAGTTCTTTCTTCAAACCTCTATTTTGGATTTGATTCTTTAAGACAAGTAAAGTCTCCTTGATTGAGTTAACATAACCTTCATAAATTTGTTCGAATTCTCTATTGTAAAAATAGAAAGTATTTTTTGTAATAACAGTACTAAATTTTTCTTGAATATTTTTCATTTACTCTATCTCTTCCCTTTTTTGAAAAAATAATATATATTCATCCTTCATTGTATTCCTCATTCCCTTTATGGGCTTTAAAATACTTTTAACCAATATTAAATTATATTTTTTGCACGATTCTATTATTTTATTCTCCAATCTAATACCCCCAGTTTGATTTGTATTAGACCCTATAATCATTACAAAATATTTATCTTCCTTTAAGACCCTTGAAACTTCCAAACATACCCGGTCCATATCTTCAAAATAATTTTTTAGTCGTTCATCTTTATTTTTACCAACCAATCCAATCATTTTACCTCTTATACCATCAATATTATACCCTAAAAATTTTAATTGAGCTTCATCATTTTTTACATAATCAATCGCGAATGAATATGGCGGTGATGTAATTACTCCATCAATTGAATGATCTTCTAATGGTATTTTCATAGCAGTAGCATTTTCTAAAATATTAACGGTTCCTAAACTACTTATGTATTTAGTACTATTTAGTATAAAATTAACAATCGTATCCTCATATCTTCTAAGAACTTTTGTAAAAAGTTGTCTATGGTTAGAACTAACTACCCTTTTAGAATATCCCAGAGAATCTAAGAAAGCAAGTAATGCCAATTCATAAATCTTTAATTTTTCATTATCAGTAATTTTTTTTAATTGTATTTTTATATCGTTAACATTAAAAAAATTAAATAACTGCTCTGATTTATTAGAAATTCCTTTTAATAATTCAATATTTACTGATAAACTTTCATGTTTTACTTTAGTCATAAATTGACAAAAAGGACTTAAATCAATTGCGTAAGAGTTTATTCCCATTAATGCGGATTCAATATTTGTAGTTCCACTACCACACATTGGGTCTAAAATAATTTCTCCTTTTTTTATTCCAATGATATTTATCAAAGCTTTAATTAATTGAGGATGAAACTTCCCACGATAAGGAAACAATCCATGTGTTGCATAGCCTGTAGAAAACAATCCATTTTCAAAGTAAGCTTTTGTGCTTGCTGACCGATTATCTATAAACGCTTTAGCGGTATGGTTATACATTAAAAAATGTTTTGTAAGTCTACCATCAACAGATTTAAAATAAGCTAATCTTTCCAATAAATCGCTTTTTGGCAGACAATTATATTCCAAATAAGCTAACTCAAACTCAAATAATTCATTTACTGATGGTAATAATTCTACTTTGCTATCAAACAAATTTCGTGTGGGCGATGCTAATTTATAGAATTCTTTATTTTTAATCATTTATTATCTCCAATATGTTTTAATAAATTTTATGTTAATAATATATGAGTCCCCTCTAAAAAACCCCATCAAGCAAATTGCCAACATTTTATTTCAAAATTAGGCAATTGGTGGAATTTGACCATAAAAAAGACGAAACGAAAAATATTGCGCAATTTCTTGACCAATTTGAAACAAGTTTTTAAAAAACAGAAGGTTTCCGGCCTTCATTAGTCCTAATAACCCGGATAGATCCGGATTCACCGTCAGATAGCGGTGGATTCGCCCAAAGTTTATCGATGCCCCCATACTATAGGCATACATCATGGTCTTGAACTGTCCTCGGATGCGCAGTTTCCCTTTATGATTTAGCGGTTTCACAAACTCCTTGATGGTGGCTTCCACATTGGGTCGTAACTTCCTCCGTTCAAGCGGCAGGGTATTTATATTTCTCTTTCTTTGGTTCGCCAGATACTGCTCCCGAGTAAAATAATATACCTGCTTCTGGATTAGTGTCGGACAATCTCCGGTAAGTGAGCAGCCGCTACATATTTTTTTATCAAAACAAACTTTGTATCTGCTTCTGGTCTTCTCCGATTTTACTTTCTGCAGGGGACAGGACACCTCATATTCTCCTTCTGTTTCTTCTATCTTTATCTCTACTTTACTTTTCCGTCCTCTTACTGCTGTCTGTATATGGGTAATCCCAAGCTCTTCAAACTTCTGGTCATTATCTTCGCTTCCGTATCCCCCATCGGTGTGTAATTCTTTCAGATCAGGGGTCTTCTCTTTTAAGGTTTCTATCCGGTCATTCATTATATCGCTGTCGTCCGTGTTATTTGGCTTAACGGCAATGTCGGTCAGCAGATTCAATTCGTTTTCCGGGTTGGCGGTCTCGGTCACATTAATACTCTGACCCTTTCTTGTCTTCTCCCCTTTCTTGCGGTAGGTGGCATCTAGATCGTCAGGTGACTGGAGTATTCCACTGGGCAGTTCCTCATTCTTTTTTACTAGCACTTTATTTTTTACTATGGTAAAGTGTTCCTGATAAACCCGCTCAAATATAGAAAAGATTTCTATATCTTTATATCTCTCTCTTAAGTCCTGGTAAAGCTTATGATAGATCTCTCCCAATTTCTCTAATTCCCGCGGTATTTCTGCTCGCTCCAGTTGGTAGATATACTGCCCTGAGGTCTGTTTGGTATACTCTCTTAACCTATCTTTGAATCGCTCTTTGTCTTCTTCCTGTAGAACCCGATACAATCTGAGCAGCATCTCTATCAATAACTGTACCCGGCCATAGTTGCGGATATTGGACATGGCCATAAAGGAGTCCGATCTTTGGATGTCCATCTTTATCTTTAACTGCTTCAACTGTTCTTTGGTAAGTCCGTCAAATACCCTTTCCAGTAGGTTCTCTCCCGTCTCTACAAAATGCTTCAGCAGTCTGTTTTGGAAATTGAAAAATGTGGCCTCGCAAAACGACGTATCATCCATCCTGTTCAGTCCTAACGCCGTCCGGGTGAGAAGGTTAAAATCAATTTGCTCCAGCATCTCTTTTATCGTCCAGCCTTTTCTATAGGCAAGGATTATGGCTGATACCATTATGTTCACCGCTGAGTTTGGCCGGCTTCCGTTTTCGGAATACAATACGGCGAAGTCTTCCTCTTTTATCTTCTTGAAAATTAGCTGATAAAAATTGTATTCCTCCGATTCCCTTATCTTTTTTCTCTTTGATTCCGACAGCTGTCTCTCTATATCGAAAAAAGATGTCTGTAGATGAGTGGTATTTTCGCGAAACATTTTTTTTCTTCCTCCTCTCTGCCTGTGCGTGTACTGTACGCATGCAGACAGGTGTATCGACTTCCTTTATTATACAACTTCTCCGTCTTAAAACTAAAAATAATTTATCCTATAATTGACTTTTTAGAGTGGACTCATATATAAAAATAGAAAAATAATCGGGTGTGAATTTCTTATTTAATACTCTTTTATATATTCGACAAAGGGTTGGGTAAATCCTGCTTTTTGGGAAGAAAACTTTTCAGTTTTCGGTTTTTAGGAAAGAGATTGCCGCGCTTTCTTCGAAAGCTCGCAAGGACAGAAATTAGAAAATGGGACCTACCGTGTCCCTATTTATTTTATCATATCGGATCTATGTCCATCTCTTGGTATTTATTGGTTATCCAGTTGTTTTTAAAACATTTCTTTTTTATCATTTGTTACCCGTAAATCCACTAATGCGACATTTTTTAAAATGGCGCATTAGTGGATTTTATTAATTTCTATAAATAAGTTTTTTATTTCGTCCTTTATTTTTCTATTGTGGGCATAGTCGAGCATTTCTGCCATATTAATCCGGTAATTAAGAACTATGTTAGAAATAATCTTTATATATTCTTCTTGGTCTATAAGGTTAATTTTTTTCATTTCCATAAATAAATCAACAAGTATTTTTTCTATCTTTGTTAGATTTTTTTCTTTAGAAACACGAGAAGAAACAGAGGGTCTTAGTATAATAGTTTGAGGTTTTAATTCTACAAATTTTTCTACTTCAATTTTATGGGGATTAAGATAAACATTATAATCATTTTCTATTAAAAAATCTTTTACGGATGGCAGGAAATCTTTATCGGTATAAATAAAAATTACAAATTGAGTGGGTAAGTGATGGAAAAAACCTTTTAATTGTTCAGTGCTCCAGCAAGAAAATTCAAGAAGTGGAAATTTTTCTATTAATAATTTTATAATTTTTTCAGTAGATTCTATATTCAGCTCAAATTCTTTTTGAATATTAGAATACCATCCTCTGCCTGCGGGATATATAACTTTATTTTTTTTAAGAAGGTAAAGATATTTTTTTAAAGTATCTTCTTCAAATTTAATTCCCTTTTCAGTAAAATATCTTTTTAAATCGTTAATATGAAAATAATATCTATCTCTTGCGTAATCAATAATATGTTCTTTAATAGTTATGTTCGCCATCGTTCCTCCTTTCTCGTTTTATCTGTGTCGTCAGACAGTTAAAAAAAATAATCTTTTTTAATTTTCTATAACTTATTATTAATACGACAAAAGGTTGGGAAAGTCCTTTTTTTTGTGAATTAAATTATAAAATACAAGGGTTTTCAATTCACCGATTAACTAATTCACCTATTGACCAATTCACCAATTCACCAATTAATTAATTAAACCATTTACTAATTTAAAAACAATCTGCCAATTAAAATAATCTACAATCTTCCGATCAATCAATTAATTTAGTTAGCCAGTTGTCCGGTTTGCCAGTTAACCAGTATTTTTGTTGACCAGTTATCCGGTTAACCAGTTTGCCTGTTAAGGCTAAGAAATCTAATAAATCAGGATTTGCAATAACAGAAAATGTTTCACCCTCACCCTACCCTCTCCCTTCAAGGGAGAGGAATATAGGAAAAATATCCCCTCGAAGGAGTAGGGAATATTTGTTTGCTCATTTCAAAATCTCCCAAGAACCCCCTCTGTCTGGACCAACCCTTTTTATTTTATTTTTTTTCTTTAGTTGGTTTAAATTGAATTTAATTCCACTTTCACTTATTCCTATCTTTTCTGCAAGCTCTTTTCTAGTTATTCTTGGTTTCTCTTTAATTAGCTCCAATATTTTCTGGGTAGTTTTCTGGGTAGTTTTCTGGGTAGTCAATTTGAACATTAGCTCCTCTTTCATTATAATCCCGATGAGCCATTGAGTTTACTACTGCTTCTCTTAAAGCATCTTCAGGAATTTCTAAAATCTCTTCTCTAGGACCTGCCGTTTCAATCTTATATTCCAATCTTAGGTTTCTTAATAAAAACGACATTACATTATGGTAATTCGAGAGAGAATCTTCTGTAAAATCTTTTCTATCTATTATTTTGTATTTATCACTTCCTTTATACAAAACACAAGTAATTATCGCCTGTTTGAAAAATTTCTCAACATTATTGCAGAAAAATAAAACACCCGCATTCTTGAATTTCTCAGTTTCGGTTAAAACTCCTAGATTGATTAATATATTCTTATCTGGAATAACTCTGCTTATCTTGGCTTTTTGTAAAAAAGTATCAAACTTCATTTGATCAAAACCATTTTTAAAGCTGAATTCTTTATTTATAGCTTCATCAAATAATATCTTTCCTTCTTGGTTAAAGAAATCTCTTATTTCATCTGTGGATAATTTTTGAGAATTACTTCCCTGTCTTAAAAAGAATCCAGATGAACATCTATACGGTTTATTGATTCCTTCATCAACATTTACAATAAGGACACTATTAATTATTTCAAGTTCAATAGCTATTGATGGGTCACAATTTCTTGCGGTATTTTGGATTTCAGATTTTAGATCGTTGGTTATTTTAATTCCTTTAACTACACCCCTATTATCAATTCCAATGAATATTCTTCCCCCTTCAGTATTCGCAAATGCAACAAACTCTTTTGCTATATCTTTAGAACTATAATTTTCTTTAAATTCTATTTTTAAACCTTCACCTTGTTTTAATAGAAACTCAAATTCCTTTTTGTTCATATCTAAATTTTAAACCCGATTCCTTCCAGATTCTTTTTAATCTCTTCTTCTAATGTCGTTGTAATCTTTTCTATTTTTCTATAACTTAATGTTAATTCGACAAAGGTTTGGAAAAGTCCTTCTTTTTTGTGAATTAAATTATAAAATGCCAGGGTTCGTAATTCACCAATAAATTAATTCACCTATTGACCAATTTGCCAATTCACCAATAAATTAATTAACCCATTCACCAATTTAGAAACAATCTGCCAATTAAAATAATCTACAATCTTCCGATAAATCAATCAATTTAGTTAACCGGTTATCCGGTTTGCCAGTTAGCCAGTTGAGATTGCCTCATTCCCTTCGGTCACTGGCGATAACGGAGAATGTTTCACCCTCACCCTACCCTCTCCCCTCAAAGGGCGAGGAATATAGGAAAAATATTCCTTTGAAGGAGAAGGGATTATTTGTTTGCTCATTTCAAAATCTCCCAAGAACCACCTTTGTCTGAGCCGATGCGCTTGATCCTACCTTCTTTTTTGAGTTTTGCTATTTGCCATTCTACTCCTTTTTGTGAAATTCCTAACATTTCCGCCAGTTCATTTATCGTTATATATGGTGTTGCTTTTAAAACAGATAAAATTTTCTCCCTAGTTTTCTCCCTAGTTTTCTCCCTAATTTTTGGCCTTTGGAAAGTAGCAGTAAAGAAGGTATCAAATTCAAATTTAATCGGCGGCAATCCGGCTTTAGAGATGAGCTTCTTTATCTTATTGATACCAGTTCCCATCTTCTCGATATATCCTGCTCGATGTAATAGGTTGGCGATATTAGGATTTCTTAAGACACTCTTTTTACCAAAGTCTTCCGGCTTTAATCCTTTGGCCAGTCCACCGAAATTGGTTATTTCAATCCGGTCATCAAACATCTCTACCATGATATTAGTGCCTTTTTCAAAATAATCCCGATGAGCAACTGCATTTATAATTGCCTCTCGCAGGGCCTCATAAGGGATCTCAGGAATTTCTTTCCTTCTTGGTTCACCAGTCATTTCATATCTTAAGGGGATATATTGTTTTAGAAAATTCAGGGCTCTATCTATGCTGGAGATTAAATCTTCGTTAAAATCACGTCGGTCTAACACCTCTACTTTTTCTGTTCCTTTATAGAGGGCACAGGTTATAGCGGTATGAAAATAGATATCCTGTAGGTTTTTGGAAAAGAAGAGAATGCCAGTGTTATTAAAGATAACTTTTCCTTCCTGTCTTTCAGCTACTCCTAAGTTAGTTAACACCGTAGGGGCATCCAGGACTTTTGAGATACCGGCAAGTTTTAAGAAGTATTCAAGTTTTTGGGGGTCGAAGTGGGTATGATAATCAAACTTTAAATTGATAAGCTCATCAAAGCGGATTTTGCCTTCTGTTCTACAGAATTCAATGATTTCATCTCGGCTAAGCTTTTGGGAATTTGGACCTACTCTAATATAAAAACCGGAAGAACATTTATAAGGTTTGTCTTCACCTTCTCTTACATTTATAATAAGAATATTTTCAAATTCTTCTAATATAATTTTAACGGGAGGCTGGCAATTGTGGGCGATATCCTGGATTTGAGATTTAAATTTATTGGTTAGATTTATGCCTTTTATTTCCATGTCATCAGTTATTCCAAGAAATATCCTGCCACCTGATGAATTAGCAAAGGCCACCAGTTCTTTATCTATACTGGTCATAGATTCTTTAAATTCAATTCTGTAACCTTCACCTTCTTCAAGTATTAGCTGTAGTTCATCTTTGTTCATATTTATGATCACCATCTTTTATATTTTTCTATAACTTAATGTAAGTTCGACGAAGAGTCAGGAAAGTCCTTCTTTTTTGTGAATTAAATTATAAAATACCAGGGTTCGCAATTCACCGATTGAGTAATTCACCAATTCACCAATGTGCCAATTCACCAATAAATTAATTAACCCATTCACCAATTTAGAAACAATCTGCCAATTAAAATAATCTACCAATCTTCCGATCAGCCAATTAATTTAGTTAGCCAGCTAACCGGTTTGCCAGTTGACCAGTTGAGATTGCCATACCCTTGATAAATCAGGGTTCGCAATAACGGAAAATGTTTCACCCTCACCCTACCCTCTCCCCTCAAGGGCGAGGAATATAGAAAAAATATCTCCTCAAAAGGGAGGAAATATTGGAAGAATCTCCCCTCAAGCGCGAGGGAATATAAGAAAAATATCCTCTTGAAGGAGGAAGGAGTATCGGAAGAATCTCATCTTAAGGAGTCTTAAGGAGAAGGAAATGCGAGGGTAGTACTTATTTTAATATGTTCAGAAAATTCTTTCGCGGTGATATATTTATTATCTTTCTTTTCTCCCAACTTTTCTCCCAACTTTTCTCCCAACTTTTCTCCCAACTTTTCTCCCAACTTTTTAGTCCATTTTTCTATTGGCCTTTTGAAAGTAGCCGTATAATCCCGAGGAGCAACTACATTTATAATTGCCTCTCGCAGGGCCTCATTGTGAGTTTCATATTTAATACTCTTTTATATATTCGATAAAGGTTTGGTGAAATCCTTCTTTTTTAGAAGAAAAGTTTTCAGATATAATTTTTAGATAGAGTATTTAGTTAATCCGGGCCAGGTATCAAGGGAACCTGTCACTATTTACTCCACTCTCAAACCCTTATAAAATAAGGCTTTCCGCCCAGATCTAAAATAAGCCATTTTAAGCTCTTTTAAGCGACTATTTTAAAAAATATGACCAATCACCTTAAGCACCCTCAAGAAACGCTGCTACGACGATATTTCGTTTAAACCCTTATTTTACAAGGCTTTCAAGCTCCTAAAAATAGTGTTTTAGCCCTTTTTTGCTTCATTTTCTCCCTATTTTAGAAGAACTAAAACCATCCCCTCTAACAAAAAAACACGGAAACCCTTATGTTTTCTACCTTTTAGAGACTTACTATTTTCTCCCATAAGAACTGGTAATTCACTAATTCTAGCTATATCGATCTACCTTATTTAACTAAAAATCAGCTATCCTATTCCTCTACTTTTCTCCTTTACTATAAAAAAAGGCCTTCCTAAAAGCCTTGTAAATAAGGGTTTAAAGGAGGGGAAATAGGAAATGAATTTTCATTTCGCGGAATTTGGCACCAACACGGTAAGAATGGTGAAATAAACCTCATAGGGATGGTTATTTCTAAGCAGGTTTATTGAATTAAAAATTGAGCATGGACGGTAACGGTAATATCTTTCTTCCGGGAAGAAGTGTTATACATTCCGTAACTTTCCACCTCAGTTGAATAGGGTTCGATGATTTGAAAAACACCGGCTTTAGCTGAAATCATCCGTCCCGGATGATAGGGGCTATCCTGTAATATTTTTTCGGCCCGTTCCCGGGCATTTTTAGTGGCCATGGTCAGCAAATCCTTTTTTAACAGATCAATTTTAGAATAAAAATACTCTAAAGATGAGGTTTGGAAAAAGATATTATTTGCTAGCAGCTCGTCAGGATTTAGGGCTAGATTTTCTACCTTTTCAATAACTTCTGAAATGATAAAAAGCGATTGTTGAAGTGTATAGCCAACAACTTTTCCATCTTCCCATCGGTCCTGGGTGTTAATCGGGTTGATATTGATCCCCTCTTCGGGAATCCCCTGACTGCTCAAAATATTCACCAAACGGTCCCTTTTATCCTGAATATTACGGTAACCTTGCCCGATATTCTCCAGGCCAGTGTTTTCTTGAATGGTAATATTCCATTTGACAATATCAGACTCAAAACGCTCAGCAGCTGAGCCAAGAACATCTACATAATCACGGGTTATCCTGCTTTGATAAAAAAAGAACCCAAAGATTAAAGCAGATAGCATGATGGATAATCCTAATAATAAAAAGGGAACTTTAAGATTCGGTATATGATTCTGTCCATCCATTTTTTTATTACCTTTCATTTTTTATTTCCAATAATTCCTGAAAATCTTTTCCAGATTCTATTCTTTTAAAATAATATAATTGGGGAAAATTGTCAAATTTTACTTAATTCCAAACCCACCATTTCAAAGAAAATGGGATGTGTATCTGTTTATTAATTTAGTTACCCGGTTTGCCAGTTGATTAGTTGAGATTGCCACATTCCCCTTCGGTCATTCACAATGGCAGGAAATATCTCATCCCCACCTTAATCCTCAACTTTAAGGAGGAGGGAAGGGAGTTCAAACATCCTCTCTCTCCATTATTAAAAGCATTTGTTGCTTTATATCAGGGAGGTCTTTTCTCAAAACATCCCAAACTCTTTCAAGTTTTACCCCAAAGTATTCGTGGGCAATAATATCTCTCATCCCAGCAATCTTCTTCCAAGGTATTTGGGGATATTTATTTCTAAAATCGTCATCTATATTTTTGACCGCTTCGCCAATTATCTCTAGTCTTCTCACAATTGCATCTTGAACTTGGCGATTCGAATAAAATTCATCCTCGGTAAGGTTCTGGGTATATTCCTCTATTGCCAAGGTACTCTCCCAGATGTCCTGTAAATAGAGTTTTAGGTTTCTTTTCATAAAATAGACACCTCTTCACTCAATATTTGTTCCTTTATCATTGGTTTGATTGTTGAATACTCTCCTAAATCAACTCTCTGGCCAAGAGCCTCTTCCAATTCTAACTTTAACCCTGCAAAATCAAGTAAACTCATCCTGCCTACAATCTCCACCAAAATATCTATGTCACTTTCCTTGTTCTCCTCTCCTCTTACCACAGAGCCAAAAATTCCTGCTCTCTTGACATTATATCGTTTAAGTATAGATAATATTTTTCCCTTAATCTCTTCAATCTTTTCTATATTCATTCTTTATTACCTCCATCCATCAAATTCTTAGAATTGCCAATATCCAGAAGTTTTTTTAATGGATCATTCAAGCTCTTTTAAGATTTTTTCATTTAAATTAATTATTAATCTCCCTTTTATTATTTTATAGGTTTTGATTACCAGTTGCAAGTTTATAGATTCAAGTTATAAATTTCAAGAGATTAGTTTTTAGGATTAAGCCAACCATAATTACTATCTCCTCTTCAATCCATTCCTCCCATTAGATTTGAAAGTTTGAAAGATTTTAACTAATTCGTTCTTTTTAATTTTCACTGAAAAGCCCTGTTTCAGCGTTTGCTGAAACAACCTAAAAAGTTTAAACAATACAAAATCACCCCACCCACTCCCTCCAGGGGAGAAGGGTAATAAGAGAAGGGGAAAGATTTTTTAAATTTCTATTGTAATTGTAAAAGAAGTGGGGTAAAATAGATTAATAAACTTTTGTTCGTTACCACTTATTTATACATATTTTTAATAAATGGTTAGAAAGGAAGGAAAGAAATTGTTTAAAAAGCCAATGAAGATGAGAGATTTAGAAGTTTGGGGAGTCCCCTCTTATATGGTGGATATTTGGGAGAAGAATTATTCTCCATATCTGTTGCCGGTTCAGGAAAAGGCAGTAAGGTATTATGGGGTATTGGATAAGGAAGGGCGTATGCCATACGCCCCTACAGGAGGGATGGATTCCTGCTTGCGCCTGCCTGTGCCTGCCTGTGCGTATACGCACACAGATAGGCAAGTACGGCAGACAGGCGTGGATGAGATTGCCGCGCTCCCTTTGAAAGCTCTCAATGACAGAAGTGGAGTTGGAGATGATAGAAATCAAAATCTTTTGGTGATTGCTCCTACCTCTTCAGGTAAGACCTTCATCGGGGAGATGGCGGCTATTACTCAGGCTATCCATAAAAAGAAGACCATCTATTTAGTCCCTTTAAAAACCTTAGCCGAAGAAAAATACCGACATTTTAAAAGACTATATAGCGACTGTGGAATCGATATCACCATCTCTTCCCGCGACCGCAAAGAAGAGGATCAGAAGATTAGCCGGGGACAATTTCAGGTCGCCATCATGGTCTATGAAAAATTTAACTACTTTCTCTTAAAATACCCCTCCTTTTTAAGCGGGGTTTCTTTAGTAGTAATCGATGAGCTGCAGCTAATCAATAACCCAGAAAGAGGCCCCCTCCTGGAGGAGATGCTGGTTAATTTGCAAAACCAGGAGCAAAAGATCAAGATCATCTCCCTCTCGGCCTTCTTAGAAAATCAAGAAGCTTTTTTAAACTGGCTTCCCTCCCGGGTACTCACCTCCTACCGGCGTCCGGTAGAATTGCGTAAAGGCATCGTGAGAGGTGGAGTCTTTAAATATATTACTCATAATGAAAAGAAGTTCGGAGAAGAAGTATTCTTCCCTCCCCAGGCGGTCCGAGATAATTGTGAGGAAGATTATGTCCGAGAGACGGTCCGTTATTTTGTGGAGCATCATGAACCTACCCTCCTCTTCTTCCCCACTAAAGCAGAAACTAAAAAGTGGGCGGAGTGGCTTTCGAATAGATTAGAATGCCCTCCGGCCAGGCAAGCGATAGAGGAGCTTAACCAGATGGAGGAGACTCTATCCCGGGATATCCTGCTTTCTCTTTTAGAAAAAGGGATGGCCTATCATAATGCCGACCTTTCCTGGGAAGAAAGAAATTTAGTAGAAAATTATCTGCGCCGTGGTGAGATCAAGGTCATCTGTGCTACTACTACTTTAGCGATGGGGATTAACCTTCCTTTTAAGAATGTCATCCTCTCTATGGATAAGATAGAAAGTATTAACGGAGAGGCTAAGGAGGCCCAGCTGACCAGTCTTACCTTTAGCGATATAGAGAATATGGGGGGAAGAGCGGGAAGATTAAATAGCCAAAGTGAGGAAGAATTCGGAAGGGTAATCTTTTTAGCCCATTCCCTGCTCTCGGAGACTATTTATCAAAATCTCTATTTTAATTTCCTGCGGGATACTATGGCGGAGGATAACCAGATAAGGGGGCAGGTAGCCGAGGAAAGGATACCCTATCCCGATGCCCTGGCCGGGGTAGGTCCTCACAAGAAGGAAAGGGATTTGACTACCCTCTTACTTCGACTAATCGTAAATGGTAAAGATAATAGGGCTACCCTATTAGATCAGCCATCTGGTTATTGGCAATATGTGCTGGATAAAAAAAGAATTAAGGAGAAAATAGAAGATGCCCTCCAGGGCTTAAAAGACTGTCGGTTGGTGCTAGAGGATGATCAAGGCCGATTAGCTCCTACTTCTACCGGCCTCCTGATCAGCGCTAAAGGGATTAAAGTAGCCACCTATCTTTATTTTTTATCCTGGATAGAGAAATCTATTCAAGGGGAGATAAGTAATCTGGAGATTATCCTGACCTTAACTTTAAGTGAAGACGGTAAATCCCTGCCTATTCCTTATCCTCAATTCTACCGAGAAGGTGATCAGATAGACCGCTATAATTATACTGATTGGAAGGAAATCTACCGTAATAAGCTATTGGCTTTAGTCTTTAATTTAGGAGAAGAAGGTAAAGAGATTTATCAGGGGGAACATGGTCTAACCAAAGGAAAAACTAGCTTAGAAGACTATCTGGCCTTTAAAAAGACTCTACTTCTCTATGATTGGATCGGAGAAAGGGAGAGCAAGAGTATTGAACAGGAATACAGTCTTTACCGGGGTGCGGTAGAAAGGCTGGGGGAAGGATTTTCCTGGCTAGCCGATAGCCTGGCGGCTATTGCCGAGGAGAGCGGCTGGAATAAAGGGCGAGAAGAAGATGTAAAGAGGATCAGGCGTTTAGCGGAACGGATGATAGAGGGGGTGGAGGAAGAAGGTTTAAGTTTAGCTCGCTTATATATCCCCGGATTAAGCCGCTATTATATCGGAAAATTGGTAAGAGAGGGCTATAATGAGGAAAGGTGTTTGGAAGAATTGACTGAGGAAGAGTTGGGTAGGGTACTGCCCGAGAGATTAGTCCAGAGGATTAAGGGCAGAATAAAAGAAGAAAAAGAAAATCAAGAAGCGAAAAAACAAAAGATGAAGACTAATGATTCTAATAAGGTGACTGCTAATGATTCTAATGCTGAAACTGAGCACCCTAAACTGACCACTGGCGGGCTGAAAACCGAAACTGCTGAGCTAACACCTAAAATTATTTTAGAGATCGACCCCCACCGCCCGGATAGAATTATTTTTGAGGGGAAAGAGATAAAAATTACAACAAGAGGATTTTCCCTACTCTATCTTCTGGCTCAACACAAAGGAGAAGTAGTAAGCTATGATAGTATTTTAGATTCACTCTGGAAGGATGATGAAGAGGCAGTATATACACGGATAAATTATCATATTTGTAAAATCAGAAAAGATATTCTAAAAACAATGGATAAAAAAGAAGCCTACTCAAAAAAGATTGAAAATATTTTTAAAACAATCCCCGGCAGAGGTTTAATGTTAGATATTAAAGAAAAAGATTTAGAAATAAATTTCTAACCCGTAGGACAGGCATCTGCTATCATCAGCACCCGTAGGACAGGCGTTCCCCGTTTTCACGAGGACAGGCCCGCCGGTCTATCATTCAAAAATATAAATAAATAAATTGAAATTAAATCCGAACAATCAAAAGGGTTGTTCGGATTTTTTATTTTACAGATAATTTTCTTTCGTTTGAAATTCGTTTGAAATTCGTTTGAAATTCGGTAGAAAACAAGGAGAAAACTCGATACAAGAAAAATTTTTTATGTTGTAATTAAATTAGTCGTTAGTGAATAGTTAGCAGGAATTGTAGGGGCTTGATTCATCAAGCCCGCAAGGAACGGGACGGATAAATCCGTCCCCTACCAAAGACAGAAAGGAGAAAAATATGGAAAAAGAAAAATCAAACAATCAAAACAAATTATCTAAATATGGCTATACCATGATATCCAATTATTTCTTTAGAGAATTGGCCAAGGTTGCGGGGTCAGGCCCTGGTATGCTCTATCTTGCGCTTTTGTCTTATTGTCATAAGAAAAAAGATATCGCCTGGCCTTCCTTAAACACCTTAAGTAGAGATTTGAGAACGGCAAAAACTACGGTATTAAGAAATCTAAATATTTTGGTCAAATTAAATTTTATCAGCAATATCTCCAGAAATAAATCTGATCAATATCATAAAAATAATGTTTATCAGATCACACCTCCGGAAAAGATCTCCTTATCGATTTTTTCGACAGGCAAAAACAATGAATTTAATGGTAGCAAAATGAAACCATCAGGGTTTCAAAATGATACCGGTAATGGTAGCAAAATGAAACTCGACCTGGTAGCAAAATGCTACCCTAACAACAACAATCTTAACAATACCAATATAACAACAACAAATAGAGAAAAAGATGCTGTTGTTGCTGTTGATTTTATAAAATTAAAAGAAGAAAGGAGAAAGAGAATCAAAGAAGATTTAACTGGATTAGACTTCAAAGCTAGTTTTAGGGAGAAACTACTTAAAGACTTCCCTTTAGAGAAAGTGGAAGAGAAATTAGAACTACTAAAAGAAAAGAAGCATATTATTAACCCCTCTGGCTGGCTAATGGCAGCCTTAAAGAATAATTATCAGGGTA
>Ga0210023_1000885_pt1 | contig 22038 bp, 18 predicted proteins | sample CryGeymeta201524_FD_183987 | JGI IMG/M metagenome (GOLD analysis project Ga0210023, IMG submission 183987) | Groundwater microbial communities from Crystal Geyser aquifers in Utah, USA - Crystal Geyser metaG 2015-24 (SPAdes) (version 2) | ecosystem: Environmental > Aquatic > Deep subsurface >... | reverse complement strand
GCATCAGCACTTCAGAAAAATCGATCGACTGCAATAACGAGGTTTCATACACGCGCAGCGCATGCGCCACCCCGACCGAGTCAAGCAGCACCAGACCCAGCGAAAACACCAGCGCGGTCACCATCACCCCAATGGAGGTTGGCATCTTGATAAAGCGGTGGTTCAGATACGCCAGCAAGGCGGTAATGACGAGACAGGTAGCGGCGATATTGAGCATTTGATCGATTCAGAATTTTGGCATTCGAGCGCATGGCGCGAAAGAGGTGAGAAGACTCGCATAATAAACAGCGTTATGAAGCTTGCCTTGATTGCCTCACGCTCACGCCGACAGTGCCTGGCCGCACTGGCTGGCACCATGACCCTGCCGGGGGCGGGCTGGGGTAACACGCGCCCTGACATCACCCTGCGCTTTTCCCACGTGGTGGCCGAAGAAACCCCCAAAGGCTTGGCGGCTAATCGCTTCAAGGTGCTGGTGGAGCAACGCAGCAGTGGGCGAATCAGCGTGCAGGTGTACCCCAACGCCCAACTTTATGGTGACCTGGACGAAATGCAGGCGTTGCAATTGGGCGCGGTGGACATGGTGGCTCCGTCATTGTCCAAATTTGGCCGCATTGGGTTGCCCGAGTTCGAGTTATTTGATTTGCCGTTTTTATTTGATAACCTGGAAGCCGTGCGGCGCATCACCCATGGGGCACTGGGACAAAAATTGTTGGCCGGACTGCAACGTCAAGGCTTGGTGGGCCTGGGCTTTTTTGACAACGGCTTCAAGCAAATGAGCGCCAACCGGCCCTTGCTGGAACCCAAAGACTTTATAGGCTTGCGCATGCGGGTGCAGGCCTCACGCGTGATTGCGGCGCAAATGCGTGCCCTGGGTGCGCGCCCGGTGACGCTGGCTTTTAGTGAAACCCGTCAGGCGTTGGCCACGGGTGTGGTCGACGGCACGGAAAACCCGGTGTCGAATTTCTGGACGCAAAACATGCACGAAGTGCAAAGCGATTTGAGCCTGACCGACCACGGCTACCTGGGCTACGCGGTGGTCACCAACCAGCGTTTCTGGCAAAGCCTGGGCACCCCTGACCGTGAACTGATCAACCAGGCGCTGCAGGAAGCGCTGGCCTTTGCCAACCAGATGGCTGACACGCAAAACGACCGGGCTCTGGCGGCGCTGCGCCAGGCCGGCACTACCCGCGTCCACACCCTGACCGACGCGCAGCGCAGCCGATTGCGCCAAGCGGTCCAACCGGTTCAAAAAGCACTGACACAACGTATTGGCCCGCGCTGGATGAAGGCTCTGGAAGAGGTCATGGTTAACCCTAGCTGATGAAGACCACAGTTCGCAAACAGGCCGCAGGGGCTTATCCTTTCCCCCTTTTATTTTCAGGACAGTTCGCATGAAACCTTTTTCACAGATGAGCATGGCCGCACGCCTGACTCTTGGTTTTGGCGTGATTCTGGCCATGATGATTGGCATGGCCACCTTGTCGTTGGTGCGCATGCAGGCACTGACCTCGGCGCTGGAGGTCATCACCGTCACCAACGCCGAGCGCGCCCAAACCATCAACGCCATGAAACGTCATCTGGCGGCCTATGTGCAAACCCTGGGTGACCTGGGCAGCACCGACCTGGAAGGTGGCCCGGCCGTGCTCAAGCGTATCCGCAGCGCGCAAAGCGACTACACCGCCGCCCAAACCAAAGTGGCCGGCCTGTTGCCTACCCATGCGGTCGTAAAAGCAGTGCTGGCCGAGGTACAAAAAACCGCGCTCGCAGCCACCGAATTGCAAGCTATTGGCGACAAGCTGGCCGAAGGCCGTGGTGAGGCCGCCCAAGCCTTTCAGGTGCGCAACGAATACAGCAACAACACGGTCACCTGGAGTGCCAGGCAACAAGCCTGGAGCAAGGCCGTAGAGCAACTGAGCGACTGGCATGACCAAGACAACGCAGCGCACTCTGCCCAGGCCACCGCCACCGCACAAACTGCCCGCCAGGCCATCATTGCCGGCGCCTTGCTGGCCTGGGTTGTGGGCAGCCTGATTGCGCTTTGGCTGGTGCGTGACACGCGCCAAGCCATTCACCAAGCGGTAGCCGCCACCGAACGCATGGCCCAGCACGACCTGTCACAAGCCATTGATTCAAGCCGACAGGATGAAGTGGGGGCACTGCTGGCGGCGCTTGAAACCATGCGGCTCAACCTGCATCAGCTGGCCACCGGCGTGGATGCAGCCTCTGAAGATGTCAACAGCTCCAGCGGCGAAATTGCACAGGGCAGCATGGACTTGAGCAACCGCACAGAAGAGGCCGCCAACACCCTGCAAACCACCATGGCCGCCATGTCGCAGCTCAGTGCCTCGGTGACCGAGACCACCTCTGCCTCACGCTCGGCCGAGTCCTTGACCCGAGAGGCGGTAGAGGTGGCCAACCGCAGTGGCAGCGAGATGGCACAGGTGGTGGCCACCATGGGCGAAATTGACACCGCTTCACACAAAATTGCCGACATCATTTCGCTGATTGATGGCATTGCGTTTCAAACCAACATCCTGGCGCTCAACGCCGCCGTGGAGGCGGCCCGTGCTGGCGAGCAAGGCCGTGGCTTTGCCGTGGTAGCCAGTGAGGTGCGCTCACTGGCCGGGCGCACCGCTGAAGCGGCCAAGGAAATCAAGACGCTGATTGAAGCCTCGCTGGACAAGGTGGTGTCTGGCACTGCCCAGGTCAACAAGGCAGGCAGCACCACGCACGAGGTCACGTCCTCGGTGCAGAGGGTGAGCGACACCGTCAGCGGCATCACCGCACAAGCGGGCCAACAGCTCGATCACATTGAACAAGCCAACCAACTGATTGGACAGCTCGATGTGGTGGCCCACCAAAACGCCGCCCTGGCTGAAGAGTCTGCTGCCGCAGCCACCTCACTGCGCCAGCAGGCAGGTCACTTGAGCGGCTTGGTTCACCAGTTTCAACTGGGCGTCAGCATGTCGCAACGCCCGCGCGCCAGCAAAACCACACCACTGGCCTTGGGTTCTACCCAATCCTAGGGGAAACCCTAGCTGTTGAACGCCACAGTTGTTCAAGCTTGCGTGTGCTTTTACATTCACTCGGTCGTTCAAGACATTTCATTCACTGAGGAGACTATTCATGAAATTGAAACTGGTTGCTGCCGGCATGCTGTTGGCCTTTGGTTTGGCTGCGCAAGCTGCCCCCATCATCATCAAATACAGCCACGTGGTGGCAGACGTGACCCCTAAAGGTCAAGCCGCCCTGAAGTTCAAGGAACTCGCAGAGAAGAAACTGCCTGGCAAGGTCGAAGTTCAGGTGTTCCCCAACAGCCAGTTGTTTGGCGATGGCAAGGAAATGGAAGCCCTGCTGCTGGGCGACGTGCAAATCATTGCGCCGTCACTGGCCAAGTTTGGCAAGTACACCAAAAAAGTGCAAATTTTTGACTTGCCGTTCCTGTTCAACGACATCCACGCGGTGGACCGCTTCCAGGCCAGCCCGCAGGGTCAAAGCCTGTTGAATTCGATGGATAAAAAAGGCATCAAAGGCTTTGGTTTCTTGCACAACGGCATGAAACAACTCTCAGCCAACGTGCCGTTGGGCATGCCCTCAGATGCCAAGGGTTTGAAGTTCCGCATCCAGGCCTCTGACGTGCTGGAAGCACAGTTCAAGGCGGTTGGCGGCAACCCGCAAAAGCTGGCTTTTGCCGAGGTCTACCAAGCCCTGCAAACCGGCGTGGTCGATGGCACCGAAAACCCCTGGTCCAACATTTACAGCAAAAAATTCCACGAAGTGCAAAAGTACATCATGGACAGCAACCACGGCGTGCTGGACTACATGATCATTGGCAATGCCAAATGGTGGGCAGGCCTGCCGCCTGACGTGCAAAAAGGCTTGACCGAAGCCATGAATGAATCCATCAAGTTCGGCAACAAAGTCGCCTTTGATGAAGATGCCGCTTTCCGCGCTAAAGTCCTCAAGGACAACAAGGCCAAGGTCTTGCCGATGAGCCCAGAGCACCTGACTGCCTGGCGCACTGCCATGCAACCGGTGTGGAAAAAGTTTGAGGGCGACATTGGCAAAGACCTGATTGACGCGGCTCAAAAAGCCAACAAGTAAAAACCAGGGTTGCGCCCTGTTTTGCAAAGGCAGGCGCACCTGACACCACCCCGGCTGGTCCGGGGTTTTTTTGGAGTGTTTCCATGAAAATTCTCGACCACCTGGAAGAGTGGATCATCGGCACAATGTTGGCGGCCATGACCTTTCTGACATTTTTGCAAGTGGTAATGCGCTATGTGTTCAATAGCGGTTTCTCTTGGGCACTGGAGCTCAGCACGGTGTTTTTTGCCTTCATGATTTTTGTTGGCATCTCTTATGGCGTGCGTGTCGGTTCACACATTGGTGTGGACGCACTGGTCAAGATGCTGGGGCACAACATGCGCCGCAATGTGTCGATTCTGGCGGTGCTGCTGAGCTTGTTGTACGTGGGCTTTGTGCTCACTGGCGCCACCATCTATGTGCTGAAAATGAAAGACGTCGGCATCGAGTTCGAGGACATGGCCATCGAGCGCTGGCAAGTGTTGGCGGTGATGCCACTGGGTTATTTGCTCACCGGCTGGCGCTTTATACAAATTTTGATTGGTCTGGTCACCGGTAAGACCGACAGCCTGCATCTGGCCGATGAGGCGGCTGAAGCCCTCAAACTCAAGGCCGAGGAGGGTCAGTCATGAACACCGCCGTTTTATTTATTACCTTGTTTTTCTGCATGGCCATCGGCATGCCGATTGCGGTGAGCCTGGGGCTGTCGAGCCTGGTCACCATCTTTTTCTTTTCGCAAGACTCACTGGCGTCGATGTCGATCAAGCTGTTCGAGACCAGCGAACATTACACGCTGATGAGCATTCCGTTTTTTGTGCTGGCTGGGGCTTTGATGAGCACCGGCGGTGTGGCCAAGCGCATGGTGGTTTTTGCCATTGCAGCGGTAGGCCACTTGCGCGGCGGGCTGGCCATTGCGTCCATTTTGGCCTGCATGTTGTTTGCGGCGGTGTCGGGCTCCAGCCCAGCCACAGTGGTAGCGATCGGCTCGATCGTGATTGCCGGCATGGTCAAAAACGGTTACCCCAAGGAGTTTGCCGCAGGCGTGATCTGCAACGCCGGCACGCTGGGCATCTTGATTCCACCGAGCATTGTGATGGTGGTGTATTGCGCCGTGACCGAAGAATCGGTAGGGCGCATCTTCATGGCAGGGGTCATCCCAGGGTTGTTGCTGGGCTTGATGCTGATGTTTGCCGTGTGGTGGCGTGCTGGCAAACTCAAGGTCAAGCCGCCGCCCAAGGCCAGCGCCACCGAAGTGTTGGTGGCTTTCAAGGACTCCATGTGGGGGCTGGCGCTGCTGGTCATCATCATGGGCGGTATCTACGGCGGTATTTTTACGCCCACCGAGGCGGCGGCCGTGTCGGCGGTGTATGCACTGGTGGTGGCGGTGTTCATTTACCGTGACCTGCGAATGAAACAACTGCCGCACGTGTTTCTGGATGCGGCACGCACCACGGTGATGTTGATGTTCATTGTGGGCAACGCCCTGCTTTTTGCCCACGTGCTGACTACCGAGCGCATTCCGCAAACCATTGCCGAGCAAATTGTGGGCATGGGCATGACCCCGTGGATGTTCCTGCTGGTGGTCAACATCATCCTGCTGGTGGCGGGTAACTTCATGGAGCCGACCGGCATCATTTTGATTTTGGCACCCATCTTCTTCCCGATCTCCAAGCAGTTGGGCATTGACCCGATTCACCTGGGCGTGCTCATGGTGGTGAACATGGAAATTGGCATGGTCACCCCGCCAGTGGGGCTGAACCTGTTTGTCACCAGCGGGGTCACTGGCATGAACCTGGTGCAGGTAACGCGCGCAGCGTTGCCATGGCTGATGGTGCTGCTGACTTTCCTGGTGATGGTGACCTACATTCCGGCCATCACACTCACGCTACCGGACATGATTTTTGGCAAATCGCTCTGACTTGAGCTTGCCACCGTTCAACCTAGATTCCTCAGTTGACCGCTTGTTTTCTTCAATAAGTGCATATGAACATTGAATATTTCCGTCTCAGTCAGATTCACCTTTTGGGTGAGAGCGCTACGCACCCGATTGAGGAATTTAGGTTCAACCGAGATTGTTCATGAGGGTTTGAGATGATGGCGCGCAGGTTTGCGAAGCCGTGTGCAAGGCTGTTCGGCGTTTATAGCTTGGCTATGAACGCCGAACAGACGCACAAAATGACTGCAAAGTTGCCGCAAGGAGGCTGTCGGACTTGCGGTACATCGGCTGCAATCCGACCGCAGCGATCCATTTTTTACCGCCTTTTTAGCGCATAGCTTCGGCTTTGAGGCTGCAAATTCGGCAAAAACTGTCTTTGCTGTGGCTGAATTTGGCTACGCCGCTCTTCGAGAACGCTTCGATGCCGAAAGTCAGACAGACTGCTAGCGCTCAAACAGGTGCGCAGCACCGCCTTATGGACAATTTCGGTTCAACCCCGCAGTCGCCTTGAGTGGCTGCGGGGTTGATGCTTTTGGGGTGTCGCTCTGGATTCATGCAAGTGAATGGTTAATTTGCAGCGCCTCATCCAGCACCTCAATCCAGTGCCGCACTTTGGTCGCCGTGCCACTCTGCAAATGGGTGATGCAGCCGATGTTGGCCGAGACAATTTCATCTGGCGGCTGGTCACCAAAGGTGGTGGCCAGGTTGCCTAGTTTGCGGTCACGCAGCTGGTACGAAATTTTTGGGTTGAGCACGCTGTAGGTGCCGGCTGAGCCGCAGCACAGGTGCGCCTCGCAGCCGGTGGTTTTGACGTTAAAGCCCAGCTCGGCCATGTATTTTTCAACCCCACCGCGCAGCTGCATGCCGTGCTGCAGGGAGCACGGCGGGTGAAAGGCAATGCGGCGGGCGTTGGCCGACACCTTGTCTTTGAGCTTGGCTGCAAGCTCGGGCAACCATTCGCTCAAATCCATGGTCAATTCGCTCACCCGCTTGGCGCGTGCCGCGTAATGGGGGTCGTCACGCAGGATGTGGCCGTAGTCTTTGACAGTCGCGCCGCAGCCTGAAGCGTTGATCACAATCGCTTCCACGCCACGCTCCAGTTCAGGCCACCAGGCATCCACGTTGGCACGCATTTCAGCTTTGCCGCCGTCCTGGTCGTTCAGGTGGAACTTGACGGCACCGCAGCAACCGGCTTTGGCGGCCACCACACACTGGATGCCGGCGGCATCCAACACGCGGGCGGTGGCGCTGTTGATGTTGGGGCTCATGCTGGGTTGCACGCAGCCTTCAAGCACCAGCACCTTGCGGCTGTGCTTGCGCGTGGGGGTGATGCCGGCGTCTTGCTTTGCAGGCACCTTGTTTTGCAGTGCATGCGGCAGCAGTGGGCGCAGCAGTTGCCCTAGCGCCATGGCGGGGGCAAAGGCCGGGCTGGGCAGGCCTTCTTTCAAGGCCCAGCGCAAGGCGCGTTCGGTGGCCGGGCGCGGCACTTGCGCGTCCACAAGCTTGCGGCCAATCTCGAGCAAGTGGCCGTATTGCACGCCGCTGGGGCAGGTGGATTCGCAGTTGCGACAAGTCAGGCAGCGGTCCAGGTGCAGCTGGGTTTTGCGCGTGGGCGTTGTACCCTCAAGCACCTGCTTCATCAGGTAAATGCGCCCGCGTGGGCCGTCAAGCTCGTCACCTAGCAGCTGGTAGGTGGGGCAGGTGGCGGTGCAAAAACCGCAGTGCACGCATTTGCGCAAAATGGCTTCGGCTTCGATGCCGTCAGGGGTGCCGGCGTATTGGGGAGCGAGTTGGGTTTGCATGGTGTCAAAGCTCCGGGTACATGCGACCGCGGTTAAAGATATTGGCAGGATCGAACTCAGCCTTGAGGCGTTGGTGAATTTTGGCGAGTACCGGATTTAACTCATTAAAACGGCCTGTAGCCCATGTATTAACTGAGCCTGGTGCTATAAAAATAGATGCAAATCCGCCCGCATCAGCGGCCAGTTTGCGCAACTGAGTCGTGGCGGATTCCGGGGCCCAGAGCCAGCGCTGGCCGCCATGCCATTCCACCAGCTGTGGCCAGGGCAGTTTCAGCGCCGGGGTGGTTGGTGGCAGGCTCAAGCGCCACAAAGCCAGTGGCTCAATGGCCTGGGTGGGGGGGGTGAAGAAGGGCAGTGTCTGGTCACGGCAGGCGGCCCAGTCGGGTAGAGCCTGCGCGTTGTCTATGCGGCTGCCGGGGGCATCGGCCAGCATGCGGTCGCAGGCGGACTCCACTGCGGCGCAGGCTCCTCGCAGGCGCACAAACAGCAGATTTGGGCTATGTGGGGCGGTGTCGTCACAAACCCAGCAACTGGCGTTCAAGGGCAAAGGCTGCGCGCCCCAGCGGTGTAACTGTGCCAGGGCGCTGGTCTGATCCATCTGAAACACCAAAGTGGCTTCAGCCGGTGCAACTGGCAGCACTTTGAGCGAGATGTCGGTCAGCAGCCCCAGCGTGCCCATGGCGCCCACCATCAGGCGCGATACATCGTACCCGGCCACGTTTTTCATGACCTGGCCGCCAAAGGTGAGGTGCTCTGCCCGGCCATTGATGAGCTGCACCCCCAGCACGTAGTCGCGCACGCCGCCCACGCTGGCGCGGGATGGGCCGCTCAATGCTGCTGCCACCATGCCGCCGCAAGTGCCGCCGTTCAAGCGGTCTAACGTGCCAAAGCGCGGCGGTTCGAAGGCCAGGCACTGGCCTGCTTCGGCCAGCAAAGCCTCTAACTCGCGCAAGGGTGTACCGGCGCGCACGGTGACCACTAGTTCACTGGGCTCATAGGCCACGATGCCGGTGTAATCGCGCGTTTCCAGCAACTCGCCTTGCAGGGATTCACCGTAAAAGTCCTTGCTGCCCCCGCCCCGGATGCACAGCGGGGTGCGGTGCGCGGCCGCAGCCCGAATGCGGTCAATGAAGATGTTCAGAATGGTTTCCATAGGTCAGATCAGGTCTTTCGGAGCAGCACATGTTAGGGGCTAGACAGGCGTTGTGCATTGAATATTTTGAACAGCAGTTGTTCAAAAAAATGGCGGTCACGGTGGCATTAAAAAACCGGGTCAACTTGTCCAGCCGGGGTCTATCGGTCAATATCAGAGTTGTAGTAAACGCAGCCGCAGCGCGTCGCGCCAGCCGCGCAGCCGCTGGGCGGATGTCCAAAACCACCATAGTTTGCCCGTCCAAGTCCAAAACCGCCTGGGTTTGAGCACCAACAAGACAACCAGGCTTGCGGCAGGCCATTGCGGGTGCTGGTACAGCCAGACCCAGCCCGCCCTGATTTGATCGACCCAAGCAGCCGGGCGCTGCAGGCGTTGCAGGTGCTGGGTCAAACCCAGACGCAGTTCGGTGCTGCGAATCAGCAAGCGCTGCTGGCGCAGCCGCACGTCATCAGGGCTCATGGGTGGGTGGGGTGGGGGTGAGCGCGGCGCTGTCACGTTCAAGCTCTGCCAGGCTGACGTTGAACAGGTTGGATTCGGCGCTTAGCTTGCGTTTGGCCGCGCCCAGCAGCATGACTCCGCTGGCGAAAAAAAGCACCGCCAGCGTTCCTACGGCGGCCAGCCGGTAGCCGTCCCACAGCAGCAAAATCACAAAGCCACACCACAACACCGCAGCCACCGTCAAACTCAGCAGGGCGGCCATACCCCAGAGCAACCCGCTTCCGATGCGATGTTTTTCAAGTTCTAGTTCAGTGCCCAACAGCGCCAGGCGCACCCGCAACAGTTCAATGACGCTGCCCAGCGAGCCTTGCAGTTGGTTAAACAGTCCGCCAGCAGTGTGGGTGTCTGGCATGGGGCTAGCGGCGGCTGATCAACATGCCAACCACCAGACCCACACCGGCTGCAATGCCCACGGATTTCCATGGGTTTTCGTGCACGTAAACATCGGTGGCATGACCTGCGGCTTTGGCTTTTTCAACCGTTATTTGTTGCAGGTGCGTCAATTCGGCTTTGGCTTTTTCCATGCGCTCACGCACGCGGGCTCGTAACTGCACGGCTCCGGCGCTGACTTCATCGGCAGTGAGCTTGAGCATTTCTTCTGAATCAGCAATGCCCTGGTGCAGGTCTTTGATGAGTTTTTCTTTACTGAGTTGAAGGGCTTCGGACATGATGGACTCCATGAAAATTGAGAAGATAAGTTTAGTCCTTATGCGTCGCAATAGCCAATGCCAATTTGTGTCAAAACGGCAGCCCCGCGTCAGAACGTTGTTGGTCAATCCACAAAACATTGAACCGGCAAACCCGCCACTGCAACGCGCATCGACAATACCTGTCCGGTGAGCGTAAAAGCTTTCAATTCAGCAGCACTTCGGTGATGTCGGGCGCTGGTGAGGTACAGGGTTTTGAAGTCTTCACCGCCAAAGCAGGGCATGGTCGGGCATTGCAGCGGGGTCGGGTATTCGACCAGTAGCGTGCCGTTGGGGGCAAACTGGCACACACGCTGACCTTCAAACAGGGCCACCCAGTAGTTGCCCTGCACGTCTACCGCCGCGCCGTCCGGACGACCCCGGTAGCCGCCGTTGTCCAGAGCCTGCGGGTCGGCGTGCCAGCCTGTGGGTTTGGGGTTGAAAGAAGCAAACACACGCTGCTTGCCCATGACAGCGCTGGGCAGATCAAAGTCCCAGGCCCAGACGGTGTGGCTTGGCGTGTCGGCCCAGTACAGGGTGCGGTTGTCGGGGCTCCAGGCCAGGCCATTGGCGGTGGTCATGCCCGCGCTGGGGGCTATTTTGCATTCCACCTGTGGCCTGCCCACCGGGCTCGCGTGTCGTGCGTCTATGCAGTACAGGGCGGCGTTTTTCTTGCTGCGGGTTTCGTCAATGGTGCCGACCCAGAAGCGCCCCAGCGCGTCGCATTTGCCATCGTTGGCGCGCATCTCGGCGGGGTCGTAGTCCAGTGTGGTCAGCAGCGCCAGCGCGCCACCCCACTCGCGGGCGCGAAACACGCCGTGGCGCAGCGCCACCACCAGGCCGCCACTGGCCACCGGGGCCATGCAGCCGGGTTCGCTGGGCATGTCCCAAGCCTCAACCGTGCCCATGTGGATGTTGGCGCGTAAGAGCTGCCTGCCCGCAATGTCAAGCCAATAAAGCATTTGCTCCTGCGGATGCCAGAACGGCGATTCGCCCAGGGCGCAGACGTGGGGGCTGACGGTTTGCCAAGTGGCGGGTGTGGTGGTGAGGGTCATGTGTAAAGGCTCCATGACGCTGATTGTCCACACTCAGTCGCTAGCATAAAAAAACCCACCAAGGCCTGAGCCGGGTGGGTTTGGGGTTAAGGACAAAAAACCTGAAAGCTTGCGGGCTCTTGTGATCCCGCAGCTTTCCTTTTTCTGTTAGCGGCCGTAAGCAGTTTCGCCGTGTGATGTGACATCCAGACCTTCGCGTTCGTGTTCTTCAGAAACACGCAGACCAATCGTCAGGTCAACAATCTTGTAAGCAATGAACGACACGACGCCAGACCAGATCACGGTGGTCAACACGGCTTTGGTTTGAATCCACACTTGGCTGGCAATGGAGTAGTCAGCAGATGTCACCATGCTGGCGGTGACCCAGTCGGCCACGTAACCAGGGCCACCAAGCGCTGGGCTGTTGAACACGCCGGTCAGGATGGCACCCAAGATGCCACACACACCGTGCACGCCAAACACGTCCAGCGAGTCGTCTGCACCCAGCAGTTTCTTCAGGCCATTTACGCCCCACAGACCGGCAAAGCCAGACAAGAAGCCGATGATCAGTGCGCCGCCGATGCCCACGTTGCCCGCTGCCGGGGTGATGGCCACCAGGCCCGCTACGCAACCAGAAGCCGCACCCAGCATGGAAGCCTTGCCACGCATCAGGGTTTCACCGATGCACCAGGCCAACACAGCTGCTGCGGTTGCACCAAAGGTGTTAATAAAGGCCAACGCTGCAAAGCCATTGGCTTCCAGCGCCGAGCCCGCGTTGAAGCCAAACCAACCCACCCACAGCAGGGATGCGCCCACCATGGTCAAGGTCAGGCTGTGCGGTGCCATGGACTCTTTGCCGTAACCAATGCGCTTGCCCACCATGTAAGCACCGATCAAACCAGCCGCAGCCGCGTTGATGTGCACCACGGTGCCGCCAGCAAAGTCTAGCGCGCCGGATTGCCAGATATAACCGGCTTTGGCGTTCATGGCGTCGACCACGTCAGCAGCACCGTAGGCATCAGGACCCATCCAGAACCAGACCATGTGGGCAATTGGGGCGTAGCTGAAGGTGAACCACAGTGCCATGAAGGCCAGCACCGCAGAGAACTTCATGCGCTCTGCGAATGCACCCACAATCAGCGCGCCGGTGATGCCAGCAAACGTGGCCTGGAAGGCCGCAAACACGATTTCAGGAATGTAGACACCCTTGCTAAAAGTCGCGCCGTTGGCAAAAGTGCCCGCCGCGTTGTCCCAGATGCCGGCCATGAACAGCCGGTCAAAGCCGCCAAAGAACGCATTGCCTTCGGTGAACGCCAGGCTGTAGCCATAGATGAACCACAGCACCACGATCATTGAGAACGTGACCATGACCTGCATCAGCACCGACAGCATGTTCTTGCTGCGCACCAAGCCGCCGTAGAACAGTGCCAGGCCGGGCACGGTCATCAAAATCACCAGCAGCGTGGAGACCATCATCCAGGCGGTGTCGCCTTTGTTGGGAACAGGCTCGGGGGCGGCTGCGGGCGCTGCAACGGCGGCAACAGCGGCAGCAGGTGCTGGCGCTTCAGCAGGCTTGGCCTCTGATGCTGCTGGAGCAGCAGCCACAACCGGTGCGGCTTCTGATGCTGCTGGCGCAGATTGCGACAGGGCAAGCGAACTGCCTAGCAGCAGACCCAAGCCCAAGGTAAGGGATGCGAGTAATTTTTTCATGTTGGTGACCTCTTTGCGTGGGGGGTTACAGCGCTTCTTTACCGGTCTCGCCGGTACGGATGCGGATGACCTGCTCTATTGGCGAGACAAAAATTTTGCCGTCGCCAATCTTGCCGGTGCGTGCTGCGCCTTCGATGGCCTCAATGACCTGATCCACCAGTGCGTCGTCAATGGCGGCCTCAATCTTGACCTTGGGCAAAAAGTCCACCACGTATTCCGCGCCGCGGTACAGCTCGGTGTGGCCTTTTTGACGACCAAAGCCCTTGACTTCAGTCACAGTGATCCCTTGCACGCCGATGGCAGAGAGCGCTTCGCGCACCTCATCGAGCTTGAAGGGTTTGATGATGGCAGTAACAAGTTTCATGCGAACTCCTTGGAAATAAGTAAACGGGGGTCATTCCATGTTTTTGAAGCTTCATAGCCCTCCAACTTTGAGTTGACAAAGCTGTAAAGCAGGGTTCGTGCCAAGCCGGGTTGGCTGGCCGAGAGAAGTTCATAGCCAAAGCCATGGACAACGAACAAACGGGCAAAATGGCTGCAAATCGACCGCCAGGCATCGCGCAGGCACGAAGTGCAGCCTGATGGATGCTTTGGGTTCAACTGCAACAGTTGACACATTTCCCCAGCATTACGCTAAGATGTCTGTATAAAAAACCAGTATGCACCATGTCGGTGCATTTGTTTACCAAGGGAATCCCATGAGTCTGTCTTTGGTGCAAAGTCGAGCCCTGTTGGGGTTGGATGCAGCGGCGGTCACCGTTGAGGTGCATCTGGCCAATGGCCTGCCCAGTTTTACGCTGGTTGGCCTGGCAGATGTGGAAGTGAAAGAAGCGCGGGAGCGGGTGCGCAGCGCCATTCAGAACTCGGGGCTGGAGTTTCCCAACAACAAACGCATCACCGTCAACCTGGCTCCGGCGGATTTACCCAAAGACTCGGGTCGCTTCGACCTGCCCATCGCACTGGGCATTTTGGCGGCCAGCGGGCAAATGGATGCTGCCAAGCTGGCCGGCTATGAATTTGCCGGTGAGTTGTCGCTGTCGGGCGAGTTGCGCGCCGTGCGTGGCGCACTGGCCATGAGCCTGGCGCTGCATGCCAGCCACGTGGTGACACAACTGGTGTTGCCGCCCGGCAGTGCCGAGGAAGCCGCCCTGGTGCCTGATGCGCAGGTCTACCGCGCCCACCATTTGCTTGATGTGGTGCAGCACTTTTTACCTGAGGGGGCGCAAGCCGCAGCCACCGAGCCCAGCCCGGGCTGGAGCCGCGTCAGTCCGCAAACGCAAGGCCGTGAAGCCCAGTACCTTGACATGGCCGATGTCAAAGGCCAGCTTGGCGCCAAACGCGCGCTGGAGATTGCCGCTGCAGGTGGCCACAGCCTGCTGCTGGTGGGCCCGCCGGGTGCGGGCAAATCGATGCTGGCGATCCGGTTTGCCGGGCTGCTGCCCCCCATGAGCACAGACGAAGCCCTGCAAAGCGCGGCTATTGCCAGCCTGGGCGGGCGGTTTTCGCTGGAACAATGGGCGCAGCGCCCCACCTGTCACCCGCACCACACGGCCAGTGCGGTGGCCTTGGTGGGCGGTGGTTCGCCGCCGCGGCCAGGTGAGATTTCTCTGGCGCACCACGGCATTTTGTTTTTGGATGAGTTGCCTGAATTCCCCCGTGCCGCGCTGGAGGCCTTGCGTGAGCCACTAGAAACCGGGCGCATCACCATCTCGCGGGCGGCGCGGCGGGCCGAGTTTCCGGCGCGCTTTCAACTCATTGCCGCCATGAACCCATGCCCCTGTGGCTATTTGGGCTCCATGCAAAAAACCTGCCGCTGCACCCCCGACCAGGTGGCACGCTACCAAGGCAAGCTCAGTGGCCCCTTGATCGACCGCATTGACCTGCATGTGGAAGTGCCAGCCGTCAACACCGCCGAGCTGATGAACGCACCGCCAGGCGAACGCACCGCTGACATCCAGGCCCGATGTACCGCCGCACGTGCGCGTGCGCTGGCGCGCCAGGGCGTAGCCAACCAGGCACTGCAGGGGCAGGAACTGGACCAACATTTGTTGCTAGACGAAGCTGCGGCCAAGTTCCTGAACGTGGCGGCCACCCGCTTGGGCTGGTCGGCCCGCAGCACCCACCGGGCCTTGAAAGTGGCGCGCACCATTGCAGACCTGGCCGGCGCGCGCAGCACCCAGGTAACGCATGTGGCTGAGGCCATGCAGTACCGCCGCGCGCTGAAGGCTGCTTGATCGTCATGCCTTCACTAAACACGTATCCACGCACTGGCCGGCTTAGGGCTTGTTCATGAATAAGCTGTAGATTTGGCCGCCGGATTTGGGATGCAATGCGAGGCGCAAAGCGTGCCGTGCAGATCTGCTGCACAAGCGATTTGCAACGACGCAGTGCGCCCAAAGTTGGCGAGTCAAATGTGCATGTTATTTGTGAACAAGCCCTAACGTCCATGTTCAACAAGGACACCCCAAAGCATGAAACATGCGCGCCCTGTGTAGAGCGGGTTTCAACCCGCCATGGCCGACTGAAGTCGGCCCTACGACACGCCATTCTTGTCGACTGTGGGCGTTGTTTCACATTAAGGTTCGTAAGCCGCTAAGCGTCGTATTTCGTCGGCATTGAATTGGGATTGCTGGAGTTGAACAAGCGCCAGATCACGTTCTGAGGGTGGTGCGTCTGACAGTGTTTGAAGCAACTGATGCCGCGCGGTTAAATAGTGTTCTATACGTTGCTTCCAAGCGGCCTCGTCACGGTCTAACTCGGCCAGTCGGGCAGCGGCTTCGGGGGTGAGCTCTTTGGCTCGCATGCGGTATACATCATCCTCGCTGGCGCCTTGTTCACGCAGGGTTTGTGCCATATGTTCGACGTTCAGCACCTGCCTTGGCGCTTCTCGCGCTTCACGCAATGCAACAGACTGAGACGCGTCTAGCGCAGCAAGTTGTTGTTTTTTCTGTAGTTCATTCAGGCTCGGGTTCTGGCTGATTTCCAATCGTGCCACGGTATCAAGATCGTACTCATCCTCAAATCCGAACATACCTTGTGTTTCCTTGTCGCTGAAAAACTGCGCACGCAGGTCTTGCATGGCCAATAAACGTTGCCTAACCGCTTTGGCATCACTGCCGATCCATTCGGGATTGGTTTCCAGATCAACCAGACTGCGCTTGAATTGCAAATATTGGGACAGCAGGTGCTGGGCTGAGGGTATCTGAGCGAGCGACAAGCGTTGATTGAGATCGCTTGCAATTTCCAGCGTGATGGCTTCAATACTTTGCTCGCCGACCGCGCTCAGGTAGTAGTCAAACAGGCGTTTGAGTTCGGCGTAAGGCAAGTCGCCCGCTGCCTGCCCAGGCGCAGTCAAGACGGGCTTGGGAAAATTGCCGTCAGGTACAGTGTCTTGCATGGACTGCACAAACACGGCTCCGCCGTTTGCTGAAGCAGTGTGACTTTGGTAAATGGCCTGTTGGCTGGCTGTGTCAGGCCACCACAGCCAGCTTGCGCTTACCAGGGACAGACACAACACGCCAAAGGCAATGCGCTTGTTTGCCAATGTCATAACGATATTACATGCCCAGATTACGCAAACGGTTGGCGTGCTGGCGGTACAAAGTGACCGGGTTGGTTTCAAATAAATTGACCAAACCAATAGTCTGGTTGACTTCGTCCAGGTGGTTCATTGCATAGTTGTCGCGAATCACGCGCCCCAAATGGCTGGAACAACTCGACACCAGACCATCGCTTTTGGCTCCAGCGAAGGCTAACGAGGTTAACGCCAGAGCCGGATCCACCACATCGAACACATTGGTGTAGGGTTTGGCGCCGCTCCAGGAGAAATAAGAGACACCTCGCACCACATAAGCACCTTCGCCGCAAGCTGATGTGGGTACGCCCTCGGGGTGCGACCGGTTGAAGCTGAGAGAGCCAGCGGTGCTGAGTGATTTGACCGCAGCCAGTGAATCCTGGCGCAACCCCGTGCCACCCGACAAAAAGTTGATGATCGAACCCAGGCCATTGGTCACTGATACCAGCACAGAGTTTGGCAAAGACCCGGGTGGTGCCACGCCCAAAATGACATCTGCCACAGCTGAGCCTTTGTTAACACCGCCGATTGAAGTGACAGAGGCCACCAGATCAGGTCGCACCGAAGCCACATAGCGGATGGTCGGGCCGCCATGGCTGTGTCCAATCAAATTCACCTTGGCTGCACCTGTGGCGGCCAGAATTTGTTTGACCTGTGTCAGCAACTGCTCGCCGCGCACCTCGGTGCTGTTGGCTGCAGAAACCTGGGTTGTGAAAACCTTGGCACCATCCGAGCGCAATGCCGATGAAAGGCCATAAAAATAGTCCACAGGACCGATCTTGTCAAAACCGAATAAGCCATGTACCAACACAATCGGGTACTTGGTTTGTGTATAGCCTGCGGCCCAGGTGGACGCAGGAATAAGTGTCAGTGCCATTAAAAAGGCACCCAGCCAGGTCTTCAGTTTTTTCATATAAATTGTCTCCAGCAGGATCACAGGTAGATGGGGTGGACATATGCCGCAGCGTGCTGGCTTGCATTTTTGTGCACCCCAGAGCCTGGCGGATCCTTGTTGATTAATCGTGTCAATCAGTCAAAAACCACTAAAAAGCACGTATGTGCTTTTTTTGATGTTAATTTGCGCCAGCCAATTTGTCATGCTGGGAAACCCGTGCTGGTAAACCCTGAGTAGACGGCTACAAATTCGAACCCAGCAGGCGCTGCAGCTCCCGCTCGGGCAGGCCACGGCGTGCGGCCAGGTCTTTAAGCTGGTCTTCGCCAATTCTGCCGACGTTGAAGTACGTGGCCTGCGGGTGGCCGATGTAGAAACCGCTGACGCTTGATGCCGGGCTCATGGCCAGGCTCTCGGTGAGCGTCATGCCAACGTCGTCGCATTGCAGCAGCGCAAACATGTCCTTTTTGACGCTGTGATCCGGGCAGGCGGGGTAGCCGGGCGCGGGGCGTATGCCGGTGTATTTTTCGGCAATCAGCTCCTGCGCCGTCAAGGCCTCGGATGGCGCGTAGCCCCACAGGTCGGTACGCACCTTGTGGTGCAGGCATTCGGCAAAGGCTTCGGCCAACCGATCGGCCAGCGCTTTGAGCATGATGGCGCTGTAGTCGTCATGCGCGGCCAGAAACTGGGCTTCTTTTTTCTCCAGGTTCAAACCGGTGGTGACAGCAAACAGGCCGACATAATCTTGTAAGCTTTTTGAGCCTCTAGCCCTTGTTAAGTCTGGGCTAGTAGCTATGTTTTGCGTAGCATCTACACAGGGTGCAACAAAGTCTGCCAGGCAACGGCTCGGGCGCATCACACCATCAATTTCTTCCTTGGCGGCTTGCTGGCGCAGGCCGTACCAGGTCAAAGCCACGGTGCTGCGCGATTCATTGGTGTAGAGCGCCATGTCGTCGTCGCCCACGCGGTTGGCCGGGTACAGGCCAATGACCCCATTGGCGGTGAGCCAGCGGCCATCGATGATTTTTTTCAGCATCGCCTGGCCGTCGGCAAATACTTTTTTGGCTTCCACGCCTACCACGTCGTCGTCCAGAATCGCCGGATAGGGACCAGCCAAATCCCAGGTTTGAAAGAACGGGCCCCAGTCGATGTACTGCGCAATCTCGGCCAGGTCAAAGTTTTTGAAAACGCGTCGACCGATGAACTTTGGGGCTGTGGGCTGGTAGCTGGCCCAGTCGATCGGCGTTTTGTTGGCGCGGGCTTTGTCCAGCGGCCACAGCGGTGTGACCTTTTTGTTGGCGTGTTGGGTGCGCACCTTGTCGTAGTCGGCGCCAAGTTCCGCCACAAACGCACCTTTGGCATCGCCCAACAAGTTTTGCGCCACGCCCACGCTGCGGCTGGCATCGGGCACATAAACCACCGGCCCGTCGTAATGCGGTGAGATTTTGACGGCGGTGTGCACGCGGCTGGTGGTCGCGCCGCCAATCAGCAGCGGGATTTTTTTGATGCGGAAGTAGTCATCTTTCTGCATCTCGCCGGCCACGTACTGCATTTCTTCCAGGCTGGGCGTGATCAGACCCGACAGGCCAATGATGTCCGCGCCCTCGGCCTTGGCGCGCGCCAGAATCTCGTGGCAGGGCACCATCACGCCCAGGTTGACCACGTCGAAATTGTTGCATTGCAAGACCACGGTGACGATGTTTTTGCCAATGTCGTGCACGTCGCCTTTAACCGTGGCAATGATGATCTTGCCCTTGGTGGCGACATCACGGCCAGCGGCTTCGTCGCGCAGCTTTTCTTCTTCAATGTAGGGAATCAAATGCGCCACGGCCGACTTCATGACGCGCGCGCTTTTCACCACTTGTGGCAAGAACATCTTGCCCTGGCCAAACAGGTCGCCGACGATGCTCATGCCGGCCATCAGCGGGCCTTCAATCACATGCAGTGGGCGGCCACCTTTAGCGATGATGGCCTGGTAGGCCTCTTCGGTGTCTTCGACGATGAAGTCGGTGATGCCGTGCACCATGGCGTGGCTCAGGCGCTGCTCAACCATGACGGGCTGCGCCGGCGTGCCGCGCCACTCCAGCTTTTTCGACTCATCCTTTGCGCCACTTTTGGCGGTCTCCGCTATTTCCACCAGCCGCTCACCGGCATCCGGGCGGCGGTTCAGCACCACGTCTTCCACGCGCTCGCGCAGCACCGGCTCCAGGTCGTCATAAACCCCGACCATACCGGCGTTGACGATGCCCATGTCCATGCCGGCTTTGATGGCGTGGTACAGAAACACGGTGTGAATCGCTTCGCGCACCGGGTCGTTGCCGCGAAATGAAAAGCTCACATTGGATACGCCGCCAGACACCTTGGCACCCGGCAAATTCGCCTTGATCCAGCGCGTGGCGTTGATGAAGTCGACCGCGTAGTTGTTATGTTCTTCAATGCCGGTGGCAATGGCAAAGATGTTGGGGTCAAAAATGATGTCTTCTGCGGGAAAACCCACCTCGTCGACCAGGATGCGGTAAGCGCGCTCGCAAATGCCAATCTTGCGCTCGTAGGTGTCGGCCTGGCCTTGCTCGTCAAACGCCATCACCACCGCAGCGGCACCGTAGCGGCGCAACAGCTTGGCGTGGTGTTTGAAGGCATCAACACCTTCTTTCATGCTGATCGAGTTGACCACCGGCTTGCCCTGCACGCAGCGCAGGCCAGCCTCAATGACGCTCCACTTGCTCGAATCAATCATCACCGGAACCCTTGATATATCTGGCTCAGACGCTATCAAGTTAAGAAACTTCACCATGGCCGCCTGGCTGTCGAGCATGGCCTCGTCCATGTTGATGTCAATGATCTGCGCGCCGTTTTCCACCTGCTGGCGCGCCACGCTTAGCGCCTGGTCAAACTCGCCGTTCAAAATCATGCGGGCAAAGGCTTTGGAGCCGGTCACGTTGGTGCGCTCGCCCACGTTGACAAAGGTGGCTACCTGAGACCTTGGAGACATATCTTTAGCGCTGTCCTCTACAGATTGAGAGGCAGCGGCTTCTGCGGGCGCAGCGCCAATCACCAGCGGCTCCAGGCCGGACAACTTCATGGGAGGGACAACAATGTGGGACATGCAACTCACCTGTGGGAAAAATTTTCTAAATCAGGTGAGCGTCGTTGTGATGTATCCAAGCCTGGCAGACCGTGTGGCCCGCTGCAACGCTCCTTGGAAAGGCCAGATTTTACCGGGCAGCCAGAATCAAGCTGCCTCTTTGTAAAACACGTTGCGCTGCAGCGTGCGCCCGGCCAGCGGGGCCACTTTGTCGTGGATCGCGCCAATGTGCTCCGGCGTGGTGCCGCAGCAGCCACCCACAATGTTGACCAGGCCTTCGGCAGCAAATTCGCCCACCAGGCGACTGGTCACGTCCGGGGTTTCGTCAAAACCGGTGTCGCTCATCGGATTGGGCAGGCCGGCATTGGGGTAGCAGCTGATGAAAGTGTCGGGCGCAGCCTTGGCCAGTTCTTGAATGTAGGGACGCATCAGCGTAGCGCCCAAGGCGCAGTTCAGCCCAACCGCCAGCGGCTGGGCGTGGCGCACGCTGTGCCAGAAGCCGGTGACGGTCTGGCCGCTCAAAATGCGCCCGGACGCATCGGTGACGGTGCCGCTGATGATGATCGGCAGGCGCTGCCCACTGGCTTCAAAAAACTCGTCAATGGCAAACAGCGCCGCTTTGGCGTTGAGGGTGTCAAAAATAGTTTCCACCAGCAGCGCATCGGCTCCGCCTTGCACCAGCGCGTCGACCTGCTCGTAGTAGCTGGCGCGCAAGTCTTCAAACGTCACATTGCGCGCGCCGGGGTCGTTCACGTCGGGGCTGATGCTGGCGGTTTTGGGCGTGGGCCCGAGCGCACCCAGCACAAAGCGGGGCTTGTCAGGTGTGGAAAATTTGTCGCAGGCGGCGCGCGCCAGCTTGGCCGAGGCCAGGTTCATCTCAAACGCCAGGTTGGCCATGTCGTAGTCAGCCTGGGCGATGCGCGTGGCACCAAAAGTGTTGGTCTCGATCAGGTCGGCGCCAGCGGCCAGGTAACGCTCGTGGATGCTGGTGATCACGTCCGGGCGGGTCAGGCTCAGCAACTCATTGTTGCCTTTGATGTCTTTGTGGAAGTCTTTAAAACGCTGAGCTTGGTTGCCAGGCCCAGCGTACCCAGCTCCACGGTATTGCGATTCATCGAGCTTGAAGCGCTGGATCATCGTGCCCATGGCACCGTCGAGTACCAGGATGCGCTTTTCAAGAAGGGCCGGCAGCGCCTGGCCGCGGGTGTAGGTGGGGGTTTTCATAGCCGCGCATTGTAGAAAAATACCGACTGAACCCGCAGCAGGTGGGGGCTAGGAGGCTGTCGGACTTTCGGCATCGAAGCGTTCTCGAAGAGCGGCGTAGCCAAATTCGACCCCAGCGAGGGCAGTTTTTGCCGGATTTGCTGGCTCATAACCGTAGCTATGGGCCAAAAAGACGGTAAAAAATGAACCGCTGCGGTCGGATTACAGCCGATGTACCGAAAGTCCGACAGCCTCCTAGCAGCCTGTCGGACACAGAAATTCAAAATTTGGAATCATGAATCTGCTTAAAAAATAGGCAATCCGGCCTTGATTTTTCGGATATTTGCATGTTTTCAAGGTATTTCCTGCCCTTATCCAACAT
>Ga0210023_1000881_pt1 | contig 22111 bp, 22 predicted proteins | sample CryGeymeta201524_FD_183987 | JGI IMG/M metagenome (GOLD analysis project Ga0210023, IMG submission 183987) | Groundwater microbial communities from Crystal Geyser aquifers in Utah, USA - Crystal Geyser metaG 2015-24 (SPAdes) (version 2) | ecosystem: Environmental > Aquatic > Deep subsurface >... | reverse complement strand
TAGCTGCGCCCGGTCAAGAACAGCTGGCGTTCTTGGCGTACGATTTTTCCTTGTTTGGTCTGGGGCATGGGACAATTGTCACACACCCCGCTGCCCGTTTGCAGAACCTCATAGCAGCGCCGCCCGTCAATCGGGCCGTAGTATTCCTGCATTGCCCGGTTCATGAAGCTAATTTCAAAATCTTCGGTACAGATATAAGCCAGATCGGTCATGCTATCGAGCACTGCCCTTAAATTCTCCTGTTCTTGCTTCAGTTGCTGGGTGCGCTCTTCGACTTCTGCCCGGAGATTGGATTGAAGTTCCGTGAGCCGGGTAATATCAACAAAGGCTTCAATCCCCCCAATCACCTGGCCCTGATTGTCATAGAGCAGGTCAATATTCTTGCTGATTTGTACCCGGCGACCATTACGATGTTGCACCGAACAACTGGTGCCGGTAATCGGCTTGGGGTAGCTGCTCTCGAACAGACCGCAGCCCTTATCGCAGGGGATACCCGACAGAAAAGAACAGTGCTGCCCAACCACCTCGGATGAGGGGTAACCCGTAATCCGGGCCGCTTCCTCACTCCAGTAGACAATATTCTGCGTCGTATCGACGAGAAAAAGGCCAGCGGGGATGGTTTTCATCAGCGTTTCGAAGGAAAAGCTTTTCAGCAACTGGCTGGCTTCGGGATTCATAGGCCTCTCGGTTGAAAGTGTGGTCAAAAACGGGGTGTCCGCGCAATAACCACCACCAGAACCCTCGCGGCTCCGGCATCAAGCAGGGCCCGGGCACAGGCAGAAACCGTCGCCCCGGTCGTCATGACATCATCCACCAGAATCAGGTTTTCACCCTGCAACTGGCGGGTTGCAACTATGGTATCACGCAGATTCAAGGCTCGTTGGCGCGCACCAAGTCCTTGTTGATGCTGACCGTCTTTGGTGCGCCTTAAAATGCCGGGTTCCAGACGAAGATCCAAACCTCTCTTCAATTTAGCCGCCTTTTGGCGCAAGCGCAATGCGGACAAGAGATTTTTTGCCAGCAAAAGAGACTGATTATACCCGCGTTTACGCAACCCCAAAGGATGCAGTGGAACCGGAACCAGCAGGTTTTGACCATCGAGGGGCAAATTATCGAGTTGGGGAATCAACAGCTGGATCAGGCAACGGTCAAGATCGACCCCGGCCTTGTATTTAAACCGCTGAATCGCCTGTTTTAAACTACCGGTGTAAAGGCCCGCAGCGAAAACGCCCTGATAAACCGGGAGCTGACGCGTGCAGTCAGCGCACAGATGCATGGAACTTGTCTGGGCTTTGAAGGGCAGAGCACAACGGGAACAGCGCCCCTGGGGCAGGGGAATCAGACTTTGTGTACACTTGGGGCAAAAGGGTGTTTGACTGTCTGTCGGCAGCAATTTTTCGCAGGCAGGACAAATGGCCGGAAAGAAGAAATTGAGCAAATCAACCGCCGGGCGCAGCCGTCGGCAAAGTTTTTGCTCGAATCCGCCACTCACATCAGCGGCGAAGCAAACTGTGCCCTGTCATCTGGGACGGTTTCGGCAGGTGGAGAAGGTCAAGCAGGGTTGGAGCCAGGTCGGCAAGAATCCCGTTTTCGAGTGTGGCACTTGCGCCCTGAGCAACATAAATCAGCGGCACCGGATTACTGGTATGCGCCGTGTGGGGTTCGCCATTTGCAGCCTGCATTTGTTCCGAATTACCGTGATCGGCACTGATAAGTACCGCACCTTGCGCCGCCAGAACTTTATCCACCACCTGGCCAACACAGGCATCCACCGTTTCAACCGCTTTAATCGCGGCGGCAAGATTGCCGGTGTGGCCCACCATGTCGCAATTGGCATAGTTGACGATAATCAGGTCATAAACCGCCGAATCTATGCGGTTGCACAGTTCTTCGGTTAAAGCAAAGGCACTCATTTCGGGTTTTTGATCATAGGTCGCAACCTCTTTGGGTGAAGGAATCAACACCCGCTCTTCGCCGGCAAAGGACTCTTCGCGCCCACCATTGAAGAAAAAGGTGACGTGGGCATATTTTTCCGTTTCAGCGATGCGCAGTTGCTTTAAGCCCGCGTTGGCCACCACTTCGGCCAGAATTTGCTGGTAAGATTCCGGTTGAAAAGCAACCGGCAGCCCAAAGGTTTCATCATATTCGGTTAAACACACAAAGCTTTCAAGCTGCGGTGTTTGCCGCCGTTCAAAACCGGTAAAATTTTTCTGACAGAAGGCGCGGGTTATTTCACGGGCCCGGTCGGCGCGGAAGTTGAAAAAAATCACTCCATCGCCGTCTTCTATATTGCCCCCACCATCGATGATACAGGGTTCAACAAATTCATCATCCTGCCCCGCTGCATAGGCGGCGGAAATCGCCGTCTGGGTGTCGGGATACCCCTGACCACAGGACGCGGTCATCGCCCGATAGCCGCGTTCAACACGCTCCCAGCGCTGATCACGATCCATGGTCCAGTAGCGACCGGTCAGGGTGACCACGCGACCGAGACCAACAGCCAAAATTTCCTTTTCAAGTTCGGCCAGATAGGTAGCAGCACTGCGTGGCGGGGTGTCCCGCCCGTCGAGGATCGCATGAATACACACCTCTTTGACGTGGGTCTGGCGTGCCAGCCGCAAAAGGGCATAAAGGTGAGAATTGTGGGAATGAACCCCACCATCGGATACCAGCCCTAGCAGGTGCAGAGTGCCTCCGGAAGCCGCCAGTTTGCGACAGATTTTCTGCAGGTGGCAGTTATCAAAAAAGGAACCGTCATCGATGGCATGGCTGATGCGGGTCAATTCTTGATAAATAACCCGCCCGGCCCCAATGTTCAAATGACCCACTTCCGAATTGCCCATCTGCCCGGCAGGTAGACCGACATCCAGCCCTGAGGTCAGCAGTTGGCTATGGGGAAATTCTTGAAACAAGCGATCAAGGTTGGGTGTGTTCGCCAGTTCAACCGCATTGGCGGTGCGGGCGGAAGCAATTCCCCAGCCATCGAGTATCATCAGGAGCAAAGGTTTAGGCATGATTCAGGCCTCGCGTTGACCGTGGGGAATGGCTTTTTGCAATTGCGGACGAGCGTGCAACATCTGCTGCCGTTCCGGCAGACCCAGAGTGTCAAAGGCGCCACATTTTGCGCAACGACCCTGCCAGTTCTCACTCGGGGTTCCGCAGGCACTGCAAACAAAGCCTAGACGCAAGTGATTATCGACTTTCAGTGCCAGCCGATATTCGTTCAGGGCATCATCGGTCTGCTGGCGACGGCGGTTAGCTTCGGCGAGCAACAGGTGGAGCTGCGGGAAATCGATCCCCGAGCTTTCGACGACATGAAGTTGCTCTATGGCTTCATCGACCATTTCAATCCGCAGACAGAAACGACCGAAGTAAAGGCGCAACAACAGATCATCACCATCGGCCAGCAGCTGTTTACGATAAAAATTCAGCAATGCCGAAGGATCTTCGGCCTGCATGTAGCAATCTTCGAGGCGCGCAAGAAAAACACTACGTTTTTCGGCCAGATAGCCCGCCTGATAAACCTCGGCGGCTTTGAGTATTTGCCCCTTTTTGAGATAGGCATCGCCCAGAGAAACCCGCGCCGGAGTTGCCACATCTTTTTCGCGACTCAATTCCTCAAAGGCTTTAATGGCTTGATCTGTGGCCCCCTGTTCAAGATCACGGCTGGCAATTTCGTAGCGGATCTGCAACATCTGCTGCTTTTCTGTTTGCAGCTTAGCGCCGCTGGCAGCGGCCTTGAGAATGCGTTTCTGCAACAGCAGCGCCTCATCCCATTCCTTGCGTTCCAGGTGTAAATCGCGCAGCGCCCGCAAGGCTTTACGATTTTCACTGTCTATGGTCAGCAAGCTGCGATAGCCTTCCATGGCCTCATCCAGGCGGTTATCGGCACGATTGATCGCTGCCAGCTTGAAGAGAACTTCAATTCCCTTGGGTTCAAGATCGCGGGCCTTGAGCAGATATTCCACCGCCTGCTGCAAATGCCCCTCTTGTTCGGCCACATTGGCAAGGGCCAAGAGCACATCGACCCGCTTGGCATCTCGATCCAGGGCTTTTTGGAGCAGTGCACGTGCTTTTTTCAAATCTCCCGAAAGCAAACGCCCCACCCCGTTGCGATAAAGACTGACAACTTCATCCTGCCGTTTCTGTTTGCGGCTGCCGCGCCAGCTCGACAGGGATCGCCCGAACAAACTCAGCACGTGCAGGCCATTGCCCAGCAACAGCCCGGCAAGTACCGCCGCAACCAGAAAGATGGGGGTCGGAAAGGTAAAACTTTGGTCTGAGGTAAAAAAGACCGTCATATCGCCGGGATTGATGCCCCAGAAATAGAGGAAAAAGAGCGCGAACAGCACAAAAATAAACATGAACAGGGCAATGACAATCATCGGCTTCTCCCTGTCGCCGGTTCAACGGAATCGGCAACTATCCTCTTGTCGCGAAAGTGCAACAGGAAAAATCTGCGCCAGGGTTTCCAGGCGCACCATACTGAATCAATAATGGCGTCGAAAAAATTTACCAAGAGCTTTGCACGGCAATCTTTTCTATTCGCCGTACTTTTCTACGTCGGTTTTGCAATCTACACAATAGCGCGAAAAGGGTCGGACTTCCATGCGGCGGGGCGCAATTTCTTCTTCGCAGCGCGCACAGATACCATAAACTCCAGCGGCAATCCGTTCGAGAGCGGCATCAATGTCGTTAGCGGCACGCCTTTGAGCGTTGCTCAGATTGATCAGAACTTCTTGATTATAACTGTTGGACGACATATCGCCAATATCGGGCACCCCATCCTTTCCCAACGACTGAGATTCCGCATAAGCATGGGCTGCTTCGTCGAGGAGCTCCTGGCGCATTTGCAAGAGTCGCTGCCGAGCCTGGGCAATTTGTTCGGGAGTCATGTCTGGGTCTATATCCTTCCTGCCTAACGATTATGGTAAGGTTCGTTGCGGATAATTGTGCCACTGCGATAAAGCTGTTCGAGCAGCAGCACCCGCGCCATCTGGTGAGTCAGGGTCATTTTCGACAGGGATAGCAGCTGATCGGCGCGTTGCCGCACCGCATCGTCAAGCCCATAGGGGCCGCCGATGACCAAGCACCAGTCCCGCGCCCCATGCAACATTGCCGCTTGCAGTTGTTTCGCCAGGGCTTCGGAACTGGAAGGTTTGCCTTTTTCATCAAGCACCAGCGTAAAGGCATCGCTCGGAATCCGTTGGAGGATACGTTGTCCCTCGCGGCGCAGCAAGGTAACCACATCTTTCTGCGAACCCTGTTCTTCTTTCAGTTCAATAATTTCAACTGCATAATGCCGTTTCAAGCGCCCCAGATATTCGGCGGCTCCCTGTTTCAGCCAGTCTTCCGCCAAACGACCGACACAGATCAGCCGAAATTTCATGCCTGGCCGGTGTCGGTCAAGGCAACCCGCGGGGCCTCGCTCCACAAACCTTCAAGGTCGTAAAATTCGCGCACCGCCGGTTGGAAAATATGCACCATAAAATCACCGTAGTCGAGGAGTGCCCAACGCCCGGCATCGAGCCCTTCGATCGCCAGCGGAGTGATCCCCTGGTCTTTCAGCCCCAGACGAATGGATTCCGCAATCGCCTGCACCTGACGATCGGAACGCCCCGAGCCCAGCAGCAGATAATCGGTCAGCGAAGAGAGCTTTCGGACGTCGATCAATTGCAGAGCATAGGCTTTCTTTTCCAAGGCAAAATCAACGGCCAAGTGCACATTTTTGTCGGTGTTCAAAGGTTCATCCTTCGGGGTCATTTTCAGCCGCGGTTCAGCGGTAAAGGTGATGCTGTTCAATGTAATGAGCAACGCCGAGCGGCAGCAAGTCGACCGGTGTGTCACCCGTCAGCAGGCGTTGGCGGATCTGGGTTGAAGAAATATCCGCCGCCGTCTGACTCACCAATCGGATACGGTAGCCGCTGCGGCCAATCAGGGTTAAAGCGTCGGCATCATAACAGAAGCTCTTTGCCACCGCAACCGGCAGCAACTGGCGCAAATCCCCGCAAAAACCGGGGCGGGCCGCAACCGCAATATGGCAAAGCTCAAACAGACGTGGGTAAGATTTCCACAAACCAATTTCGGCGAAAGAGTCCAGACCCATGATAAAAGTGAATTCATGCTGCGGGACGTGTTGATGCAGCTCTTCGAGGGTCTGCACCGAGAAACTCAGCCCCGCGCGTTGGCCTTCAAGATCGCTGGCGATAAAGCGCGCTTCGGTGGCAACGGCTATTTTCACCATGGCCAGGCGATGGGCATAAGAAACCGGAGGATCCAGCTCCTTGTGCGGCGGATGAAAGCTTGGCATGAACCAAACCTGATCAAGCCGACAAGAGTTCAGAACGACATCGGCAATGTGCAGGTGTCCGTTGTGAATGGGGTTGAAGGTGCCACCCAGAATACCAATCTGCATAGGCGCTACTCGCGAATTTGCCCGTCGCCCAGCACAATAAATTTGCGCGTCGTCAGGTCTTCGAGCCCCATGGGGCCAAAGGAATGCAGCTTGGTGGTGGAAATACCAATTTCGGCCCCCAACCCCAACTGGCCCCCATCGGAAAACCGCGATGAGGCATTCACCATCACCACGCTTGAATTGATTTCACGCAAAAAGCGTTGTGACATGGCGTAGTCGCTGGTCACAATTGTTTCGGTGTGCAGAGAACCGTATCGGCTGATATGGTCTCGTGCCGCTTCAAAATCGTCCACCACCCGCACCGCCAGAATCAGATCCAGATACTCAGCGTACCAATCCGCTTCCGTCGCCACCGCCAGCGTCGGCTCCAGCTGCCGGGCGCGGTCACAGCCGCGCACTTCCACCCCGGCCTGCGCCATGGCGCGGGCGATTTGCGGCAGAAACTGTGGGGCAGCATCCTGATGCACCAGCAGGGTTTCCAGGGCATTGCACACGCCGGGGCGCTGCACCTTTTCGTTCAGGCAAATGCGTTCTGCCATGGCAAAATCGGCCTGGGCATCAACGTAGGTATGGCAAACCCCCTTGTAGTGTTTGATCACCGGAATGCGTGAGTGTTCACTGACGAAACGGATCAGCCCTTCGCCACCGCGCGGAATAATGAGATCAATCTGCTCTTCGAGCTTTAACAGTTCGGTCACCGCATTGCGATCACTGGTGGTCAGCACCTGCAGGGCATCCACCGGCAGACCCCTTTCGCTCAAGGTCTGGCGCAGCACTTCACCAATGGCTCGATTGGAATGCAGGGCCTCGGATCCACCGCGCAGAATCACCGCGTTGCCGCTTTTTAAACACAAGCCGGCCGCATCGGCAGTCACATTGGGGCGCGACTCAAAAATGATGCCGATAACCCCCAGCGGGATGCGCTGACGCCCAACCCGAATCCCATTGGGGCGCAACCACATGCCGGTTATTTCACCCACCGGATCGGGTAAAGCGGCAACTTCACGCAGCCCGTCGGCCATAGACTGAAGGACCTGATCCGACAGTTCAAGACGATCGAGCATCGCAGGGGCCATGGCCTTGGCGCGCCCTGCCGCAAGGTCGAGCGCATTGGCGGTTTTGAGGGGGGCTGCGTTTTCAAGCAACGCCTCGGCCATGCGGCGCAGCAGGTCATTTTTTATGCCGGAAGGCAGGGTCGCGACCAGGCGCGATGCCTCACGGGCGCGGGTTGCCAGCTGCAACATTTCCTGTGCAATCGTCATCGGGCGTTCTCCTCTGTCACCTCACGCATTAAGACCAGGTTATCGCGATAAACGGCTTCATCACGATATTGGTAACCCAGAATCTGTTCTATTTCAAGGCAACGATGGCCTTTGATCTGCAACAGCTCAGCGCAGGTGTAATTAGCAACCCCAATAGCAAAGGGAACACCGCCGGAATCACAGATATGCACCGCATCGCCGCGCTCGAAATCACCCTCGACCGCAATGATCCCCGTGGGCAGAAGACTCTTGCCCGCATCGCGCACCGCCTTGACCGCCCCCACATCCAGACGGATATGCCCATGAGGTTTCATGGACAGGGCAATCCAGCGTTTGCGGGCATTAAGTTTCGACCCAGACGCCAGAAACAAAGTACCGACGCGCTCACCGGCAACCACCTGGGCAATAATGCCCGGTGTCCGCCCATTAACAATCAGGGTCGGAATGCCCGCCAAGGTTGCCTTGTGGGCCGCCTGCAGTTTGGTCTGCATCCCCCCGGTTCCCAGGGTTCCACGCGAAAGGCCGGCCATGGCCTCAATTTCCGGGGTAATCTGCGCAATCAGGGGCAGCAAACGCGCCTTCTCGTCTTGACCGGGATCACCGTTAAAAAAACCATCGACATCAGAAAGAATCAGCAGCAGATCGGCTTCCATTAAACTGGCAACCATGGCCGAAAGGTTATCATTGTCACCGAAGCGAATTTCTTCAATCACTACGGTATCATTTTCGTTAACGATGGGCGTCACCCCATATTCGAGCAGGGCATCAAAGGTATTGTGAGCATTGAGATAACGGCGCCGGTTGGAGAGGTCATCGCGCGTCAGCAATACCTGGGCAACCACCCGATTACACCTGCGAAAACATTCTTTGTAGGCGCGCATGATGCGTGGCTGGCCAACTGCGGCGGCGGCCTGCTTTTGCGGAATGGTTTTGGGACGCTCAGGCAGTCCCAGCACAGTGCGGCCGGCCGCCACCGCTCCCGACGACACCAGAATCACCTCGCTTCCGGCTTCACGCAGCTGGCAGAGTTCAACAGACAACCGGGCGATCATACTTTCGTCCAGGCCCCGATGATCGGAAATAACGCCGCTGCCGATCTTGACCACAATGCGTTTTAATTGCGCGGGCAGGCTTTGATGCCGCTTATTCATCATTCCAGTGTCCATCACAAAAGATTTCGTTTCCGGTCGCTAAGATGCAAAGGATTAGGCTTGGCTCTCAGTGGAACCCTGGGCTTCGCGCCAGTCTTTAAGTCGTGCAGCCGTGGCGCGTACCAGTTCCTTGACGCCCTCGCCGGTCACGGCGGAAATCTGAAAAACCCGGTGCCCCATGGCGCCAAATTCCCGTTCAAGTTCCGCTGCGTGTTCACGCACTTCAGGAATATCGATCTTGTTCAGAACCACCAGTTGCGGTTTGTTCGCCAACGCCTGATCGTAAGCAGCAAGCTCGGCATTAATCTGGCGAAAATTTTCGCGCGGATCACCTTTTTGCAGCACACTCAGATCGACCAGATGGAGAAACAGATCGGTGCGCTCGACGTGACGTAGAAAACGCGTGCCCAAGCCCAGCCCGTCACTGGCCCCCGCGATCAAGCCGGGGATGTCGGCCACCACCATGGTGCGGTCGCCAAGGTCGACAACCCCCAGATTCGGAACCAGGGTGGTAAAGGGATAATCGGCAATTTTCGGTTTAGCGGCTGAAATCACCGAAATCAGTGTCGATTTGCCGGCATTGGGTAACCCGATCAGGCCAACATCGGCCAGCAGTTTCAATTCGAGGCGCAACTGGCGGACTTCACCGGGCATACCGGGCTGGGCATGGCGGGGAGCGCGGTTGGTGCTGGTCATAAAACGCGCATTGCCACGGCCACCCTGGCCCCCCTTCAGAAATACCACCCGGGCACCGGGTTCGGTCAGGTCAAGCAATTGTTCACCGCTGTCGGTGTCAAACACCAGGGTTCCCGGTGGCACGCGCAAAACCATGTCTTCACCATTTTTGCCGTGCATATCCTTGCCCATTCCTGGGGCACCATTGGGCGCACGGTAATGACGCTGATAACGAAAATCGAGCAAAGTTGACAGGTTAGAGTCGACCTGGAAAATAATATCTCCCCCCCAACCGCCATCACCGCCGTTAGGGCCACCTTTGGCGACAAATTTTTCTCGACGAAAGGATACGCAGCCGCGCCCGCCATCCCCGGAGCATACTTCAATCAAAACCTGATCAACAAACTTCATAATTCTTCGAACGTCCGTAGCACGAAAAAAGAAAAAAGCCCGGGGTTCGCTATGAGCCCCGGGCCAGTCGTTCCTGTTGCTTCAAGCAACTTTTCAGGCGGCATAGACGCTGATAAACTGGCGTCCCTTGGCCTTGGTCTCAAACTTGACCACACCGTCAATCAGCGCAAACAAGGTGTAATCCTTGCCACAACCAACATTGGTTCCTGGGTGAAAGTTGGTGCCATGCTGGCGAACCAGAATGGATCCGGCGGAAACTTCCTGGCCGCCGAAGCGTTTGACACCTAAACGTTGTCCCTGACTGTCGCGACCGTTTCTCGAACTACCGGCAGCTTTCTTGTGCGCCATGAGTTGCCTCCTTAAGCTTCGATTGCCGCGACTTTAAGTCGGGTAATGGGTTGACGATGGCCGTATTTCTTACGATACCCTTGGCGTCGCTTGGATTTAAAGACAAGAATTTTCTTGTCTTTTTCCTGCGCAACGATCCGCGCCATAACCTTGGCGCCTGGTACGAGAGGTGTTCCGATTTGAACCTCTGCGCCACCGACCATGAGGACTTGATCGAGTTCAATCGTTTCACCGACTGCCCCATCGATCATTTCGACCTTAAAAAGGTCGCCTTCGGAAACTTTGTACTGTTTTCCTCCGGTCTTGATCACCGCATACATGTTACATACCTCGCTTCGTTAGACGTGACGACGCCGACAGAGCGCCGCAGCGGGGTAATATAGCTATTGCCGGGCGTTGTGTCAACTAAGAAATTCCACGCAAAAATTTGAGCAGAATGAAATCTGGGGATGGCTGCAGCATGCAGAGCCCGCCCCGCCGCGGAAAATTTAAGCGGCCCGCGCAAGTGGCGTCTTTGAGTTCTGTCACGACAAGGCTGAAGAGATACAAGGCTCAAAATTTTTCAGCCCGGGACTGAGGGGTAAGCCTTTTGTCGCGGGAGGACAATCAAGCAACGTTGGAATCGTTTCACCGTGAACAGGGTAAAATCAACCCCCCACACTGATTTCCCTGGACTTCCCCTGCGCAAAAGTCTAGGTTTCTCAAAGAAGTGTTATATTGTAACATCCTTAAAAACTCAGCAGTTTAAAAGACGTGTCTCATGCACAACCTCCAAGCGGCTTTCGCCACTTCAAATCACGACCACCAACGCTGTATTCAGCAGGCGTTAAGCACTGCGGAACAACTTTGTCAGCAGCAGGGTCAGCGCTTCACCGCCATTCGGCGTCGGGTGTTGGAACTGGTGTGGCGGCAACACAAACCCGTAGGGGCTTATGCGTTGCTGGAACACTTGCAGCAGGATGGCCGCAGTGCGCCGCCAACGGTCTACCGCGCCCTCGACTTTCTGCAACAGTTGGGGCTGGTTCACCGCATCTCATCTCTTAACGCCTATATCGGTTGCATCTGCCCGGGACAAGCTCACGACGGCCAGTTTCTGATCTGCGAACAATGTCGCAGCCTGGCCGAACTCGATGTCCGTTCCATCAGCACGGCAATTGCAGCAAGCGCCTCCTTGTCGGGGTTTGAACCTCGGCGTCAAACTGTTGAAATCATGGGACTTTGTCCTGATTGTCGCGGAGGGAAACGGCCATGATTACGGCAAAACCTTTGCTGGAAATGACCGCTGTAGATCTCGTGCGCAGCACCAAACAACTCTTGCAGAGCATCAGTCTCCGGGTAGAGGCCGGAGAAATTCTCACCATTATCGGTCCCAATGGCGCGGGCAAAACCACCCTGTTGCGGATTGCCCTGGGGCTGATCCCCCCGAGTGCAGGCAAGGTGGAACGCCGCGCCAATTTGTGCATTGGCTATATGCCACAAAAATTACACATCGACCCAAGCTTTCCCCTGACGGTACAACGTTTTCTGGCCATGGCCGGCAAGGATCACCGTAAAGACATTCTACCGCTTTTGCAGGAAGTCGGCGCGGCGCGGGTGCTTGATTCGCGCCTGCAAACCCTCTCGGGCGGAGAATTACAACGCGTCCTGCTGGCGCGCGCCTTAATCCGTGAACCCGAACTGCTGGTGCTCGACGAGCCAGTTCAGGGGGTCGATGTGCAGGGGCAGATGGAACTTTATCAACTCATCAGTCAAATTCGCACCCAGCGCGGCTGTGCGGTGATGATGGTTTCACACGACCTGCACCTGGTGATGGCGGCCACCGACCGGGTGCTTTGCCTCAACCGTCATATCTGTTGCAGCGGCACCCCCGAAGTGGTGACCAATCATCCTGCGTATCTTGAAATGTTCGGACCCCAGGCCTTTCAGCAATTGGCGGTTTATACCCACGACCCCGAACATCACCAGCATCACCATAACTGCGTAAATTGTCGGGAGAAGCACAATGTTCGCTGATTTTCTGCTGCGCGCCCTTCTCGGCGGTTGCGGCGTGGCTTTGATCGCTGGCCCCTTCGGTTCCTTCGTCGTCTGGCGGCGTCTGGCCTATTTTGGCGACACCCTCGCCCATTCCGCCCTGCTGGGTGTGGCCCTGGGGTTTCTGTTGCACATCAATTTAACCTTCGGCGTGCTGATTATTTGTCAGCTGCTGGCGTTGCTGCTTTTCCTGGGCCAGCGCCAACACCAGCTGGCCAACGATACCCTGCTCGGCATCCTGTCCCACGGGGCGTTATCCCTCGGGTTGGTGAGCCTGGCATTCATGGAGACTGTCCGCGTTGACCTGATGGCCTATCTGTTCGGCGATATTCTGGCCATTGGCATAACTGATCTGCTCTGGATTTTTATAGGGGGGGGAGTAGCGCTGGCCGGATTGTTGTGGCTGTGGCGACCGCTGCTGGCAATCACCATTCACGAAGATCTGGCCAGAGTCGAGGGCATTGCCGTTGACCGGATCAACTGGATTTTTCTCAGTCTGATCGCCCTGAGCGTTGCGGTGATGATGAAGGTTGTCGGCTTGCTGCTGGTCACGGCCCTGCTGATCATTCCGGCCGCCACCGCGCGCCGCTTTGCACAAACCCCCGAAACAATGGCGGCGCTGGCCGGTCTCCTCGGCTGCTTGGCTGTGGTTGGCGGCCTCTACGGCTCATTCACCTGGGACACCCCCGCCGGCCCTTCCATCGTCGTGAGCGCCTGCCTGCTGTTTGTTCTCAGCTTTTTGGTACCCTCAGCCGCCGCCAGGCGAGGCTAGTACCCTATAACACATAATCTTTCGCATCTTGCTGGTTATTTTCCGCGTCAGCTGCGTTATGATAATCGCTGTTTAGCTATGGCTAGGCAGCGATCATCATGCCTTACTGACACGAAAAATCCCTGCGCAATCTTACGAAATCCTATGCGTTACAGGGTACTAGTCTAAGCCGCCGTGCCGGAGAGTTTTTTTTGTCGCTCTTCGCGCCAGGAATCGAACAGCAGCAAAGCGACCCCGACGCAGATGGCACTGTCGGCAATATTGAAGGCCGGCCAGTGGTATTGGTACCAGTGAAGATCGAGGAAATCGATGACCTCACCAAAGCGGATCCGATCAATCAAATTTCCCAAGGCTCCCGCAAGGATCAAACCGAGAGCCAGATGGATCAAGCGTTGCCCCTTGGTGCGCCTGGCGTACCATAGAATACCCAGGGTCGCCACCAGGGAGATGCCGATAAAAAAAGGCATCCGCAAACTGTGCCGCGCCAGAAGGCCAAAGGCCGCGCCGGGGTTGCGCACATAGGTCAGATGAAAAAAATTCTCGACCAACTCAATAGATTGATGCAGTTGCATAGAACTGCTCACCAGCCATTTGGCCAGCTGATCCATAAGCAGAGAAAAACCCGCGATGCCGAAAAACCAGCGGTAAGCTCTCATCAACCCGCCGCCAGGGCCGCAACACAACGTCCGCAGATTTGTAGATGGCTGTCATTCTGGCCGACATCCGCAACATAATTCCAGCAGCGTTCGCACTTTTCACCCTGAGCAAGTTCAACTTTGATGAACAGCCCCGCAATCTCCTCGGCAGGCGTTGCGCCTTCAAGTTCGGCGCAGATTTCAACTTGCGAAACAATCAAATAGGCTGGCAGCAAAGAAAGATAGTCGTTGAGCAAGCTTTTCAGTTCGGCAGGAACAACCAGCAAAACCCGCGCCTCAAGGGACTGGCCGATGTTTTTTTCGCTGCGGGCGACCTCCAGAACCTTGGAAATCGCGCCGCGAACCTTTTGCAGCTTTTCATAGCGTTCTTCCAGCGCCGGATCCCGCCAGGCCCCCTGATTATCCGGGGCCGCCGCCAAATGAACACTCGCTTCCCGATCGCCCGGAATTTCAGCCCAGATTTCATCGCTGGTAAAACTCAGTACCGGCGCCAGCATCCGGGTTAAGGCATCGAGAATCAGATAGATAGCGGTCCGTGCGCTGCGATATTCCAAGCTACTTTTCGCGCTGGTGTAGATGCGATCTTTGAGAATATCCAGGTAAAAGGCACTCAGATCAATAGCGCAGAAGTTGTGAATCGCGTGATAAATAACGTGAAATTCGTAATCCTGGTAAGCCTTTTCAACCCGCGCAATCAAACCCGCCAGGCGTGACAGGGCCCAACGATCGAGTTCCAGCATCTGGTCAAAGCCAACACTGTCCTGCGCCGGCACAAAACCTTTGAGATTGCCCAGAATATAACGAGCGGTATTGCGAATGCGCCGATAGGCATCGGACAAACGTTGCAAAGTTTCCTGCCCCAGGCGGATATCGTCACGGTAATCGGTGGCGGCGACCCACAACCGCAAAATTTCAGCACCATACTGGTTGATGATCTCTTCAGGGGCGATGACATTGCCCGTCGATTTCGACATGGGACGACCGGCATGATCCAGCACAAAGCCGTGAGTCAGCACCGCATGATAGGGCGCGCGATCCCGCGTGGCCACCGATTCGAGCAAGCTCGAATGGAACCAGCCGCGATGTTGATCCGAGCCTTCCAGATACATATCCGCCGGGCTCTGCAAAGTGTCGCGATGTTCCAGCACCGCCGCATGAGACACGCCGGAATCAAACCAGACATCGAGAATGTCGGTTTCTTTGGTGAAACGGTCATGCTGACAGGCCGGACAGCGCGTCCCCGGCGGCAGCAGTTCGGAAGCATCTTTTTCAAACCAGACATCACTGCCCGTCGCTTCAAACTGATCGGCAATGTAATGCATAATTTTGCCGTCGATCAACGCCTCGCCACACTTCTCGCAGTAGCAAATGATGATGGGCACCCCCCAGCTGCGCTGGCGGCTGATACACCAGTCGGGACGCCCGGCGACCATGTTGAAAATACGGTCGTGCCCCCAGCGCGGAATCCACTGCACCCGATCAATTTCGGCCAGGGCCTTGGCGCGCAGATTCTGCTGATCCATGGCGATAAACCACTGTTCGGTGGCGCGAAAGATAATTGGTTTTTTGCAGCGCCAACAGTGGGGATAACTGTGGTTGATGTCGCTACAGTGCAACAAGGCGCCAACTTCGGCGAGTTTGGCGTTCACCGCCTGATTGGCTTCGGTGAGTTTCATGCCGCCGAAAAATTCGAGCTCCGGGACATAACGCCCGTAATTATCCACCGGATTATAAACTTCCAGTCCGTAGCGCAACCCCACGACATAGTCGTCTTGACCATGCCCTGGAGCCGTATGGACGCAGCCGGTGCCCGCTTCGAGGGTGACGTGATCGCCGAGCATAATGAGTGAGTCGCGCGCGTAAAAGGGGTGACGACAAGTGCGGCCTTCGAAAATTTCGCCGCTAAAGGTTGCGGCAATGCGAACATCATTCAACTCGAGTAGCGCTGCGACCTTGTCGGCCAGACCGGCGGCGACCACCAGATATTCGGCGCCGGTATCCAGCGCAACATAATCGAGCTCAGGGTTCAGGCACACCCCCAGATTGGCCGGAATCGTCCAGGGCGTTGTCGTCCAGATCACAAAGGACAGGGGTTTGTCACCCAGCGCGGCAACTTCAAAGGGGAGCTCAGCGGCAAAAGGAAATTTCACGTAAATCGACGGCGAACGGTGATCGGCATATTCCACTTCGGCTTCGGCCAAAGCGGTGACGCAGGAGGAACACCAGTGAATCGGCTTTTTGCCCTTGAACAGTGAACCCCGTTCGGCCACCCGAGCCAGCTCGCGCGCGGTGGCGGCTTCGTAATGGCTGGTCATGGTCAGGTAAGGGTCGTCCCAGTTGCCGAAAATCCCCAGGCGCTGGAATTCATCGGCCTGAATCTGCACCCATTCTTTGGCGTAGTCGCGACACAGGCGGCGGAAATCGGCTTTAGACATTTCGCGCTTCTGCTTGCCAAGTTTTTTATCCACCATCAGTTCAATCGGCAAACCGTGGCAATCCCAACCCGGCACATAGGGGCTGTAATACCCCTGCATGCGCTTACTTTTAACGATGATATCTTTAAGAATTTTATTGAGCGCATGGCCCATGTGAATATGGCCATTGGCGTAGGGCGGGCCGTCGTGGAGAATATAGGGCGTCTTGCCACGATTATGGGCTTCGAGCAGGTTGTTTAGATCAAGCTGCTGCCATTTTTGCAGAATTTCCGGCTCACGCTTGGGCAAGTTGCCGCGCATGGGAAAGTCAGTTTCAGGAAGATTGAGGGTTTTTTTATAGTCCATGCCGCCCGCCTTGCGAAAGGGGTTGAATCTGTGGGTAAAATGTCGCAGCAGACTAGCAAACCCGGTGGCTATTGGGCAAGGGAAATTAAAAGGGCGGGGGCTTCAAGGCAGAAGCTGAAATGGATGCTCAACCGTTACACAAAAAAAATTACCCTTAATCCCCATTTTCAGCCGCAGCCGCTTCGCGCTCGCGGCGTTCACGCGCAATCAAGAACAAATTGCGCAGATAGATAATGAAACCGGTTGACTGGCCGACCATAAAAACCGGGTCGCGACGAATAATCGCATAGGTCAGCAGCAGCAGGCTGCCACCCAGGCTGAAATACCAGAAAGCGGTCGGAATCAGACTGCGCCGGTGCTTTTCCGAATAGAGCCACTGCACGAAAAAACGCATAAAAAAAAGCGCCTGGCCGGCGAAGCCAACCGCGAGAATTAGAATTTCGTTGAAGGACAGCTCAGTTGTGAACATTTGATTCCCCGATTTTTATGCGCAGATGACGCGACATCATCCAGCGCACCGCCAACAGATCACAAACCCCTTCCATACCACGGCGCAGGTTGGTGTATTTGGATATCCCGTGCACCCGCGGGCGATGATTGACCTTCACTTCGGTAATTTTGGCACCTTCAAGGCGCATCATGGTCGGCAAAAAACGATGCACCCCCTTAAACCCAGGCACGCGCCTGAGCATATCGCCATCCATGATTTTCAAAGAACAGCCGGTGTCATGAATACCGTCACCGGTGACCCAGTTGCGCACCCAATTTCCCAGCTTGCTGGCAAGTTTTTTCGATAAAATATCCTGGCGGTTATAACGCCAGCCGCAGACCATGTGACAGTCGGGGCCAAAATGTTTCAGCATTGCGGGCACATCAGCGGGGTCATTCTGTAAGTCGGCATCAAGAGTGATAATCACATCGCCTGCGGCATGTTGAAATCCCGCCCACATGGCCGCCGACTGGCCGGTGTTGCGCGCAAAAGAAAGAAATTTGAAGCGCTCATCTTCTGCGGACAGCTTGCGCATCAGCGCCAGGCTACCGTCGCGGCTGCAATCGTCAACCAACAGAAATTCACAGGGCACCTCCAAGGTGGAGGCGACGGCCTTTAATTCGACGGCCAGTTGAGCTAAATTTTCTTCTTCATTGTAAACCGGCACAACGAAACTGATTTTATTCATAACCCTGGCGACCCTTTTCCTTGGCAGCGGACACACCGGATACTTTTTACGAAGCATCCTCAATCGCTGGCTGTAAAACGTGGAAATCTAACACGGCTTATTTTCTGCTGTCTGCAAAAAAGTTCACACTCTTGACAGAGAAGGGGGCAAAACCTAGTCTGCGCTCTAAACGATCAATTGCCGAAGGAAAGAGGCTCTGTCATGCAAGCCGTCTTGCGTACCATGGAAAAACTCGAACAGGGCAAACGCGCCTACCTTTTCCTCCTGGTACTGGGCCTGTTGTTTCTGGCCCCGGGACTTCAGCAGTTGCCACCAACCGACCGCGACGAAGCGCGGTTTGCCCAGGCGAGCAAGCAGATGCTTGAAACGGGTAATTTTATCGATATTCGCCTGCAAGACGAGCCGCGCTACAAAAAACCTATCGGGATTTACTGGTTGCAGGCTGCCAGCGTGAAACTCAGCGGCCAATCCCTGAATCAGATTGCGGCCTATCGCATTCCCTCGCTGCTTGGCGGCCTGGCGACAATTCTGCTCTGCGCTTATTTCGGCAGCCGCTTTTTCGAGCGCCGTGTCGGCTTGCTGGCCGGCGTGCTGATCGCCAGTTGTCTGCTGCTCGGGGTTGAGGCGCGCCTGGCCAAAACCGACGCCAGCCTCTTGGCCTTCATTCTGTTGATGCAAGGTTGTCTCGGGCTGATCTATCAAGAGCGCCAGACGCACCCTCACGGACGCTGGCCCCTGCTCTTCGGCTTCTGGCTCGCCTGCGGTGGCGCCATTCTGATCAAGGGGCCACCCGCGCCGGTCATTGCCGGGTTGACCATTGCCAGCCTGGCCCTCGTCGATCGCAGCCTGGCCCTGGTGCGCGCCATTCGACCCCTGCCGGGGCTCTTGACCCTGGCAATCATGGTGCTGCCCTGGCTGATTGCGATCCAACTGGCCTCGGAGGGTGAGTTTCTGCAAAAGGCCCTGATGGGGGATTTTTTAGCAAAAATCGGTTCGGGTCAGGAATCCCACGGGGCGCCGCCAGGCTATTATCTACTGCTCTTCCCGGTGCTCTTCTGGCCCGGTTCCCTGCTGGCGGTGCGCTATGCCGGGCAGCTCTGGGCGCGGCGCAGTGAAGATGTGGTGCGTTTTTTATGGGCCTGGATTCTTCCGGCCTGGCTGGTTTTTGAACTGGTGCCCACCAAGTTGCCCCACTATATTTTGCCGTTTTTTCCCCCCCTGGCCTTGCTGACCGCTGCCGGGCTCAGCCAGCCACAAGCCCGGTCGAGGCCAACATCAAAACGCAGACAGCTGTATCCCTGGCTGGCCACAGGCCTGTGGCTGCTGGTGTCGCTGCTGCTGGGTCTGGCCCTCCCCCTACTGCCCTTGTGGGTTAAGGCGTTTCAACTTTGGCACCTGCTGCCCCTGCTGGGCGGATTCCTTTGTTTGCATGCAGCCTGGCGGATTTTCCGTCAACATCCGCCGCTCGCCTGTCTCCCCGTACTGGTTCTTGGCGCGCTGCTGGTGTTGCCCATCATATTCAGCGCCATTCTCCCTCAAGTTGACCTGGCTTGGCCCAGTCGACAGGTGGCACGTCTGCTCGAAAACCAGCCTCCAGGCACCTTGGTGGCCGTAGGTTATCGCGAGCCGAGCCTGGCTTTTTTAATCGGCACCAAAACCCGCATGACCGGGGTTGAAGACGCGATCAAACTCTTGGCATCTGAGGACTATCGCTATCTGCTGCTGGAAGAGCGCGACAAACAAGGCTTCGAGCAACTGGCACCCGGACGCCTGGCGCAACTAAAATTGCTCAACAGCTTCGACAGCTACAACTATTCCAAAGGCCGCAAACTCAGATTGGAACTTTATGCAAAAGAATGAAAGCCGTCATGGGCTGAAATTTATTATCGGCACTGTGCTGGTTCTGCTCGTTTGTGCCCTGTTGTTTCTTGAACTTGATCGGTTAATTCTGAGTTATTTTTTGGCGCTAGACCCAGCGCTCAGTCAAATATTTAACGCCATCACCCAGGCCGGAGATTCGCTTTATCCGCTGGTTCTGGCGGCGGCTGTTATCCTGTGGAGCCGTTGGCAATTGCGTCGACAGTTGCCGGTCGCAAAAATGCAATTCTGGCAACGCTGGCGCGCCCGCGCGGTTTTTTTGTTTCTGGCGGTCGCAAGCTCGGGACTGCTGGCCGACCTGATCAAAGTTCTCTGTGGCCGCCCACGCCCGGTCAAATGGCTCACGGAAAATCTTTACGGCTTTTATCTCTTTGAAACCTCGGCCAAGATGCAATCCTTCCCTTCCGGACACAGCAATACCGCCGCCGCAATTGGCCTGACCCTTTGGTACATCTGGCCGAAAAGCTGGCCCTTGGGGCTGGCCCTGACCGGGGCGGTTATAACCAGCCGGGTCGTGCTGCTCAAGCATTTCCCTTCCGATACTCTGGCCGGCGCCTGGTTGGCGGTGGTTACAACCTTCTACGTATATCGTTATTGCCGTAAAAAATATCCGACCGCCTTTGCGCAAAAAGAAGAGCGCTCTCAGTTGTGACCGGTCGCAACCAAAAACGCTCTTGAAATCGCCTGATCCGGCGGCGTTTACCAGTTTTCGCCCAGCAGTTCGAAATGTGCCTGGGGGTGCAGGCAGGCGGGGCAGAGTTCGAGGGCGTCGGTTGAGGTGTGCAGATAGCCACAATTGATACAACGCCACACAACCGGTTCACTGCGCTTGAACACCCGGCCTGTTTCGATATTGGCCAGCAATTCGCGATAGCGTTTTTCGTGCTGCTTTTCGGCAATCGAAATCATTTCCCAAGCGGCGGCAACGGCGGCAAAGCCTTCCTTGTGAGCCACTGCGGCAAAGCTGGGATAAAGTTCGCTGTGTTCTTCGTGTTCCCCGGTCGCCGCAGCAAGCAGGTTTTCCGCCGTGGTGCCCATGCGCCCGGCCGGATAGGTTGCGGTTATTTGCAGATCTCCGCCTTCAAGAAATTTGAAAAAACGTTTGGCGTGTTCTTTTTCCTGGTTAGCGGTTTCTTCAAAAACATTGGCAATTTGCACATAGCCTTCTTTTTTGGCGATGCTCGAAAAATAGGTGTAACGCATACGCGCCTGGCTTTCACCAGCAAAAGATTTGAGCAGATTTTTTTCGGTTTCAGTGCCTTTGATACTCATGGATTCCTCCTGTGAGAGTGAAGTGAACAAAAATTGCGGCGACAACCAACGGCGTGCATTCTAACAGAGGCCCTTGCTGAGATCTAATGGAAAACTTTTCAAGGCGGAACCACAGATTCGTGGAGCTGAAATTCCTATGGCAAAGGCGCCTCGCGCAGAGCCGCAAAGCCGCAGAGAAAACCCCAGGGGCTTATGGCGTGAATTCAGACCATAACTTTTATTTTTCTCCCGCTTCATCGGTTCTTTGTGCCTCTTTACTCTAAAAGGGTTTTGCCCTTCTTTGCGGCTCTGCGTGAGCAAGGTTTTTAGTGAATGGGCTGGCGACCGGAAGTTACACTAAAAATTCAACTGCCGACGAATTTCTTCCAGGCTGGTGGCGTAGGTTGTTTTGAGTTCCGGCAGCAGGGCGCGGCTTTCAGCCAGATTGCCCTCTTGGGCAAATTTTTCCATTTTGCCCGCAATTTCGCGCAAGGCTTCAGCGCCAATATTGGCTGCCGCGCCCTTGATGCTGTGGGCCTGCAACTGAAGGGCGGCCAGGGTTCCTGCGGTGCAGGCCTGTTCCAGGTTGGCCAGGGTTTCTGCTGCGCCCGCGGCAACTCCCTGACAAATCGTTATCGCCAATTCCCGATCACCACCGATACGCGCCAGAAAACCCTCCAGATCGAAAACCACCCCGGCGAGGGGTGAAATGTTCGCCACCTGCGGCTTCAGCATTTCAAGCGTGGGTAAATATTTTTCCAGGGTCTGTTGCAGGGCTTGCAAGGTCAGGGGTTTGGTCAGGTAGTCATTCATGCCCGCCATCAGACATTGTTGGCGATCACTGGCCATGGCATTGGCCGTGAGGGCAACAATTGGCAAGCGCGGATCACGCACCGTCGAACCCTCAGCGCGAATTGCACGTGTGGCCTCCAGGCCATCCATGTGTGGCATCTGCACATCCATCAGCACCAGGCTGTAATCTTTTTGCTGCAAGGCTTCCAGGGCTTCAATTCCGTTTGCGGCAAGATCGACGCTCAAACCGAGCTTTTGCAACAGGGCGGTGGCGACCTTCTGATTGATCAGATTGTCTTCCGCCAGCAGCAGAGTCGCCGGGCTGAAGACCGCCAGTGGGGAGGTTTCGCGACGGGTATGACGCGTGAGAATCGGTTTTTGAGCTTGCTTCGCGGCCAGATTCTCGGCCATCACCAGCGCGAGCAAACTCTTCAGATCCTGGTGATTCAGGGGTTTACCCAGATACCCCGCAAAGCCGATATCGGCAAAGTAATTGGCATCGCCCGGCGTC
>Ga0210023_1000876_pt1 | contig 22166 bp, 20 predicted proteins | sample CryGeymeta201524_FD_183987 | JGI IMG/M metagenome (GOLD analysis project Ga0210023, IMG submission 183987) | Groundwater microbial communities from Crystal Geyser aquifers in Utah, USA - Crystal Geyser metaG 2015-24 (SPAdes) (version 2) | ecosystem: Environmental > Aquatic > Deep subsurface >... | reverse complement strand
GGAAAAATACACAGAGTCTGATGAAAAAGAGGGATTTACCAAAAAAACTTACTCGCCCGGTGAATGGTGAGAGTTTTCCACTACATACTCCAGTTCCTGAAGAAGATTACCTTAAGGCAATAAAAGGCATCATCAATCCTGTGGTTGGTAAACATATTCCCACAGATTTAAGAGGTCTGAATATCAATACTGTGGTTGGAGATGACTTCAGCAGACTCACAAAAGGTATTAAGGGTGTGACTGACGAGATGTCAAAGATATTTGGTGATAAGGTCAATTATAATGAGTTTGGTGCTAAAGGTGCAGCTTATGCACATAATCCTCTTATACGATCCACTCTTATACCAGATGTGACCTCCAAAAGCAGTAAAAATACCGCTGCACATGCCGCCATCGGTTTTCATGAAATAGGTCATATGTTATCGAATGTAACAGGCGCAAGATATGACGACAAGGCTACGACAGCCGCCCTTAAACTGGCAGAGGAGAGTCGAGCGTCTTTTATAGCGGAAGAGTTTATTAGAGCTATAACTGGACGTCCTGACGAGACAGGTGCTTTGCGGAGTGCCTATGATACCTATCGTTCTTTCTTTGCTAATGATGTGAAAGGAAACATAGCTGCTCATAAAAGACTTAAAACAATCCTTAACACTCCTAGTGCCGGTAATGAAGAAAGAATGTTGTCAAGCCGAGTAGGGGGACGCACAGGAAATCTCATCTCAAAGGCAGGCAATATTAAGGATGCTGTTGGTGGAACGTTGACTAAGGCAGGTTGGAGGGTTGACATCCTCAAGGAAGCTTGGAGAAATATGAGAGAACCAGCACGAAGTCTTAAGACTATGGGTGCTGCAAGCTCTGATTGGACGTTTGAACAGTTCAAAAACACCATAAAAAATAAAGTAATGGGCACAGAGGACTTAAAAAGCTTCTCTGTCAGTGCTCTCAAAAAATTGAAAGGCTTCTTGCTAAATCCAAAGAAGCTTCTATCAACTACCTTTGGTTCTGCCTTCTTTGATATGTTGTTGGATCCCAAAGAGGCCAATGCAGGAATTGATAAAGAACTTCTAAAAGCCATGGGGACATACAGCAAAACAGACAGCTTTAAAAGAGGATTGTACGGACCCTCAGCAGGTTCCATAGGAATTGGTGGGCACGCTTCTGGTGGATCTATAGTTGGTCCAGGTACTGGAACTTCTGACTCTATTCTGGCTCGTTTATCCAATGGGGAGTTTGTTGTAAATGCTAAAGCTGCAGCAAAGTATCGTGGTGTCCTTGATGCCATTAACAAGGGTGCTAAATTACCAGGATTTAGATATGGTGGTCCCACCGAAAGACAAACTGAAGTAAACACCATTAGTGGTTATGCTGTGCGTCATAACGCAAGGTACAATACTGAACAATATGCTACCCCTGACTTTCTCAGACGGCTGAGTCTCAGTGGGTTAAGAGCTTTAAAAGAAAATATGATAGCTTTTGACAGAATCGTGAATAATACTGGTCTTACAGGGGCTGACGCAGCGAAGCAAATTGATGAAGTTGTGAGCAGTCTTGAAAGACTTAAAGAGAAGGCCTATGCAGTAGCAACCAGTAAAGAAATAGGCAAGAGTTCAGCAAACAGCTTTTATGGTAGCTTTAAGGGTTCTTTGAAGAATTTAATGCTTACCGGCGACACCAAGGGCTTTGGTAAAGATATTTTGGACAAGCTAACCAATGGGATAATGGACAGCTTTATTGAAGGTTTTACTGATAATCTCTTTGAAGACAAAGGTCTATTTGATAACCTATTCAGTGGATTGTTTCAAGGAAGTGCCGGTGTCGGAAAAGCTGTTGCAGGACAACCTAGACAAGGTGTTGAAGATACTCAAGAAGGATTGACGTTACCTATAAAAGGACTAGGTGATACGGCCACAGAGGAAGGTAAGATAGCTCAGAAAAAGGCTTCATGGGCGGTAGGAGGTGTCTTCGCTGCCATGGCCGCAACAGCGGTTGCTAAGAAAAATCCGACAGCTGGTATTATTGTTGGTGGACTTTTGTCTATTGGCATGGCGATTGTCGGTGGGATGGCTGGAGGTAGCAGCACTCAAACCTCTACACCTAATTTAGCGAATCCTCAGGGTGGGAACTGGGCAACAGGTGGACTAATTACAGGTCAAGGAACGGGAACATCTGACTCTATCGCCGCCATGATCTCCAATGGTGAATATGTAATTAAAGCAAGTCAAACAAAGAAGTTTAAACCTTTACTAGATGCAATTAACACGAATAACCTCTCTAAATTCGCCACAGGTGGCCCGGTTGGTTCTGTCGCCATGATAGACCCTTCTCGCACGCTGGGGACAGACCTGAGGGATCAAAACGTTGCGAGAAACAGCAGTTCCGGAAATCAGACGGTGGTAAATCTGAACATAACCGGAGATATTTCTCGTCAAACTAAAGCAGAGATTTACAAAATGCTCCCCGATATTTCAAACGGGGTAAACTCATATAACAGACAGAAAGGTTATAAAACAGCATGATATCATTTAACAGTGGTGTCCTTAATGCTTCGGGAGAAATGATTGCACGGTTTGTCACACCGTTGTCAATGATCTCGAACCAACCGACCTACTCCGATGATACGCTGACACTACAAAGAAGACATTTTACCAGAAATGCCCAAAGATGGGAAATTGAAGGAGGGTTGGAGCCTTTGAAAGAGGGCTCCAACCTTCTCTTTGACACTCTTTTAATGGGTAGTTTGGACACGTCTTTTAAAGTGAGAATCCCTCAACCTTATGGTTCCATACAAACAATCTGGAATTCCATAGGTGTTGGGGGAAACTCCATCAGCGCATATATCGGTGAGGACGGCTCTTTTGCTCCTGTTCATCCTAATAATTTTGTGCCTGTTGGCACTTTTATTAAGATTGACAACAACAGTAAAATATTTCTATTAACTTCTCAAGGTCTCTATCCAAAACCTCCAGCGGTTTCCACAGGGACGTTATTGATTCATTATGGGTATCCTGATGTTGTAGGAACGTTCACATTATCTTCAGAGAGTATAAAAGGGATAACTTTTGAAGATGGTATTTTAACTAAATATGACTCTGTCAAATTTATTGAAGTGATAGGTGTGTCTGTATGATTAAGATAATAAACAACCATGTGCCACTCAGTGTGGAAATGTTAGAAGAAGCAGCAGTATCTGTCCTAATCCTTAAAGGAACCACTCCGATTGTTGCAACCACCACAGCAGCCACAGCCACCATAGATGGCTACACTCTCAGTAATAATGGTATGATAAAGGCAATTTCGCCTAGATCATCAGACAGCGTTGTGGATTCAGAAGATTATACTATCGAGCTTATTGAGTATTCTAAGGGTTTCTTGTCAACGGTTGACACTCAACTTATTGGTGCCAAAATAATTGTTAAAGTCGATTTTAAGGTTAACAGTATTCCAGGCTCTATAACTATGTTCTCAGGATTAGTGAAGGCAGTCGCTCTTAAAAAAGACACAGCTGAACATGGCTCATCCATATACCAAATAACAGGTGGGGCACCTTTGGCAAACTTCAATATGAAAAAAGGTATTCTACTTAATAAAGATAATATTCGCTTGCGAGATCCTGACGATTCTTCCTGTGATGAAATCTTTACAGGCTCAGCTGGTGCAACCATTAAATGGGGTAAGGAGTGATTATGGGATGGTTTATTGTTCAAATAGTATTAATTGTTATGTCAACTGCTTATCAAGTCGTCCAAGCTAAGAAGGCACGTAAGAGGGCAAAGGCTGCTGCTGAGGCCCGTAAAGGCTTTGAAATACCTGTTGAAGGAGAGGGTGGTTATCTTCCCATTGTATATGGACGCGCCAAAATTGGTGGTTACCGTGTTTTTCATGAAACCAAGAAAAGTTATAAATTTCCTGAGTCAATTGCAGCAGATAATGTAGATCGTTACTTTAGCACAGGCTATGGGTTTGTTAACAGCGGTGATTCGACAGGAAGTTTCAATTTGGAAGCTCCAGCCCTCAGACCTGATGGTATAGTTTCATATACTCGTGCATATTTACACGAAGATCTTTATTTAAATCCATTACGGGGTTCATTTCCTGAAGACGAATTTGGTACAATATATTTACCAGATTTTTATGGTAACACTCGTGCTTATAAATTCTTTGAAATAACACCACAGCTTAGAGGAATGGTATGGACATTAGGTACCACAAAGAGCGCGACAGCCTCTGGACTCTGGATAACGGGAATGTCGACAGTTACGTTTGAAGTCACTATCACAGACAAGTCCTTAATGGTAGAAAGAGGAATTGAATTTTATGAACTGACGATTGTGCGATATAACATTGCCACTCCCATATCTGATGGAAATGTACTTACGTATTCTGGTGGTGAAAAAATAACGGCCAAAACTATCACAGGAGATTTGACAAAAAATATCGAATCAGACCATAATAATTTTTTGTTCTTTCAACAAGCATTGTGTCTAGGTCCAATAAACAATGCAAGAGAACTGATACTTGAAGAGTCTTTGAAGCTTTCTGAGCCTCGTTTTAATAATAGCAAGGATGCTGAGGCTGCCTTGCTCGTAACTGTTAACTATAATGGTAAAGTTGGAAAAGTAGACAACATAATGGCAGCTAATTGTGGTGCCAGGTCTACAGCATATTTTAAAGATATGGCGTATCTGTCCTGCTTTGTAAAACTAAATAGAGACAATCCACAGTTTAATGACATTCCACAGTTACAACTTTTAATTGAAGGAAAGTTAGTTAGAAAGATAATTAAGGTCGGAGAAGCATACACACTCAATCAAGTTTATGAATATTCCAACAATCCTGCCTTGTGCTTATTAGACTATCTTTTGTTAAATGTGGGTAAAAAGCTTACTCCAACTGATGTAGATCTAGAAAGTTTTTATAAAGCGGCCTTAGTCTGTGATGAACCGGTAGGCCCGTTGCCGACAGATATAGGTGGAACTTACAAATATTACATGGCAGGAAGCTTCTGGTATCCTTCTATAGTGCAACCTGCTATACCATCTAGAATCTTACCAAGATTTGAATGTAATCTGACTATTGATCCTCAAAAAGAGATAAGAGAGAATATAGAAGAACTCCTTAGTACAATGGGAAATGCAAGGTTGAGATGGTCTGATGGAAAATATAAGCTATCGCTACAAGCTCCCAAAACAAATGCCGATATTGAGATAGCTGGTATTATAACAGATGCAGACCTTGTAATGGGAGCCGATATAAATGTTAGTTGGCCCACGGTGGAAAATAAGTATAACTTTTGCATTGTTAAGTTCAATAATGAGTTTGAACTTTTCAAAGAGGACTCTGTCAGCTGGCCGACTAAATCTTCAGAAATACGAAAAATACTCAGGGGAGGTGGAACGCTTCCTCGATCTCTTACAGATGATGAGCATGTTTCACAAAACGGCATCTGGGTAGGTGTAGATAGTACAATCTCTATTACCAAGTACATTCAATTAAAACGGTCAACTACAGAATGCAGAATTGTGGTTAATGGTACAAAACTGACAACAGCCACAGTAACTTTAAGTGATTCTGATGGTAACCTTTTACAAACAGTGGATGAAAACGGAAGTGAACGAACTCCAGTAGTAGAATCCGAACCTTTACCTATTGTTTATGATGCTAACGGGAACGTTATACAGCCTTCTAATTCTTTAGTTAATAGTACTAAAAACTTACCAGTTAACAGTACTCTATATGTTTCACAATTAGATGATCCTGACGACATATATATTATTACTATTTCAGCAACTGCCAGTGATCCGACAAAGCAGCCCGGTATAAGTGTCAGTATTGAGAGTGATAACACTATTTTGTGGAATACTTCATCTCCAGTGTTCACTACTGCCACAACTGTTACTTCCAGTAATGCCGTATATCAAGCAATGTTAGCTGAAGATAATGGCATGGAATTGGAAGAGGAGACATTTGAGGCAGGTATAACAGATCCTTACCATGCTCTGGCAAAAGCTGAAGAAATAGTTAGAACAAGTAGAATGGCCACTGTTTTTGAATTCACAACTTTTGTGAAAGATAAGCTCTATGAGCCTGGAGACTACGTAAAACTAGAAATTTCAGAGATAGGAGTAGCTCAGGAATTATATGCTATTATTGATTCTGTTGAAATGACCCCGGAATTTCATTGTAACATTAAGGCCACACGTTTCGATGCTTCAATGTTAGCTTGGAATGTGGCTGATGATGTTTATTCAAAAACAATTCCGGTATTCACTTCGTCTGTGGTGCCTGTGCCGTCAGACCTGAGTTTCACTCGTTCTTACGTCAGCGACACTAATGAAACTACTAGGGCTAGATTTTCATGGAACAGATTAAAGATACCACCATCAGGTACATTCGAGATACTTGGATTTTCTCCTGAAATACATGAGTATGACTCCTTTGGTTGGCCGATATTTGTCAAAATAGGAACAACAGCCATGGAGTACTATGATGTACCTCTCGACCAAGGAATCTCCACAATAATTCTTGGTGTTAGACACCGGGATAAGAATGGAAATGTTTCCACCACGGCATGGCTTAATGATAAATCTTCAGTATTTATTCAACCCCTTGCACCACCAGAAATGCTGCTGACAGTTACTACATCAGATTCCTCGTTCGTAAAAAATTCCAGTGGTCAAGTGCTGCCTGTAGAGGTTGTAATCACGGCAAGCCTTTCGTATTCTGGTGGTGTTGCAACGTATGAATGGTATGAAAATGCTGTTCTTCTTGCTAATACACCGACGCTGACTGTTCCCAGTTTCAATGACAGTCCTTCTAAAATATTTACAGTCGTTGCTGAGGCATACGGACAAACGTTCACACAAGATGTTGAGCTTCTATACGTAGACAACCCCATGATTTCTATTGGAGTTGGTAATCTTCGGGTGGCCAACTCGACAGATGGTTTGACTTTTCATGAGAGATACTGTGAATTAACCTGGGACAACACATCTAACTCTGATAACTGGTTGGCATTCTATCAGCTGACATTTACAAACAGTGCTGATTTAGTTCTCGGTACTGTAGAAACTCTTCAGAACAATTTTTTATTAACCTTTGAGATGAATCAAACTCTTATTAGTGGACCTCGTAGAACGTTTAATGTAACAGTTGAAGCTGTCACTACAGAGGGTGTTCATGGTGCCCCGGTCACAATAACACCTATAAACCCACAAGCACTCCCAGTAACAGGTCTTACAGGTGATTCAGTATTTGGTACTTTATTCATTGACTGGGACATGTCACCTGAAGCAGGATTGGATGGATACTTAATAGAACTTAATAATGGTCTCACAACCAGTGTTCAAGGTGCATCAGCTACAGCTGTTCATTTTGAAAAGGTAATTTCTGATGGTGTTTATGATGTTAGAATCGCTGCTTACGATGTATTTGGTCAAGACAGTCTTAATTGGACAGCACCTGTTCAAATTATTGTAAAGTCAGTTATTTCCACAACATCTTTGATTGATTTTAGAAAAGGAATGAGTGGTACCTATAATGTTCCTATCGCCGAAGAAGCTTTTTTCTCTTCAAACGGGACTTCTTTATCCTGGTCTGAGCATCTTATCTGGTGGCTTGGAGTGCCTTACACTGTTTTAGCGGGTGTCACTGCAGGTAAGTACATTTATTGGGAGGCTGGCGCTACAAGCTATTTATCACTGACTGACACAGAAGAAAACAAACTTTTCTTTGACAACATGGCAAAATCTACAAGCAAATGGCAAATTGCTACTCATTATCCCTTAAATTCTTCTTACGAATTGGCATGGTTGAGTCAAGCTAATATGGTGGTTGGTACGGCCATGATTGGGGAAGCTGCTGTAGAAAATGCCAATATTGGAAACATTATTGAAAGTAATAATTTTAGTTTTGTTGAAAATGTTCGAGGCTCCGGTTGGCGACTTGATAAAAATGGTGACTTGATTGTAAGTTCTATAAAGGTTGTAAATGATCAAGGCCAAATTGTTATGATGTCCTCCGGACTTTCCTCTGGTGGTGTAACATATACTCCTGAAGACCTCATAAACAATGTTACAATAACTGGCACGCAAGTTTTCAAATTCTCGGCTGGTTCCTCTATTCCTGACAACCCTGTAATTACACTGTGGGCAGATTTAAGAGGAAGTTTATCGACATATAATTGGCAATATCTTAATACAGTTACAAGCGTGTGGACAAACTTGCCGGGTGTAAACAATTTAGAAATGTATGAACTTAGTTATAGTGACGCCTATGATGTTACTAGAATTAGATGTTTTTCTGAAGGGTTTTTTGACGAAACAACAGTTGTTAAATTGTATAGTGGTGTTGATGGTATTTCCGCTTTAAACGTTTTACTGTCTAATCTTTCGCATACAATCCCTTGTGATAGTACAGGAACAGCTCTAACTACTGAAAGATCAGGTACCAAGGTTACAGTATATGAGGGAGCGACGATGCTCTCCTTTACTGAGGAAGCAGGGACATATCCTGTGGTTCCTGGTACATGGAATATCGAGTTAATTCCATTGGAAATTACCAGAGGCAGTGTAGAAAGTGATGGAATTGGTTCAGCAACTGTCACTGATATTATTGATATTACTGCAGGTAAGACAGTTCTAAAAGGATTTATTAGTTATGTGGTCTATGTCAGACGTTTAGATGGAACAACTGTCTCACAAATGGTAACACAAACGTTTACAAAATCGTTAGATGGTTACACACCCGTTAAAGATGTTGATTATTTTGATGGTGTTTCAGGAACTGAAGTTGATATTCAGTATAGTGCTGATAATTCTAGTTGGCACAATGTGTATGTGTCAACAGATAAATGGATCAGAACTGGCACTAGAATTGCTGGTAGTGGTCATGCATGGGTGTATACCGAAGGGGCTAAATACATCCCAGAAAAAGGTGTTGAGTATAATGATGGTATTAATGGAACTTCTTCTTATTTACATATTAAATATTCAGATGATGGAACAACGTTTACCATTGATAACGGCGAAACTGTAGGTAGCTGGATAGGTGTACTGTCTAATAATACTGCAACAGACTCCACAACATTTTCGGACTATACTTGGAAAAAGGTTGAGGGGGCTACCGGAGCCCCTGGAGCCCCTGGAGCCACTGGAACGCCTGGAACGTCTATATCTGGAGTAACTAATTATTATTTAGCTTCAGCAAGTTCCAGTGGTGTTACAACAGCCACAAGCGGTTGGACAACAGCTGTTCAAAATCCTTCAGCTCTTAAACCGTATTTATGGAATTATGAAGTTATTACTTATAGTACAGGAAGTCCAACCACTACAGCACCGTCTATAATTGGTAATTATGCTTCAGACGGTAAAGGAATTTCAACTGTTGTGGAATATTATGCTGTAAGTGCTTCTAACTCTACAGCTCCAACAACATGGTATACAACGTTACAAACCACTAATACTACCAATAAATATTTATGGAACTATGAAGTAATTACTTATACTGATAATTCCACTCATTCAAGCACTAAAAGAGTTATTGGTACTCATGGAGCCACTGGAACGCCTGGAACGTCTATATCTGGAGTAACTAATTATTATTTAGCTTCAGCAAGTTCCAGTGGTGTTACAACAGCCACAAGCGGTTGGACAACAGCTGTTCAAAATCCTTCAGCTCTTAAACCGTATTTATGGAATTATGAAGTTATTACTTATAGTACAGGAAGTCCAACCACTACAGCACCGTCTATAATTGGTAATTATGCTTCAGACGGTAAAGGAATTTCAACTGTTGTGGAATATTATGCTGTAAGTGCTTCTAACTCTACAGCTCCAACAACATGGTATACAACGTTACAAACCACTAATACTACCAATAAATATTTATGGAACTATGAAGTAATTACTTATACTGATAATTCCACTCATTCAAGCACTAAAAGAGTTATTGGTACTCATGGAGCCACTGGAGCCACTGGAGCCACTGGAGCCACTGGAGCTACTGGAGCAACAGGTGTCAGTGTCTCCTCCATAACTGCTTACTTTAAGAAAAGCTATCTTTCAACAGGCATTTATAATTATACAGCAGGCTTTACAACAGCAATACAAACTGTAGATTACCAGAATAAGTATCTATGGAGTTATGAATATATTCTGTATTCCGACGGAAGCACTGAAAAGACGCTTGCCAGAATAATAGGCACTTATACTCGCGGTTCAGCAATGCTGACTTATAGTGCTAACTTAACCACGATTTCATACAATGGAGTATCATCAGCAGAAGCTGCAAGTTATTGGCATTTTGCTGCTCCTAACGAGCTAGATACCGAAATAGCTGGAGATATCCTTTCAATAACTAACACAAATTCGGATACCGGTTGGACAGCAATGTATACGTTTAATGGAACAACATGGGGGTATAGCACAAAGTTTGTTATCAACGGTAATGCCGTAGTTACAGGCTCTTTAGCTGTTGGTGGTGGACAGGTTGTAGGTGGTACTATTGCAACGTCTAACCTCAAAGGTGGTAGTAAGACAAGTGAACAAAATATCACTGATTATGGTTTTTTCTTCAATGGTTCTACAGGTAAGTTTTGTATAGGAAAAGATGCTAACAATTATATGAAGTATGATGGCTCAACTTTTTTGGTTAAAGGAGATGTTGAAGCCAGCTCTGTAAAATCCTACACAAGCATAGTTTCACCCAATATTACAGGAGGTGCGATTTCAGCTTCAACTATCACAAGTTCCAATATAATTGTTGGAAACACAGCAGCTGATCATGTAATCCTCTCGAATACAGACGGACAAGCAACTTTCAAAATAGGTACAACCACAATTGCCACCATTGGTAAAAGTACTACTCGGAGTGATAATACGATGATAACCGGCTTTGGTGGGAATGCTATAGGTGTGGCTGGAGATACGACGACTTCTATTGGCGTTTTGGGCGAGTCTTCGAAAGTAGGCGCTACGGGGATAGGTGTTAAAGCAATTGCACGAAGCAATTATGCTGGCTATTTTGTCAGTATATATTCTAAAGCGGCATTGTATGCTATAGGTGGTTCTGGTGTAGATCTAACCTGTGGCATTGGTGTAATTAACATGAATGTTTACAGTCAAAATAGAAAACTCCCTAAATACAGAGAAACCGGTTCATTTGCACTATTGCTGACTGTAGCTAATATAATAGAGTTTATGTACTTTAGACAAACTAATTTTAACCCTAGTGTGGCTAGTGCTGGTAGCTGGATCTCTTTAAGAACACAATCTGTGGCAAATAGTGTATATGTCACGCCATAGGAGGAGACAATGTCAATTTCAAAATTTTTTATAGCAGATCATTATGGGATAATACAAGGCCACATAGAAGCCAGAACACTACCAGAAGATACAACAGAAACGCGTTATGCAGAATGGTCAGATCAGACTACATACATGAGTCATTATATTGAAAACTCACAGCTTATGCCTAGAACAACTGTACCAATCACTGCTGATAAAAGCATAGTTGCAGTTGGTGAACTGCTTACTTTTTCCAATGTACCATTAGGTAGTAATCTTTTTATTTATAGGAAAAATTTTGAAGAAAACATAACAGAATATCTTTCATTGCAAGAAAGTATAATAGAAATAACCTTTAATAACGTGGCTAATTACGTGGTCATCTTTAGTAAATTACCTCACATTGATTTTAAGATGGATATATCATGCGTATAGATCATAGACTATCAACAGAAGAATTAAAGCAAGAAAGAGCTAAAAAGGTCCTTAACATAACTGTCGCAATAATCCGTGCTGATGGTACTGAGCTTGTTTTTGACGGAGATGAAGAATCACAAAAACGCTTAGACCGGTTTTCAAGAGCAGCTTCAGCGAATGGTTATACAGAAATCCCGTGGAAAATGGCTGATAATAGCACAATGATGGTGACCCCCGATGAAATGATCCAGGCAATGTATCTGGCGGCAGCTAAACAAGGTGAACTTTGGTTCGTATAAAAGGAGAATTAAGTGTCAATTGAGCATATCCATCAAGAACAATTTCTTTTGCAACAACTCTTTCAGAAGAATCAAAAAATTATTGAACTTACTCAAGAGGTGGAACGATTGATCACAGAGGTGAACAATAGAAATGAAAGGTCACAACCTTCTGAATACATTAATATAGAGGAGAAGAGATAAATATAAACGTTAATTAATTTAAAATTGCAATCACCTCACAGTATTATTCTCCTTGTACTGTGAGGTCTTTTTACAGGAGTCTCTCAAATGAAAATAGTAACTAATTCAAAATTACTAAGAGTTCTTCAACTCTTTAAATTACAAGCTTCATGGGTGGAGGCAATGGCCTTCAATGAAACTATTTATTTTAAGAATGAAATAGTTGAAAGCATACTACCACATGAAGGTTGTCACATATGTCAACAAAGAGAGCACGGTCTTATTAACTTCCTATATATTTATTTTTGGAGAGAACGTAATATTCATTACTCTTACAAGAAGTTTGAAAAAAAGGCTTATAAAATTAAATCTGTGGCAGATCTGATAAAATTATACCCTGAGTATCCTGATGTATATAATCTTATTGAAAAGACGTTAAAAAGATGAAAGATATCTGCTCTTTTACAAGACCTTATACACCTGGTTTTAAAATAGCTTGTGGTAGATGTGTTAGAGGGTTATTACATTCCTTTAAATGGCGGTATAGTGGGTTAGAAGATAAGACATCTTTCAAAATACCAAATGACTGTCCTAAACGTGCTGAGTCTAAATAAACGGAGTGAAATTAATGTATGCAGCTTGGTTAAAACCTCCAGATGATGATGATCCTAAGTGGTACGTGAAACGCTGGATGGCTGTCACCTGTGTTAAAGTATTGATAGGTGTAGTAGTTTATGTGCTTTTATTATTAACCTATGTGCTTATGGTCAAAGAAAAAATACCTGATATTGCAGCTTTTGCTGGTATTTTAGGGCTGTTCGCACCCTGTCTGGCCAGTATACCTATTAAATATTATCATGATGAGAGTAAGGCAGATCTGGCCAAAATTAATTCAAAGGAGCCTTAATGATTGAACTTTTACTTTTAAAGCTAGGAGTACCTCAAACTCTTGTTAAGCTGGTTACAACTCTCGCCATAATTGCAGCAGGTATTGCAGTGTATTACTATGTGACCAATCTTCAGGAACGTTTGGAGACCACTAGAGTAGATCTGGTTGAAGTGTCTAAAAATTTAGAAGACTATCAGACTAATACCAGAAAGGTGTTTGAAGAGATGACTATAACAGCTGAGGAAATAAACAGAATTCGTGCGGAAATGGACGATAAAAATGAAGTATTCAGTAAACATGATTTTGGGAAACTTTTTAAAGCTAAGTCTGGTCTCATGCTTAATCGTATTAATGCTGGTACTATTAGGGTGTTCCGAGAGTTTGAATCGGAAAGTGGTAAAGATAGCTTGTCCAAAACCCCCTGAAATACAAAAAATAAAGTTATTAGAAATTAATTGGATTCTTGCAGTAGATATCAATGGTAATCAGGTTATAGGACTAACCCTTAATGACTACAAGAACCTAGGACTTAATATGCAAAAAATTTTGGCAAATGTTAGAAACAAAAACGCCATAATCCGTTATTATGAAACATGTAACTCAGATCTTTCTAAAATTTAATGTTTGCAATGGCCCGTGGTGTCCTTCCTCCTTTTAGCACCACGGGTATTTTTATAATATAAAGTGACTTGTACATTCCTCCTATAGTAAAACATCTTGCGCAAAATACAGTATCTTATATGAAAAGGTTAGAAATAGCTCTGACCTTCACCGCCGAGAGGCAAAGGAGAATATTATGTTTAAAACTATGTTCAAAGTGGTAAATGATGTGCTGGTCTTTATGGGAGTGTTCCTCATCACTTCTCTGTTTTTCACAGTCTCCACTACAGTATTAGGAATAACTTTGTACAGCAGTAAGGTTGGAATGTTCACCCAGTTGGCCATCACTATCATTGCTACTCTGGTAGTAATGGCAGGAAGGGAAACAACATGTGGAAAATCTTCATCATAATTGTAGTATACGGATTAATAAGATTATTGACCATCACCATGAAAGATTTAAAACCATTCAAAGCCCTCACTCATAAGGGCAAAGGAGAATAAAATGTTAAATTCAATCATCTTTGGGCTGGGTATGTATGTAGCTGTCTGTATTTGCATATCAATAGTTTGCAATGTAATAATGCTCTTTGTAGGGAGTAAGAAATGAAATACATCAATGTACAGGGTAAAAACTATCCTGAAGAGCTGTTGATAAAAATCCGCCGACAAGTGGTGGATATGATCAACAAGGACAAAGGGTTCGTCGCTACCCTTGAAGCGGCAAAAGCAGTCAATCATCCTTTTTTTTCAAGAAAACCGTAAATGCAAAAAAGATTATATTATAAATAAAGTTAAAAGGAGATTTAAAATGAAAGAGATCAAACAAGAATTTACCACCCCCGACGGCAAAGTTTTCGAATATAAAATAGATGCTCTGAAACATCTTAATCGCCAGAAAGTCGAAAAAACCTTAAAAGTCAATGAAGAAGTGATTAAGAAGATTTTTAATGCTGGTACTCCGACCGGGTTAAAAAAAAAAACGGAAAAGAAGCAATTAATCGAAGTCCTGGAAACGGAAAAGAAGCAATTAATCGAAGCTTTGGAAACGGTTAAAGAGGAACTTAATAATAATAAGACAAAATTTCTGGTGGAAAATGCTGAAGCTATTGTTGAAAGCTTTCACCGCTATCTTCAGAATAAGAAACACTAATGACAAGGACAAGGGATCGTCGCTACCTTAGAAGCGGCAAGGACATTGCAACACCCGTTCTTCAAAGGAGAGAAGCGATGCGAAGATACATTATAAATCGAGATGGCACAGTACAGTTCTTACCGGTTAAACGACGGGAACAGATTCAGCAACCACAGCAACCTCGTGGAAGTGCTTGGCTTCCACCGCAAGAAAGAAGCAAGACCTAATACAACGCCTCGGCAACGTATTAGTAGTTCAAATCCTTAATAGGGTTTGAGCTGCTGATACGTTCCGAAGGCGTTGTATTAGTTTTTATTTTTTTTTTTCTTTTGAAAGGTGGTGATAATATGAAATAGACCTTCGTACAACGGTTTCACAAGTACCACGTAACAATACGACGACTATTTTAAAACTAAAAAGGAAACAGATATGAACAAAAGGACAAGCAATGGTTTATTCACTTTAGTGATAACAGTAGTAATTGTTATCCTGGTGATTAAGCTGCTTGTCCTTTTACAGGCAGGGTTTTTAACACTGCTGACAGTGGCTTTCTTGTACGGGATACTCAAAAAATGAGAAACGAGTTAAAGAAAGATTTGGAAGAAAGAATTGCGACAGAGTTGCATAAACTCAGTGATATCGCATTTCTTAAAGAAATTTCTATTGATTCTTACTTTGACGAAGCTGTAAGTATTTTGTATTTATACACCAGGGTTAGTAAAGTTTACAAAAGAGGTAACAAAAAGCTGGTCTGTTTTACAGAAGTGTGTGCCACCATTGGCAGAAAAATTATGGCACTTAATGGTTTAAAAAGAGACTCTCTTAAGGCCACAAGAGCCGGTGCATTTTTTATTTACACCTTTGACAAATTTGGAATTCTCGAAATTTATATGGAAAGACTGAAACAGGATAAGTTTACTTACAGAATTCGTGTTCTAAAAGAAAACAAAATGCGAGCTGTTTGGAAACGAACTATTGGAGCTTCTAAGGAAAAACTTCCAAGCAACCGTCCTTATGCTCCTTGGGTTTCAGCAACTCATGAAGAAACAGGTACTAAGTTAGTTAAAACAGAGAGTCTGGCTACTCTTAACTATCTCTCACCCAAGACTCATCCTATGGTATTTAAGACCATTAACAAAGCACAAAATACAGGGTGGTTAATAAACAGTAAGATATTGGAAATTCAAAGATGGGCTTTCAAAGAACATAAAGAAGTTTTCAATGACATCTGGAAACAAGTTAATCCCACAGCGAAGCGTTCTAAGATTTTGGAAACAGAGACTATATTTGAGATAGCTGAAAAAGTTAAAGGAAGGAACCCTTTTTATCATTTATATTTTTATGATTTCAGAGGAAGAAAGTACTGTACTACAGCATATCTACATGAACAAGGAGCAGACACTGCCAGAGGTTTACTTTTACGACATGATAGAAAGGAGATTGGTCTTGGTGGTTTTAACTGGTTATTAATTTCTTTGGCCAATAACTGGGGAAATGAATTAAAAACAGGAGAAAAGACTGACAAACTCCCTTTAAAGGAAAAAATAAAGTGGGCGAAAACTAGAGAAGCAACATTATTAACTTTTGCTGAAAATCCTAAAGAGCGGACAGGTTGGATGAAGGCTGATAAACCTTGGCAGTTTCTTGCAGCCTGTTTTGAACTACGTAAATTAAGGATATGGCAAGCTAGGTATGGACAACACCCTTCAGACATTTTTCAAGATTATTCTTACAAAAGTCATCTGGAAGTTTTTATCGATGGCACCATTAATGGTAATCAGCATTTAGCTGCCTTGACTAGAGATGAAACTGTAGCACCTCTGGTTAATTTGTGTCCTTCAGATAAATTTCAAGATCTGTATTTGATTATTGGAGGACATGTATGGGAGAGTATAGCTAAAGAATGTGAAAAAATGTCTAAAGAAGAAAGAACACGGTTAAACGAAATTATTGATATTCTGTTGGAACGTAAGATGGCGTATAAAGCCATGAGTGACAAAGAAAGAAAAGAAAATAAAGACTTTGTTCATGAAGCCAGAGTAATGCATTGTGATGATATTAAAAAGGCAGCACCTCTATTCTGGAATCGAATACATTCCGACAAAGAACGTAGAAAGATTGTCAAAAGAAATGTAATGACAATTTCTTACGGATCCACTGAGTATGGTATGGGTACTCAGCAAATCGATGATGCTTGTAAACACGGCATTGAACTTTTGGAATTCATGGAACGTAGTTGGGGCGTCTATATGGGGCGTAAGGCTTTTTCAGCCTGTGGCACTCATATGGCTAAAAGCATGGAGTTACTGGCACTATTTAAATCCATCGGTTTCAAAGCTGATCAGACAGAGAGAAAGGAAGGTGAAAAAGGAGTTCCTCTAGCCTGGACGGTTCCCATAACTCATTTTCCTGTTATTCAATACTATGTTGAAGCGGAAGTGAAAAAGAAATGGGTGCAATACGGGCCACCTAAAGGAACTAAACTTAAGTCCAATCATTATGAAAACACACTCCAATTGAATATTTCATTCACGGAGATAAAAAAGTTTTCAGGAGGACATCAAGAAGCTGGAATTGCTCCTAACATAGTTCACTCTCTTGATGCTGCACATCTTATGATCATCGTCAATAAATGTGATTTCAATGTTACTACAATTCATGACGCTTTCGGCTGTCTCCTGGCTGATATGTCAATATTATACAAAGTAGCTAGGGAAGCCTTTGTTGAATTGTATGAGAAAGAACCATTGTTTAATTTGCTGGAACAGTTAGGTGTTTCCAGAACAAAAGCACCAAGAGGGCGATTTAACATTAGAGAAGTGCTTGAGTCCCCTTTCAGTTTCTCTTAAGGAGAAAATTATGAAAATTTATAACAACTTCTATGAGATTGATTATAATCGATTTACAGAGGTGTACCACGAAGGTGTGGCATTGATGTACAGTATATACGCTGAGGAACTTCTAAATAAGGATGAATTATTTGATCCGTGTGGTTTTATCCATATTCTAGAAGGTTCTGAAGACATGGAGATACTACCATTTGATATTATGGTGGATGATGCCTATTTTCTACCTAGTGGTAACTGGGCGTGTGTATGGTATGCCAATAATAACAGTGGTGGTCCCTCTTATTACATTCCTAAACACTTGTTCACTAAAGAATTGAAGACGTATATACAACAAAGAGAAAAACCTATCGATTCCCAGTTTAACCGTGTAATTGGGATTTACCCACAAGTCTAAAGGAGATGCAGAATGGCTGGAAAAGGACGTACAGAGATATTTAAAGATTGTGAATTTTGGTTTGCCAGACTTCATCCGGACAGGCCCAACAAAAAGTTCAGCAAGACTAATCCTACGTGGGAGGTGCAGGTCAGAACTCACGACATCGATCAGGCTAAGAAATGGAAAGCTGCGGGATTGTTGGTAAAAAAGGATGAATATGAAGGTGACAACTTTTATCGGACTACCATGGTACGTCGAAACTATAATGAAGAGGGAAAAGAAAATGAACCACCACGTGTGGTCACTGGAGATTTGAAACGTATTGAAAATCCTGACATTATTGGTAACGGTTCTAAAGGCTCTGTAAAACTCTATTTATATCCCAGCGACCAAGCCAAAACTGGAACAGGACATGCTCTTCTTGCAGTCCAAGTCACATATCTTAAAGAGTATTCTGAAAATGACTTTGAAGAAGAAGAATTCGTTGTGGAAGCACACAAGAGTCTAGATGATGACTTTTCTCCAAAATCAAAACAAAAACAAAAAGATAACCTTGATGCTCCCTCAACAAAATCCAGACCCAAGTCTGAACCTAAGCTTGAAGAAGATGACTTTACAGAGTCTTATGATGATGATGATGATATACCGTTTTAATTAATAAATTAAAAGGACCACTTCGGTGGTCCTTTCTTTAAAGGAGAAGATATGTCTAAAAATCCAGCAATCAATCCTAACCATTACCAAATGTTTCAGGTTACTCCGAAAGGAGAGACTTTGCAATGGATAGAGTCAAAACAAGGTTCTGGTAAGTTAAAAGATCCAGAACTGTTTAAAGCTGCTATTTTGCTTCAAATCAGTAAATACTTGGATAGAACTGGTAAAGATGACGAGTTACAAGAATATGAGAAGGCGTTGTGGTACATGAAATTTCTGGTAGCTTTTATAAAAAATGGGAATAATCCTATTTTAGTAAGGGATATAGAAAGGCTCCTTAACATGGCAGAGCCAGCGCCATTGGAGGAAAATGATAAGATATGAGAGAGCATGCTGAAGACATTATTGCTGTGGAAACTTTCAAAAAAGTGATGCTTTCTAAACTAAAAGAAAATTTAGAAAAGCCTGGGTGGCGCTCATTATCAAAACAATATCTCTTTTTTCTTTTATTGCAAGAAGTGATAGAATTGTATGAAGCTTTGGAAATTACAGAAATGAATAAAGCAAAAATTCAAAGAGAGGCTGCTGACGTGGCAAATTTTGCCATGATGATTTCTGACAACATGGAGAATGTATGGAGTCAGTATGGAGTTGAAAGGTGAATATGTCTTTGATATAGAGACAGATGGATTATTAGATACTTACACTAAGATGCACATTCTAAGTGCACATAATCGAATTTCTGGAAAGACGAGGAGTTTTCATGGTGAATCTATTGAACACTGGCTACCATATTTTAAAAAGGCCAAAAAACTTATAGGACACAATATTATTGGTTTTGACCTAATAGTTTTAAAAGAATTATATGACTTTGTACCACATCCTGACACGGAGATTGTAGATACTTTAATTTGGTCTCAAATCCTTAATTATAAACGTTTCGGAAATAAAGGACATTCTTTGGAAGTGTGGGCAGAGGCTTTTAATATGAAAAAGCCTTCTATAGAAGATTGGTCTGAACTCAATGATAACATAATTAATCGCTGTGAAACAGACCTTAAAATTAATACTAAGATGTATGACAAACTTCTTAAAGAGGTTGCTATTATTTTTGAAAAGAAACCAACGATAAAGACTTATTTAAAGGCAGAACATCGAGTATCAGAATGGAACGCGCTCGGTTCCCACCACGGTTGGCCTTTTGACTTAAAAGCTGCTAAAGAACTCCATAAGAAGTTGGACTTAGTACTGGAAGAATCTAAAGAAAAAATCATACCGATTCTTGGTATGAAGTGTGTACCTAAGGATAAAAAGAATGGTGAAGTGGAAGTTAAATCTCCAAAATGGACTAAGAAAGGTTACTATAACTCTCACACTGCTGGTTGGTTTGGTGTAGATCCTATCTCAGGGCTGGATGATGATGATCTCAACAAACTTCCTTTTCATCGAATGATCAGAGGGGACTACTGTAGAGTGGAGTTTAAACCTCTCAGTCTGAGTAGTGTGGCAGATGTTAAGTTGTTTTTATTTCGTCACGGTTGGGTTCCAACAGATTACAATTATAAGTTTGAGGGGAGGAAGAAAATAAAAACCTCTCCCAAGATAACAGAAGATTCCTTAGAACTGCTGAAAGGCCACGGGCAATTGTATAAGAGGTATACCGTAGCTCAGTCCAGATATGATATATTGACAGGTTGGCTTGCCAAGGTAGATGAAAACAGCAGGCTTCACGGAGATGTCATGAATATAGGAACGCCCAGCATGCGTTCAAGACATTCTGTAATTTGTAACATTCCCTCTCCAAATGCTGAGTGGGGTCCTGAGTTTAGGAATTTATTTGGAAGTTTACCTGGATGGACTTTAGTGGGTTGTGACTCAGTGAACAATCAAGCACGAGGTCTGGCACACTATTTAAAAAATGATGAATATACCAATGAATTACTTCATGGTGATAATCACGCAAAGAATGCTAAAATCCTCACAAACATTCTCAGAAAAATGAGAGTTAGGGCGCCAAAACTGTACGCAGAGGACGAAAACGGTGAACAGGTATGGACTGGTAAGTACGGTGTCAGTCGACCTCAGGCTAAACGAATTATTTACGCCTTTTTATTTGGTGCCGGTGGTGGTAAGCTTTGGAGCTACATTTTTGGCTCCTCTGACGACGAGTTGGGAGCCACTCTGAAAGAAGAATTCATTAAAGCTGTGCCTGGATTTGAAGGTCTTATTAAGAAATTGTCCATAATTTACAATAAAACAAAAAAAGACGGGTTTCCTAATATTCCTTCCATTGTGGGTAATAAAATCTATATTGACTCCCCTCACAAGCTCTTAGTGTATCTTTTACAGTGTCTGGAAAAGATTACATGTGCCTGTAGTTGCATGGTATGTATGGAGCGTCTTATAGAAGAAGAGATTCCATTCATTCCCCTTATCATGTATCATGATGAGATTGACTTCATGGTACCAGATGAATACGCTGACAGAGCATCAAGGATAGGTGCCATCTCTTTCAAAGAGGGTCCTGAACTTGTGGGAGTGTCTATTATGGATGGAAGTGCTAAGACAGGCAAAACTTGGTTAGATATCCACTAAGGAGAAGAAATGATAATGCTCGTTGACGGGGACGTTCTGTGCTATAATGCGTGTAAGCCGCGTTGGCAGGAGAAGGTCAAAAATAACACAAATATGATTCATTTAGATGAGGAGGGAAATCAAATCCCTCTAGTGTTTACGGAAGAGGAAAATAAGCAATATCTAAAAGCTTCGTGGAAGTGTTTAAAAGAAAATCTAAAAGGAATGAAGCAAGAGCTTTTTGCAGACGCTTTCAGAATTGCAGTCAAAGGTGAAGGAAATTTCAGAGATACTGTCTTTCCTGAGTACAAAGCCAATAGGAAAAAGGCCATAAATCCTATATTTCCTTTTGTGGAGAAGTTGCGGAAAAAATTGGTCGCTGATGGCCACGCTGTACCCTCAGACGGTCGAGAAGCCGACGACTTACTCCGGATATGGGCTGAGGAGCTACGAGCGGAGAATGAGGAATTTATCGTGTGCTCCGTAGACAAAGACTTACTCTGCATCCCTGGTAAACATTACAGGATGCATACAAAGGTCATTGAGGAAGTGTCAGAAGAAATGGCCTTACGAGTTTTTTACGAACAGCTGCTGAAAGGAGACCCTACTGACAACATTCCTGGTCTCCCTCGTGTGGGTGACGTCACTGCAAAGAAGCTCTTGAAAGACTTCAAAACTGAAGAAGCGTTTCAAGAAGTGGTAGTTTCTCAATATTTTCAAATCTACCAGGAACATTGGAAAGAAATGCTAGAACTCAATGGACATTTGTTGTATCTACAGAAACACTTTAATGACAAGTTTGAAGTGGATTCTTGGCCAATTGTGAGCTTCTTCAATGAATAACGGTCATTGGAAATTTCCTGAACAAATGGGAGAAAAGGACTATGTCGGATTTATTTACGTTATTATTGACCGCTACATGGGACATG
>Ga0210023_1000873_pt1 | contig 22215 bp, 24 predicted proteins | sample CryGeymeta201524_FD_183987 | JGI IMG/M metagenome (GOLD analysis project Ga0210023, IMG submission 183987) | Groundwater microbial communities from Crystal Geyser aquifers in Utah, USA - Crystal Geyser metaG 2015-24 (SPAdes) (version 2) | ecosystem: Environmental > Aquatic > Deep subsurface >... | reverse complement strand
GGTCTTGCGTGCGGTGTTGTTTGTCGAGGCTGTCGTCGGTGTCGCGGCGGCTTTTGGCGCTTATTCGCCGTTCGACTGGCTTACCCGCATGTCGCTGATGACCGGTGCGGCCTTGCCTGCGACCTTGCTGTGGTTGATCGTGGCGTGCAGTCTGAAGAAGTTGCTGGCGCGCCTGCGTCCGGTGCTGCAGCAGGCGGCTGGTATCGGCTTGGGTGCTTTGGCGGGTATTTACGGCTGTGGCGTGTTGGCGCTGATGGGCTTGATCGAATCGCCGCCTTGGTTGGCCAGCGCGCTGGCCGGTGCACTGCTATCCGCTGCGTTGGTGGCCGCACTCGTGCTGCGCGCGCGGGGCACGACGCCAGCGGCCACCCAAGCGCGCCTGGCAGAGTTGCAGGCGCGCATTCGACCGCATTTTCTATTCAACACGCTCAACAGCGCCATTGCCTTGGTGCGGGCCGAGCCGCGCAAGGCTGAACGCCTGCTGGAAGACTTGAGCGACTTGTTTCGTTACGCATTGGCCGAGCAGGGGCAAAGTGTCAGCCTGGCCGATGAAATCACGTTAGCGCAACGTTATCTCGCCATTGAGCAGGTTCGCTTTGGCGACCGGATTGCCGTCGAGTGGGCGCTTGACCCTGAAGCCGCCGCGGCGCAATTGCCACCGCTACTGCTGCAGCCGCTGGTGGAAAATGCCGTTAAACATGGCGTGGAACCCAGTGCAACGGGTGCACGCATCCGCGTCAGCACGCAACGCCGGGGCTCCGTGGTGGTCATCAAGGTGAGCAACACGGTGGCGCAGGGTGGTGTCGGGCCAACAGCCGGGATGGGTCTGGCGCTGGACAATGTGCGCGAGCGCCTGAATCTGCTGCACGACGTGCAGGGGCGTTTCAACTATGGACTCAAGGACGGTGTGTTTCAGGTCCGGATCGAGGTACCGGTATGACGTTGCGGGTGGTGATTGTTGACGACGAGGCGCTGGCGCGCACACGTTTGCGCAGTTTGCTCGCAGACTGTACTGCGCCTGGCGCGGTTGTCGTGGGCGAGGCGGCCAATGCCGCCGATGCGGTGCATATCCTCATGCACCAGCGTGTCGACCTGTTGCTGTCTGACATTCACATGCCCGGCGCCGACGGGTTGAAGCTGGCGCAAACCCTGCGCAGCCTGCCCAACGTGCCGGCGCTGGTGTTCGTTACAGCGTTTGCCGAACACGCCGTGCAGGCCTTTGAGCTTGAGGCGCAAGACTACCTGACCAAACCGGTACGCTTGGAGCGACTTCAGGTGGCACTTCAAAAAGCAGAGCGACATCTTCATATAAATAAAGGGCTAGATGCTGATTTGACTAATGATTTTCTGGTGATACAGGAGCGTGGCCGAACCGAACGGGTGCTGCTGGCCGAGGTGTTGTATTTCAAGGCTGAGCTCAAATACATCACGGTGCGCACTGCCGCACATAGCTATGTACTCGAGGGCGCGCTCAGCGATCTGCAGAGCCGCTACGGTGACCGGTTTTTGCGCATTCACCGCAATGCCCTGGTAGCCAGGCACGCCGTGCGCGCGCTGCAAAAACACCACGATCCGCAAGAGGGCGACGGCTGGGCCGTGCGCCTGGATCGGCTTGACGAGCCGTTATTTGTATCCCGACGCCAACTGGCTTCGGTGCGCGGGCTGCTGGAAGCGCATTGAAGGTTTTTGTCCGTATTGACCGGGCAATACCTGATGGTTTCAACATCTGCGCGACAATTTCCTCTGTTCTATCGACAAATCGCGTCTGCCTGCAAGCATCCTTATTACCATCAAAATCATGAGCACCACCCATTTTGGATTCAAGAGCGTCGACGAGACGGAAAAGGCCAGCCACGTCAAAGGCGTCTTTGATTCGGTTGCACCCAGATACGACCTGATGAACGACTTGATGTCGATGGGCCTGCACCGGGCCTGGAAGGCCTATACCGTGATGGTGGCCAATCTGCACGAGGGTGACAAGGCGCTGGACATCGCTGGCGGCACGGGTGACCTGGCGCTGGCGTTTGCCAAGAAGGTGGGCAAAAGCGGTCTGGTCGTGCATACCGACATCAACGAGGCAATGCTGCGCACCGGGCGCGACCGTCTGGTTGACGCTGGTGTTGTCTTGCCCACGACGGTGTGCGATGCCGAAAAGTTGCCGTTTGCGGACGACTATTTTGATTTGGTGAGCGTTGCCTTTGGCCTGCGCAACATGACGCACAAGGACGCGGCACTGGCCGAGATGAACCGGGTGCTCAAGCCCGGTGGCAAGCTGCTGGTACTGGAATTTTCAAAGGTCGCCAAGCCGCTGGAAAAAGCCTATGACTGGTATTCCTTCAAGGTGTTGCCCAAATTGGGCGAGTGGGTGGCGGGTGACGCTGCTAGTTACCAGTACCTGGCTGAGTCCATTCGCATGCACCCCGGCCAGGAGGAGCTCAAAACCCTGATGAAGGCTAATGGCTTTGGCCATGTGGATTACCACAACATGACCGGTGGTCTGGTAGCCTTGCATGTCGGAATCAAGTGTTGAAATAAATTTTTTGGAGCAGTTATGAAGAGTTGGCTTTCCGTGTTGGCGATGTGCCTGGTTCTGGTTGCCGGTCCAGCCGATGCTGCCAAGCGCTTTGGGGGTGGCATGTCGTTTGGCAAGCAGTCCAGCAATGTGACGCAACGTCAAGCGACACCGCCGGCGCCAGCGCAGGGTGTCAACAACGCCAACAAGGCACCAGCCCCAGCGGCACCGGGGGCAGCGACCGCAACGAAAAAGCCCTGGGGTGCGATGCTGGGTGGTCTGGCTGCCGGCCTGGGACTGGCCTGGTTGGCGAGTTCGCTGGGGTTGGGTGAAGGGATGGCGCAATTCATGATGTTTGCTCTGTTGGCGCTGGTCATCATGATGGCGGTGGGTTGGTTGATGCGGCGTAAGGCGCAACCGGCTCGCGGCGCATCCCCCTTTGCTTTTCAGGGTGCAGGTGCGGCAGCGCAGCCCGGCAGCCCGCACAGTTACCGACCGGAAAACGTGGGCAATGATGCTTCCGCGCGGCCTTGGGAGCGTGCTGCGACGTCGTTCGACGCAGGCAATTCAGCGCCCGGTGGCGGCTCAATGATCGGTTCAGGCTTGCTGGGGGCACAGACATGGGGTATTCCGGAAGGTTTCGACTCCGAGGGTTTTTTGCGCTCGGCCAAGGCCAACTTTGTGTCCTTGCAGGCGGCTTGGGATAAGTCAGACGTGGCGGCGTTACGCGTCATGATGACCGACACGATGCTCAAGGAAATCCAGGCCCAGCTTGCCGAACGCGAGTCGCACACGGGTGGCCCGGTCAACATGACCGATGTGGTCATGATTGACGCGCATTTGCTCGGTATCGAAGACTTGGGTGATGAGTACATGGCCAGCGTCGAGTTTTCCGGCATGATCCGCGAAGAACCGTCCGCGGGTGCCAGCCCGTTCCGTGAGGTCTGGAACATGACCAAACCCAAGAATGGGCAAAGTGGTTGGCTGGTGGCTGGGGTACAAGCCTTGCAGTAAAGACGCTTCCAAAAATTCAGGAATAATCGGGGACTATGGCAACACAGTCCCCTTTTTCATTGCTGGAAGACTTTCTTCAGAAAGCTCCCCTGCCCAAATTACAACCGCCGCAATGGGCGCTTGACGAGGTTCAGCACCGCATTGTGCTGTTGCTCAATCACGTGCTGATGCAGGAATCTGAGGCGATGAGCCGGTTGGCGCGGCACCGTGGTCAGTTCATGCAAGTGCAGTGGCGCTCGCTTGTCTTCAAGCTTGAAGCCACCCCCGCCGGTTTACTCGACCTGGCGCCTGGAACGGCCAAACCTGATTTGGTGCTGGTGGTGACCGACACCTCGCCGCTGGGATTGGCGCAAAGCCTCATGCGTGGCGAGAAGCCAGCCGTTCGCATCGAGGGCGACGTGCAACTGGCAGCTGAGGTCAGTTGGCTGACCGAGCATGTACGCTGGGACATTGAAGAAGACCTGGCTCGCCTTATTGGCGACGTTCCGGCCCATACCTTGAGTCAACTGGCGGCGACCGTGGTGGCCGGGGTGCGTCAGTTCGCGGCCAAGGCCAGCCAGTTCGTTCCCGGCAAAGCGTCCTGATGACACGTCTTTTTCGCGGCGTTTTCATTGTCTGGGTGCTGTTTCGTCATGGTCTGGACGAACTGGTTTTGTCCAGCCTCAAAAGCCCTTTCCTGCTGCGACTGGCGCGCATTTTGTCCGTCGGCCGCAATTTGCAGGCGCCGCGCGGGCAGCGCATTCGCCAGGCGCTGGAAGACCTGGGGCCGATTTTTGTCAAATTTGGCCAGGTGCTGTCAACCCGGCGTGACTTGCTTCCGGTGGATATTTCGGACGAGTTGGCCTTGCTGCAAGACCGGGTGCCGCCGTTTCCCAGCGAGGTCGCCATTGGTATCATTGAGAAAGCCTTTAAGAAAAAGGTCGCTGACATTTTTGTCTCGTTTGACCGCGAGCCAATTGCCAGCGCGTCGATTGCGCAGGTCCATTTTGCGGTTTTGAAAGACCGCGACGGCAGGCTTCGCGACGTGGCCGTCAAGGTGTTGCGACCGGGAATGCTGGGCGCCATTGACAAAGACCTGGACCTGATGCGCATGATGGCGGCCTGGGTGGACAGTTTGTCCGACGAAGGTAAACGGCTCAAACCACGTGAAGTGGTCGCTGAGTTTGACAAATACCTGCACGACGAGCTGGATCTGGTGCGCGAGGCGTCCAGCGCGGCGCAACTGCGACGCAATATGGCCGACCTCGACCTGGTATTGATCCCTGAAATGTTTTGGGATTTCTGCCATCCCAGCGTGATGGTGATGGAGCGCATGAAGGGCGTGCCGATCAATCAGGTTGAACGCTTGCGTGCCGCCGGGGTGGATATTCCGAAGTTGGCGCGCGACGGCGTCACCATCTTTTTCACCCAGGTTTTTCGCGATGGCTTTTTCCATGCCGACATGCATCCTGGCAACATCCAGGTCAGCGTCGAGCCCGCTACATTTGGACGCTATATCTCACTCGATTTCGGCATCATCGGTACGCTGACCGAAGTGGACAAAGAGTATCTGGCGCAAAATTTCACAGCATTTTTCCGGCGTGATTACAAACGTGTGGCTGAACTGCACATCGAGTCGGGCTGGGTGCCCAGGACAACCCGCGTCGATGAGCTGGAGTCGGCGATCCGGTCGGTTTGCGAACCCTACTTTGACCGGCCTCTAAAGGAAATTTCGCTGGGTTTGTTGTTGATGCGACTGTTTCAGACCTCACGGCGCTTTCAGGTCGAAATCCAGCCGCAGCTGGTGTTGCTGCAAAAAACATTGCTCAATATTGAGGGGCTGGGGCGTCAACTGGATCCTGATCTTGATTTGTGGAGCACCGCCAAGCCCTTCCTTGAAAAGTGGATGGTGAACCAGATCGGGCCCAAAAAGCTGCTCGATGAGTTGCGCAACGAGGCGCCGCGCTACGCCAAGATGCTGCCGGAATTGCCGCGGTTGTTGGTTGATTTCTTGCGAACCAACACCCGTGACCGCGGGCCAGAGTTGCAGGCCTTGTTGATCGAGCAAAAGAGGACGAACCGCTTGTTGTCGGCCATCGTGTATGGCGGTGTCGGTTTTGTGCTGGGCTTGCTGGCGATGCAAATCATGATACGGGTGAGGTTGTTTTAACGCCGACTTTATAATGTTAGGCTTTGCGACTGTCTCTCCAAGGTCTGACCAATATGCCTATCTACGCTTATAAATGCGAGTCCTGCGGTTTTGCCAAAGATGTATTGCAAAAAATGTCTGATCCGCAGTTGTCAGAATGCCCTGAATGCGGCAAAGCTACATTTTCCAAGCAACTGACAGCGGCCGGCTTCCAGCTCAAGGGTTCGGGCTGGTACGCGACGGATTTCAAGGGTAGCTCAGGTGCTGCATCGTCGCCCGCTCCGACCGGTGACAACTCAGCGGCCAAGCCTGATACGGCGTCTAGCAAAGCAGAGACGGCGACAGCGCCAGCAGCAGGTTGTGGCGCGGGTTGCGCTTGCCACAGCTAGGCGCGTGATGAAGGCCACTGTGCACCTCAAAAAATACCTTCTTACCGGCTTGTTGGTCTGGTTGCCGCTGGCGATCACCATCTGGGTTTTGCTGTGGCTGATCGGGCTGCTCGACGGGATATTTGTCGCATTGCTCTCTGGCATCCAGGCCTTGTCGCCTGATTCGCTGGCGGCGCTGTTTGAAAAATTCAAGCACATTCCCGGCTTGGGCGTGGTATTGGTGTTTGCTGGTTTGCTTGTGACAGGCTCGTTGGTGTCCAATGTTGCAGGGCGCTGGTGGCTGACGCAATGGGATCGGTTGTTCACCCATATTCCGGTTTTTCGGACCATCTACAACAGCGTCAAAAAAGTTTCAGACACGCTGTTTTCCAGCAACGGCAACGCGTTTCGCACGGCATTGCTGGTGCAGTATCCGCGTGCTGGTGCCTGGACAATTGCGTTTCAGACCGGCGCGCCCGGTGGCGAAGTGGCGGCCCATCTGGCGGGCGATTACGTCAGTGTCTACGTACCGACGACGCCCAACCCGACCAGTGGGTTTTTTCTGATGCTGCCGCGCAGCGATGTGATTGAACTGAAGATGAGCGTCGACGAAGCGCTGACATATGTGATATCCATGGGGTCTGTGGCACCAGCGTCGCCACCGGGACCGCTGGTGAAGTAGTTTTTGTCAACCTTGCTGCCTTGGATGGCGGCTATTGAAAGCAGTTTGTATGGCAATGCGTTCTCATTATTGTGGTTTGGTGACTGAAGCCCTGATGGGCCAAACGGTGACCTTGTGTGGCTGGGTCAATCGTCGACGTGACCACGGCGGCGTGATTTTTGTCGATGTACGCGACCGTGAGGGTTACGTCCAGGTGGTATGCGACCCCGACCGTGCCGAGATGTTCAGTGTTGCAGAAGACCTGCGCAATGAATTTTGCATTCAGGTCAAAGGCCTGGTGCGTGCCCGCCCCGAAGGCACGGTCAACGACAGCCTGAAAAGCGGCAAGATCGAGGTGCTGTGTCATGAACTGATCGTGTTGAACCCGTCGGTGACACCGCCGTTCCAGTTGGACGAGGAAAACCTGTCCGAGACCACGCGTCTGACGCACCGTGTGCTCGATTTGCGTCGACCCTACATGCAAAACAACCTCATGTTGCGCTATCGCGTGGCCATGGAGGTACGCAAGTTTCTCGATGCCAATGGCTTCGTTGATATTGAAACCCCGATGTTGACCAAGAGTACGCCGGAAGGCGCGCGCGACTACCTGGTCCCCAGCCGCGTGCACGACGGGCATTTCTTTGCTTTGCCGCAGAGCCCGCAGCTGTTCAAGCAGTTGCTGATGGTGGCCGGTTTTGATCGTTATTACCAGATCACCAAGTGCTTCCGCGACGAAGACTTGCGCGCCGATCGTCAGCCCGAGTTCACGCAGATCGATATCGAGACGTCGTTCATGACGGAAGAAGAGATCCGTGACATGTTCCAGGACATGATCAAAACGGTGTTCCAGAACACACTGGGTGTGGATTTGGGCGAATTTCCGGTGATGACCTACCAGGAAGCGGCGCGCCGCTTTGGTTCGGACAAGCCCGATCTGCGCGTCAAGCTCGAGTTCACTGAACTCACCGATGTCATGAAAGACGTTGATTTCAAGGTGTTTTCGGGCGCGGCCAACATGAAAGGCGGTCGCGTGGTGGCTTTGCGCGTGCCCGGTGGTGGCAAGGAAGGCCAGGGCATGACGCGTGGCGAGATCGACAACTACGGTGAGTTTGTCAAGATTTATGGGGCTAAAGGCTTGGCCTGGATCAAGGTCAACGATGCTTCCAAGGGCCGTGAAGGCTTGCAAAGCCCGATTGTCAAGAATCTGCATGATGCGGCGCTGGCTGAGATTCTCAAACGCAGTGGCGCGCAAGACGGCGATCTGCTGTTTTTTGGCGCCGACAAGGAAAAAATCGTTAACGACGCCATCGGTGCCTTGCGCATCAAGGTGGGCCACAGCGAGTTTGGCAAGAAACACGGTTTGTTTGAAGACCGCTGGGCGCCACTGTGGGTGGTTGACTTTCCGATGTTTGAGTACGATGACGAATCTGACCGCTGGATGGCGGTGCACCACCCGTTCACCGCGCCCAAGGACGGTCATGAGGACCTGATGGTGTCTGACCCGGGCAACTGCATCTCCAAGGGTTACGACATGGTGTTGAACGGTTGGGAAATGGGGGGTGGGTCGGTGCGTATTCACCGCGCCGATGTGCAACGCAAAGTGTTTGATGCGCTCAAGATCACCCCTGAAGAAGCGCAAATCAAGTTTGGTTTCCTGCTCGATGCGCTGCAGTACGGTGCCCCGCCGCACGGTGGTCTGGCGTTTGGCCTGGACCGCATCATCACCCTGATGACTGGCGCCGAGTCGATCCGTGATGTGATCGCCTTCCCCAAAACCCAGCGCGCCCAGTGTTTGCTCACACAAGCGCCGTCGCTGGTGGACGAAAAACAGTTGCGCGAGTTGCACATTCGTCTGCGCAGCACAGAGGCGGCCAAGGCGGCTTGACCTTCCCGCAACCAACGGCAAAGGGCGCTCTTGTAGCGCCCTTTGCCGTTGGTGTGTGGGTACCAGTTGCCAGCCGTGTGCCTGTCCCTAAAATGGCCTGCGTTCGTGCAACCGAATCGCACCCATACGATGCCCGCGATCACCATGACTCACTACAAGATACCCGAATCGGTTCTGGTGGTGATCTATACCCCGATGTTGGACGTCCTGTTGATCAAAAGGACCGACGCCCCTGATTTTTGGCAATCGGTGACCGGGAGCAAAGACCGACCCGACGAGTCGTTTGAGCAGACTGCGCGGCGTGAGGTCTTTGAAGAAACCGGTATTGACTGTCGCGCGGGCACTGCGCTGGTGCATCGCTTGTGCGACTGGCAGCTCGAGAATGTGTATGAAATTTATCCACAGTGGCGTCACCGTTATGCCCCTGGGGTTGGCTTCAATACCGAGCATGTGTTTGGATTGGCGGTTGACGCGGGCACGGTGGTGCGTTTGAGTGCGCGTGAGCACACCGCCTACGCTTGGCTGCCCTATTTGGAAGCTGCCGACAAGTGTTTTTCGTCTTCCAACGCCGAGGCCTGCCTGCTGCTGCCCCGTTTTGTCCAGGCGAGTGGACCATGACGGTACGCGCTGGCATCTTGCGCGTGGCTACCTACAACATCCACAAGGGTGTGCAGGGCTTGGGGCCGGTGCGCCGCCTGGAAATCCACAACCTGGGCTTGGCGGTTGAGGCATTGGACGCCGATGTCGTCTGCCTGCAGGAAGTGCGCGCGGGCAATCGACGCGAATCCCAGCATTTCGCCCGCTGGCCGGAGCAGGCCCAAGCCGATTTTTTGGCACCACTGGGTTACGAGTCGGTCTACCGCACCAACGCGGTCACCCGCCACGGGGAGCATGGCAACGCCTTGCTATCGCGCTGGCCAGTGCTCTCGCAGCAACATGAGGACATGTCAGACCACCGGTTTGAGCAGCGTGGCATGCTCCATGTGCAACTGCAGGTGCAGGAGCTTTGCGTGCATGTCATGGTGATTCATTTGGGCTTGATCAGAGGCAGCCGGGAGCGTCAGGTGGCGCAGCTTAAGGCGCTGATTGCGCGTGACGTTGCGCCGCAGGCGCCGTTGCTTTTGGCAGGCGATTTCAACGATCCAGGCGCCTGGTTGCACGACGCCCTGGGCGAAATCGGGTTGCAGTGCGCCGTCGGACCGCGGCAAGCGACCTTCCCCTCTCGCCTGCCCTTGTTGCAGTTGGACCATATTTTTGCCCGCGGTCTACAGCCGCTGAGCATCGTCGTTCCGCGTGGGCGCACCTGGTGGCGCATGTCTGACCATTTGCCGCTGATCGCCGAGTTTGTGCTGCCCACCATCGGAAATGGCGATGGCTGACTATCCCAGCGGGCATGAGCTGCTGCTGCTCGAGGGTGCGCGCGAATTTTTTGCCAGTTTGGTGGCCGATATTGCATGCGCCGCCCACGAGGTCCGAATTGAGACCTATATTTTTGACGTCAAAGGATCTGGCCAGCGGGTAGCGCAGGCGCTACTGGACGCCGCATCGCGCGGTGTCACCGTCTGTTTGGTGATGGATGGGGTGGGTACGCCGATCTTGCCGACACCATGGCCCGAGCGCTTCAGCGCTGCGGGTGTGCAGTGGCAGATATTTTCGCCGCTGGGTCGCTGGGGCCTGCTGCTGCCGAGCCGCTGGCGGCGCTTGCACCGCAAGCTCTGTGTGGTTGATGGCCAAGTGGCCTATTGCGGTGGTATCAACGTGTTGGACGACTGGATCGACCCCAATCACGGCGCACTGACCGCGCCGCGCTTTGACTTTGCAGTCCGGGTGGCTGGGCCCCTGGTGCAGACAGTACACGCCGCGATGGCGCAGTTCTGGTGGCGTCTGCGTGCGGTACGCCAGGCGCAGCAGATCGATCTGGCGGGTGCTTGGGCGGCGTTGCAGGAAGTTGTTATTGAAGGCAAGCACGCAGTCCCGACGGAAGCGGTAAGTGCGGGTGTGCGGGCAGCGCTGATTTTGCGCGATAACGTGCACAACCGTCGACGCATTGAGCGCACCTATCTGCAGTCTATCGCCGATGCACGGCAAGACATTGTGCTGGCCAACGCTTATTTTTTGCCTGGCCGAAAAATGCGTCGGGCCCTGATCCATGCCGCGCAGCGGGGCGTGCGTGTGCGATTGCTACTGCAAGGGAAGTACGAATATTTCATGCAATACCACGCCACGCGGGCGTTGTACCGACCCTTGCTTGCCGCCGGCGTAGACATTTTTGAATACAAGGTCAGTTTCCTGCACGCCAAGGTGGCGGTTGTTGATCAGCGCTGGGCGACCGTGGGTTCATCCAACATTGACCCCTTGAGCTTGTTGCTGGCGCGCGAGGCCAATGTGGTAGTCCAGGATCCGGACTTTGCCGGTCTGGTACACCAAAAATTGGAATATGCCATAGCCAACAGCAGCGAGAAAGTTGACTTCCCACGGCACATGCGTCGGCCATTATTGCAAAAGCTGAAGGATCAGCTGGCCTTGTTGTTGATGCGAGCCTTGCTGTTGATTAACGGAAAACGCTACTAATAAAGAAGCGTCTAATGATTGTTGAATAAGGGTTAAAGCCGAATAACCTTAATAATAAAAGACTGCTACGATCAAGCCTCGATAACTTAACCGTACGACGATCATGAAACCCGTTGAAGCAGACGAAGGCACCCCGGTGTCGGTCAAGATACGCGAGCGCATCCTGGCCGCACGCAAGCGATTTCACGCCAACGACAACATTGCCGATTTCATCCAACCTGGCGAACTTGAGCTGCTGCTCGACGAGGTTGAAGCCAAAATGAAAGGTGTGCTGGGCAGTATGGTGATTGACACCGAGCACGACCACAACACCGACGACACCGCGCGCCGGGTCGCCAAGATGTACATCAAGGAGGTATTTGCCGGGCGCTACGTCAAGGTTCCGGCCATCACCGAATTTCCCAACGCTGAGCACTTGAATGAACTGATGATCGTCGGTCCCATCACCGTGCGCAGCGCCTGCAGCCACCACTTTTGTCCGATCATGGGCAAAATCTGGATCGGTGTCTTGCCCAACGAGCACACTAACGTCATCGGCTTGTCCAAATATGCGCGCCTGGCCGAGTGGGTGATGGGTCGGCCGCAAATCCAGGAAGAAGCGGTGGTCCAGCTAGCTGACCTGATTCAGCAGAAAACCCAGCCTGACGGCCTGGCGATCGTCATGGAGGCGAGCCACTTTTGCATGAGCTGGCGCGGCGTCAAGGACGTTGACAGCAAGATGATCAATTCGGTCATGCGCGGCAGCTTCCTCAAGGACGCCAATTTGCGCCGCGAGTTTTTGTCTCTCATTCCGCAGAAAGGGTAAATCATGTTGGTCCGTTTGTTGTATGCCAGCCGCGCGGTCGATACCAGCCCGGATGCCATTGAATCCATCCTGCACCAGTCGCGCGACCACAACCCGCATTGCGGTGTGACCGGGGTGTTGTGTTACGGCGGTGGCATTTTCTTGCAGGCCATTGAAGGCGGGCGTATGGCCATCAGTGACCTGTACGGCCACATCCAGCGCGATCCGCGGCACAAGGACGTGGTCTTGCTGCATTACGAGGAGATTTCCGAGCGCCGCTTTGCTGGCTGGACCATGGGCGAGGTCAACATGACCCGTATCAACGCGTCGATCCTGCTCAAGTACGCCGAAAAGCCCGAGTTGGACCCGTATTCGGTGTCGGGCCGGGTGTCGTTGGCCTTGCTTGAAGAGTTGATGGCCACCGCCTCAATCATCGGGCGTGCCTGAGACGCCGAAACCCACGGCGTTTGACCCGGAGGGCGCGCAAGTCTTGCTGGGCTGCGATTTTTCCAGCGCACCCAGCCGTAAAAAGCCGATCGTTCTGGCGCTGGGTTGCTGCGTTGGTGACCGGGTTGTCTTGTCGCAGCTGGTGTACTTGCCGACCTTGAGCGCGTTTGCGCTGTGGCTGCAGCGGCCGCAGCGCTGGTTGGGTGCGTTTGATTTGCCGTTTGGTTTGCCGCGCGGCCTGGTTGAGACGCTGGGCTGGCCGACCGACTGGCACGCCTGTGTGACGCACTACTGCGGTCTGACGCGTCACCAGATTCGTGCTGCTTTTGCAGCATTTTGTGTTGCGCGCCCCGCCGGGCAGAAATTTGCCCACCGCGCCACCGACGGGTTGGCGGGTTCGAGTCCGAGCATGAAGTGGGTCAACCCGCCGGTGGCTTTCATGTTGCACGCGGGCGTGCCACTGCTGCTCGACGCCGGCGTGGCCTTGCCCGGTCTGCACCCGGGTTCAGCGGACAACCGGGACGCCAGTGGCCAGGCGCTGCGGGTGGTGCTTGAAGGCTACCCCGGACTGCTGGCGCGCGAGGTGCTGGGACGGCGCAGCTACAAGAGTGACGATGCGGCGCGCCAGACGGCAGACCGGCTGATTGCGCGCAAAGACCTGATCACGGCGCTGGAGCAGGGCCAGACGCGCCTGGGGTTGCGTTTGAAGGTCAGCCACGCCCAGCGCGACGCGCTGGTCGATGACGCCCGCGGTGACGCGCTCGATGCCGTCCTGTGTCTGTTGCAAGCGGCGTGGGCGCAGTGCCGTTTTGCCGACGGCGACGTCCGCTATGGCTTGCCTGAATCGATGGACCCGCTGGAGGGGTGGATCGTCAGCGCCTGATTCAGTGCCAGATTATTTGGGCGGGTGAATCAGCGTGTCTTCGATCTTGCCGGCCAACTGCGAGATCGCCAGCGCAGCGGGGCAACCCGGCGTCGACTGAATCAGAAGTTGCCGACGCATGACGGCTTGCCGCACCGAGACGTCACCCGGGATGTCACCGAGATGCACGAGTCGCACTTTTTCGTCGGTCCTGGCGACCACGAACCGGTCCAGCACCTGTTGCAACTGCGAGGTGATGGCGCGGCCGTCGCCCATGCGTGCCGTCTGGTTGATCACCATGCGGATGATGCGGCGTTTTTGTTCACCGACCAGCACTTTGATGGTGGCGTAGGCGTCGGTGAGCGATGTTGGCTCGGGCGTAGCCACCACCAGCACCTCGGACGCCAGTGACACGGCAAACAACACCACGTCTGAAATGCCGGCGCCGGTATCGAGCAGCACAATGTCGTAGTGCGGCAGCAGCCCGGTCATGATGCGCAAAAAGTCTTCGCGCACGTTGGGCGTCAGCCGCGAGTACTCCACCATACCGGAGCCGGCCAGTAGCACCGAAAAGCCGCCCGGTGCCTTGACGATGGCCTCCTCCAGCTTGGCTTTGCCGGTAAACACGTCGTGCAGCGTGATCTTGGGATACAGGTTGAGCACCACATCCAGGTTGGCCAGGCCCAGATCGGCGTCGAGCACCAGTACCTTGTGACCGCGTTTGGCCAGTGCCGCGGCCAAATTGGCCGACACAAAGGTTTTGCCTACACCGCCTTTGCCGCTGGTGACGGCCAGCACCTTGCCTAAAGGTTTCAAGGGGGGCGATAACTCGTCAGTAACGGATATCGAGGTTTCTTTGAGAGGGTCGTTCATGTCAATTCAAGCCGCTAGATGTCGTGCCAGGGGAACTCGCTGAACCATCGTTGGCGATACTTTCGATCCATGCTGGGTCCCCCAGCGAGAGCGGCCCAAACAACAAATTCTTTTCTTCGGCGCTGACGGCCAGCATCGGCTGCGGTTCAATGCAGACCCGGTTACGGCCTTCGGATTTGGCACGGTACAGTTCGATGTCAGCACGGTCAAGCCACAACTCGGGCGTCGAGCGAACCCAGCGCGGCGCATATGCGCCACCAATGCTGATGGTCACCTTCAACCGCTCGCCTGAGGCCAGCGGCACCGAAAGCGCGCCCACGGTTTCGCGAATCCGCTCCGCCACCTGTTGGCCATACAGCCCCTGGCAGCTCGGCAAGATAATGACAAACTCTTCACCACCAAACCGCGCCACTGTGTCCATTGGGCGCACGCACTTTGCGAGCGCCTTGGCCACGGCTTGCAAAACGAGGTCGCCAACCGGGTGGCCATGGGCGTCGTTGACGTTTTTGAAGTGGTCGATGTCGAGCATCAATAACAAGGCCGGCTCGCCCGAACGCGCCACCATTTCGATCTCACGCAACAAGACGTTCTGGAAATAGCGGCGGTTGGCCAAGCCCGTCAGCGGGTCTTTGAGCGACAGTTCGCCGAGTTTGTCGACCAGCGTTTGCAGATACGATGTAGCACCTGCTGCAGGGTCGGGCAAGGTTTGTCCGCTGTGTTCCAGCAACGCGCGCGCATCGTCGAGCTTGAGCTCGCGCAGATCAACCAGAAAAGAGGCGGACGAAGAAGTCAAGACGAACCCTTGTTGGACGATTTAAGTCTAACAGGTTGACTCGCGGGCTGAGGCTTGCAGTAGCCGGGATTTTTGCTATCGATTCTGTGCTTTTGATCCGGCGTTGGGTGGGGGCTTCGATGTTTTATCCAGGGGTGTATCGCATGTGCAATGGGTGGTTCAAGGACAAGGCGCCGCGCTGCATGATCGCCCTCACGCTGCTGATCAGCGCGGTGGCCGCCAGTGCCGAGGTCTTTTTGGCGCGTGCCACGGCGGTGCCCGACGGCGACACCCTTTGGGTGCAGCCGCAGGCGGGTCGTACGCCGCGCAAACTACGCCTGCAAGGTATCGATGCCCCCGAAATTTGCCAGCAGGGCGGGGTGGCCTCGCGCGATGCGTTGCGTGGCCTGGTGGACCAGAAGCTGCTGTACGTTGACGTGCGGTACCAGGACGATTACGGGCGCGGCCTTGCCCGTGTCCAGGTTGACGGCCAGGACCTGGGCGCCAAGCTGGTGGCCAGCGGCCAGGCGTGGTCGTCGCGCTGGCGGCACAGCCCGGGGCCTTACGCAGCGCAGGAGGCTGTGGCTCGGGCCGCCGGGCTGGGTATATTCGCCCAACCCAACCCTGAACTGCCGCGCAACTTTCGCCAACGCAACGGCAGCTGCTATGTCGGCGACGCCGACGGCAATTTCAGGCTGAAATAGCTTGGGCGCACACCGGGCAATCCGGGTTGCGCTGCAGTTGTACTTCGGTGAACGCCATGGCGCGGCCGTCGAGCATCAGCAGTTTGCCGGTCAGGGGTTGCCCGGCGCCGCTGATGAGTTTGAGTGCTTCAGCGGCCTGGATGCTGCCGATGATGCCCACCAGCGGCGCGAACACGCCCATGGTGGCGCAGCGGGTTTCCTCAAAGCTGTTTTCGGGTGGAAAAACGCATGCGTAGCAGGGCGACTGGGTTTGGCGGTGGTCGTAGACGCACACCTGACCGTCAAAGCGGATGGCCGCGCCCGACACCAGTGGTTTGCTATGGGCGACGCAGGCAGCGTTGATGGCATGGCGGGTGGCAAAGTTGTCGCAGCAGTCGACCACCACGTCGGCCAGCGCAACCAGGGTGTCGAGCAAAGCGGCGTCGGCGCGGGCTTGTACGGGGGTGACCTGTACGCCCGGGTTCAGCTGCCCGATGGCCGCTTGGATCGACGAGACTTTGGCGCTGCCGACGCGCTCGACGGTGTGCGCAATCTGGCGCTGCAGGTTGGTCAGGTCCACCGTGTCGTGGTCTACCACAGTGATGTGCCCGACACCAGCTGAACCCAAATACAGCGCCACTGGCGAGCCCAGTCCACCAGCGCCGATGATCAGGGCGTGCGCGTCGTTGATACGTTGCTGGCCTTCGACGCCAATTTCGTTGAGCAGAATGTGGCGTGAATAACGCAGCAGGTCGTCGTCGGTCATGGGTTGGTGTAGCCTTGGGCGCTAATTCTCTTTTTTCGCTTCGGTGCGCTCGACCTGGGTCTTGCTCACCAGCACTGGCAACCCCTTTAGCTGCAGAATGGCCTGTTGCAACTGGAAGTCTTTGTCCGAGCCGTAGACCGGCAGTTGCCGCTCGGACGCCGGTTTCTTCATTTCTTCTTCGAGTTTTTTGCGCGCTTCTTCACGCGCTTTTTCACGGGCAGCGTCTTTTTCTTCACTGCCTTGGCCGCTGGTCAGGTGCTTCTCAAGGTCGGCTTCGCGGGTACGCAGGGCGGCAAACAGGTTGCCTTCTTCGGACTCGTCGACCATCACGTCAGGGACGATGCCTTTGGCCTGGATGGAGCGACCGCTGGGCGTGTAGTAACGGCTGGTGGTGAGCTTGAGCGCCGCGGTCGGGCAGTTGTCCATGCGGAACGCCGGGTCGAGACACACCGCCGTCTGGACCGATCCTTTGCCAAAGGTCTGGCTGCCCATCAGCTTGGCGCGCTGGTGGTCTTGCAAGGCGCCCGCGACGATTTCGCTGGCCGAGGCTGAGCCTTCATTGACCAGCACCACCAGCGGGATTTTTTTCAGTGCGCCGTTGGTCACCTCGTCAAGCCGTTTCAGCGGGTCGGTACCATGGCGCGCGTAATAGCGCGGCGAGGCCTTGTAGGTGAACTTGCTCTCGGGCAACTGACCGTTGGCCGAGACAACGGTCACGTTTTCGGGCAGGAAGGCCGCCGAAATCGCCACCGCTGCGTCAAGGTAACCGCCCGGGTCGTTGCGCAAGTCAAGCACCAGGCCCCTGAGCTTGGGGTCTTGCTTGTACAGGTCTTCCACCTTGCGCGCGAAGTCGGCGACGGTGCGTTCCTGGAACTGGCTTAACCGCACCCAGCCAAAACCCGGCTCGATCAATTTGGTTTTGACGCTCTGGGTCTTGATGACCTCGCGGACGATGGTCACGCTGAAGGTGCGGTTTTCGTCCTTGCGGAAAATGCGCAAGGCCACCTTGGTGTCGGGCTCGCCGCGCATGCGCTTGACGCCTTCATTGAGCGTCATGCCCTTGACCGGCGTGTCGTCGATCTTGACGATCAGATCATTGGGCTTGAGACCGGCACGAAAAGCCGGAGAATCTTCAATCGGCGAGACCACCTTGATCAGCCCGTCTTCTTGCGAGATTTCGATGCCGACGCCAACAAACTTGCCGGTGGTGCCTTCGTTGAAGTCTTTCAGCGTTTTCTTGTCCATGTAAACCGAGTGCGGGTCCAGCCCGGACACCATGCCGGCAATGGCGTCGGTGATGAGTTTTTTCTCATCGACGGGTTCGACATAGTTGGTTTTGACCATGCTGAACACGGCCGCCAACTGCTGCAACTCTTCCAGCGGCAGCGGCGCCAGCGTGCCCCGGGCCACCGTCTGCAGCGACACGCTCGCCAGCGCACCCGCCAAGGCACCGATCGACAGCAATCCGGCAATTTTCAGTTTTTGACCCATCTTGATTCCAGTGTGTGAACGAACGCTATTGAATGACAGAGGCCTGCTTGGAGTCGCGCTTTGCGCCCGGGTTCCATTGCGCGCGTGTCAAATTTTCAGTGCTTGCTCTGCGCCGCTACCGCAGCAGCTGCCTTGGCCGCCGCCTCAGCGTCACCCAGATAGTAGTGGCGGATCGGTTTCAGGTCGTCGTCGAGCTCGTAAACCAACGGGATGCCGTTGGGGATATTCAGGCCAACAATGTCGTCGTCCGAGATGTTGTCGAGGTATTTCACCAGCGCACGGATCGAATTGCCGTGCGCCGCCACCACCACGCGTTTGCCCAGTTTGATGGCCGGGGCCAGGGCCTCGTTCCAGAACGGCATGACGCGCGCCACCGTGTCTTTCAGGCACTCGGTCAGCGGAATTTGTTCGGGTTTGAGCCTGGCGTAGCGCACGTCACTGCGCTCGCAGCGCGGGTCGGTGGGCGTCAATGCGGGCGGCGGCGTGTCGTAGCTGCGCCGCCAGATCAGCACCTGCGCGTCGCCGTATTGCTTGGCCATGTCGGATTTGTTGAGACCTTGCAAGGCGCCGTAATGGCGTTCGTTCAAGCGCCAGCTGTTGACCACCGGCAGCCAGGTGCGGTCCATTTCGTCGAGTACGTGCCACAGGGTGCGGGTGGCGCGCTTGAGGACGCTGGTGTAGGCCACGTCAAAGTCGTAGCCCTCGGCCTTGAGCAGGCGCCCGGCGGTTTTGGCCTGCTCCAGACCCAGGGGCGTCAGGTCGACGTCGGTCCAGCCGGTGAAGCGGTTTTCAAGGTTCCAGGTGGATTCACCGTGGCGAATGAGAACAAGTTTGTACATGATCGGTTGGGGGTTCTGGGAAAGGGTGATGCAGCATTCTAAAATGCCCGGTTAAGCTCTCTCTCTTTAGAAGGATGTGCAAGTGAAATTTATTCTCGATAACTGGATGCTGATGGCTGTGGCGTTGTCAGCCGGGGGCATGTTGCTGTGGCCCACGCTGGGCCGTGGTGGCCCGGGTGCGTTGACACCCGACGCCGCGGTGTTGCTGATGAACCGTGAAAAAGCCGTGGTGATCGACGTCTGCGAGCCCGCAGAGTTTGCTGCGGGGCACGTGGTGGGTGCAAAAAACATTCCGCTGGCCAATCTGGAGGGCAAATTGGCTTCTGCCGTCAAGAACAAGTCCTTGCCGGTGATTCTGGTCTGCCACTCGGGTGCGCGCAGCAGCCGCGCGGTGGCCATTGCCAAGAAGCTGGGTTTCGAGAGGGTGCAGTCGCTCTCAGGTGGCATGGCCTCCTGGCGCAGCGCCAACTTGCCGGTTGAAAAAGCCTGACCCCACCTTTTACCGAAAGAACCCATGCAAACTGTCAAGATGTACACCACCGCGGTGTGTCCCTACTGCATCCGTGCCAAGCAATTGCTCAAGGCGCGTGGCGTGACCGAGATCGACGAAATCCGCATTGACGAGCAACCGCAAGCGCGCGACGAGATGATGCGCAGCACCGGACGGCGCACCGTGCCGCAAATCTTTATCGGCGACGCCCATGTCGGCGGCTGCGATGACCTGATCGCGCTGGACGCGCGCGGCGGGCTGCTGCCTTTGCTGGCTGCAGCCTGATTGAATTTTTTTATTTTTTCAACCAAGAGAACCTTATGTCCGAAACCCAAACTCCCGTTTTTCAGATCCAACGCGTCTACCTCAAGGAGGCTTCGCTGGAACAACCCAATTCACCCGCCATCCTGCTTGAAAAAGAGCAGCCTACGGTCGACATCCAGCTTGGTGTGAACGCCGCGCCGGTGGGCGAGGGCGTGTTCGAGGTGGTGGTGACCGCCACGGTGCAGACCAAAATCACGGACAAGACTGTGTTTTTGGTGGAGGCGTCGCAAGCGGGCATTTTTGAAGTGCGCAACCTGCCGCCCGAGCAAATGGGCCCGGTGATGGGCATTGCCTGCCCGCAAATCGTCTACCCCTATCTGCGCGGTAACGTGGCTGACCTGATCCAGCGCGCGGGTTTCCCGCCGGTGCACCTGTCCGAAATCAATTTCCAGGCCATGTACGAGCAGCAACAACAGCAAGCGGCCCAAGTGGCTTCAGATGAAGCGCCAACGGTGCAGTAAATTCACAAGCATTTTTTGGCCTCTAGCCCTCATATTCACTGTGCTATAAGCTATGAACATTATAGTGATTGGGGCCGGAGCCTGGGGCACTGCGATTGCCGCCAGCGCCGCGCTGCAGCGGCATCAGGTGACGCTGTGGGCGCGCGACGCCCAGCAGGTGCCTGGCCTTCAGGCGCAGCGCCAGAACCTGCGCTACTTGCCCGGTGTTGCGCTGCCTGGCAACTTGTCTTTCAGTGCTGCCGCTTGGCCAGAACTGTCGGCGCTAGCCGCTGAAGCGGACCTGGTGGTGGTAGCGACCCCGATGTCAGCGTTGCGCCAGATGCTGACCCAACTGCACGACTGCCCGGCGCCCATCGCCTGGCTGTGCAAGGGGTTTGAAGCCCCGGTTGATGGCTCTTTTGGCCTGCTAGCCCATGAAATACAGGCGCAAGTAGCTCCTGAAATAAGAGCTGGCGTGCTCAGTGGTCCAAGCTTTGCGCAAGAAGTCGCGCGCGGCCAGCCGACCGCGCTGGTCGCTGCCAGCGTGCACGCCAGCGTGCGCGACGCGTTGGTCGCTGCTTTCCATGGCCCGAGCGTGCGCGTTTATGCCAACGACGATATCGTTGGCGTCGAGGTCGGTGGTGCGGTCAAAAACGTGCTGGCGATTGCCACCGGGCTGTGCGACGGGCTCAATCTGGGGCTCAATGCCCGCGCTGCGTTGATCACCCGGGGGTTGGCCGAGATGACCCGTCTGGGCGTCGGTCTGGGCGCGCGCGCTGAGACTTTCATGGGCTTGAGTGGTTTGGGCGATCTGGTGCTGACCGCCACGGGTGACCTGTCGCGCAACCGCCAGGTCGGCTTGGCGCTGGCGCGTGGCCAAACCCTGGCGCAGGCCACCGGTGCGCTGGGCCACGTGGCCGAGGGCGTATACAGCGCCCGCACCGTGGTGCAGCGAGCCGCTATAGTGGGTGTGGACATGCCGATTGCCCAGGCGGTGGTGGCCTTGCTGGATGGCCAGATGGGGCCGGCGCAGGCCGTGGCCTTGCTGATGGGGCGAGACCCGGCGCCCGAGCTGATGGCCGGCGACGGCTGATTTGGGCGCGTTGATTACAGGAGCTTGCACATGGTTGCCTCGCGTGATTTTTCCCCCACGGTGCTGGCGCAGCTGGCGCATGATGACGTGGTGCGTGCGTTGGCGGAAGACGTCGGACCGTATGATCTGACCGCGGCGCTGGTCGATGCCGACAGCATGGCGCGGGCCACGGTGGTGGCGCGCGAAGAAGCGGTCATCTGCGGCCAGGCGTGGGCGCAAGCGGCGTTTTTGCAGGTCGACCCGCAGGCTGACATCACTTGGCATCTGGGCGAAGGGCACCGCTGCAAGGCCGATCAGGTGATTCTGGAGGTGAACGGGCGGGCCCGGGCGCTCCTGACAGCTGAGCGTACGGCGCTGAATTTTTTACAGTTGCTCAGTGCGGTGGCCACCAAGACCAGCGCCTTTGTGCAGGCGGTGCGTGAGGTGCCTGGCAACCGCGCCCAGATTGTCGACACCCGCAAGACGCTGCCCGGACTACGGCTGGCGCAAAAATACGCTGTTACGGTGGGCGGTGGCACCAACCATCGCATCGGCCTGTTTGACGCGGTGCTGATCAAGGACAACCACATTGCCGCGGCCGGCGGCGTGGCGGCGGTGCTGCGCCGGGCGGCTGAGGTGGCACCGACGGCCAAGTTTGTCGAAATTGAAGTGGAAACCATCAAGCAGCTTGAAGAAGCGCTGGACGCAGGCGCGTCGATGGTGCTGTTGGACAACATGAGTTTGTCACACTTGCATCAGGCGGTGCGTCTCAACGCTGGGCGGGCGCTGCTTGAGGTCTCGGGCGGCGTCAACCTGTCGAGCGTGCGTGCGATTGCGTCCACCGGGGTTGACCGGATATCGATCGGCGCCCTGACCAAGGACGTCAAGGCCATTGATTTTTCAATGCGGTTTCGGCCTGTAGCCCCCGTCTAACAAGCGCAAGCTGCTATTGATGTAAAAGTGATTAAGGAGCGCGCTGATGCCAAGTGCCATCAAGGAAATCGACTACGAACAGCCCCAACGCGGCGCTGAAGCGGCCCGCGCGGTCAATGCCGTGTGCACCACCAAGCATGCCTGGGCCCGTGTGCCAGAGGAGCCCGGCCCAGCCGAGCGCGCCGCGCTGAAAGACAAGATTCGCCGCCTGCTCAAAGAAAAAAATGCGGTGATGGTGTCGCACTATTACGTGCACCCTGACCTGCAAGACCTGGCCGAAGAAACTGGCGGCATCGTCAG